>WNFE01003439.1_pt1 | contig 14979 bp, 9 predicted proteins | sample 5400451 | NCBI WGS metagenome assembly WNFE01 (sample SAMN13153344, study PRJNA577476) | soil metagenome | isolation source: 200 cm saprolite under Douglas fir tree site 2 hole 2 | place: USA:California | collected 2015-04-18 | reverse complement strand
CTTTCAGGGGGTTGAGGAATCCGAGGTTGCCAAACAACGTTTGGTAATTGCCTGCGCTAATGCGGACCCGACGCGCAAATTGGGCCGAGAAGGTTGGCGCAATTTCCTCAATTGCGACTGCCTCCGGATCATAAACGACACGATAACCCTCAAACCGGATTTCCAGCGGAATTTGGAAGTCTTCAACAATTGACCGCTTTCTCGGGTGAAAAAGAGAACGACGGACAGCAAGCGCGGCGCCGTTTCCGCCGAGCGAGCAGTCTAGGCGGCTTTCCAGGATTTTCAAGGCTGATTCATACCGCCAATAAAGAGATTCCGCTCCCGGGTCAGTGCCTGGAGTGACAACCCGAATCTCCTCCCCACTGACGGCACCCACCCGCGGATCAGCGAAGTGGCGCACGAGATTGCGAATGCAATCCTTTTCAAGCATTGTGTTGGCATCGGTTAACACCAAGATTTCTGCTGAGGTGTGCCCTGCCAAGTCGCACAACACCGCCAATTTTCCGCGCCGGGTCTGGAAGGGGAAGACACGAAGCCGACTCGATGGGATCTGACTTAGAAGCTTGCCGGTGGAATCGACCGCCGCATCAAGCCCGAGCAAGAACTCCAGTCGGTCGAACGGATAATTGGTTTCGAGAAGATTCTTCACCTTCACTCGGATGACAGCTTCTTCGTTATATAGGGACATCAAAACAGCCACGCGTGGAACGTAGTCGGTTTGAGGGGAGCAACGGCGATTGGCTCGACGAATTAAATAGATGAAATCTGACTTCGCCTGGGAGAGCGCCGAGAAGATGAAGAGCATCAAGGGATAACCAATGTGATGAAAGACTATGAGTGCTAAACATATCCAAACGGCTAGTTCCGTTCCTCGCATACTCGTAGGGTTCAATTCGCGGCAGCTATACGCTGTGATGAAGCGAAATCGCCAGCGGGTGCGAGTGATATGGCTTGCATTGTCCGAGCAACTTGTTGAATCCCGACGCCAATTGCCACCAAATAAAAGAGGAAGTATTCGTAGGCGAGGTGCGCGAACAGCGCTCCAAATGCAAATGACACCAGGCTGGCCAGTGTCGCACGCGCCATCAGGTTCAACTCTGCGACTCCCGGGTTGTTGAGCAACGTTTTGCCTATTCTTTTGATGTTACGCAAGGCAGTGGCCAGCAGCCCAAGAAATAGGAATAGCGCCGGAACACCCGCTTCCGAAGAGATCTCTGTGAATGTGTTATGTGTCCCGACCCATGCGCCGGGCTGACCGACGTCGGTTCCATTGGCGACGACGAAATTCCCCAGACCCAAGCCAAACATGGGGTGCTCGAGAGTGTACTCGAGCGACCGGGTCAACAGAGTCCCACGTTCCTCTTCGGACTGCCGTGCCGATGCCGCGACCTTGTTTGTGGAGGCGCCGGGCCCGTCCCACATAGTTCCTACCCGCTCCCAGAACACTTGGGGTGCCAGGCTAATGGCAACAACCACCGCCAGGGCAATCGCCGCCCCAATGATCTTGCCGCGCGAGCTGCCGCGTAAGACCAGAAGGGAGGTCAATGCTGTAGAAAACACCACGTCCAGGAAACCGCTGCGGGAGGCGGTCAGCACCAGCATCCACGTCATCGAGATAAGCGCCGCGGCCAGCACACTTGTTTCAAGGACGGAGCGCCGGGCAACAAAGATCGCCGCCACGTAAGGGATCGTCACAGCTTCAGCAATGCCCAGGAAGTTCCATCCGAGTATCCCAAGGTTGAAGCCAAACATGCGCTCCCCGAGCCAGATAGCACTGGAAGACAGGACGATTGAGAGGCTCGTCACCACAAGTTCGCTGAGGATGATGGCCCAAAGCAGCTTTCGAATTCGGTCCAGGGTCACGAGCGCCTGTGTGAGCAGGAAGAATATCAGAAGCGTCTTTAGCCACACATCGGTCAGCGTTTGGAAGCTCCCGCGTCTCCACAAAGCAAATGGCACACCTGCGATATACCAAGCGGTGAGCAGCAGGACGATCGTCAGTTCCCGCGTCCATAGCAGACGAGCATGGCCCCACAGAAGGGCGCCAAGGTATGTCAGGCCTGCGCAAACACCGAAAACGAATGTCAGATGAAGAGGAGCAAGGGACGGAAAGATGTCCTCCGGTCGTGCAAAAACGGCAACGGTGAAAAGCCAGAGGAAGAAAAAAGTCAATTTGGCACCCTGCTCACGAAATTGCGGAGGGACGAAGTTCTGCTGCCAATTCGCTTTATTCACTGAGAGTGATTCTGCTTCGTTCATGCATTCCCCTGAGCTGAGTAACGTCTTCCCTAGGCGACGACCGCCAGGGTTCGAGGCCGCGTCACCTGCTCCAGAATTTCTTCAAGCCTATCCACAACCACGTCCCAACTGTACTGGCTGGCTACTTCCTTAAGGGCAAGCGTTCCAATCGAATTTCGTCTGGACGCGTTACGGAGAAGCTCAACCACTGCTTGCGCGAATTCTTCGGGCTGCTCCGCGATGCGAATTTCACGGCCATCGCAAAAAGGTAGGCCTTCGGCGCCGACGGGAGTTGAAACCACAGCCTTGCCCATGGCCATGGCTTCGGGGATTTTGATCCGGGTTCCTCCGCCCACGCGCAAGGGAACCACCACCACTTCCGCCTGGGAAAGATGGGGGCGAACATCAAGAACCCATCCGGTGATTTTCACGCCGGGCTGCCTCGCGGCAACGGCCCGTAAGTGCAAGGAAGGATTGCGGCCGACAACAGAGAGGCTGACATCCGGCACCGCCTGACGGATCCGTGGATACACCTCACGCAGCAGCCACACGATTCCATCTTCGTTCGGATCCCAATCCATCGATCCCACGAAGACCAAGCGCCCTGGTTGCGGTCGATCATCGAGTGGACGGAAGAAATCTGTATCGACGCCTGTCGGAATCGTGGACACGTTCTTGATGCCAAATTCGTGACCCAAGATTTGCTGATCCTGCCCTGACACCGTGATGATGTGGTCAAAGGAGCGGCACACTTTGGCTTCGATCGTTCGCGTTTTCTTCCACTCAGCGCCCAAGACGAGCTTTCGCAGGGGATGTTTTTCCACTTCCCATTTGCGCTTCCTCAGCAAAAATTCAACGTTGTGCTCGAACACTATCCGTGGCCGGAACGTAGACTCCAGCAAGGGTGCAGCCGTGTGCAGAAAATCACAAAACACCAAGTCAAAGTGCTTGCGAGCTGCCAATTCTTCTACCGGTGTATAGCTTTCGAACGTGCTCCTCATTTTGGCTATGGCCACGGCATCGAGGATCGGGTCGGCAAAAGAAACGGCATGAACCTCAGCTCTCCTCGCCAAACGCGCAAGGATATTCAGCGATCGTATCTTCCCGCCCGTATCTGGCGGAAAAAGAGGGCGAGGTAACGTCAGCAAGATCTTTCTTGTCATCGTCCTAACAGCCACGAGGAAGCACACACGGCTCAGGCAAGCGCCAAGCCTGTCAGGCGTGAAGGACCGCTGCTTCGCTCCGAACCACCTGGGGTTCGAGCAAGCGGCTGTCACGGTCCAGGAATACGCGGTTCCAAAGCTCAAAATTCAGGAGCCGCCAGCAACCCTCGGTGGCGTGCGAGTCGCCGCGGCGATCCGCCTGGAGGAGCTGTTGCACGTAGCTGGCTTTGATGAGTCGCCGTTCCGCCATCCGCCCGTCCGTAAGGACTGCTGACAGCTTATCGACCAACTGATTCCGCAACCATGGTCGAATGGGGGTGGGAAAGCCCTTCTTGCTGCGTCGAAGGACTTCGGGAGGCAGTCGATGCGCCATGGCTCGACGGAGCAAATACTTCCCGGAAAAGGCGCGCACTTTGTAACGTGCGGGAAGGCGAGCGGCAAACTCGACGAGTTTGTGGTCCAGAAACGGAACGCGGCTCTCGATCGAAGTGGCCATGCTCATCTGGTCTTGCTTCATAAGAAGCTCGACCAGATACGTTTTGGTGTCGAGGTAGAGCAGCTGATTCAGTAAATTTCCATTCGACCCGCTGGAGGGAAAGAATCGCATAGAATTCACATAGGCATTAATGTCGCAAAGTTCTTCAGTCAGTTCGCTGGTGAACAACCCCGACTGCTGGTCCTGAGGAAAAACAGAGTAGAAATTGTCGAAGTAGATTTTTTCGAAACTGTCCGGATAATAGAGGAAAGAATGCCGCAGTTTGCGCCGCGCCCAATCCGGGATCAATTCCGCGCTCAGTGTCTTCTGAGCCAGCTGCTGGAGCGGCCCCGGGACGAACTTTCGGTAGAGCGGTCCAGCGCGCGCGTTCCAGAGCGTGACGCGATACTTCAAGTAACCGGCGAAGATCTCATCTCCGCCCTCGCCGGTGAGCACCACTTTCACTTTCTCGCGAGCCAGGCGGGAGACGTAATAGAGGGCTACGCTCGACGGCCACACGAGCGGCTCATCTTCGTGCCAAATCACTTGCGGTAAACTCGCAAAGAATTCTTCCGGGCCAAGAATCAGTTCGTTATATTCAGCCCCAATGTGCTTGGCGACTTGCCGGGCGTAGGACAGCTCGCTGTATTTGTCTTCCGCATATCCCACCGAGAAGGTTTGGATGGGTTCTTTCCGAAGATCCGCCATCACGGCCGCGATGGAACTGGAGTCGAGCCCCCCACTCAAGAACACTCCAACTGGAACGTCGCTCATGAGGTGAGCACGCACTGTCTCCGTGAAGAGGTCACGAAATTGCGCGATGTAATCGGATTCAGAGAGCGAGGATTCAGACGGAGAGATATCCAAGTCCCAGTAGGGTTTGACCTTGGGGTTTTTGTCTTGTGCTTCCAAATCAATGCGCAGGCAGTGCCCGGGTAGGAGCTTGCGGACGCCTTCGAAGAGTGTTTCTTCTGAAGAGAGATAACCAAAGGCAAAAAACTCGGGAAGAGCACGCCGATTGAGCTGCGGCCGGAAGTCCGGGAGTTCAAAGAGCGCCTTGATTTCTGAAGCGAAGGCGAAGCGATCCCCCACGATCGCATAGTAAAAGGGCTTAATGCCCAAGCGGTCGCGGGCGCAAAACAACCTTTGGCGGCGGGCGTCCCAAATGGCAAACGCAAACATACCCTGCAAGCGATGCACACAATCCTCCCCATATTCCTCGTATAGGTGGAGGATCGTTTCCGTGTCGCTCTTGGTCGCGTAGCGGTGACCCCGCTGCTCCAGGTCGGGGCGGAGTTCGAGGTGGTTGTAAATCTCGCCGTTGAACACGATCCAAACAGTCCCGTCCTCATTCCTCATCGGTTGGTGTCCCCCGGAGAGATCAACAATGCTCAGCCGGCGAAACCCAAGCGCTACCGAGCCGGAGACAAGGCTACCTTGGTCGTCAGGCCCGCGGTGGCGGAGGACACGCGACATAGCCTCCAAATCTCGGCCTGGAGACTTACGACCTCTTATGGCGACAATTCCGCAGATTCCGCACATCGCTCTAATTTTGCCTGGTTAGAAATCGATACTTCGGCGGCATTTGCCGGGGCGGCCGTTCCTACAAAGGTGCTCGTTTATTCGTACAAAGCTAGACAGGTAGAAGCACATTTTCTGGATGCAGGGAGGATTCGAGGTCGGCTCCTGCGAGGTGCTTGGGTGCGCCGGAGAGCCATTCGCCGCGCATGAGAGGCGCCTCGGACGTAAAAATCTGGCGGCCACTCAGCTCAACATAACTGCCATCACAAATAACAAGCTGCGTGACTTTTTCGTCGCCACTCGTCGAGCAAAACAGAAACCGTGCGTCGCTAACCCACGGGCCAACCTGCCAGCTCCCCGCCTCATTCGCGAAAAACATGTAGTTGGCCACATCCGCGGCGGAATATCGATAAGCTCGAACGGGCACGCCCTTATGTCTTGGTTCGAACAACTGGAGGAGACCTAGAGCCGCGTCGGCCTTCGCGACGGGAATCAGCACTGTTGCGAACTCTACCGGCAACTCCGCCCGGGAGCCAAGCCGAAGAATCGGGGAGGGCTCTTTTCTTCCATACACCGGCGAGTACCAGCCCTGGATTATCTCCCGCGAGCAGTCTTGACTCGATGCGGTCAGCACGGCAAGGGCTGCCTGTTCGCCGTTCACGAACGTGGCGCCTCCGGGAATTGGAGAAAGTGAGCCAGGGGCAAAGTGCCAGGAAACTTCAAGCCGATGCACCCCATCGCCTTCAAGAACGTCGCGAATCAACCAGAAGTTTGGCTTTGAGTAGAAAACATAACGGCGATGTCGAACCGGGTGTCGCAGCCGGCAATAGCCACGATGCGAGCCGACGAAGAGGTCAAAGGTTTTGCCAGTCACCCAGCGATCCACACTCACATTGGGTAGGCCTTCCCACCCAAATGGACCGCTAGGCTCGGCCTGGCTCAAGTCGTCCACCTGCGCCGTGTTGTGACCGGCCGTCCCGCGGAACCGGTTGCGCTCACCATCCGAGTCGACGTAAGCAAACGTACCTGGATCAATCAGCAACGGTTGCCCGTTGACAGCCAACTGCACGCTCAGCGCATCGGCATGGCGGTGGCCCCCCCGGCCTGCTCCGTGAGGGCCGGCATCAATCACGAGTTGACGTGTCAACGGATTCGAACTGGACATCACGTAGATTCCGCTGTGCTCCAAAGGAAAGGAAGTCGCCGCCGGTTGCCGGGGAGAGAGTTCCTCGAACCGTCTCGCACCCGCAGCTCCAAGCAGCCAAATTGTTTCTTCCCGAATGCCGCCAGCCACTGCCTTAAAGTCGGCCCGGTTGAACAGCACCGCTCCGGTGGCGAGGGGATCGAGCAAATGTCCCGCGCGGTTACGCCTTGGGTCAAATACTCGCCCTCCGTCATCATCTCCAAATTGGGGAGGAGATCCCACCCGACCCAAGGCGCAGAGGACGTCAAGCATTTTTTCCATGGTTCGGTCCAACATAGCGGGGACCGCCATTCCGTTTAGACCCGCCAGGATTCGGGAGTGCAGGAAGAAGTCGAGCGCGTAAGTGTGGTAGTAGCTCGATTGTTCAAAGTGCATGCCATCGGGCCGAACCTGGCGTTCCGCTTCGCGCAAGACAATTTGCCACCCAAGCTTTTGCCACCGCTGAGCCAATCTAGGCCTGGAACACAAAGTACCGATAAAAAAGAGGCCTACTCCTTCGCCGAGGAGGTGCGTGTTGGGTGAGAAATAGGTGGAAAGAAATCGCTCGATGTGTCGCCCGTTCAGCATCAGCGCCCGCTGGAGGTCGGAAGGGAATCGTTCCGGGACCGTGGAGCAGCCATTCAGCAAATACCAGACCCACAGCCAGGAAAGACTTCGGAACGCCACCTCGAGGCTGCTTGCCCAGTTGATTCCGATCCCATATGGATTTTGCTCATGCCAGTCATACCACTGCCGGAACACCTCGCGCGCGTAGCGAGCTTCTCCCGTGAAGCGATAGGCCTTGGCAAGCGTGACCAAGTGTTGGTGACGATTGAGTTCCCAAGTGACCTTTGAGTCTCCGACCTGGTCAAAGTCGAGGTAGCGGACTCGGAACCATGGGCGGCGGGGAGCACGCCTGCCATGCACCGCATCGAGATGCCAGTCGATCTCTGTTCCGTAATCCACGCCCTCGTGCCCGAGCAGGTCGAACCGGTGGTCGCAAATCTGCTCCGCCTGTTTGACGATTCCCTCTACCACCTCGGGGAGCCGCTTACGCAAGCACTTTAGGATTTCTGGCGCTTCTTCCTCGGAGAAGAAAAAGCGGCCGAAACCTTGTAATTGAGGAGCGCGGCCATCCCTGAAGAAGGGACCGCCGATTTGGCACAGCGCAAGGTCCCAGCGTTTCGCGAACTCTTGGTAAGTACGCACGCGCAATTCGCCCCAGTCCATTTCCATGATTCTTTTGCCGCGCTTCAGGCAGTGGTTGCTAAGTGACGTGGACCCAGTCCCTTCTCAGATCTTCCGCCTCGCGGGCGGCCGCCCCGAGTAACCAATCCACGGTTCGAGCGATGTTATCTTCAGCGACTTGCAGCTGCGCTTGTTTCTTAATTTGGTCGTACCCCTCAGTCACACTTATGAGCTTTGCGCACAAGTCTCCGGCATCGCCTTGCCGATAGGTTGTTACGTTGGCCGGACGATGGCCATTCTCGCTGGCTATGACGGGTATGCCCAGGGCCAAGGATTCGAGCACCGAAGCAGCGACGCCGTCGCACGCTGGAGTGCGGATATAAGCAAAGCATCGGGTCAGCAACGTCAAAAACTCGTCGTGGGCGAGGTTCCCCAGCAGGAGGAGGCTTTGGCGCTCTTGCGCTGGCCAGTCGGCCACGAACTCGTTGGCTGCGGGCAATTCCTTAGAGGGAAAGCCGAGCCAAATGAATCCCGCTTCCGGATGCCGTTGCCGGAATTGCAGCATAGCTTCCCGCAATGCAGGAAGTCGGTACTCGGGACGAAACGAAACGTAGCAGAAAAACACGGGATGGTGTGATTCCCAAAAGGCTTCTATCTCTCCAGCAAGTGGCACCCGCTGGAACTCTAGATTCTGCTTTGAAAAGCCCGGAATCACCGCGACGCGCCCTGCCTCAATTCCATACTGTTCAATCGCGTGTTTGACTGCCACGTTGTTGCATGAGATTTGTCCTGCGAGCCGAAAGAGCAGCTGAAAGGCCCAACGCACCCCTAAACCTTCGGGCCGAGGAAAATACTTCTGCTGCAGACCGCCGCGCCAACTCAGTGCCACAGGCTGGCCGGCGAGCCGACCTACTACGCCAGCGATGAAGGCCAATATGTAGCCGGGCGCAGACTGGCCGTTGACGTGCACTTGGAAACGATAACCTCTCAGGGCAAACTGGATGAGTTTGCGCAAGTAGTCGAAGCCGTTCTGGACGTCGATGTACTCACTGCTCCGCTTCCTCCGGCTCTCGTTGAGATTGAGCACTTGACACACGTTCCCACGGCGGCGAATTTCTTCGACTAGCAACTTGGTCTGCACCGCCCAACCGCAAACCGGTGGCGGATAGTTGCCGATCTGCAGAATCCTTGCTCGCGGATACGCTTCGGCAGTGCGATCCGAATCGGTCTCGGGGGATCTATTCATGAGAAAGGGCTTCTCTGCTGCGTCACGCTGCGCCCGAAACCAACCCTCCGACCCGGGGGATGGCTAGGCTGATACCATCTGGTGATTGGCCATTACACCGACGGCTGCAGAACGGGGGAGGAGAGAACGCAGATCAATGACCAGCTGATCCGGGCGGAGGATGGCTGATATCGTCTCCTCGTCTAAGGCCTTCGCTCCGATGACGAGAACCTCCGCACGCGTGACTACTTCTTTCAAATCCGTCGATAGTAATGCACCGATATGGGGAATTTCTTCTTCGATGAAGTGGCGGTTGGAGCCCACCAGGCGTCCCAGTGAGACATCCTGGTCCCAGATTTGGACCTGGCGACCTTCGCCGAGCAGCCGCTTGATCAGCTGCACTGAGGGACTTTCGCGCAGGTCATCCGTGCCGGACTTAAAGCTCAGACCGACAACCCCGATTCTCTTACACTTCGTCGCCAGCACTGCGTCAACGGCGCGTTCAAGGTGAGCCTGGTTGCTAGGCATGATGGCGCGCAATAAGGGCAGGTCCATGTCAAGCTGCTTGGCACAGTAGGAGAGTGCCCGGACATCTTTCGGTAAGCAGGATCCCCCAAAGGCGAATCCGGGCGTCAGATAAGCCGCGGAGACATTGAGTCTTGTATCGGACAAGAAAATCTTCGTCACCGCGCGCGCATCCACGCCCAGTTCATTGCATAGCGATCCTGTCTCGTTCGCGAAGGTCACTTTCAAAGCATGGAAGGCGTTGCAGACGTACTTAACCATCTCTGCGACTCCCAAGGTGGTCTCAAAGACCTGACCAGGCATGCCTCGGTAGAGCTCGCGCAGTGGGACGAGCTGATCGGCATCATCGGCTCCGAGAACAGTCATTGGTGGATTCAAAAAATCGACGACCGCACACCCTTCGCGCGTAAATTCCGGGTTGGCGCAGACGGCAAAATCGACCCCTGAGCGCTTTCCGCTAGCCGCCTCAATCCTTGGAATGACCAAAGACTTTGCGGTTCCCGGCAGGACAGTGCTGCGGAGCACGATCCAGTGGAATCCTGTCTTCAATTGCAGCGCTCTCCCCACCTCTTCACAGCAGCGCTGGACGGTGCTTACGTCCAAGCGGCCACTGGGCAGGCCTGGCGTGCCCACGCAAATGAACGAAATCTCCGATTGACTCACGGCCGCCATCGGGTCCGTCGTCGCGTGCAATCGGCAGGCCTCGCGGCCCTCCCTCACGAGCTGATCCAATCCCGGCTCCAGCACCGGCGCCCGGCCCGATTCCACCATTTCCACCTTGGCCGGATTCACATCCACTCCCACCACTCGATGACCCTTATGGGCTAGGCAGGCTGCAGTCACGGCACCGACGTAGCCCAGTCCGAAGACGCTAACTGCCTTCATAATCGGTTCTTCCTTCACAGCGGTCGAGATTGTTGCTCAAGAAGAATTACGTCCGAATGCGATACACTTCCGAAATCTTTCATCCCGAGCATGGAGTTAACGCATAATCTGCGTAGAGAGTAAAGTTGGTCGAGTTGAGCAATGAGACGATCGTAGTTGAAGTGCGCTCGCATTCGCGCTTGTGCGGCCCGGGAAAGCCTTCTCGCTAAGTCTGCATCCTGTAATGCCCGGAGGATGGCATCGGCGAGAGCCGGTGGATTCCGGGGCGGAACAAGCAACCCGTTCACGCCGTCTACGATGACTTCAGGAGTTCCGCCAACGCGCGTGGCCACCACCGGGAGTCCCGCCGCCATCGATTCCAGCACGGCATTGGGCATTGCTTCGGCCTCTGAGGCTAGCACCGAAAGATCGCAGCATGCCAGCAGCTCGGGAACGTCCTGCCGACATCCAAGAAACAAGAAGTTTTCCTCCAATCCTGCTTCTCTTACTTGCTGTTCTAATTTGGGTCGCTCCGTGCCGTCTCCGATCAAGACAAATTTTGCGCTGGGAACAGCCCGGCAAACAATGCCTGCCGCTTCAATCAAGCAAGCATGTCCTTTCACCCGGCTGTACATGTTAGCCACAACGGCGATAAGCTTGGAACCGCTCCTGAGACTTCCCAACAATCCTTCTCGGTCTTGCTGTGCACCGGCAAATCGATCGACATTCACACCGTTGTAGATGACGTGGATCTTTTCTGGGAGCAGCCTGTCCCGTTCGACAAGGAATTGCCGCACGGAAGCCGAATTCACGATGACGTGAGTGGAGAGGCGGTAGATAGTGCGGATGATCCTGCTTCTCCAAGGTGTGTACCAGTCCAGGTCTGCCAGATAGCGCCGACTGGAAATAATGACCGGGGTTCGCGCCAACCGACCGGCTGGAACGCCCAGCAAATTCGCCCACAAGTCGTGCGCATGGATGACATGAAACTGTCCCCGCCGGAGAAAAAGGGCCAAGCGCACCAACTGGTGCACGCCATTAACTGAAAGAAGCGTCTTCTTTTTGGGGAACTCGACGACAGGAATGCCCGCTTGTTGCAAGACCTCCAGCAAGGGGCCTTTCGCACGCAAACAGCCTACGGTTACATGACAGCCCATCAAGTGCAGGCGAAGGGCAGCTTGCACCATCTGGGTTTCCGTGCCACCAACGTTCAGCGTATCGACCAAATACAGGACACGCGCGCCGCCGTTGTCAGAGGGCCGCTTTAGCCTCGAAAGAGCGGACTGGAATTCAGTCAGCCTACGCGGCGACGAGGGGCCATTCTCAGCAACCGCTGCTCGATCTGTGCTCAATGTGCCAGGCATATGACTGCGTCAACGCGATGGAGTATCGTCAGTGCGCCACTTGTACGGTGGTCGGGGAGGGGGGGCTAAAGACCGGCGGTTGAACGCCCTCACGTTCGGCGGTGGGGCGGCACCAATAATTGGCTGTGGACTGTACCTGGGTTGCCGGTTCAAGAAAATTGCGATGCCAGAGCTCGAAAATGAGAAGATGCCAAATCTCCCACGAGCGGTCGCGTAGGCCTTGGCGATGCTCGAAGAGTCTGCGACGCAACTCTTTCGCATTGAAGTATCCGCGCTGGATTGTCTTTGGCTCCAGAAGGATCTCCAACAGAGCTGGTGAAGGCGCCTGGCGAAACCAGTGAACGAGAGGCATGGAGAAGCCCTGTTTTCGACGATAGAGCACTTGCTTGGGGACACCGAGCCGCTCGGCCAGCCTTTTGAGGATGTACTTGGGCTCGCCAGACCGCATCTTCCACTGGGGGGACAATTGCGCAACCCATTCGGCAAAGGGATGGTCGAGGAAAGGAGCCCGAACCTCCAGCGAGTTCGCCATGCTCATTCGATCTACTTTCGTTAGGATATCCGCGGAGAGATACGTTTTTGTGTCAGCATACAAGATTTCGCTCAGTGGATCCGAGGCAGGGTCGCGTTCGAGGTAGCGCCGGAAAGGCTCGTAGGGTGAAGCCTGTTTGTCGGCCCAAGCCACGAAATCCCTACAGAATACGGAGCGCTCTCGAGCACGGGCTGGCAATAAAGCAATTCCGTCCAGGTAGCGTTCGCGGAGGGGCAGGGCGAGATTATACAAAAACCTGCGTCCCGGCCATGCAGGGGGAACCCGTGGATGGATATAGTTACGATACCATCGGCCCATTCGCGTGGGAAACAAGCGAATCTTCCGGCGCCACAGATAGGACTTGTAACGATCGTAACCAGCAAATAGTTCATCCCCGCCATCTCCCGCCAAAGCTACTGTGACGTGCTGACGAGCCAGGCGGCACACATGATACGTTGGCACGATCGAAGAATCGCCAAACGGTTCTTCCAGCGAATGCGTAAGCAAGTGCACCGTTTCCTCGATCTGCGGCTCGACGATCAGTTCGTGGTGCTCGGTGCCGAACTGTCGTGCGACTACGCGGGCATATTCGGCTTCGTTGAAGTCTTCGCTGGAGAAGCCAATCGAAAAGGTTTTGACCGGGCGCGAGCTGGCGCGAGCCATGAGCGCGACCACGGTTGAGGAGTCAACGCCTCCACTGAGCAATCCCCCGAGCGGGACATCACTGAGCAACCGAATCCGGACAGCTTCAGCAAGGCGATGCTCCAGTTCTTCCAAACATTCTTCCTCGGATCGAGGCGAATAGGTTCCGTAGGATGGGAGGTCCCAATACTTGCTGATCTGGATTTGACCCGAGCTGAATTCCAGCAGGTGTCCAGGGGGCAACTTGTGGATTCGCCTGAAAGCAGTTCTGGGATCCAGTACATAACCGAAATAGAAATAACTTAACAGCGCATCAGGGTCAACGTCGGAAAGTTCCGGCGCGGCGGCCAACAACGCCTTGATTTCGGAGCCAAACAGGAGTCGCCCGCCACTCAACGCGTAATGCAGCGGCTTCTTTCCGAAGCGGTCTCTGGCCAGCAACAGACGTTCTCGGCGTTCATCCCAGAGTGCAAACGCGAACATCCCACGCAGCTTTTGCACGCATTTGACCCCATACTCCTCGTACAGGTGAACGATCACCTCCGTGTCCGTGCTGGTGTAGAAGCGGTGGCCACCAGCTTCCAGTGCCGTGCGCAACTCTGGGAAGTTGTAGATCTCCCCATTGAAGACGACCCAAACGGTTCCGTCCTCGTTGTGGATGGGCTGATGTCCAGTGGACAAATCGATGATACTCAGTCGACGCATGCCCAATGCGGCACGGCCCTTAGCGTAGATTCCTTCGTCGTCCGGTCCGCGGTGCATGATGGTCTGGCACATTTGATGGACGTCTGCACCGCGGGCCAGATAGTTATGCTCGGTACCGATGATGCCTGCTATTCCACACATGGGTTTTTATGCTTGAGTTCTCCTTCGACCAGACTTGCAAGCGATTTCAAATTGTCAATGCTGTCCGAAGGTTTTTTGTAATCGCTTCTTCGGTGGTTTTCCTGATCGGCGGGTTGGCGTGCCGAAACGATGCCGGACCGCTGTAGGCCCGATGCTGTTGGGGAATGGAGATCACCCACGCACCGTCCACTTCGACGGCCACCGAGCGCTGGAGAAGGGTCACCGACAAGACGAGGCGATGACGGCCTTTGAAATCCAACAAGATCCCCTCGAGCCCGCAGAGCGGACCGCATTCGACTCTTACCCGTTGCCCGATTTGCAGGAAAGGCCAAGGTTGTCGAGGCAGCCCGGATTGAACCGCAGTCTGGAGGGCAGCGATTTCCGCGTCGTCAACCGGCACTGGGCTCTTACCGGTTCCGACAACCTGAATTACCCCCGGCGTCACCAGTATCGGGAGCCGATCCAGCGGATCGAATCGACAGAACAGGTAGCCAGGGAACAGTGGCACTTCGAGCTCCTTGATTCGGTCGGACCAACGGCGTCGAGACTTGTAAGCAGGCAGAAAAAGTTCGTAGCCCTTGCTGCACAGCAGGGTTGCCGCGATCTTCTCATAGCGGGACCTGATTTGTAGCGCGAACCAGGGGAAACTATCTGTTCTCGGTAGCAGGTTGATTGTCACGGCGCTTCGACCATCTTCTCTGAGTTCTGCAGACGGAGCCTACGCAAATTTGGGCAAGCTACCGCCATGAGAGCCCCATCTTTCGGGTTCTATGCCACCAACCGCACTAGCGAAATTCGCAGCGCGGCATGCCCATCGATGACGAAACGGGAAGACCGACCATCAGCTCTTGTCCCTCCCGTTTCCGCCATAATACGAATAAGCGCCGTAGGTTGCTTCCTCTTTGGCGCGGTTCAGGACGACACCCAGGAGGTTTTTGTCCTGAAACTCCTGGCACGCCGCCTGAGCAAGGTCTAATGCCGTCGATCCTGCGCTGACCACCAAGATCACCCCATCACACATTCCCGCCAAAACGTTGGCGTCTGAAACCGGCAGAACAGGAGGTGTATCCACGATAATCCAATCGAACAGTGGAGCCAGTCGATCGAGCAAGCTCTTCAACCGGGCGTTTGCAAGTAATTCCGCCGGGTTTGAGACGGATTTACCCACAGTGATGAGAAAGAAATTATCCTGCGCGTCGTTTTGTATGATGGA
>WNFE01002527.1_pt1 | contig 14993 bp, 10 predicted proteins | sample 5400451 | NCBI WGS metagenome assembly WNFE01 (sample SAMN13153344, study PRJNA577476) | soil metagenome | isolation source: 200 cm saprolite under Douglas fir tree site 2 hole 2 | place: USA:California | collected 2015-04-18 | reverse complement strand
CCTCTCCGCGCTGGGCCGCGCTGGACTGCGCTGGACTGCGCTGGACTGCGCTGGACTGCACACGATAGGCCGTAGCGCTCGCCGGTCGGCGCCAACGCAGCCTACTGCCTACCGCGGTAGGTGGTTAGACTTGTCGGCACCTGACCGGATCAGAGCCGACCCGAGAACCCCGAGGATCCTCCATGATCAGCACATCTGGCCAGTCCCCGGCCAGCCCGCACCGGTACCAGCAGTTCATCGCCGGGGAATGGGCCGACGCGGAGGGCGGAGGAACGTTCGAGGACTTCAGCCCCTACGACGGCAGTGTCTTCGCGCAGGTGCCCGCCAGCACCGCCGCCGATGCCCGGCGTGCCGTCGAGTCCGCCGCCGCTGCCTTCCCGTCCTGGAAGGCCACCCCGCCCGGGGCACGACAGCGGCTGCTGCTGCGCGCGACGGGCCCACCATGTACGCCGAGCCCATCCTGCCCATCGGCGGGGTCAAGGAGAGCGGCTGGGGCCGGTTCGGCCGCTGGTCGGTGGAGAACTTCACCGACCGCAACCTGATAACAGTGCACCACGGCAAGCCACTCCGCACGTTGTGACTGACTGACAGGCCGGCTGACTGATAGCTCGGCTGACCGATAGCTCGGCTGACCGATAGCTCGGCTGACTGACAGGCCGGCCAACTGCTAGGCCGGCTGATCAGTCAGAGCGGTGCAGCGCGGCGGTGATGACGTTGGCCACGGCGGCGGGCAGGCCGGCCGCCGGGACCCGTAGCCCGATCACGTGCGACCCGGCCAGCACCGGGCCCGGGACAACGAACTGCACGGACGGGAACCGCCTGGCCTGCGCCCTGACCGCCGCCACCTGGGCAGGCCCGGTAGCCACCACGACGTTGCAGTGCCGCTGGAGCAGGCTGGCCAGGTACGGCGCCGCTGCCGCCGCCGTCGATCCGGACATGACTGGCATGTACTCCACCTTGGCCTGGGTGGCGAGCGACGCGTTCTCCATCCCGCGCCACACCAGTGCCGTCTCAGTCGGCGCCAGCCCGTGCGAATCGGTGAGCAGGCACGCCGTGAACGATGCCAGGTACTCACGGGCTCCCGACGTGGTATCGCCGCTCGATGACGGCCAGAGCAACAGCCCCGCCGCCAACAGGACTAACGCGGCTGCCCCGCCGCCGGTCAAGAAGCGCCGCCGCGGAGACAGGGCCCGCCACCAGCCTCGCGGTGCCGGCCGCCCCGCCCCGGCAGCCCGCTCGGGTGGCGACCGCCAGCGGTGCCGGGCCGGCGTCCTGGTCGCCCGCGCCGCGGCCAGCATCCGTCCGCGTTGTCCTCCAGTCGGCATTTCGCCAACCTCCGCCCGTACGGACCCCGCGGCGGGCCCACCCCGCCGAAGGACACACCGCGGAAGGAGCATAACCGCGGCAGTCACGCTGCGCTAGGGCGTGTCCTGTGGATAGCCAGGCGGAGCGCCCGGATAGCCAGGCGGGGCGCCGGGATACCGGGGCACCCGGATAGCCAGGCGGGGCACCCGGATAGCCGGTCAGGGCACCCGGATAGCCAGGCGGGGCACCCGGATAGCCGGTCAGGGCACCCGGATAGCCAGGCGCGGCACCCGGATAGCCGGTCGGGGCACCCGGATACCCGGGCTGGGCGCCCGGATAGCCAGGCGGCGCGAGTACCAGCGGGACGGCGGTCCGGTGCCGCTCGCGCATTGCGCTGATCGCTTCAACGCCGCCGGCCATCAGCCCCGCCGCCAGCGGCCAGAAAGCGATCGCGCTTCGCGAGCCCAGCGTGAGGCGAGACTGCATGTGCGCGCCCGCCGGCAGCGTGGCCAGCAGATGGTGGAACGTGGCGAGCCCGGACTGCTCCCCGATCCACGACGTGATCAGCCCTGCGGCCAGCCCGCCGATGAGCACCCCCGCCATGGCCACCGGGCCGTGCCTGCGCACCACGAGCCAGTACCCGAGCAGGCCCGAAATTACGCCGCCAACCAGGCAGATCACGCAATACCACCCATCGGCGGCGATGAACGCGCTGGTTTCCGAATTGACCAGGTCCGCGGCGCCATGACCGACCACCACGAGCGCCACCCGGGGAGCCACGGCCGCCCAGAGGTACCCGCCAGCCACGCCGAGCAGGGCAGTTCCGGCCACCACCGCGAGGGAAGGGACGAGAGCTGCCCGCCACTCCACGGCGTTCCGGGCCACGTCGGGGGCGGAGCCGCCGCCGGCCGCGTGCCTGCCGGGCGCCCGGCTGCCGCCAGGCGGCAGATAACCGGCGGCCGGATCAGGAAAATGCATGGGCTGGGTCATCCTCCGCAGAAGCGTACGTGACGGCCCTGACCGCCGGCCCGCCAGTCCCATCCGAGCCAGCGCCCACAAGGCAGTTATTGCTACGGTTAACCCAGTGGTCTCTAAGCGGGGTCCTGCGAATGGCGTCCAGGCAAAGAGGACTCCGCTTACAGACCACTAGCTCCGGGGGGATCCGGCCACACCGCCTAGAACCGCTCAGAGGGAAGCACATGATTGAGGCACGTGACCTGACCAAACGTTACGGGGACAAACTCGCAGTCGACCATTTGTCGTTCACCGTCGAGCCGGGCCGGGTCACCGGGTTCCTCGGGCCGAACGGTGCAGGCAAGTCCACCACCATGCGGCTCATCCTCGGCCTCGACCGGCCGCAGGCCGGGAGCGCCACGATCAACGGGAAGCGCTACGTCGACCTGAAGCAGCCATTGCGCACGGTCGGCGCGCTGCTGGAGGCCAAGGCTATGCACACTGGCCGCAGCGCCTACAACCACCTGCTCTTCCTCGCGCAGACCCAGGGCCTGCCGCGCAGCCGGGTGGACGAGGTGCTCGACCTGGTCGGGCTGAAGGAGGTGGCGCACAAGCGCACCGGCGGCTTCTCGCTCGGGATGAGCCAGCGGGTCGGCATCGCCGTGGCCATGCTGGGCGATCCCCAGGTCTTCGTGCTGGACGAGCCGGTCAACGGGCTCGATCCCGAGGGCATCATGTGGATCAGGAACCTGATGAAGCAGATCGCGGGCGAGGGCCGCACGGTCTTCGTGTCCAGTCACCTGATGAACGAGATGGCGGTCACTGCCGACCACCTGATCGTGATCGGCCGCGGCAAGCTGATCGCGGAGAGCGGCACGCAGGAGTTCATCGAGCGAAGCTCCGAGAAGTCGGTGCTGGTGCGATCCCCCGACGCGGCACGGCTCGCCGACCTGATCGCTGCGGAAGGCGGCAAAGCGACCGCCGAGGAAGCGGCCAACGGCCGGGCGGAAACGCTCGGCGTCCGCGGGCTTGATGCGCCGCGAATCGGCGAGATCGCCGCCGCGCACCAGATTGTCCTGCACGAGCTGACCCCGCGGCTGGCCTCGCTGGAGGAGGCGTACATGGAACTGACTGCCGACAGCGTCGAGTACGTCGCACCTGGCACCCACGGACGTGACGAGGCCGGGGCGGCGGCGGCTGAACCAACCGGCATCACGGCTCAAGGGAGGACCGAATGACCTCCGCCAGCCCGCCCGTGGCCCCGAGCTGGGCCGGGGGGCCTGCTGTTCCCCCCGCGTCACACAACGTGGGTTTCGGCCATCTGCTGCTCGCCGAGTGGACGAAGATCCGCTCGGTCCGGTCCACCGTCTGGTCGCTGATCCTGCTGGTCGTCGTCACCCTCGGGTTCACCGTCTTGTTCACCTGGCTCACCGTCTACGGCTGGAACAAGTCCGATCCCACGCAGCGTGCGCAGATAATGGCCGACCCGGTGAGCACGATTCTGGGCTCCGGGCTTTTCCTCGGGCAGCTGACCATATGCGTGCTCGGCGTCCTGGTGATCGCGAGCGAGTATTCCACCGGGGTGATCAGGGCCTCGCTGCTGGCCGTGCCACGCCGGATCCCCATGCTGATCGCCAAGGCGGTAGTCTTCGCGGCACTCGTGCTCGTGGTCGGCGAATGCGTGACCTTCGCCTCGTTCTTCATCGGCCAGCCGATCCTGCACAGCCACGCACCGGTCTCGCTGGGCGAACCCGGCGTGGCCCGCGCTGTATGGGGCTCCGGGCTCTTCCTCGCCGTGCTGGGCCTGTTCGCGATGTCGATCGGCGCCATCATCCGGCACACCGCGGGCGCCATTACCGGCGTGATCGCTTTCGTGCTCGTGCTCGCACCGCTCACCCAGCTGATCCCGGGAAAGATCGGGAAATACGTCCACGGCTACTTGCCGACCGAGGCGGGTCACCTCATCGGACAGGCGCACCAGCAGGCGAACCAGGTGCTATCGCCGTGGGCGGGGTTCGGCGTGTTCTGCTTGTGGACCGCCGTGCTCTTTGGCATCGCCACCTGGCTACTGGTAGTGCGGGACGCCTGACTCGCAGGACGCCTGATCGGGCCGGCCGGGCCGGCCGGCCCGGTCGGCCGCGGGGTCAGCCAACGTCGGCCCAGCTGGCGAAGCTCAGCCCACGCAAGCCCAGCCGGCGAAGCTCAGCCCACGCAAGCAGGCCCGAGCAACTGCTTCAGGTCGGCTTGCAGTGCGGGCGAGGGCCTGACGCGGAGCTTGTCATCGAGACGCACGATCGTCGTCTGCGGGCCATTGCAGAGTTTCAGGTGTACCTCGGCCAGGCCCGGATGGGTACGCAGGACCTCCCTGAGCCGGTCCACGACCGGCGCGACGCACCGCTGGACCGGTATCGACACCACGAAAGGGCCGCTTCCGCCCACCGACAGGTCGGGGACGGTCACCTCCATGGCGATCAGCTTGGGTGAGTCCTCGCGCCGGTCCAGGCGCCCCTTCACGACCACCACCGCGTCCTCGGCGAGCAGGAGCGCGCACTGCTGATAGGTGGCCGGGAAGAAAAGTACCTCGATCGCGCCTTCCAGGTCCTCCAGGGTCCCAGCGGCCCACGGATTGCCCTGCTTGGTGACCTTCCGCTGGACGCCGGACAGGATTCCGCCGACGGTGACCGGCTGGGCGTCGCCACGGTTACCCTTGGCGGTTCGTTCGGTATCTTCTGTGGCGGAGCCGAGCAATTGGGCCACGGAGCAATCGGTGGCCGCGGCCAGGATGTGCTCCACGCCCAGCAGCGGGTGGTCCGAGACGTACAGGCCGAGCATCTCCCGCTCGAAGCCGAGCAGGACGGACTTCTCCCACTCGCCGTCCGGGACCGGCACCTCGAAGGTGGCCTCGGTCTCGGAGTCACCGCCGAACAGCGAGTCCTGGCCCATCGCCTCGTTGCGCTTGACGTCGATCACCGTGTCGATGGCCTGCTCGTGGATTAGCACCAAGCCCCGGCGCGGGTGCCCGAGTGAGTCGAACGCGCCGGCCTTGACCAGTGACTCGATCACCCGCTTGTTGCACACGTTGACCGGGACCTTGCGCAAGAAGTCGGCGAAGCTGGCGAACGCGCCCTTGGACTTGCGTGCTGCGATGATCGACTCCACCACATTGGTGCCGACATTACGGACAGCGGCCATCCCGAACCTAATATCCTCGCCGACCGGCGTGAAGATCGCCGTGGATGCGTTCACGTCCGGCGGCAGCACGGTGATGCCCATCCGGCGGCACTCGTTCAGGTAGAGCGCTGACTTGTCCTTGTCGCCGGCCACGGAGGTCAGCAGGCCCGCCATGTACTCGGCTGGGAAGTTGGCCTTCAGGTAGGCGGTCCAGTAGGAGATCAGCGCATACCCGGCGGCATGCGCCTTGTTGAAGGCGTAGCCGGAGAACGGGACGAGGGTGTCCCAGATCGTCTTGACCGCGTCGTCGGAGTACCCGTTGTCCCGCATGCCCGCCGAGAACGACTCGTACTCGCGGTCCAGGATCTCCTTCTTCTTCTTGCCCATTGCCCAGCGGAGCAGGTCCGCCTTGCCCGGCGTGTAGCCGGCCAGAGCTATGGCGGTGGCCATGACGTGCTCCTGGTAGACCATTAGCCCGTAGGTGTCGCCAAGGATGTCCTCCAGCGGCTCGGCCAGCTCCGGGTGGATCGGGATGACGGGCTTGCGGCCGGTCTTGCGGTCGGCGTAGACGGGCGCGCTGGCCATCGGCCCGGGCCGGTACAAGGCGATGACCGCGGCGATGTCACCAAACTTGTCCGCTCGCATCGCCCGCAGCAGCGCCCGCATCGGGCTGCCGTCGAGCTGGAACACGCCGAGGGTGTCGCCGCGGGCCAGCAGCTCGTAGGTCGGCTTGTCGTCGAGCGGCAGCGTGTCCAGGTCAATCTGCTGACCGCGGTTGGCCACGATGCCGGCGACCGCGTCCTCCAGCACCGTGAGGTTGCGCAGGCCCAGGAAGTCCATCTTGAGGAGGCCGATGTCCTCGCAGGCCGGGTAGTCGAACTGGGTAATGATCGCACCGTCGGCCTCCCGCTTCCAGACCGGAATATGGTCCATCAGCGGCTCAGAACTCATGATCACGCCTGCCGCGTGCACGCCGGGCTGGCGGATCAGGCCCTCCAGCCCGCGCGCGGTGTCGATCACCTGCTTGACCTCGGCCTCGGCTTCATACAGGGCGCGGATCTCGCCTGCCTCGCCGTAGCGCTGGTGATCAGGGTCGAAGACACCGGACAGCGGGATGTCCTTGCCCATCACGGCCGGCGGGAACGCCTTGGTGATCCGGTCGCCGAGGGCATAGGGGAAGCCGAGCACCCGTGCCGAGTCCTTGACGGCGGCCTTGGCCTTGATGGTGCCGTAGGTGATAATCTGCGCGACCCGGTCATCGCCGTATCGCTCAGTGACGTACCGGATCACGTCACCGCGCCGACGCTCGTCGAAATCGATATCAAAGTCCGGCATGGTCACGCGATCGAGGTTGAGGAACCGCTCGAAGACCAGGCCGTGGTAGATCGGGTCGAGGTCAGTGATACCCAGCGAGTACGCCACGATGGAACCCGCGCCAGAGCCGCGGCCCGGTCCGACCCTGATGCCGTTCCGCTTGGCCCACATGATGAAGTCGGCGACGACCAGGAAGTACGCGCAGAAGCCCATCTGCTCGATAACGCCGATCTCGTACTCAGCCTGCTTGCGGCGCTGCTCGTCGAATCCGTCCGGGTAACGCCGCTCCATGCCGGCCCAGACTTCCCTGCGCAGCCAGCTCTGCTCGGTCTCGCCGTCCGGCAGCGGGAAGCGGGGCATGAGGTTTGACTTGGCGAACGAGACATCGGTCCGTTCGGCGATGAGCAGCGTCGAGTCGCAGCCGGCCTGCCACTCCGCGTCGGTGCTGGCCGCGCGCATCTCCTGCGGGCTCTTCACGTAGTAGCCGGTGCCATCGAACTTGAACCTGTCCGGGTCGGCCAGGTTGGTCCCGGTCTGCACGCAAAGCAAGACCTCATGCGAGCGCGCATCCTCGGGCCTGGTGTAGTGCGAGTCGTTGGTAACCACGAAGGGCAGCGAGAGCTGTCCGGCGAGGCGCTTCAGGCCTTCCCTGGTGCGCTGCTCCAGGCCGAGGCCGTGGTCCATGATCTCAACGAAGAAGTTGTCCGCGCCGAAGATGTCGCGGTAGGCGGCGGCCGCCTCGACGGCCTCGTTGTACTGGCCGAGCCGGATCCTGGTCTGCACCTCGCCGCTGGGGCAGCCGGTGGTCGCGATGATCCCCTTGGCGTAGCTGGCGAGCAGCTCGCGATCCATCCTGGGCTTGCGGAAGTAGCCCTCCAGGGAGGCCAGCGAGGAGAGCTTAAAGATGTTGTGCATGCCCTCGGTGGTCTCGGCGAGCAGCGTCATATGCGTGTAGGCGCCGCCACCGGATACGTCGTCGTCCTTCTGAGCCGGGCTGCCCCACCGCACCGGGCGCTTGTTGCCGCGATACTCCGGCGCGACATACGCCTCGATGCCGACGATCGGTTTGACCCCGGCCTTATTCGCCTTCGACCAGAAATCATAGGCGCCGTAGAGGTTGCCGTGATCGGTCATCGCGATGGCGGTCATCCCGGTTCGCTCGCACTCGGCGAACAGGTCCTTCAACCGGGCGGCCCCGTCCAGCATGGAGTACTCGGTGTGCACGTGGAGGTGGACGAATCCGCCGTCCGCGCCGCGTTCCGCCGCTGCTGCCGTCATGAAGTAGCGCCTCCTTCGGGCATGCGTCGGAGCACCCTCGCGGGCGTCTACTACCGGGGCCGGGGGGAAGTGACCGGTGCGCCGTCTTGGAGGACCCATGCTCTGACAGATCCTCAGCAGATGGCCGTACCGGTCCGGCTCATCGAGCCTATTAGAGCGGCTGGGCGCACAGCGACTCGACACTCCGGATGTGCCGCCGGTCCCGCTATGTCCTTCATGATCACGGTATGGCGCCGGGTCAGGACTGGGCGCGGAGGGTGTCGAGAGGGCCGGCGAGGTCGGGCGGGTACTCGCTGGTGAATTCCACCCGGCGGCCGTCGGCTGGGTGGGCGAAGCTCAGCCTGACCGCGTGCAGCCACTGGCGGGTCAGCGCCAGCCCCGCGGCGAACACGGGGTCGGCGCCATACAGCCGGTCTCCCGCGCACGGGTGCCGCAACGCGGCCATGTGCACCCGGATCTGGTGGGTGCGCCCGGTCTCCAGGATGATCTCGGCCAGGCTGGCGCCGCGGAACGCCTCGATGGTGTCGTAGTGCGTGATGCTGGGCCGGCCCCCGGCGACCACCGCGAAACGGCCGTCGCCGGACGGGTGCCTGGCGATCGGCGCATCGACGGTGCCGCGCAGCGGATCCGGGTGCCCCTGCACCAGGGCGTGGTACCGCTTATCCACTTCTCGTTCCCTGAACGCTCGCTTGAGGGCACTGTAGGCAGGCTCGCTCTTGGCCACCACCATGAGCCCGGAAGTGTTCGCGTCCAGCCGGTGCACGATGCCCTGCCGCTCAGCGGCGCCGCTGGTGGCGATCGTGTGACCCGCTGCGAGCAGGCCGTCGAGCACCGTGGGCCCGGTCCAGCCGGGCGTGGGGTGAGCCGCCACGCCCGGCGGCTTGTCCACGACCACGACGTCGGCGTCCTCGTAGACCACGGCCAGGCCGGGAACAGCCTTCGGCGGCGCCGCCGCCACGGGCGCGGGCAGCGTCACGTCGAGCCACTCCCCGGCCGGCACCCGGTCGGACTTGGCCGCAGGCCGCCCGCCGACGAGCACCAGGCCCTCGCTGATCAGTTCCGCCGCCAGGGTCCTGGACAGCCCGAACATCCGGGCCAGCGCGGCGTCCAGCCGCTCGCCGTCCAGCCCTTCCGGAACCGGCACCCGGCGCTGGTCCGCTGGTATCACGTCGTGCTGCCCCCGGCCGCTGATCCAGGGGCTGGCCGGTCGCGGGCGAGGGTCCCGTCCGGCGTCCGCTGCCTCGGCCCGTCAGGCCCGTTTCCCGTAATGTCCCCAGGCCCGTCCCCTGGGCTCTTCCTGGTCCGGTCCTGAGTCCCATCCAGGCGGATGCCACGCGCGGCGAGCAGCACCGCCAGTATGCCGCCGCAGACGATCGCGGAGTCAGCCACGTTGAAGACCGGCCAGTGCGGCAGTTCGATCCAGTCGACGACGTAGCCGCGCAGCGGGCCCGGGGAACGGAACAGCCGGTCGCCCAGGTTACCGGTGGCCCCCCCGAGCAGCAGGCCCAGCGTCATCGCCCAGGGCAGGCTGCGCAGGCGGCGCGAGGTGCGCAGAATGGAAATGATCACCGCGACCGCGATCAGGGTGAACACGGCGGTCATGGACGTCCCGATGCTGAACGCCGCTCCGCTGTTGCGCAGCACCCGCAGGGTGAGCAGTCCACCGAGGAGCCGGACGGGCTGGCGGTCCGACAGCGTGGCCACCACGATCGTCTTGGTCGCCAGGTCAATGGCGAAAATCCCGGCCGCGATGGCCAGCAGCAGCCCCGTGCGCCGCGGGCGGACTGGTTGGTCTTCCCGCACCCCGTGATCTTTGTGCACTCCGCGCACTCCGTGATCTTTGTGCACTCCGCGCACTCCGTGATCTTCGTGCACCCCGTGCACCCCGTGATCTTCGTGGCCCCCGTGATCTCCGTGCACCCCGCGCACGGAGGGATCTCCTGGCTTCCAGGGCTCGTGCGGCCTGGCCGACGCCCCGGTCAGCGTCTTTCCTCGCGCTGTTTGCATGACACGCACAGGGTCGCACGGGGGAATGCCTGCAGGCGTGCTTTTCCGATCGGCTGCCCGCAGGACTCACAGACGCCGTAGGTGCCCGCATCGATCCTGGCCAGCGCCCGCTCGTTCTGGACCAGCAGTTCACGGGCGTTCTGCGTCAGCGCCAGTTCGTGCTCCCGCTGGAAGGTCTTGGCCCCCGCATCCGCCTGGTCGTCTCCCGCGTCGCCGACCGCGTCACCGAGCCGCTCAGCGATCTCCGACTCGGCCCTGGAAATGTCCGCGCGCAGCCCGGCGACCTCAGCGTCAAGCTCCTTGCGCACCTTGGCCAACTCCACCTCGGTCCAGGGCTTCTCGCCCGGCCGGACAGGAAGAGCGGCGGCACCCGAACGCGCGGTTGCGGTCATGTCGGGCCCCTCTCTCAGCGAATGTTCGGGAAAGATGACCGCACGCAAATCGATCTTGATTGCGGGTAGTCACCGGAGGATAAATCGCCGTCCCCCGCGTCTGCAAACACATCCGCGTCGGCCAATCATCCCGGCGACCGGCCGGCCGGGGTAAGAGCGCCCGGCAATAGGGCGCTGGATCAGGGAGCGGTGATCCAGGCGGCGGTCCGGCAAGGCCGAGCGAGCCCGCATAGCGGAGCTATGCGGGCGAGTGAGAACGCCGCCGGTCGTCGTCTGGGCGCCGCGAGCCCGGCAGTCCTATTGCCGGGCGCTCTAAAATCGTTCCGGTGCTTGCCTGGCCATCGGCTATCGTTAAGGCCCTGCGAAGGTGTTGATGGGGACAGCTGCCGTTGATCGCGGCCAGGAGCGACCCGGGGATGGTGGGAGCCCGGGGCAGGCCCAGCGGACCAGATCACCCCGGAACTGCCGGAAGAACAGCCGCGGCCAGGCATGGCCAGCCCAGTAGAACCGGCCGCAGAACATTGCAGAGAGGGCCGTGGTCCGCACCAGGCGGGTCGCCGCGGCCAAGGAGGGTGGTACCGCGGGGCCGCCGCCGGCGAGCCTCGTCCCTCCAGCGAAGCCGTTCGCACGGGCACCCATAGATCAGCCCGCGCGACGCCCGCAGGAGGCCCGCCACCATGCCGCACGAAGCCGAGCCGCAGCCAGCCCAGCCGGACACAGCCCAGCCGCAGCCAGCCCAGCCGCGCGCGGCCGGCCGCGCGCGTTTTTTCCCTGATCTGCCCGCGGCCATCGACCTGCCTGCGCTGGAGCATGAGATGCTGGCCCGCTGGCAGGACGGGAAGGTCTTCGAACGCTCCCTCGACGCCACGGCGGGCGGCCAGCAGTGGACGTTTTATGAGGGGCCGCCGACCGCCAACGGGATGCCCGGCGTGCATCACATCGAGGCCAGGGTCTTTAAGGACCTCTTCCCGCGCTTCAAGACCATGCAGGGTTTCCACGTGCCGAGGCAGGGCGGCTGGGACTGCCACGGGCTGCCGGTCGAGGTGGCGGTCGAGCGGGAACTCGGGCTGTCCGGCAAGAAGGAAATCGAGGCGTACGGCGTTGCCGAGTTCAACGCCCGGTGCCGCGAATCGGTGTTGCGCCATGTGGACGCGTTCGAGGAGATGACCTCCCGGCTCGGCTACTGGATCGACCTGTCCCGGGCCTACCGGACCATGGATCCGAGTTACATCGAGTCCGTCTGGTGGTCGCTCAAGGTCATCTTCGACAAGGGGCTGCTGGTCAAGGACTTCCGGATCAGCCCCTACTGCCCGCGCTGCGAGACACCGCTGTCCGACCACGAGATGGGCCAGCCCGATGTGTACCAGCCGGTCACCGACCCCTCGGTGACCGTGCGGTTCCCGCTGCGCACGCTGCCCGAGGGGGCCAATCCGCAGCTGGCCGGGGCTGACCTGCTGGTCTGGACCACGACGCCGTGGACGCTGGTGTCCAACACCGCGGTCGCCGTGCACCCGGACGAGACCTACGCGATCGCCCGCAAGCCGGGCAGCGGCGACACGGTGGTGGTCGTCGAGCAGCGCGTGCCGCACGTGCTCGGGGAGGGCTGGCAGATCGTCGCCAGGGTGCCCGGCACCGACCTGGTGGGGGCCACCTACCAGCGCCCGCTGGACCTGATCGACATCCCCAACGCGCACCGGGTCGTGCCGGGGGCGTTCGTGACCACCGAGGACGGAACCGGCCTGGTGCACTTGGCACCGGCATTCGGCGCGGACGACATGGAAACGGGCCGGGCGCACGGGCTGCCGGTGGTGAACCCGATCCGGCCGGACGGCCGGTTCGAGGAGTCCGTGCCGCTCGTCGGCGGGATGTTCTTCAAAGACGCCGACGCCCCGATAGTCAGCTACCTCACCGACAGGGGGCTGATGTTCCGGGTCGAGCCGTACCAGCACAGTTACCCGCATTGCTGGCGGTGCCACACGCTGCTGCTGTACTACGCACTGCCGTCCTGGTACATCCGCACCACCCAGATCAAGGACCAGTTGCTGGCCGAGAACGAGCGGACCAACTGGCAGCCGCCGACCATCAAGCACGGCAGATACGGCGAGTGGCTGCGCAACAACGTGGACTGGGCGCTGTCACGTACCCGGTACTGGGGTACCCCCCTGCCGATCTGGGAGTGCGGGGATCAGCACCTGACGTGCGTGAGCTCGCTGGCCGAACTCAGCGAGCTAGCTGGCCAGGACCTCTCCGACCTGGACCCGCACCGGCCCTACGTGGACGACGTCGTGATCAGCTGCCGCGAGTGCGGTGCGCGGGCCCGGCGGGTGCCAGAGGTGATCGACGCCTGGTACGACTCTGGGTCGATGCCGTTCGCCCGGCATGGCGCACCGCTGCGCAACGAGGAGGAGTTCGAGCGCAGCTACCCCGCGCAGTTCATCTGCGAAGCCATCGACCAGACCCGCGGCTGGTTCTACTCCCTGATGGCGGTCGGCACCCTGGTGTTCGGCCGGTCCGCCTACGAGAACGTGGTCTGCCTCGGCCTGGTCGTCGACGAGGCGGGTCGCAAGATGAGCAAGCACCTCGGCAACGTGCTGGAGCCGATCCCGCTCATGGAGGCGCACGGCGCGGACGCCGTCCGCTGGTTCTTCGCCGCCGCGGGCTCGCCGTGGTCCACCAGGCGGATCGGCGCCGCCGCGCTCGATGAGATCGTCCGCAAGGTGCTCCTCACCTACTGGAACACCGTCTCGTTCCTGGTGCTGTACGCCAATGCGGCGGCCGCGCAGGGCCAGGCCTGGGGGCCGGGCAACATGGCCGATGCGCCGCCGCCCGCCGACCGGCCGCTGCTGGACCGCTGGGTGCTCAGTGAGCTGCACGCCGTCACGGCGGATGTCACCGACGCCCTGGAGGGGTTCGACACCGCCGCGGCCGGCCGCAGGCTCGCCGCGTTCATCGACGACGTGTCCAACTGGTACGTGCGCCGGTCGCGGCGGCGGTTCTGGGAGGGCCCGGCCACCCCGGACAGCGCGGCCGCCTTCGCCACCCTGTATGACTGCCTGGAGACTCTCACCCGGCTGATGGCGCCGATGGTGCCCTTCCTGACCGACTATGTGTGGGGCGTGCTGCGGCCCATGGGCGGACCAGACTCGGTGCACCTGGCCGACTGGCCGCAGGCCGACGAGGGGCTGATCGACCGGCAGCTGTCTGCGGAGATGGCGCTCACCCGGCGGCTGGTGGAACTCGGCCGGTCGGCCCGGGCCGCCGCGGCGGTGCAGACCCGGCAGCCGCTTCCCCGGGCGCTCGTGGCCGCCTCGGGCTTTGCCGGCCTCGCACCCGAACTGCGCGCCGAGATAGCCACCGAGCTCAACGTGCGGTCACTGGACACGCTGACCACGGTCGCGGACGACCTGGTGGATCACGTCGTCAAGCCGAACTTCCGTGCCCTCGGCCGCCGGTTCGGCAAGCGGACCCCGGCCGTGGCGGGCGCGCTCTCCGCAGCTGATCCTGCGGCAGTCGCGGCGGCCATGCGTTCGGAAGGGGAATTTTCTGTCCTCGTGGACGGTGCCCCGGTGCTGCTCGGCGCGGACGACGTCATTGTGACCCAGACCCCGCGGTCGGGCTGGACGGTGGCGACCGAGGGCGGCGAGACGGTCGCGCTCGAGGTCGCCATCACTCCTGAGCTGCGCCGGGAAGGGCTGGCCCGCGAGGTTATCCGGCTGGTGCAGGACGCGCGCAAGAGCGACGGCCTGCACGTCAGCGACCGCATCGTGCTGTGGTGGCAGGCCTCAGACACCGAACTCGCCGCGGCGCTGACCGAACACGGGTCGTTGATCGCGAGTGAGGTCCTCGCGGTGGAATTCCGCGCCGGGCAGCCCGACCCGGCCGCCGATGGTGCGGTCGGCATCCACGAAGAACAGGATCTGGGGCTGACTTTCTGGCTCCGCCGAGCCTGACCCGTTCGGCGGCGCTGGGGTGCGGTTAAGCGTCGGCGGGCAGCTTGTCGGGCTGACAAGCGCGGCACGGCACGCAGCCGTCGGCCTCGGCCGTCTGCCTCGTCATGATGTCGAGATCATCGGGACCGAGGAACCGGATCAGAATGCACTCGCTGCGGTGGTACCGGGCCACGCCTGGCACCACCGTCACTTCCACGCTCGCGCTGATGGCCGCGGCCTTCTCTGGCTGTTCAGCATTCTCAGCAGCCGCGCCACCATCACGTTCAGGCGTGCTGGCCGGAGCAGCGTCGTCGGCGCGCCGATCGGCATCTCCGGCCGCGCCGACATGCTCCGCGGATGGCTGGTCCACCGCGCGTGCGGATGGCGTGGCCATGTTGTCATCGGCGGCCGGATGGTCGGCCGGCTGAGCCGAGTCGGCGCCCTCAGGTCCGCCAGCATCGTCAGCCGCGGTGGCGGGCACGACGGCGTCGGCCTGAACGTCGGTACCCTCGGCAGCCGCACCGTCTGACCCCGCAGCCGCACCGTCTGACCCGGCGGGCGCATCCGGCCCGGTGGCTGCGGCCGGCCCGGTGGCTGCGGCCGGCCCGGTGGGCACATTGGACCCGGTGGCTGCCGCCGGCCT
>WNFE01002459.1_pt1 | contig 15000 bp, 11 predicted proteins | sample 5400451 | NCBI WGS metagenome assembly WNFE01 (sample SAMN13153344, study PRJNA577476) | soil metagenome | isolation source: 200 cm saprolite under Douglas fir tree site 2 hole 2 | place: USA:California | collected 2015-04-18 | reverse complement strand
TAGTTCCCAATAACATCAGCGAGCAGATAGATAAACAGCGCGGGGCTTGTCCTGAACAGAGCCGAAGGATTGACATAACTTTTCCAACTTAGACGCCCGTTTGTTGACTCTGTCCAACTCGTGTTCCGGAACCGTTCTACAACCGAAGAAGCGACATCTGACGATCACTCAACTACTTTGTGCCGCTTCTATCATGGCTGTATCGGATGGCAAAAACTTTGCGCCCCAAAGCCAAAGCACACCCGCGGCGAGCATCATGGCGGAGACGACAAGAAAGGCGATGTTCATGTTTGTGCGATCGGCCACGGCCCCAATCAATGGCGGAGCAGCCGCGTCTCCCAGCGCGTGAATGATTAAAATATTGAGCGCAAAGGCAGTGGCTCGCACCGACGGATGCGTCACATTGGCGAGCGCCGTATTTGACGGGCCGGTGTTAAAAAAAAGAAAAAACACCGCGATGAACATCATTACCCAGGCAGAAGGGAATGGTGTGAAAAGCATCACGACTGAAAACGGGAAGGCTATGATCACTCCAATTCCGGAAATTAGAAAATATGAGCCGGGAAAGCAAGGTATCCCGGGACCCAAAAGGACATTCCGCCGATTGCGAACGTGAGCGCAGTCATCGCCAGCGTGTTTAAGACGTAGGACCGCGTGCGCACAAGGCCAAGGTAATCGTTCCAGCTCGCTCGCTGCTTCTCTTTTACTCCCCCCAATCGCCCGCGCTGATCGTGGCGCCAAAAACATGCCAGGCCAAGCAGCAATCCTGGCGGCGCGACAACAAAAAATGCCGTTTGCCAGCCCCAATGCGCCGCGACAAATCCACCAATCGCGTACCCGATCGCGCTGCCAACCGGAATCGCGACATAAAAATAGGAAAGCACCCGCCCGCGCAGCAACAGCGGAAAGAGATCGGCAATGATTGTCGGAGCTGCCGGGCCGTATCCGCCCTCGCCTACTCCGACAAAGAGTCGCGTCATCAGCAGCAAGGCGAACGTTCCCGCAAGTCCCGACGCGGCCGTCGCCGCACTCCACAGAATTACACTCAGGCCGATGATGATCCAGCGCGACGTTCGATCAGCGAGCCAGCCGAAAATCGGGGCGCTGACCATGTAGCTGACTAGAAAGGCCGTCCCGAGGAAACCAACCAGCGCGTGGGCATTCGGATCGTCTGGTCGAAAGAAATGCGATCGAATCTCTGGCTCTACTGCAGCGAGCACATATCTGTCGATGTAATTGAAAAGATTGATCGCCAGCAGGAGGACCAACGCTGTGCGGCCACCGGGTGCAGGACGCGCGCTTGTTTCCATCGACAATTGCCGATTGCAGTTTGACCGCTGCTAATTGTAAATCATAAATGATGGCTTACATGTCCGCCTCTGAGCGTGCGCTCTATTTCTTCGGGCGGCGACTAGCGCGCTGCGTTTATCGAGTCACTGCGTTCGGAACTGACAATTTGCCGGAGGGCGGATTTTTGCTGTTGCCTAACCACATCACGTGGGTGGACGCGATCGTTCTGCAGCTCGCCTGCCCGCGTCCAATTCGGTATGTCGTCGACCAGGAATTTTATCGCAAACCGATCCTGCGTCCATTCTTGCGGCTGGTGCGCTGCATCCCGATTGACACTCGGCATTCGCATTCTGCCATTCGCGTCGCGACGGAAAGAATCGCCGAGGGTGAGATCGTCTGTCTTTTTCCCGAAGGCCAGCTTGAACGGTCCGGGACACTGTTGCGGTTGCGGCGTGGCTACGAATTAATTGCGCGCCACGCCAATGCGGCGGTGGTCCCAGTCTGGCTCGACCAGCTTTGGGGCTCGATTTTCTCATTCCAAGGCGGAAAATTTTTCACGAAGTTGCCGAAGCGCATCCGCTATCCTGTTACGATTGCATTCGGTAAGCCGCTGGAAGCGAATGCAGCCGATATCGCGACCGTGCGCGAAGAGTTGCTTAAGCTCGGCGAATTTTGTTTCAGCCGGCGGACATCGTTAGATCGGCATCTTGCTGAAGCGTGCGTCCGCGGATTGAAAAGAAGACCTTTTGCGACTGCGCTTGTCGATGGACTCGATGACAGCGTCTTGAGCCGGTCGAAATTGCTTGGAGCTGCCGCAGCGTTAAGCCGTTACCTTCGAAAAGAATTTGCCGACCAGCGAGCCGCCATTGTCCTGCCTGCGAGCAAAGCATCGATGCTTGCAAACCTGGCAGTGACACTGGCGGACAAAGTTCCTGTTGATCTTAATTTCACAATGGGACGCGCAGCCAATGAATCTTGCTGCAAGCGCGCCAATCTGCGGGTCGCCATCTCGGCCACGCAGTTCATGGAACGGCTTAAAGATTTTCCGTGGCCGAAACGGGTTTTGAGGTTGGATGAACTGATGCCGCAACTGAAACGCAAGATCGTTTTCTGGTGGATAGTGTCGCTCCTTGTTCCGGCGCGCTTGCTTTTGCGGCTTTTGCGAGTTCCAAATGAGGGCGGTCACAGGGAAGCAGTTTTGCTTTTCACAAGCGGTAGCACCGGCGAACCAAAAGGCGTCGTCGTCAGCCACCGCAACGTGGTCGGGAATGTGTTGCAGTTCCGGCAGTTGCTCGACGCGAAGAAAGACGACGCCATTCTCGCGTCACTACCTTTTTTCCACACCTTCGGATCGACGGTGACCCTTTGGTATCCGCTCATTCAAGGTGTACGCATTGTCACTTATCCAAGTCCGCTGGAAGCCGCGAAGAACGCAGCGCTAATCGAGCAATACAAACTGACCCTTCTGCTAGCGACGCCTACTTTTCTGCGCGGCTATCTACGCAAAGTCGAACCGGACAAGCTTCGTAGTTTGCGTCTCGTCATCACCGGCGCGGAAAAGCTTCCCCTCGATCTGGCGAAAAATTTCGAGGAACGCTTCAAACAAAAAGTTTTTGAAGGCTACGGGCTCACAGAAACGTCGCCGGTTGTGAGCGTAAATCTGCCCGAACCACAACCGACCAAGCCGGGCGAACAGGTACAACCGTCGAGTCGATTGGGTTCGGTAGGAAAAATGGCACCCGGAATCGCCGCGGAAATTCGCGAACCAGAGACGAACCGCAAACTTTCGCTGCATGAAACTGGAATGCTTTGGCTCCGTGGAGTAAACATATTTGAAGGTTATCTGCACGATCCAGAACGCACAGCCGAAGTGCTCCAAGATGGTTGGCTCAAGACTGGCGACCTCGGCCGGTTCGATGAGGACGGATTTCTTTACATCGAAGGACGGCTTTCTCGCTTTTCAAAAATCGGCGGGGAAATGGTCCCGCACGAAGCGCTCGAACATAAGATCGTCGATTTACTAGATCTCTCTGGAAAAGACGAACGCACTGTCGCGATTGTGGGGGTGCAAGACGAAGCCAAGGGCGAAGCGCTCGTGCTGCTCAGTGCGGTAGACGTCGATCTTGCCGAATTGCGCAAAAAACTTCATGAAAGCGGCGTTCCAAACCTATGGATTCCGAAACACGTCCAGCGCGTCGAGGCCATTCCAGTCCTTGCCTCAGGCAAACTCGATCTAAAGAGGGGCAAGGAACTCGCTTTGGAATAATAGCATTCGTGGCAGCGTCGCTTGCGTTGACTCTTCCCGCGCAGTCGCGACTTCACGAGACGTTGGCTAATGCTACTCGTCCATCACCAGATGATAGATGGAAAGTAAACTGGCGCTGCCGGAGAGCGGGCCGTGCATCATTGCTCTTTCTCGCGAATCAGGCGGGCAAGTTCTTTTCCGCCATTCACGTTTCCCCCGCTATATCAAGGCGGTCTGGAATCGCAATTCTACAAAATTGTCTCCTGCTTGATGCTTCCGATAATGCGAACACGTTTCTTTGGCTCTTTCGGATTCGAAATCACCAGAAGACATCAGCAGAAGACGGTAGAAAAACTGGATTATGAAGCCATCAGCACAGAAATCGAGCGCGCGAAACCGGAAACTCGTAGAAGGGAACCGCACATGACACGATCCGATGTCGAGAAAATGACCTGGGACTCGGCCTCGGACCTTCGCCTACATATCACGTACAACAACATTTCTGTCGTCGCCCGCGTCGAAACTTCAACGCTGAACCAACCTCGAATAACAGTGCTTTCTTAGCGCCCGCGAGGGAGATCAACCCATTCGATGTGCTCGTTTTTTCACTCAGTGAGTAATTATCTCGCGGCGAAATTCATGAAGGTGCTGTTTGGATGCGTTGCGCGCATCCACGTTGTGCGGGGCGAAAATTCAAATCACAATGGCGGATTCTTGCTGGCGGCAAATCACATCAGCCACTTCGATCCGTTTATTATTTCGTCGGTCGTGCCGCGCAAGATCGATTGGATGGCAATGGCGGAATTCTTTCCCCTTCCGTTGCTGGGATTTCTCTTGCGAGCTGTTGATGCGTTTCCGGCGGCTCGAAATCGTGCCGATCGCGCGACGATCCGCAGCGCGATTGAGCGGCTGAAGAACGGGCGGATCGTTGGTCTCTTCCCAGAAGGCGGCATCCGTGACGGCGCGCGCTCGTTGCTGGAAGGCGCGCCCCTCCGACCGGGCCCATCAAGGCTTGCCCATATCGCCGGAGTTCCAATCCTGCCGTGCGTGATCGTCGGCAGCGATCGTCTCTACTCAAAGGAACGCTGGTTGCCACTGCGGCGCACGCCCATTTGGATCGCATTCGGCGGTCCGATCCCGCATTCTCCCGAGCTGGAAAAATCCGAAGCGCGCGGGCGCGTCGAGCGCGAACTCAGCACTGCCTTCCAAAATCTTTACTTGGAATTACGAGAAACATTTCACCTGACGACGGACGATTTGCCACATCCACCGCGGGAACGCATGAACCATTGTAGAGCAAGCGCATCACTTGCCGTCCCTTTGACGGGGAAACGAAGCGGTTGCCGTACAATTCACCGGGACGGATTTCGCCGTTTCGCCGCGAGCGGAATCGATGCGCTTATGTGTGCATCGATCAATCTGCTCCAGTCGCGTCATCATCTGCACGCGCGCAGTCGTGAGGAAATGGAGCACTATGTGACAGCGTGCGAGAAGCTTACCGCCGAGAATTTTTACGCTGTCCCAAATGATGCTGAAATTGCCGCTCCAGTCGACGCCAGGCCTGGTGCCACAATCACATGGCCCAGCCCGATCAATACAAATTTTCCCGCGAACAACATCGCGTGCGCCGATTTTTTCCCATGCGCCCGAGGATGGAGAGCGCCGACGGTCCTAATGTTGCACGCGCTCATGTCCGCGAGCCACATCGGGTATCGTCGTTACGCTGCGCGCTTTAACGAACTTGGTTGGAATGCATGCTTCGTGCACCTCCCGTATCATTACTCACGTGTCCCGCGCGGCTACTGGAACGGTGAACTGGCGATCACTGCCGATCTCATTCGCAACGCGGAAGGGTTGCGTCAGGGGGTAATCGAGGTGCGGCAATTGATGGCGACATTGCGCGAACGCGGCTGCGAAGAGTTTGGTGTGCTCGGAACAAGTTATGGCGGATGGATCGGCGCCCTTCTGGCAATGGTTGAGCGGGATTTCCGTTTCGTCGCGTTGATGGCCCCGATCGTAAATATTGAGCACGCGATCTGGGAGAGCCCGGCGGCGCGATTCATGCGGCGCGAGTTGCATCGGGCAAATATCGAACCGTCTCTCGTTGCGCGGCATTTTCATTTAAGCTCACCGATGCACAATCAACCCCTGTGCGATGCAGACCGTGTGCTATTTGTCTCCGGGGAATTCGACTTAATCGCGCGACCCGAACATGTTGAGGAAGTTCATGGAAAATGGCGCGGCTCAGAGCTGCTGCGCGTGCCACAAGGACACTTCGGCTATCGCATGTTACGCGAAACAGTCGCGCGATTGACGGAACGCGGATTATAGACGTCGCCGAACCCGCTCCGCGGGCACCTCTTCACAACCAAATGCCAGAACCGACACTGCGAATCGAACAGAAGGAGCTGGGCGACCCAGCCCATTGATGCAATCGGCTGCCCCTCGGGCGCAAAGCGAGTTGCTCTCGCGTTTAATTTCGCGGATCCGAGGGGGGCGACTTGATTCCAAGAAATTCCAGACTCGGTCCAAGGTCAGCGAACGCCGCTTCAGCGAGGACGTTGTGGCCTTCGGCGGACGCATGCCAGCCGTCGATTGGGTGGAGCAATTCCACGCGGCTCAAATCGGCTGTCGCCAGGGCATCCGAATATCGGACCTGCACCTTTACGTTGTCCTCGAGTTCGCAGTTCAGCTCAACCACCATCGCGCGTAATTCCTCATTCACCATCCCTGCAAGGCGAATCAGATTGGAGCGGTAAACTGGCCGGAAGGATGTGAAGTATTTGTAAGTAGTTTCCAGATGCGGATAGCAAGATGCGTCCTGCGCTCGCAGGCGCTCTGCGATTTCGCGCCCTTTGAAGTATGACTCGAAATTCACTAGACCGTACACTAGGACCGCGACCCGGTGACGCTGCATGCGCGCGCACTCAATCAGCCGCCGCATCTGTCGAGTAAAGTTTTCCCGGAACTGCCAGCTTTGTCGTTGCAGACGATCTTCCGGCTGTTCCAGTTCGCTAGTCGGACTTCGCCACGCCCAATCGACATTGTTGTGCCCAATCGAGATCAGAATTAAATCAGGAAATCGCTTCGCCGCCAGCAAGCGGCCAATTTGTCCAGAGAAATTGCGCGTCCGAAGAATTCTCCGGGAGAGATTCTGCCGTTCGCCTTCGTGATCTACGAGCGCGCCGATGCCGGCGCATTCCACTGCAACAAACGGGCTCAACTCCGCCAATCTCTTCGAAACGCTTCGAATGCTCGTGGGCGACGGATTGGTGTCGAGGAACCAGTTGTCGCCACAACAGGTGCGCGCACGCCAAAATGTGCTGAGAACCGACGAGACGTACACGGCCGTGCAGACGCTGTCGCCGATCATGGCAACGTGCGGCAGCCGAGCGACCAACTCATTCCAGCTAATTTCCCGATTCCGGTAAGCTTGGTAATCAGAGTGAAATCCTGACGTTGGCTCAGCTATACGCTGCAGAACATTCGCCCTGATCACCCAGACAGGCTTTCTCATGAATTCCGTCAGTTAACGGAATTTGCCATCGTCGATCTTTCAATCCAACCAATCTATCTCTTCGAGTAACCGGCGAAACTCCGGATCATCTGTCGAAAGGGCGGGCAACCATTCACCGATTGGTTGGCGTCTCCACCATGCTTTGTCGCCAATCGGCGCGAACTGGTAACGATAAAGTCGCGCCCGAACGTAACGAGGCGGCGCTTCGGGAAACGGATTGTTCGCGAGAAGCGAGAGCGTGCCGCGATCGTTATGCAGAAGTTTCCAAACAAAATGCAGCGTCCACGGATACTCGGCCGGTGAAGCCATGGCCGCAAACCAGATTTGCCAGTCGATCCGCGGTTGATACGGGGCGACGAATGGCGGTCGCCGGTTCGGATCGCCCGGCTTGGCGTTGAACTCGTATTCCTTCCACTTGGTGTCGCCGGTGATCGATAGGTCGTCCGTTCCCTCAAAGATAATTTCGTCGCGTTCGCGCCCGACACTGCCGAACGCGCCATAGGTATTGACGAGATCGAGCGGATCGTAGGAGTAATTCATTAGTTGCCGCCCCGAAACAAGGTTGAGCACGGGCGCGATGCTCAGATAGACAACCAGGACCGCCAAAGCCATCGCGATCGTATTGTTGATGCGTGATGGTTCCGATTCTTGGGCTGCCTGTTCCGCGCGTCTAACCAGTGCCTTCGGCAGAAAGTGGCGAAGGAAAGTGTCGTCAAAGCACGCGAGGAACGGAATGATGGTCAGATAATTGAGGAAGGAAAGATTGCCGCTGATGATGAGAAAAATCTGAAAAGCTACCAGCAATACACCGGCAACATGGCGCGCTCGTCGCAGACCAAATGAGAACCACGGCACGATCAATTCAACAAAGTGGTTCCAGAGTGCTTCGATCTGATGAAACCAGTGCGGAGCAAAATGCAGATAACGACTGATGGGGCTCGGGATCGGCTGTGTTTCGTAGTGATAGTAGAGACAGGTAAGATCCCGCCAGCACATGTCGCCGCGGAGTTTTATGAGACCGGCACCAATCATGATGCGAAAACCGAGCCATCGGAAAAGCCAGATGACGAGAATCGGCGGCCGGCATTTCGGAAACGGGCGACCGTCGAATAGAGGGCACAGAAAGATGGACAAGAACCCGGTCTCCAACAGCTGGATCTCCCAGCCATAGCCGTACCAGATTTGGCCGATGTGCACGATCGACATGTACATCGCCCAAAGAACAGCGAGAATGATCGCGTTCGCGTAGCCACCGAGAACGAGCAGCGATAGACCCAAGCCTGTCCACGAGAAGATCAACAATCCCTGATCGGAAATGCCAAACCAGAAAAGCGTTGGCACGTGCATCACGCCAGCCGCGCGAGACCCAAGTTGCGTTTGGATCGCGTTAAGAAAACGATTAGCCGGATCCAATCCGTGCTCGCCGACAAGCGGGACCGATTGCTGCGCTGCTACCAAAAATGCCACTGCATATACAAAACCAAGCAGCCGCAGAATGACGAAGCGCGTCAGCCAATAGGAATTTCCGCGTGCGAAAAGTCTATCGAGCACGTTTTCCCCCTTCATAAGACGAACGCGATTCCGGCGTCTCGTTTCAACGCTTAACGTTCATCATCCGACGCACAATACTCAACGTTCAAAGCGTTGCCGATCCACAATCTCACCTCCGCAATCCGCCATCGCCTGGTCCCGTTGACACTTACCGCGACGCGTTCAATTTTCTTCCCTTCGCGGCAGGGTAGCTCAACAGTAGAAGAGCCCCCGAAAGCCTTTGGGGTTGGTCGCGCTTCGCTTCGCCGGTATAAATAGGAAGAAACAAAAGCCAGGGTAGCTCAGCGGTAGAGCAGGGGACTCATAAGCCCTTGGTCGGGAGTTCGATTCTCCCCCCTGGCATTTTTTACGAGTTCGAGTCTCCCCGGCGCTCCCCTACTCTTTCGACTTGGAAATATACGGCGCCAAATCCCTTTCTCCGCCGCGGAGCGCAGCCATGAAGCACACTCCGTTATGCTCGGTGACGGCGCCGACCCACCCTTCCTGATGCACATAGCGCCATCCAGGAAACCCCAACACCGCGCCCGTCTTGACGTCCCTTTCCGCCGGGAAAAGAAAGAACTGCATGCGCTTCTCAGTTACCCAGATTTGGGCGATGCGTCGCGACTCATCGTCGTCAAAAACCCGGCAGCCGATGGTAGGAAAATCCGCGAATTCCGCCGGCACGTCGTAATGCTCCAGCCCATGTTTCATGAAAAATAAGTCGCTCAAAGTGCCCGTATCAGCGTTGACCGGATCGAGCAGGACCGATCGTGTCGAACCCGCGATCGTCAATAATTTGCGCGCGGTCGCCGAACCGGGGAAATCATTTAGCCTGCCAAGAAGTTGAAAGACAAACACGCCAGCGATGACCACCACAGCAATGCCGATCGCCAGGGCGGCAGGATTGCGCGCGGTTTCTTTCCATGTCCGTCCCGGAGTAGCGATCAGCTCCTTCTTTGAGAACCATTCTGCAGTTTCTGGCGGAATAGGGATCGCTCCAACCAACGACGCCACTGCGCGATCGAAGCTGCGTTGATTGGCAAATTCATTAGAGTTACTCGCACGGAATAATGCCGAACGCATGGAACGGTCGCGAATCCGCTCCTCGCTGATTGGCGCGCAATTCAGCAGAGCCCGTTGCCGGCGTGATAACCGCTGCGTGTTCATAGCGCTGGTTTGTCGGAAATCCTAGTATTCAGCCAGGCTTGAAATTGCCGCCGTCCCAGCGCCAGTAACAGCGAAAGTTCGCCGGGCTTGAGTTCGGTCAGATCAAGAATTTCGCGATAATCGAATTCATCCAGATAAAAAAGGGCAAGCGCAGTCCTCTGCGGCTCCGGCGCGCCCGAGATCCAAATTGCCAACTGCGTTGGCTCCAGCTGCTCGATCTGGGACGAAGCCTGCGGAGTTAAGTCATGCTGATCCAGTTCGAGTGGCTCAGCTTCCAGGCTGGTTTTACTCGCCTCCAAACAGCGCCAGCGCGCTTCCCGGAAAAGCCAAAACGGTTCCTTGGGCAGTTCGCCATGAGCCGCGCGTTGAGCCGCCTCACGCAGAATTGTTTCAAAGATTTCCTGTGCCTTGCGTGCGTCGCCCAGCATCAAGAAACAAAAGCGATAAAGCTGCGGCAGATTTTGTGGTAGATCCGGCACGCTTCTTTCCCCAAAACTCAGCGCATTCTACGCGTGTCGGTAGGATCGACAAGCAGCGATTCGCTCCTGTATCCGCTTCGCTCTGCGAGGCGGCTATAGCTTCTCCAGACGGCGTGCTACTTCCTCGGCGTTTTCCCGGCTGTTGAAAGCCGAAATGCGAGAATAACCTTCGCCTTGCGCGCCGAAACCGCTGCCTGGCGTGATGATCACGTGCGCCTCATGCAGCATGCGATCAAACATTTGCCAGCTGCTCAGGCCATCCGGTGTTTTAACCCAGATGTAAGGCGCATTTACTCCGCCAAAAGCCCTCATGCCGGATCTTCCCGCAGCTTCCCGCAGTATTCTTGCGTTGCTCATGTAATGATGGATGAGAGCGCGCATTTGTTCGCGGCCTTCTTGCGAATACAACGCTTCGGCGCCGCGTTGCACCGGGTAATTCACACTGTTCGCCTTTGTGCTCCAGCGCCGCTGCCAAAGTGGATGGAGAGGCAATCGGCGGCCGTTCTCTGTCCGGGCGAGCACCGATTTCGGCATTACCGTAAAGCCGCAGCGGACGCCGGTGAAACCACCGTTTTTGGAAAAACTGCGCAATTCAACTGCACATTCGCGCGCACCGGGGATCTCGAAAATGGAATGCGGAACGTCCGGTTCCGAAATATACGCTTCGTAAGCGGCATCGAACAGGAGCAGGGCCTCGTGTTGGCGCGCGTAATCGACCCAGCCTGACAATTGTTCACGCGACGCAACCGCTCCCGTTGGGTTGTTCGGAAAACAAAGGTAAACAAGATCGACATGCTCCTTTGGCGGTTCGGGCACGAAATTATTTTTCGCGGTGCAGGGCAAATAAAGGATGCCCTCGTAGCTGCCGTCTTTTCTGCAGTCGCCCGTGTGGCCCGCCATCACGTTTGTATCCACATAGACTGGATAAACCGGGTCGGGGACTGCGACTTTGTTTTGGTCCCCGAGAATATCGAGAATGTAACCACAATCGCATTTCGATCCGTCGGAGACGAAAATCTCGTCATCGGCGATGTCGATGTTGCGATCGCGGTAGTCGTGCCGCGCGATTATCGCTCTTAGAAATTCGTAGCCGTGCTCCGGTCCATAGCCGCGGAATGTTTCTCGTCTTCCCAGTTCATCTACCGCACGCTTCAGTGCGTCAATCGCCGCAGGTGGAAGCGGTTCCGTGACATCGCCGATGCCGCAGCTAATTATTCTCTTCGCAGCTTTGGGGTTCGCGTCGCAAAATTCCCGCACCCGACGGGCGATTTCCGGAAACAGATAGCCAGCCTGCAGCTTGAGATAATTTTCGTTCAGGTAAGCCATGCGTCTTGGGCAGCGCACACGTCTCGCGTGTTGGCGAAAGCGTCTCGCTTTTGCGAACTCCTTCACGTTCGGCACCGATGGGCGTTCGCAGGTACAAGCTAAGTGGGTTTTGGCGAGACGCCAAAACCAACACGCGAGACGCGTGCGCTACCCAGCCGCGGAATTCGCTGGCGCCAATCAGTAATTTTTCGCCACGGCGTCCCAGTTCACCACATTCCACCAAGCCTTGATGTAATCGGGCCGGCGGTTTTGGTATTTGAGATAATAGGCGTGCTCCCACACGTCGAGGCCGAGGATGGGAGTGTTTCCGTCCATCAAGGGGCTGTCCTGATTCGGTGTCGAGACGATCTCAAGTTTTCCGTCCTTGTTTTTGATCAACCACGCCCAGCCGCTGCCGAAACGGCCAACACCGGCAGCGCCGAATTTCTCCTTAAATTGATCGAAGCTGCCAAAGGTGGACTTGATATCCTCGGCCAGTTTGCCTTTCGGTTCGCCACCCGCCTTCGGGCCCATGATTTTCCAGAAGAAGGAATGGTTAGCGTGGCCGCCACCATTATTGCGGACAACCGTGCGAATCTCTTCCGGCGCAGCTTTAAGATCACTGATCAAGTGCTCAACCGATTTTTTCTCCAGATCGGCTTTGCCTTTGATGGCGTTATTGAGGTTAGTGATGTAAGCCTGATGATGTTTGGTGTGATGGATTTCCATCGTCTGCGCATCGATGTGCGGCTCCAAAGCATCGTACGGATAAGGTAGTTTAGGTAATTCGTAAGCCATAATGAATCACAGTAGGCCACGAACAATTGCGGTCAATCGCGAGGAGTATCTGAGCCGGAGCAATGGAGTAATGGGGCAGATCACTACTCCACTACTCCAACACTCCACTCTTATCCGCGGCCGTCGCACCGATAAAAGCTTGGACGATGTCCGAGTCCGCTGCGGTAATTCAGGTACGTTGCGAGAGCGAGCAGCGGAAAATTCTGACGATACATGTCGTACTTCAAATAGAAGACGCGCGGGAACCCCGTGCCGGTGATTTGCTCTTCATCCCATGAGCCGTCGGACTTTTGCAAGCTGAGCAGGAAACGCAAACCGCGTTGAATACTCGACCGGTCGAGATCGCCACATGCGCAAATGCCCATGATTGCCCAAGCGGTTTGGGAAGCTGTGCTCTCCCCAATCCCCTTGGCCGCCGGATTTTCATACGTGGCGCAGGTCTCACCCCACCCGCCACCGCTATTCTGACAGCTCTCGAGCCAATCGCGCCCCCGCAATATCCAGTCCTGCGTCATATCCTGGCCGATCGCCCGCAAGCCGCGCAACACTTGCCACGTACCATAAATGTAATTGACGCCCCAGCGGCCATACCAGGAACCATCGTCGTCTTGCGTGTCGATCAAATATTGGATGGCGTCGCGCACGCACTGCGCTTTGGCATCGAAACCAATGTAGCCGAGCAATTCCAGCGTGCGCGCAGTGAGATCACTGCAGGTCGGATCGAGAATCGCATTGTGATCAGCAAACGGCATGTCCTCGAGCCACGGCGTCGTCACGTCTTTATCAAATGCTCCCCAGCCGCCATCGCGACATTGAAAACTCAGCTGCCAACCAAGCGCGCGACGGAACAGTTCATTGAGTGATTGCTGGTCCTTCGGCTGGACCAGCCGCAACCCCATTAGCACCATCGCTGTGTCGTCGGTGTCCGGATAATAGACATTGTTGTACTCGAACGCCCAACCGCTGGCCTCCGGATGAGAATTGTTTATCGCCCAATCACCGCGGAGGCGCACTTCTTTGCTGATCAGCCAATCGGCGGCCTTTTGCAGCGCGGGATGCTCCGGCGAAACGCCGGATTCCGCCAGCGAGACAATGTTGATCGCAGTGTCCCAGACAGGCGAGAGACAGGGTTGTATGCGAAAATCGTCGCGATCATGGATAAAGAGTCCCGCGAAATCTTTTTCCGCCTTGGCATAAACGGGATTTGTTTTGGAATAGCCAAGAGATCGCAATGCAATCAAACAGTTCAGCATCGCTGGATACACCGCGGCGAGGCCGTCACTGCCTTCGCCAACCCGTTCAATCATCCAGCGCTCCGCTTCTTCGAGCGCGCGCCGGCGCATCGGGCGAAACCCCAGTGGACGCAGGAATTTCAGAAAGTCATCGACTCGCAAAAAGAAATTGCGCCATGTCCAGAACTTTTCGCTGCGAGAAAGGCGCAAATCGGTTTGCTCGGTGCCCAGCGGGTAAAGCTCGTGAAGTTGCTTTTGGCCGGGCAGAACGCGAGTCGGCTTGAAATGGTTTATGATAGCCAACGGCACGAGCATGGCGCGGCTCCATGATGACATCTTGTAGATGTGAAACGGCGCCCAGCGCGGAAGGAGAACCATTTCCACCGGGATCGTCGGCAAATACTTCCACGGGAACTGGCCCAGAAGCGCAAGATAAAGCTTGCTGAAGGTGTTCATCTGCGGAATACCGCCGCGGCGCATAATGTTGGCGCGCAGCCCGAAAGCTTAAGCGCAAAATATGCTTTCGCCGAAGCATTAATCTCGCTCGGACCGCCGTGATAAATATTCCACCCGCCATCCGACAGTTGGCGTTTTAGAATGTGACGGACGCAACGCCGCTGCAATTGCGCATCCACGTCCCCGCACCAATGCATGAAAAGGATGTAATCAGAGCAAAGTGTGCTATCGACAATCAGCTCGCCACACCACTGGCCATCCGCCTTTTGTTGGCGCAATAGATTCTCTTGAGCGCGCGTGATTGCCTGCGAAATCTCCTCGTCTGCCGCCGAATAAGATTCCAATATCTCTGGTGGCGCGCTCGGCAACGCGATCAGGTCTTTCGACGATTTCATCATCCTTACGACGCTTGCGCGGCCACTTCAGCCCGCTTACCGGTGGCGTGACCATTTCCAGAACTCACGCCGTTAAAGGCGAGAACTTCGCTGCCACTGCCAGTGGGCTTCGGTTTCGGGCCGAAATTGAATTTGACGGTTTTCCAAGTGTCGCCGCGCCGTGCTTGTAGGCCCAATGTCGCAGTCGGCTCATAACCGCAGTGCACCATACAATTTTCGCAACGACTGTCGCGTGCGACTCCGTTGACCACCCCGTATCGGTCCCACTGGGTTTTTTCGAGCAATTCCGCATAGCTCGAGTAATGCGCGTCGGTCATGAGATAGCATGGCCCCTTCCATCCGCGAATGTTTCGCGTCGGAATCGCCCAGGCCGAACAGGTGAGGTCGCGTTTGCCCGCCAGAAATTCAAAATAGACCGGTGTTCCAAAAAACGTGTACCGATTCATCCATTCCTCGATTTTTCGGAACTTCTGGGCCGTCATCGCTCGGGTTAGGAAGAAGTTTTCCGGGCGCAAATTGAGCCGCTTGATCATGTCCTTCTTCGCGGCGTCGTAATCGTATCCAGGAGTAATCGTGTGGCCAT
>WNFE01001984.1_pt1 | contig 15009 bp, 18 predicted proteins | sample 5400451 | NCBI WGS metagenome assembly WNFE01 (sample SAMN13153344, study PRJNA577476) | soil metagenome | isolation source: 200 cm saprolite under Douglas fir tree site 2 hole 2 | place: USA:California | collected 2015-04-18 | reverse complement strand
GCGGCCCTCGCGGAGGTCTTCCGGATCCCCGCCATCGTGGGCGCCTTCTTCATGGGGATGGTGTTCGCGGACACGCGCCTCGCGGCGCGGCTGAAGGTGAAGATGGAGTCCCTTCGCGACGCCTTCGTGGCGATCTTCTTCCTCAGTTTCGGCATGCTAATCAACCCCGCGGCGCTCCCTTCCGTCCTGCCGATGCTCCTCCTCGCGGTGCCCCTCATCCTGTTGAACGACCTCTTCCTCACCGCGACGCTCGCCTATTTCATCGGCTTCTCCCCGCGGGCCTCGACCGCGATCGGGACGAGCATGATCGCGCGCAACGAGGAAGCGATCCTCTACGCGACGGTCGGCGCCCGCGCGATCGAGGCGAATCCGCAACTCTCGAACGACTTCGCCGCGAAATTCCTGACGCCCTTCGCCGGCATCCTCTGCATCGTCATGAGCTCCCTCGCGCCCGTCCTGATGAGGCACTCAGACCGGATCGCGGGGTTCTTCTCGAGGCACCTGCCCAAGTCGGTCACCTTCGGGGCGGAGCTCGTGAAGCGGACCCTGAAGACCGTGATCATGCCGAACTTCCTGCCTATTTACCGGCGGAAACGTCTCTTCCAGGCTTCCATGATCGCGTATGCGGCTTGGGTGATCGACCTCACGATCACCACCGGGATGGCGCATCTCGTGATGTCCGTCCTGACGCCCCTCCTCATCTTCGGCGTGTGGGCGTCGGCCCGGCATGCGTTCCAGGAGCCCGTGCGGCACACGAACTACGGCGTCGACGGAGGCCCGCTCAGTCGTTCCGCGATCGAGACCTTCGTCCTTCGGATCGTGGTCGGCGCGCTCGCGATCGTGAGCCTGGTCGCCATCCTGTGGCAATATTCCTGGCCGTGGACCTTGCCCATCCTGTATGCCTACTTCCTCGTGGTCGTCTACAGCATGAAGGTCGTGTACCGGCGGTTGGGCCTCGGGATCGGCCGACGGGTCGCCCCGATCCGGCTCGTCCATCGAATTCCCTCGGCCCGGAGTTGGCGCGCCGCGAGCGGGCGACGCTGAATCAAACGATCGGGTAGACGAGATCGCTCAACCAAGTCTCGTCCTCGAGGGTCGTCTCGGGACCATGGCCCGGGTACACGTGGGTGCTCCCGGGGAGGTCCATCAACCGACGCAGGCTGAAGACCATCTTCGCGGGGCTGCCGCCGAAGGTGTCCGTGCGGCCATGCGATCCCGCGTACAGCGTGTCGCCGGTGAACAGGGCTCCTTCGGCCACGAGGTGGAAGCAGACGCTCCCCTCCGTGTGGCCCGGCGTGTGCAGGGTTCGGAAGACGAGGTCCCCGACCTTGATCTCCGAGCCTTCCTTCAACAAGACATCGGGTTTCACGGGGGGAGGCGGGGTCGGCAAGAACGATCGCGTCTCCCGGGCGTTCTTCTCCAACCGAGGGGCTTCCACTTCGAAGATCGCGATCTTCGCGCCGGTCGCTTTGCGAACTGAGTCATCGTCGGCGGTCGCGTCCGGATGGCCATGCGTGTTCAGGATGAAGAGGATCTTGGCGCCGTGCTTCTCGGCAAGGCCTAACAGCTCCTCTCCCGCGAGGGCAGGGTCGACGATCGCCGCCTGCCGACTTTTCTCGTCGACGACCAGGTAGGCGTTGTTATCGAGGGGAGGCGCAACGACCTTCTCCACGATCATGGACGGGTCCTCAAGCGCGTGATTTGGATAAATCTACCGGGGCGCGCACAGCCTTAAGACGACGCGGCCCATCGAGGGAATGCGATGACGGTCGGCGGGTTGAACTTCAGTTGCCCAAGATGCAACAATCCCTTGTTCTTCACGTTCAAGCTCGCGGACCAGGGCGACTCGACCCAACGGGAGGTCCATTGTCCCGGATGCCGCACGGTCTGGGCCGTCGGACTCGACATCCATCCGAAGTGACGAAGGCTTATCGTCTCGCGTGGATTCCCGGAGGCGTTGCGGCTCCCGCTGTTCCCACTGCACACGGTCCTGTTTCCGGAAGCCACTCTCGCCCTCCAGATTTTCGAGCCGCGGTACCGCGAGATGATCGGCCGCTGCCTCGCGCACGATGAGACGTTCGGCGTGGCCCTGATTCTCGAAGGCGACGAAGTGGGCGATTCGGCGACGCCGCGGCGGGTCGGCACCGAAGCCGCGATCATCGCCTCGGATCGTTCGAAGGATGGACGGTACGAGATCGTCGCGGAAGGCAGACGCCGGTTCGAGATCACCGGGCTCGACAAGTCTCGGTCCTATCTGCGGGCCGACGTCACGTTCCTCGAGGATCCCGTCGGCGAGGACGCGGGGCCGTTGGCCGAGACGGTCGGCCACCTCGTGGACAAAGTCATCCAGGCCCTCGAGGCGCGAGGCCATGGGATCCTCCATGAGACCTGGAAGCACCTCGAACCGAGGTCCCTCTCCTACCGCGTGGCGTCGGCTTTGCCCACGTCGGAGGAAATCCGCCAAGAGCTCCTCGAGGTACCCGATGTCGCGTCCCGACTTCGACGCGAAGCCGATCTTCTCCAGTCGATCCAGCGGATCGGGGTCGAGGCGGGGGCGGCCTAAAGCCCGAAGGTTAAAAATAATCCCCGACCAATAATGGCCTTCCGCAGGGGAGAGGTCCACACGGCTGGACATGCTCATTCTCGATTCCGAAAGAGAATGCCAGAGTGGGCGCTACGGCCGCTCCGACGGATCGGCGCCCACCTGCAAGTGCAGATCTTTCGGTGTTTCTGCGCCGATCAAGTCGTTCCGGCCTTGGCTCAATGCCCACCGCTGTACACGGCCCGCTTCCTGTCGCCGGCGAGCACCCGCGACTTCGCGAAGGACCCCGAGTATGACATGACGCAGGAGTTCGCGGCGGAGGCCCTGGCGAAAGGGGACGAATGCTTTGGCATCCTGGACGGACCGACTCTCGCCGGCTACAGCTGGTACTCCTCCAAACCCACTCGAACCATCCCCCAAGAGCTTTTCATCCATTTCGACAACCGATACATCTACATGTACAAGGGGTTCACCCGCGAGAGCTACCGCGGGCAACGACTCCACGCGATCGGCAAGACCCTCGCGTTGCAAACGTACATGGCCCGAGGTTTGCGCGGCATGATCTCCCTGGTCGAGTTCCGAAACTCGGATTCCCTTCGATCGGCAAAGCGGATGGGAGCCCGTGTCGTCGGCTCGTTCTATATCCTCGGCTTGTTCGGACACTTCCTGATCTACCGGACCCGAGGGTGCCGAAGATTCGGAGTCCGCATCGAACGGGAACATCCGGCCCGCGGCGTCTCGAAACCAGAAGTGTTCGCGCCCTCCGCTAAATGAGCCGGCTGGCGCCCCGTTTCATTGAGCCGTGAGGTCTGCGGGGCGCGGGAATCGAACCCGCGTTAGAAGCTCGTTCCGTGTCCGCTTTGATGACCCGCGGAGGACTTGGGAAGCTTCTGTCCTACCACTAGACTAGCCCCGCGCGCCTGCGACAGGACCGAGATACTATTTTTCCCATTCGTTCAGGTAAGCTCACTTGACAGTCTCGAGCTGGGAAATCACGTTCCAGATCAGGGTGCGACCATGGAGCGGGATGTTCGGGTCGTTCGCGAGATCGTCCATGATCATGATCGCGCTTGTCACCCTCAAGTCGAGGGCCTCGTTCTTCTTCGCCAGCCGAGCCTTCGCCTCGGTGGCGCCGCGTCGTATGTTCCTAGGGACCGAAGTGTCTTCCGAGATCTGATCGAGGACGTCCATGACTTGCTTGAGCCTCGTATCGGTGTCCATCTGACCATCTCCCGGTGTTGTACGTCGTCGCCCTCAACTTTGCGGCCTCGATTGTCCACCTTCCTTGTAGGTGGTGACCACCATCAAGGTTTTCGTGTCTTTGATCCCAGCGATCGGCGCCAGACTCGAGAGCACGAAGTCCTTCAACCCTTTGTAATTCCTGAATCGCGCCTTGGCCACGATGTCCGTGTCCCCGGTGACCAGAAACACGTCATAGATCTCATCGAATTTCGCGATCTCCGTCGCAATCCGGTCCGCTTCCTTCGTATCCACTTTCAGCGTGATGACGGCGGCGACCTGGTCTTCGCCGTACAGGGCGGTGAGGGCTTGTTCCATTTCGGTCCCCATCGTCATCTTCCGAGGGATGGCGGGCCGCGGTAATTAAGGTTTATTCGCGAGAAGGAACTTCCTGTGAAACCGTCTTCCCACACTTTCGACAATAGGCGTCGTCCGAGAGAAGACTGGCACCGCAAGAAGGGCAAGAGGGAGTTTCGATCCGCGCGCCGCACTTGCGGCAGAAGGTATCGTCCGACTGAACCGCCGCTCCGCACGAGGGACAGGGCTGAGTGGCGCCCATCGCGGAAGAGGGAGCTGGCGGGCCCTTCGCGGGTATCTCGACCTTCTGTCCATCGGCCGCCCGTTTCGACAGCCGAGCCATCGAAAGCGCGCCGTCGTAGTCCTTCGACTCGAATCGTCCCTTCGCGGCCTCAAGGAGTTCGGTGGCCTGGGTTACATCGCGGCCTCCGGATCGCGCCTGTTCGAGCGCGCTCCCCGCCAGTTCTATCGAAAACTTCGATTGGAGGAGATTCGGGACGATCTCCTTCGTGAGCAACTCCTTTGTCGTGATTTCGTCGCCTCCCGCGGTGGAGAGTTGTTCCAGCTTCGCGAGATCCCCTTTCGACGTCTGGGCCGATTTGAGGTTCATGAGCCGATCCTTGGCCTTCCGGACGAGATCCTGGCTCACCCGGTAGTTGCCGCGCTGGTAGGCGACTTCGGCCTCCTCGAGCCACGCTCCGACCTCGGGACTCCGAATCCCCTGCCGATCCAGGGTCGCGGCGATGGCCTTCGTCGTGATGATCGCGTTGTGGGCCTGGTCCGGCAGGTCCGAGTCGTTCTTGGCCGCGCGGACCCTGCGGTTTTTCATCTTCTTGCGAAGGAATCGCATCTCGACGTACCCCATGACGAAGATCATTCCGATGCCGAGGGCGGCTACGCCAATCGTAGCCGGGTCCGAGAAGGCATCCGCCATCGAAGGCTGCGCATTCCTGGTCAGCCCATAAAAGCGTTTCCCCGTCTTTTTCCGGGTTGATTTCGAGGGGTCGCGGGGATGGGTCAGCTGAGGATGTCCGCGAGGCGACCCTGCTTCTGTCCGATGCGGATTTCGCGCGCGATCCGGCGCCCGGTGGACATCCCCGGTTCCCTGAGTTCGGAATACGGGGAGCCGGAGATGAACAGGTTCGTCCCAGCGACGATCCGGGTCGATATCTCGAAGACCTTGAACTCGAGCTGGTCCGTCACGATCGTCTCGAGGCAGAAGGGTCCGATCATGCCGCCGAACAGCTCCAGGGAGCGCTCGACCGCCCGCTCGCCCATCTCGAACGCCTTGGGTAGCAAGGACTCCCGGAGGACGACCGGCATGTTGCCCGTGACGACGAAGGTCGGCAGCAGTCGCATCTTCCGCAACGCTTCCTGGGCCCCGAGCTTGTACATCTCGTCGATGTTCGCCTCATCCCGCCGATCGATGCCGAGCATCTCGAGGCTGCCCCGCGACAGGGCGTAACCCGACTCCGTCAGGGGCGTGTAGAAATAGTGCATGTAATACCGCGTCCCGACGACGTACTCTTGGATCGCGTACTTCGTCGCCGGTTGGATCGACTCCTTGAAGTCTTCGTAGTTCTTGGCGATGAACGAACCGCGGCCTCCCTTGGCCCCGTAATACTTGACGAACACGGGGCCCTCGATGTCCTTAGGTCGGGCGATCTTCGCGGGCATCGGCACGCCCGCGGACGTGAGCCACTCGCGCTGCTTCTCGCGGTCCGATTCCCACTTCAGCACCTCGCGGTTGCCGAACGTCGGAATCCGGAGCTTCGCGAAGACATCGGGACCCATGTACTCGACGAAGGACCCGTGCGGCACCGTGACGACCTGCTTCGCAACGAGATCGTCCGCGTGATCGAGGATGTCCGCGTACGACTCGACGATCAGGAACTCGTCCGGTTTGGCAAGGGGGAACGCGTCGTAGAAGCGCGGGCGCTTCCCGATCGCGATCCCGAGGGTCCGGAACCCCTCCTCGCGGGCCCCGTGAAAGATCTGGAGGGACGAATGAGAACAGACCGTCGCGATGACGATGTCCTCGTAATCCTCGAGGATCGACGCGATGGCCTTCCGCGTTACCATTACGGTACGAATCGTCTCGAGGGTTAAAGCTTTTCACCGCGAAGGATGCGATCGACCACGCGGGTCGCTTGCACGGTCGCGCGGACGTCGTGCGCGCGGACCACGTGAGCTCCTTGGGCCACCGCGAGGGCCGCCGCCGCGAGACTTCCGGGGAGTCGGTCGCCCGCTTCGGCACCCGCGATCCGTTCGATGAATGATTTCCTCGAGACGCCGACGACGACCGGATGACCGAGGGCCACGATCTCGCGGAGGTTTGCGAGGAGGGCCATGTTGTGGTCGAACGTCTTTCCGAATCCGACACCGGGATCGATGGCGATGGCCTCCGACGCGACGCCTGCGGACTCGAGGGCCCGAATCCGATCCGCAAAGAACGAGCGCACCTCTCCGACGACGTCGCGGTAGCGGGGTTGGTCCTGCATCGTCTTCGGGTTGCCGACCATGTGCATGGCCACGACGCCGGCCCGGGTGCGCGCGACGAGCCGCGCCATCGCGGGATCCTGGAGCCCGGACACATCGTTGACAATCGAGGCACCCGCCTCCATTGCTTTCGCCGCGACGTCGGGTTTCATTGTATCGACCGAAATCGGAACATGGACCTTCGACGCGAGGTCCCGAATGACCGACCCGATTCGCCGCCACTCCTCGTCTGCGGAGACGGGATCGGAACCCGGCCGGGTCGACTCTCCTCCGATATCCAGGAGGTCGGCTCCCTCGTCGACGAGATCGAGGCCGTGGCGGGTCGCGATGTCCGGGGCGAAGAATCGACCTCCGTCCGAGAACGAGTCCGGGGTCACGTTCAGGACGCCCATGACCTGCGTCCGATCGAGGACGATCTCTCCCGTCCGATGGCGCCAGATCTTCGGCGGGGGCGTCATTCGTGCGGGCAAATGGAGGCGGCCTATTTCACGGTGCGTGGGGCCCGGCAGGAGCTTTATACCGCCGAACGATAAGCGAGCCGGCCATGCGGATCCTGTTCCTCCATGTGGATTCCTTGGAGTACGAGGTGAAGGAGAAGGCGCTCAAGGGCGCTCCCGATCTACCGGCGTCAAAACGACGCGGGCGGATGGAAGAAGCCCTCGTCTGCTTCGTGAGTGCGGAACAACGCGACCAGGCCAAGCCCGCAGCCGTCGCCAAGGCCGCCGCGGCGAACGTCGCCGACATCGCGGGCCAAGTCCACACGAAGCGCGTCGTCCTCTATCCGTACGCGCATCTGAGCTCGTCCCTCGCCGCGCCGGGCCCTGCCCAGGAACTCTTTGGCCTCCTGGAGAAAGAGCTCGTGGCCCGGGGGTTCGAGGTCCTTGCGTCCCCCTTCGGATATTACAAGTCCTTCAAGGTCGCCGTGAAGGGACATCCCCTGAGTGAACTGTCCCGTGAAATCGTCGCAGAGGCATCCGAAGTATCCCGCGATGTCGTCACCCAGGCCAGTGGAGCGGGCAAGGAGGAAATCTCCGACGCCATCCAGGCGGAATCGAAGCTCGTCTCGCATTGGCACGTCCTCGAGCCCAGCGGGCACATGCACCATCTCTCGATCAAGGAAGGGAAGGTGACCGGCTACGACTTCGGGAGCCACGCCCGGCTGCGAAAGTTCGCCACCTACGAAATGGCCAAGTCGCGGGAGGCGAAGGAGGAACCGGCGCACGTCCGCTTGATGCAAGAACTCGAGCTCGTCGACTACGAGCCGGGATCGGATCCCGGGAACCTGCGGTACTACCCGAAGGGCCGGCTGATCAAGGGCCTGCTCGAGGAGTTCGTCAGCCAGCGCATGCGGGAGTACGGGGCGATGGAGATCGAATCTCCCGTCATGTACGACGTCGAGCACCCCGCCCTGAAGTCCTACCTGAACCGCTTTCCCGCCCGTCAATACATCGTGCAGACACCGAACAAGCGGGCGTTCCTGCGATTCAGCGCCTGCTTCGGCCAGTTCCTGATGATGAAGGACATGGTGATTTCCTACAAGCAGCTGCCCCTGTCGCTGTACGAGCTCACCCGGTATTCGTTCCGGGCCGAGCAGCGCGGAGAGCTCGCCGGCCTGCGGCGGCTTCGCGCGTTCACGATGCCCGATTGCCATGTCCTCGTCTCCGATGTGGCGATGGCGAAGGACGAGCTCATGGTCCGGTTCGAGGTCGCCTGGAGCCTCCTCGAGGATTGCGGCTTTTCGATGCCGGACGACTTCGAAGTGGGGATGCGGGTGACCCAGGCCTTCTGGGACGAGCACAAGGATTTCGTCATCGCGTACGCGACACGCTGGGGCAAGCCCATCCTGGTCGAGATGTGGTCGGAGCAGTTCTTCTACTTCATGCAGAAGTACGAGTGGAATTTCGTCGACGGGAACGACAAGGCGGCCGCCCTCACGACGGACCAGATCGACACGGAGAACGCGAAGCGGTTCGGCATCGCCTTCACGGATGAGAAGGGTGAGAAACGCCACCCTCTGATCCTGCACCTATCCCCGAGCGGGGCCGTGGAACGCGTGATGTACGCCCTCCTCGAGAAGGCCGCCGCGGCAACGAAGGCGGGAAAACCGCCGATGCTGCCCGTCTGGCTCTCTCCCACGCAAGTCCGGCTCGTCCCCGTGAGCGAGAACCAGCTGGAGCATGCCCGCTCCCTCATCCCCCGCTTCCTAGGGATCCGCACGGACCTCGACGACTCGACCGACAGCTTGGGGAAGAAGATCCGGCGGGCGGAGAAGGACTGGATCCCGTACATCGTCGTGGTCGGGAAGAAGGAGGTCGAGAGCGGGATCCTGAACGTCCGGGTGCGGGAGAGCAAGGAACAGAAGGAGATGTCGATCGACGACCTTCGCCATCGGATCACGGGGGAGACGCGCGGTCGACCGTTCCATCCCCTCGCCGAGCCGGTCGCCCTGAGCGAGCGGCCCATCTTCCGCGGCTAGCGGATATTCTCCTTTCTCGGAACCGAGAACCGAGTCTCGCGCTTTTATGGACCGACCCCTCATCGAGTGCGAGGATGGCCCTCCTTCGACGGGATCATGTGGAGATGCTCCTGGGCCTCGCGGTCCTCGCCTTGGGCATCGGGCTCCTGATCTTCACGTTCTCGCACGCCCTGGCGATCGCGACCGCTCCCGGCGATTTCTTCCGGAGCCAGGTCCCGCAGAATCAGGCGCCGAAAGGGCCTGCGGCCTCGTTCCGCTGGGACACGAACGATTTCAATGCGACGCTCCAAGACACCTCCCGCTCGGGGGATGCCGCGATCACCTCAAGGGAATGGGACTTCGGAGACGGGACTCGGGTTTCCGGGCCTAGCCCAGGCCCGCACCGGTACACGAACGCGAGCGTCTACCAGGCCAGCCTGATCGTCCGCGATGCGAACGGCAAGGAGAGCCGCGCCCTGGCCCAGGTCCAGGTCGTACCCAGGCAGGTCCGTTCCGGGGAGAGCGTGGGCGATCCGACCGCGGGCGTCAACCTCAGCCTCGATCTGGGCGGCATCCTCCAACCGGTGGCGGTCACCTTCCTAACGTTCGGAATGTACGTCGTGATGACGCTCGTCGGGGGCGCGATCACCCGCGCGGGCTGGAACATGGTGAAACCGAAGCCCGAGACGATCCGCGTGCGACTGAAGCCAAGAGACCTCACCCGGGCTATGGAGCAGGACACAGGGACGGTCATCGCCTATCCGCCGCCGCCTTGACATGAAGGATCAGCGGCCGCGATTCTTCCGCGGAAACTGCGGCTCGATTGGGAACTTCATCGGCGAATCCGAGACGACATCCGCAACCGAGACGGACTCCCGCACTGCCTCGACCATGGGGGATCGCACCCCGGTCATGATCGCGAGGACGCGCAGGATCCCATTGTACTTCTTGTCCACCCGGACGCCGAAGATCACGTTCGCATCGGGGCGCATCGCCGCCGTCAGCCCTTCGACGACCTCGTGGGCCGTTCGTAGCCGCAGGCCTGGTCCCGCACTGATGTGGATGAGGGCGCCGTTCGCGCCGCGATAGTCGACCTCAAGGAGCGGGTTGTTCAGGGTCTCGGACACGACCCGTTCCGTGTCGTCCTCGGCGTTCTCCCCGTAGAACACGGTCGACGTGCCACCGGCTTGGAGGATCGTCCGCACGTCGCTGAAGTCCAGGTTGATCAACGAGGGGACGGTGATCGATTCCGTGATCCCCTTCACGACCTCTCCGATGAGATGGTCCATCACCGCGAAGGCCTGTTCGACCGGGAGGTTCGGGACGAGGTCCAGCAGCCGGTTGTTGTCGAGCAGGATCAGGGAGTCCGTGCGGTCTCGGAGCCGTTGGATGCCCGCTCGGGCGTTCGCCATTCGACCGCGTTCCGCCCGGAACGGCGTCGTGGCCAGGGTGATGACGACACTCCCCGCGGCCTGCGCGAGTTCCGCGACGTGCGGCGCGACGCCGGTCCCGGTCCCTCCACCGAGGCCGACTGTGATGAACGTCAGGTCCGCGTCGCCGATCTGGTTCCGGAGTTCCTGCTCGGAGATCTCGGCGCATCGTTCTCCGATCTCGGGCCTTCCGCCGGCGCCCATGCCCCGGGTCACGCCGCCGCCGATCAGGAGCTTGCGGTCGGCCTGGATGGAGTCGAGGTGCACGGCATCCGTGTTCACGACGACGGTCCGGGCCCCATGGATCCCCATGCGGTGCAGGCGATGCACGGAATTCCCGCCCGCCCCGCCGCACCCGATGACCAGGACCTTGGGCCGCGCGGAGGAGAAGGAGTCGAGGAACGACTGGTTCCCGGTCCGCTGTGCGCTCTCGAGGCCCATCCCTGGTCCCATCCCGTGCGGCCCGTGGCGAGGACCGCCCTGCGTGCGCGCCTCAGGGGTCGCGCCTCCCGGCCGAAGGACCTACCGATCGGCCCCTTCCATGGCCTTGTGGAGCCGCCGGCGGACGTACTCGCGGACGGCGTTGCGGACCGCGTCCTCAACGGAGACGGAGTCGCCCGATTTCACGAGCTGCTGGAGGTCCACCACGTTTCCTTTCGGCAACTCGATCATGAGCTTTCGGATGTAATCCGGCGAGAACTGGATGTCGATGAATCGGTCGATCGCGGCCCGAATAACGTCCGAGATCGTCGTGTACGTGCCACTCTTGACGAGCTGATGCAGAGCCTTCACCCTGTCCGGTGGCAGCCGAATCGTGACCCGCTCGGATTCCGATGGCATGGACGGCCTCCGCTTCCCCGCGATTTCTGTCAGACGTTCGTATGACACGCGCGTTATTTAAACGTATGTCCACTCGGAGGCGGTCTGGCCAAAAGAAGGAAGCATTCCCGCCCGAGGTCGAGGGGGAATCTGGGGCCGCATAAGGTCGCTTTCGGCGACCCGGATCAGTGGTCCCCTTGCTAGAGGGCTCGCATCCGGTTGTTCTTGGGGTTGTGCTCGAGTTCGGCCAGGTGCAAGGCTTCGAGGACGGGCGGGACGTACATCCCGAATCGACCCCGCAAGCCTTTCTTCAGCCCGTACCAACCACCGACCGGATTCTTCGGGGATCGGCCCCACGCTTCGACCGTCCCTTCGGCCGCCGGCTTCTGTTCGTCCGCACTTCCCAGCAACACCCAATCGCCGTGAGACTTGAGCATCGAGTGCAAATCGTTGATCGCCCGGAGATGGTACCGGAGTTCCGTGCTCCCTGATTTCACGACGAGCGCCGGCGGATCGAGCGCTTCATCCCTGAATGCCGTGAACTCCGACGTCCCGCTCGGCGTCTTGAGTTTCCATGGATGATCGCGCGTTCCGTCGACGGACTTTCCCTTGCTTGCCATTTGAATCCCCCAGTTTTTCTTGTCCCCGCCCGTCTGCAGGTCCTCGCTTGCCTCAGGGCAGGGGTGATTGACGAAGCACCGCGATGGCTCTATTTCAACGATTCGCCGCCTTCAGGTGACGGTTTGCCTGGAGCGGATCGGTCTTCGGCAGCAATTTCGCGAGCCCGCGAGTCTGCTTGAACTGGGCCCCATGGCCCCGCATCTCTTTCATCGCGATCTCCGAGTCGCCGGCCTTCGCGTCGACGCCCCGAATCGCGTCCCTGAGGATTCGCACGTTGAAGCCGCGGCGGAGGCCATCGAGCGCCGTCGCCCGGACACAATAATCTGTGGCTAGGCCGCAAACGAACAGCTCATCTACGGCGAGTTCACGGAGCGTGGACTCGAGATCCCGCCCTTTCTCCGTGACGGCCTGGAACCCAGAGTAGGAGTCCACCTCAGGGTCCATGCCTTTCGAGAGCACGAGAGCCCCCTTCGGGACCTGCAGATCCGGATGGAAGCGCGCGCCTTTGGTCCCCTGGATGCAGTGCGGCGGCCAGGCCCCTCCGAATTCCTTGAAGTGCTTCGTTTGTCGCGGGTGCCAATCCCGAGTGAAGACGACCGGCAGGCCCCGCCGACCGAACAAGGCGATCGTCCGGTTCACCCGCGGGATGACGACATCCCCCTCGGGCACGGCGAGCGCTCCCCCGGGGCAGAAGTCGTTCTGGATGTCCACGACGACCAACCCCGCCCTCTGACCCACGTTCCCGTCCGGCGAAACCCGATGAATCGCTAAAAGGTTGTGCCTGGCCGGATCTTCTGGAAGTCCTCGAGATAGTCGTCGCGGAACGCCATGCCCGGCGGGAGATTGTCGAACCATCGCGCCTCCAGGACCTCGTGGCCCGCCCGAAGGTCCGTGGATCGTGCGACCGCGATGAACTGCGCGAAGTATCCATGACGGGCTCGCTGGCCGTCCGTCACCGTCTCATGGATGATCCGCGTGAGGGTCGGATCGGTGAGATCCACCCCCGCTTCCTCGCGCACTTCGCGACGAAGGCCCTCGTCCGTCCGCTCTCCGGGTTCGAGCAAGCCACCGGGCGTGAACCACCGGCCTGTGGTCGACTCCGTGCCGACTCGGACCAGCACGATTGAGCCTCGGCGGTCGTGGACGAGTCCGCCAGCCGCCCAAAACGGCGCCCGACTCCGGCTGCGGAATGTGGGATCTTCCGGCGATGCAACCCGCGTCCTCCGGATGACCGGGACCCGACCGAATCGGTCGAAGGCGTCCCCCATCCGATCCTTGCACTCTCCGGGACACATCGACGTTCCCTGGGTTGAAAGAAGGAGGAAAACCTTATTAAATGGCCCTTCAAGTCCCGGACCGCGCGCACGAGGTGCGTCCATGCCTCTCGAGGATGTTTCTGACCGAGCCAACAAAGTATATGACACGATGAAGTCCGCCGGCATCACCTCGGAGGAGAAGATGCGCGACGCCGAGGCGATTACGAAGATGTCGAAGCTCCCGAAGAACTTCGTCCTCACCGCGCTCCAGGAACTCCAGGCGAAGGGCTACGCGAAACGTCGGGCACGAGAGAAGGCCGCGGGCTACTGGCTCCTCAAGTGACTTAGCCCGATGGCCGTCGCGTGCGGACGAGAGCCGCGGCGATCATGATCGGCAGAATTGCGGTCGCGTCGCCTTCGATCGTCACCTGCTTCGCCGTCTCTTTGACCTTCCCCCAGGAGATCCCTTCCCGGAGGCGTGCGCCGCTCAGGCTGCCGTCCCATTCCGGCGCCGTCGTGATGTAAACGGCATAATCGAGTCCGCCGCGAAACTGGTTCCACCAGATCGTGTGGTGCTTCGAAACGCCTCCCCCGATCATGAGGGCACCCGATTCTTTCGCACCGAAGACCAGGTCGGCGAGTTCCGCTTCGTCGCGGAACTGGTCGATCGAGAAATCCTTGTGATCCTGCCAGAAGGACCAGAGCTGGTATCCTACCGCGCCATCGAAGATCGCCGGCACATAGACGGGGATGCGGTTCTTCCAGGCCCACCATAGGAGCGACTCGCGACTCTCCGTGCGCCGACCGAATTCCCAGAGCAACTCCTTCGTCGAAAGGGACCTCTGTCCGTCCTTCCAAAGATCCCGGAGCATCGGCCGGAGCTTCCTCTCGAGAACGATCCCGTAGGATTCGTTCGGGACGAGGACATTCCCAAGCCGGTTCACCCCGACGCGATGGAGCGCAATGTCGTCCATGTCGAAATCGCCATGGTAGTAGGGTTTCCACACCCTGGCCAGGTCATGGTCCGCGGTGCCGCAGGTCGTGATCACCGCGTCCACCAGCTTTCGTTCGACCAGGCTGCGAAGGATGCCGCGGACTCCCGTAGCCATCAGCGCCGCGGGGAAGGACAAGAAGGTCGTACACGCGCGATTCCGGAACATCGCGCGCAGGATCTCCACGCCGACGGCGATCTTCTTCGCGGTGAATCCACCCCCGCGACCCATCGCCTCGACGAGGATGCCCAGGTCGGAAGACCGGGAGAGATCGATGTCCTCCACCTTGCGGCGGAGCAGGTCGCGCTTCCGCATCGCCGCGGAATCCTAGGTACGCGATAAAAGGGTATGGAGCGCGACGAGGCCATTCATCCGTGCAGACCGGTTCCAACTATCTGACGAGGCGGCGCAATCGCTCCCACACGCCGCGCGCACCACGCCATCGGAAGGCGTTGCCGCAATCGTTGCACCGCCCCGACCCGTCGTCCAGGAAAGTCACATGGGGGGATCGACAAATGCTGCAGATTCCGGAACGTGGTTTCTGAATCCCGAGATGACGGCGTTCGTCGTCGATTTTCGCCTCGAGCCGTCGCGTGGCCTCTTCCGCATTCCGGGCGAACGTGAAACCAGCAAGATAGTCGCCCTTGGTCAGGACGTCCTGCGCCTGCCGAAGTAGCGTTCGGACTTCCGCGGGGTCCAGATCGTACGACTCGGCTTCCTTGAGGACCGGTTCGCACGCGGTGAGGATCGCCCGTGTCTTCTCGACCTGCGCCTCCCGGAGTTGGATCGCCCGTTCGATCTGCTTCTGTTGGCCCTTCATCGCGAGCCGTTCCGCGCGCTTGAGCAGGTCGCCGGCATG
>WNFE01003329.1_pt1 | contig 15010 bp, 12 predicted proteins | sample 5400451 | NCBI WGS metagenome assembly WNFE01 (sample SAMN13153344, study PRJNA577476) | soil metagenome | isolation source: 200 cm saprolite under Douglas fir tree site 2 hole 2 | place: USA:California | collected 2015-04-18 | reverse complement strand
GGATTTACGATTTGGACCTCTGGCCTGCGCATCATACGCCCCTCCTGACCCCGACACAACGAATTTGCCGCCAGAGCAGGACCATTGATATCACGCGAACAAACCTTCGCTTGTTCTGGACCGCAATTGGCGTCTAGCAGATGTTAATGCTCTTAATGCAAAAAACGAAAATGCCGGTCTCGATTTACAGTCTTAAACTAACTGGGTTGCAACTTGGTCGTCCAAGTGGTACTTTTTGCCTGTTCTCGGGCCCCTTCTTCCCTTTCCAATCGATCCAAGTCAGGCAGGCGGAGGTTGCCATGTCACGATCCCGTGGAATCACGATACAAGCTTTGTCTATAGGTATTTTGGGACTGCTTTCGATCGCCGCATTCGCGGACGATAAGTATGTCAAGAGTAAGGATCCAGTTTTTCCAGAGGTTCAGCCAGACCACGCGCTGGTGTACTTCGCCCGCCCCGACTTTACGCGTCTGATTCCCGAAGGGACCTTCAAAGTTTTCGTGGATTCCACGCCAACGGGCTGGTTGCCGCAGCGCTCTTACATGGCCGCACAAGTGGACCCCGGCAGTCGAGTCGTCTGGGGACCTATGGACGCTACGCAACGGTTCGACTTTCAAGCAGGCAAGACCTACTTCCTGATTCTGGTCGAGCAATACGGTGCTCCCAACCGGGCGGTGGTTGGAGCCTCGTGGACTACGGGCGATCCGGCGTACCTCCAAGGGTTCATTGCGGACAAGAAGTTGTCCTATGTGAAGGCGAACGAGGAGACTCTCGTCAAACTTCGCGAGGAAGGCGCGAAGAAATTAGAGAAAGAACAGAAGAGAGCGCCAGAAGTCCATGCCGCAGCTTTGCCAGCAACGTTCGACAATGTCTGGTATCGCCCGGGCGACCGAGGCTTTGCCTGGAAACCGTACGATGCTACCGGGACGCTCGTGGTAAACAGCGAGACTATCGAATACAAGAGCGACAAGAAGAACATCGTTATTCCTCTCAAGGACGTGCATGCCGTTGTTCTGGGTAGGTTCGCGGGCTTTGTGAACAGCGGGGATGAGAGTCAATGGGGGATGGTCAGGTTCAACGCAGCTGCGGGAGAAGAAATCGCCGCATTTAGCGACAAACGTGGCCGCCCAGGCACAGAGCAGATCTTCTTGACGCTCCAGTCGGCGGTGCCAGGTTCGTCCGCGACGCCGCCACCGCAGCAGACTCTCACCGCCCCCGCGCCCCAGGTCGCCAACGTGGCGCTACAGGAACAGAGCCAACCGCAGCCAGCTCCATCGCAATGGGCGGATGGAACCCGGGCCGACGCCCAACTAGCAGCAGACATTAAAAGAATGATCCGGACATTTGAGGACGTCGATCATCCGCATTGTGCATTTAAAGTCGTGAAACAGTTTCACTCGGCCGACAAACCCGGTGTGGAACGATGGGACGTTAAGAGTTGTGACGCCGCCAGCTCGTATGACGTGACGATAGTTGCCTCTCCGAGAGGCGGATCCGATTTCCGGGTGGTTAAGAGCAAGAGCGTGGTGGCCCTCGACAAAAGCACGGACGCCGCTGCCCCGACACCGGTTAGCCTGCAGGTAGCGACTCCGGCCCTGCCAGAAGGCTTTGTGCTCTATGAAGGATCGAAGGATCAATTCACCATCGGTCTTCCGAAAGACTGGACAGCCTACGATCAAGGCCAGATCCTGAAGGCGGCGGGTATGGAACGCATGGCGGGGCGGGGCGGTGACATGATCATCTTCTACCAGTCGAAAGATTCCACTGCAGGATCGATGTTGTCCCCTGAGCTCATGGGGAAGGTCGATACCGGCGATCTACCTTCCTTCTTCCTGCAAAAACAACGGGCCGACAAAGGCATGTCTTGCGCAGACTTGTCCGAGAAGGCGGAAAAGAAGCTGGTGGACCTCATCGCGAAAGATCCGCAATTCAAAGGCAAGAATGCATTGGAGCCAACCAGTAGCGAGCCCGCAATTGTGGGCGGCTGCAAGGGTATTAGGGTCCGGGCAAAAGGAAAGTCGGAAGGTGGCTCTGCGACGGTGGTGGACGCCTACATAGCAGCGGATGGCCAGACAGTCTATGTCTTCTCTCTGCGTAACCGGGCGGAGAATTTCGACAAGAACGAGCCCGTATTTCACCAGGCCATTTCTACCCTGAAGCTTGCTGCTGCCGAGCTTGCTGCTGCCGAGTAAGGGGCAGCGATATTTCGATCCGAAAGCTCCTGGCTCGATGTTCGGCGGCTGCGGCAGGATCTTGCCCGCCGGGCTCACCAACCCCTTCACGAAACGGGCGTGATTTGACTCATTTGGAGGTGGTCCATCTTCTTATGTATCGTGGGAGTCCGACATGCCTGAAAAAGACGCCTCATCCCGTCCCGGCGCGACGCCGTCAAGCTCGGTTTGGCGGCGGCGGTAACCGCAGCGGGAGGGGATGCCCTGGGTGGACTGGCGTCCCCGGCGGCGGATCAGGATACTGGTGGGGCTCCGAAATCCATGAATAGCAAACCTCATATTGCAGTAGTTGGCGCGGGGGCCTTCGGCGGATGGACCGCATTCTACCTTCTTCGCGGCGGAGCGCGAGTGACGATGCTCGATGCGTGGGGGCCGGGGAACTCACGTGCTTCCTCAGGCGGCGAAACGCGGGTAATGCGCGGAGCCTACGGACCGAATCAGCCTTACACCAGGATGGCGGCGCGGGCAATGGAGCTCTGGAGAGATCACGAGGCGCAATGGAAGCAGAAATTCTTTCATCCGATCGGCGTGCTGTGGATGGTGGAAGGCGACGGCGAATTCGAACGCGGATCGTTGCCGATGCTGAAGGATGCAGGAATCCCTTTCGAGCAGTTGCAGACGAGCGAACTGGAGCGGCGCTGGAAGCAGATTAATTTTGAGAAAGTCGAGTGGGGGATATGGGAGCCACACAGCGGGTATTTGCTGGCACACGCCTCGGCACAAGCCGTGGTCGAGCGCTTTGTCGCAGAAGGCGGGGAGTATCGTCAGGAGGCGGTTTTAACACCCGGGCTGGAAGGTGGAGAATGGAAAGGCTTGCCGCTCTCGGATGGATCGAAGCTGCTTGCTGATCGGTATATCTTCGCGTGCGGGCCGTGGCTGGGCAAGTTCTTTCCGAAACTGGTGGGTCCCCATTTTGTCTCAACCAAACAGGATGTGTTTTTCTTCGGCACTCCCGCAGGCGATTACCGCTACGACGAAGGCAATTTGCCGGTGTGGGCCGACCACAGTGATCACTTCATGTACGGAATTCCCGGGAACCTGAACCGCGGCTTCAAGCTGGCGGACGACACGCGCGGGCCCGAGTTCGATCCGACCTCGGGACAGCGACTGGTCGACGATGAGCGACTGGCTGAAGCACGAAAGTATCTTGCTTATCGCTTCCCTGGAATGAAAGACGCGCCGCTGATCGAAACCCGCGTATGCCAATACGAGAACACGACGGACCACAACTTCATCGTAGACCGGCATCCGGCCAATGCGAACTTGTGGATTGTCGGCGGCGGCTCGGGGCACGGGTTCAAGCATGGTCCAGCGCTGGGAGAAATCGTGGCGCGGCTGGTGCTGAAGGATGAATTGGCTGACCCGGTATACCGGCTGGAAAGGTTCTCGGCTAAGACAACGCACTGAACCCGCAGGCATCACTCCACCGCATTACGTGCAATCACTTCGCGGTACCACTCCGCGCTGAGCTTGGGTATGCGTTTCTGCGTCTTGAAATCAACGTAGTGGATACCGAACCGTTTGCTATAACCATCGGCCCATTCGAAGTTGTCCATCAGGCTCCAGAGGAAGTATCCCTTGATCGGGTAGCCTTCCGAGGCCGCCCGATGCAAATGCGTCAGGTGATTGCGCAGATACATTACGCGATCGGTATCTTCAATGCGTCCCCTTGCAGTGATCACATCGTCAGCCGAGCAGCCGTTCTCGGTGATGTAGAGAGCCCGCGGTTTCCAGATGTCGCTGACATTGCGAACCGCCCAATAGATCACTTCCGGCCCAATGAACAACCAGGAAGAAGCCATGCGCGGATAAGAAGTCTGGCGCTGCTCAATCGCGAAGCCGGCCCTAGACGCGTCCGCTCGAACATACTCCGGTGTGTATACGTTGAGGCCGACGAAATCGAGCGGGCTGCCGATGATTTTCATGTCGCCGGACTGGACCCTGGGAGCGTTCGCCGCCTCGCGCTCGAGATAGCCGTCGGTGTATTTGCCTTCCATCAGCGCGGTGAGGAAGGGGGCGTTTCCCTCGCGAGTCGCGCGCCGGGCGGCTTCGATGTGTTCGCGACTTTCGATAACGGGCACATAGACGGTGGTATTCTCGGCCAGACCTACTTGTGTTCCAGGCTGTGAGTTGGCGCGAATGGCCTGTACCGCCAGTCCGTGTGCGAGTATGCCGTGGTGTCGAATCTGGTTCACCTGGGCTGCCGGCAACTTCAATCCCGGCGCAAACTGCCCGATCTTGTAGCTCAGGTCGGTGAAGCAGACAAATTCGTTGGTCGTGAAAAAATGGTGGACGCGATCGGAAAGCTGCTTCGAGACATATCCCGCGTAATCTGCAAAGGCTTTCGCAGTGTCGCGAGACTGCCAACCCCCAGGCAATGCTTGCGGCAAGTCCCAGTGGAAAAGTGTGATGTAAGGCGCGATATTGTTCTTGAGAAGTTCGTCCACGACGCGTTGGTAATAGGAAAGCCCTTTTTCGTTCGGCTGACCCGTTCCGTTCGGGAAGATGCGGGACCATGAGATGGAGAACCGGTACCCGGTCACACCCAGGTTCTTCAACAGCCTCACATCTTCTTTGTAGAGGTGATACGAATCATCGGCGACATCGCCGGTGTCTCCCTGAAAGGTCTTGCCGCGCGTGTGCGAGAAGGTGTCCCAGACGGACGGTCCTCTGCCATCTTCGTTCACCGCGCCCTCCACCTGATAGGAAGCGGTGGCGCAGCCCCAAAGAAAATTGGCGGGGAATTGAAGCAAACTGGCTGCGGGCGTTTGCGCGAATGCAAACCGCGAGAGGGAGGCGCTGGCAAATGCGGCGGCGGCAGCGCCGGCTACTGTCTTTCCAAATCGGCGACGCGTAAGACTTTTCATGCCGGAGAATCGTATCACTATGACCGTGTTTGAAGGACCTCTTAAACGAGAAGTCAACGATGTCATCCCGCCAGCGACTCAATCGCTTGCACGGCGTCCGCCGACAGGGTCAGATCGCGGTTGGCCAAATCCTGCTTCATGTGCTCGGCATCGGAGGTGCCGGTCAGGGGCAGGATCCCGACCGCACGTGCGAAGGAGAACACGACCTGAGCGGGAGTGACGTTAGAGCCCGCTGCGAGGCCAGTGACCAGAGGATGGCGCCGCACCTCCGTATTCGCGGTGAGAAGCGAGAAGCCCTGATAAACGATCTTTCGCACACGGCAAAGCGATCGCACATCGCGATCCCATCCGACTCGCGCAAAGCAGCGGTTTTGCACAAATGCGGGAGCCTCATCGTGGGCGGCGGCCATCTGCTCAAGATGGTGCAGGGACATATTACTCACGCCAAGCAGACGAGTGCGGCCGGCATCGCGCTCCCTCCGCATCGCGTCCCAAACCTCGGCATCATCTTCGGTCCAGTAATAGACCGACGAAGGCCCGTGCAGCACGTAGCTGTCGACATGGTCCGTCCCGAGATGTTCGAGGGAACTGGCCATCGACTGAGCAACTTGAACGGAAAGGCTGGCTGCGGGATCGTAGGGCAGCCGGTGGTCTTGCCCACGTTGATAAGTGAATTTCGTCTGCAGAAAGAGATCCGCGCGTGTGACTACTCCGGCGAGATAAGCGGCAGCCAATCCTTGGCCTACTCCGGCTTCGAAGTAATGCCGCCGCTGATTGGCCGTGTCGATGGCCCGAAATCCCATCCGGATCGCGAGTTCAGTCAGGCCTGCGGTGCGGTCTTCCTTCCAGGCGGTGCCGTAGAGAAAGTCGGGAACCTGTGAGGCTTGCTCGATGGGCATCGCGCTATTCTGCCATGTCCGAGTTGGCGGAGGCGGGCAGCGCACGAACGTCCATCGCTCGGCCGAGTTGACGACAAGATGCCGCGATCGTGACCGCTGATCTTGATTTGACCGCAAGTTTCGGATGGCCTTCCCTCACGTCGTGCATATAGTCTCGTACTGCTCGCAATTTCAGGAGAACTTCCATGTCCGTGACCCGCCGCAATTTTCTGGTTGGCAGTTCGCTCTCAGTCGCCGCAGGAGCGCTCATGCCGCTGCTGGCGCAAGGCGAAAAAACGAAGATGGCCGGCCCGGCTCGTTACGACGATTGGGGCGCCGTGCGCCGGGAGTTCGATCTCGCTCCTGACTACATTCATCTTGGCCTTTTCTACCTGACTTCTCATCCGCGTCCCGTTCGCGAAGCAATCCAGAAATATCGCCGGCAGCTGGACGCAAATCCATTTGTGACGGTGGAGTCCTCGCTGTTCGAGAGTCCCGAAAAGAATATGCCGCTGAAGACGTGCAGCGCCATCGCTGGTTACATCGGCGGTGACCCGCAGGATATCGCGCTGACCCAGAACACGACCACTGGTCTCTCGCTCATCTATCACGGACTGGCGCTTCGTGAAGGCGACGAAGTCCTCACGACCGTGCACGATCACTACGTGCACCATGAGTCGATCCGGCTGGCCACTAGCCGCTGCGGCGCGACGTGGCGCAAGATCCCGCTTTTCGATTCCTACAACTCGATTGCCCCAGACGAGATCGTGGATCGTATTCGCAAAGGAATCGGGGCCAAGACGCGAGTTGTGGGTGTGACGTGGGTACATTCGGCCAGTGGCGTGCGGCTTCCGATCCGCCGCATTGCCGATATCATTGCCGAAGTGAATGCCGGCCGCGATGAAAGGGACAGGGTGCTCCTGATCGTGGACGGCGTTCACGGCATCGGCGTGGAAGATCCAAGGATCGTCGCGATGGGCTGCGATGCGTTCTCTGCCGGCACTCATAAGTGGATTTTCGGACCGCGCGGGACCGGCTTCGTTTGGGCGAAACCCGCGGTGTGGGCAAAGATGCGTCCGCTGATTCCGACCTTTTACGCAAGCGAAGTATTCGAGGCCTGGGGAGAAGAAAAAGAACCAGACCATCCGCCGCGAGCCGCCTGGTTCTCGCCGGGCGGCTTTCAGGCTTTCGAACACCACTGGGCGCTACCAGAGGCTTTTCATTTCCACGAGAACATCGGGCCAAGTCGCATAACTGCGCGCATTCACGAATTGAATCATCAAATGAAAGAAGGACTCGCACGCATGCCGCACGTCCAGCTTTACACGCCACGTGATGAGAATCTCTCGGCGGGAATGGCTTGCTTTGACGTCAAAGGAATGAAGCAGGTTGAAGTGGTCAGCCGCCTTCTGGAGCAGAAAATTATCGCTTCCACCACGCCTTATCGCGTCAGTTACGCGCGCCTTGCGTGCGGCATCGTCAACACGCCGGAAGAGGTGGAGAAAACGCTGGGCGCGATCCGCCGGTTGACTTAAGTCGCTCTCGTCGGAACCTGATGGCGGTCGCTAAAATTACCGAGTTCCTGAGGACGATTTACTTTCAAGAAGCGAAGCGAGAAGTCTTGCCAATTGGGCCTTCTGTTCGGTTGTATTGGCGGAGTCAGGATTGCCATCCGTGAGATTTGCCAGATTGTGCGCCAGCATCCGCACCGCCACATCCTGCGGAAGATACACTGTGTCCTGCGGAAGTGTCAGCTCCCAACCGCGTTTGTCGCGGCGACGCAATGACCATCGTTGACGCTTCGCAAGCCTGTTGACCTTCGCCCCCCCGAGCGCGAGAGACGCCACTTCATTGACCTGAACCTCGGCCCATCCCTGATTCCCTTTGGTGCGCACCGTTTGGACCTCGAATTGATCGAACACCGTGAGAGATTGAGACAGCTTGAACAAGTCGCGTCCTCGAAAACTCTGTTCAAAATCGCCGAAGGATTCAAGGAGAGCCGCGCTCACCTGATCCGGACTGGGCTTGGCCGATTTCAGTACGGGAATGAATACGGTCGCGGCCAGTGGTTGGACTTCAGGAAGCTCCTCGGACAATGCCGCCTCGGTCGAAAGTTCTAGCCGTCCAGTGGACGAGAGGTTCGAAGCAGCCTGCCCGCCGGGTCTAATTCCCAAACTAGTGGGTTCCAGGCTCGCGATCCGCACCGGCGAGGAAAGCGCACCAAACGAATTCGTTTTGACGTACCGGAAAAAACGCGGCCGGCCGCGTCCCTTCCAATACGGCGAGTCGTAGGCTTCAACGCCGTGTCCTGAGCGCAGCAGACTGAAGAAGGAATGCTGGACGGGATTGACTACAATTCCTACGTGTCCGCGCCAGACCGCTAGATCGCCGGGTTGCGGCCTTGCTACTTGCCTGAACTCGTCAGTCCCCGCATAAAGTTCCGCAGAATTTACATAGGAATATGGGAATCCAGCGCGTTCATAGATGTCTTGCACTAAATGAGAACAATCAGAGGAGGAGTTGCCGGGGTGACGGGACTCTAGTGCGGCGCCCAAAATCGCCAGTCCCTCGCTGAAGTTCAGCGGGCGAGGCGCTCTCGAATTCTGGCGCCGATCAGTGTCTTTTTCGCTGTCGGTAATCCGGTAGCCCGTGTTGCGGCTTTCCTGCCTATCTTGCGCGAACACGGAAGGCCAAACGACAGCGCAGAACAAAACCGATAACCAGGCGCCTCTTGTCTTGATCCGCATACCCCTCACGTTATAGCGCGGTTTTGAAGAGCGACACAGGTTACCGCGGTGCTCTCACGCTAGCAAGCAGTGTCCTTCGTTCAGATGCACTCCAGGGGGCGCGGAGTTTCTTGGCTGCGAGACCAAGGTAACCAGATAGTTTAAGCCGTAATCCCCAGTTCATGAAAACTTCCGGATCTCGCCTTATCGTCCCAAGATCGTTTGATTTCAGATAGATGTAATGGCGGAACAGGGTTCCGCCGATCTGATATGGGTCATGCTACTGGATCTGGACCACGCTTGCGGAACTGCTGGCCTTGATCTCGTCCACCCGCTCCACCACCTTGCGGGCAAACGCGAATAACGACTTCGCATGCGGCGAATCTTCGCCCTTAAGTACCGCGGGAGAGCCGGTATCGCCAGCCTTGCGAATTTCGGGATCGAGTTCCACGCTGCCCAGAAACGCTACGTCGAACTGTTTCGCAGTCTTCTCCGCGCCGCCGCGCGAGAAGATATCAATTTCGTGCTGGCAATGCGGGCAGACAAAGTAACTCATGTTCTCGACCATGCCCACGATATCCACCTTCATCTGACGGAACATCTCGATGGCTTTGCGAGCATCCTGCAGCGCAACGTCGGAAGGCGTGGAAACGACAATCGAGCCGGTCAGCGGAACGGTCTGAATGAGCGAGAGCGCCACATCCCCCGTCCCGGGCGGAAGATCGACCACCAGATAGTCGAGCTGTCCCCACTCCACCGATCCCAGGAACTGGCGGATGATCGAATGCAGCATCGGGCCGCGCCAGATCAGGGGCTTGTCCCCGGGGTTGAGGAATCCGACCGAAATTACCTTGAGCCCGTGCACGGTAAGGGGCTCGATGCGATTGTCCCCCAACACTTTAGGCTGCTCGCTCAATCCCAGCATCAAAGGAACATTCGGTCCGTAGACGTCGGCATCAAGGAGACCGACCCTGTGCCCCATCCTCGCGAGGATGATCGCCAGGTTAACGGCCAGAGTGGTCTTGCCGACTCCCCCCTTGCCGGAACCGACGGCGATGATGGCGTTGACGCCGGGAAGCGGTTGCGGACTGGGCGGCTGCTGGCCGGGATGATGCGAATGAGCGCTCAATTGTTTCCTTTAAGCGGCCCACCGGATCTGCCGCATACTTGATTATACGGGATTGCGGTATGCCGCCAGCGGGGCAGCTTGAATCCATAGAAGGGACCAGCAACGATGAAACTTGGTAGAAGACTTGCTCCTGGTGTGGCGATCTTTATTTTGGCGATCAAGACCCTGGCGACTAAGAGGCTCCGATCTTTCATCCTCCTGTCGGTCGCGATCATTCTGCTCGGAACTGCGGTGGCGCCGGCCTACTCTGTTCTCACTCATGAGCAGGTGGTGGACTTGTTATGGAAAGACCGAATTGAGCCCATGCTCCGAAAGCGTTTCCCACAAGCGACTGACGAGGATCTGCGAAAAGCGCATGCCTACGCCTATGGTGGTTCGCTGCTCCAGGACATGGGATATTACCCGTTTGGAAGCAAATTCTTCAGCGACCTGGTGCATTACGTGCGCACGGGTGATTTCGTGGTGGCCCTGATGCAGGACTCTTCGGATTTGAATGAGTATGCCTTTTCGCTGGGCGCGCTGGCTCATTACGTTTCGGATAACAGTGGGCATCCGACCATCAATCAGGTCGTCGCCATCGAATTTCCCAAGTTGAGGAAGAAGTTCGGGAACCAAGTGACCTATGGGGACGATCCCAAAGCTCACATCCGCACGGAATTCGGCTTCGATATGGTCCAGGTTGCCAAGAACCGGTACACCAGCGACCGCTATCACGATTTCATCGGCTTCGAGGTTGCCAAGCCGTTGCTCGAGCGTGCCTTTTTCGAGACCTACGCTCTGAAACTCTCTGACGTATTCGGAGACGAAGACCTGGCGATCGGCACTTTCCGGCGCAGCGTCAGCAATGTGATTCCGGAAATGACGCGGGTCGCTTTGCTCTCGCGGAAAGATCAGATGATCAAGGAAGATCCGAACTTCGATCGAAAGAAATTCCTGTACTACCTGTCGCGCACGAACTACCAGAAAGAGTGGGGGAAAGGATACCGGCGGCCGGGCGTGAGAGAGCGCATTCTGGCATGGTTTCTGAAAATTATGCCCAAGATCGGGCCCTTCCGTGCGCTGCAATTCAAGATTCCGACCACCCAGACCGAAGACATGTATATCAAGAGCGTGAACCAGACAGTCGAGGACTTCCAAACGACCCTCCGGCAAGCGGACGGCGAGGCGTTGCATCTCGAAAATCGCGACTGCGATACCGGAAAGGAAACGTCTCCGGGGGAATACACCCTGAGCGATAAGACCTACGCCCAGCTGCTGGATGAGCTCGCGGAGCACAACTTCGATCAGGTTTCGCCAGATCTGCGCGCCAACATTCTTGGCTACTATGCCGATCCCAATTCGCGATTGTCGTCGCGCAAAGACAAAAAGGAGTGGGCGAAGATTGAGAAGCAAATCGAACAGCTCAAGGCCTATTCGGCAAGCGTCGCAAGCGAGTAAGAATATGCGGGCGAGCCGCCCGCACTGCGCTTTTACTGAGTGCTGAATGCTGATTGCTGACCATTGACCGACTAGTAGTGCCCTTCTCCCACCTGCACTTTTCCGCGGAACATGCGGTAGATGAACACGAAGTATCCGACCGCAAGCACCGCGCCAAGCGTCCACCACACCAGCCCCACGCTGAGCCCGTGACTGCCAGCGGCAGTGTTGTAGATAGTCAGGCTGTATTGCCGGTCCCGGGCGGGTAGCACGACCGGATAGAGGGCGAAAGCGGCGCCGACCAGCATCCCGGTGATGTAGAGGCTCGAAGCCACGAATGCGAGCTTTTCTTTGCCCTTGGGATTGGCCCAGAGCATCGCGGCGAGACTGCCGAAGACGAGAACCGGGATCAACAGGCCGATTTTGTGTCTGCTGTAGTTGGTCATCACTTCCGACCGGACAAAAAAAGTGGCGACCAGACTGCTGCAGGTCAGAAAAAACTGCACCGGCCAGCACAGCAGTGCAACCCCGCGTGCACGGCGGCTCAGATCCTCGTCAGTCTTGAGAGCGACATAGAGCGAGCCGTGGGCTGTCAGCGTCACCAATGCCATCCCACCGATTAGCACGGTGTACCAATCGAGAATGCCCGGTTGCGAGCTGAGTTGGAAGTTAGTCCAAAGGGGCTCGAAAAAGTAGCCGGTGGCATCGAGTGGCACTCCGCGCACCACGTTCCCGAGCGCGACGCCGAAGAACACTGCCAGCAAAATACTGGAGCCGCTGAATACCGCGTCGAAGAAATTCTGCCAGACCAGGTTGCGAACATGGGCGCGGAACTCAATGCCGATGCCGCGCAGTATGAGCAACCACAGCACCATCATGAGCGGAAGATAGAAGCCGCTGAAACTCGAGGCATAGAGCGCCGGAAACGCGAAATAGAGTGTGCCCCCGGCGGCGAGCAGCCAGACTTCATTGCCGTCCCAGACCGGACCGATGGAACCCAGCACCCGGCGGCGTTCGTCGTCGGTTTTGGCTACGGCCAGGTAAATTGCTCCCGCGCCGAGATCGAATCCGTCGAGCACGACATAGGCCGTGACCATGACTGCGACGATCCAGAACCAAAGGGACGCCATATTCACTCTGCCTCCGCGGCGTGGAGCGCTGTTGCCTCGATTTCGCCGGCCGGCCCCGTCTCAAGTTCCCGCCGCATCAGAAACAGGAAGAGAATGCCAAGCACGGTGTAAAGACCCAGAAATCCGAGCAGAGTAAACATCCCGTTCCCGGCGGAGACGGTCTTGGAGTAGCCGTCCGCGGTGCGCATCAGTCCGTATACAAGCCAGGGCTGGCGGCCGAGTTCGGCAGTCATCCAGCCGGCGGTGTTCGCGATGTAGGGAAAGGGCACCGAGAGCAGCAGGATCCAAAGCATCCATTTCGCGTGAAACAGGCGATCGTGATAAAGCAAGAACGCCGCCACCACCATCACCGCGATGAAGATCGTCCCCAGGCCAACCATGATGTGGTAGCTGTAGTAGAGCAGCGGGAGGTTGTCCGGCCAGTCCTGCTTGGGAAAATCGTCGAGTCCCCGCACGTGCGCGTTCCAGCGCCGGTAGGTCAACATGCTGAGCATGCCGGGGATTTCCAGCGGATTATCAATCTTTCCTTGCTGCTCGTTGGGCTGCCCCATGATGACAATCGGCGCTCCGCGCTGGCTCTGGAACAGTCCTTCCATGGCGGCGAGTGTGACCGGTTGATGCGTGGCGACCATCTTGCCTTGGCCGTCGCCGGTCGGGTAAAGCTGCAGAATACTGAAGAGGCAGCCCGCGATGACCCCGGTCTTTAAAAAGATGCGCGCGTGCTCAGTGAACCTGTTCCCCAGCAGATAGAACGCGCCGACCGCCGCCATAACAAAAGCCCCGGTGATGGCCGCCCCGATCATCGTGTGAGCATACTGCCACTGGGCCCAGGGATTCAAAACGAGATCCCAGAAGCTGGCGAGTTGCACGGAGCCATCCGGCGCGAAGACGTAGCCGACGGGATACTGCATGAAAGCGTCGGTAGCGACGATGAAGTAGCCTGACAACCAGGATCCAACAAAGACGGCGAAAGCAGAGAGCCAATGCATCCGCGGGCTCAGTCGCTTTTCGCCGAAGAGAAAGAGGCCCAGAAATGCCGACTCGAGGAAGAAGGCGAACATGCCTTCCATGGCAAGCGTCTGACCGATCACTCCGCCGGCAAAGCGGGAGAAGTGCGACCAGTTCGTACCGAACTGGAATTCCATCGGGATCCCCGTCACCACCCCCATCACGAAGTTAATACCGAAGATTTTTGCCCAGAAACGGGCGGCCTGGCTGTAGACCGGATCGTTGTACCGCAATGCGATCGTCTTGAGGACGACGATCAGCAATGCCAGACCCATCGTCAGTTGGGGAAAGAGATAGTGAAACGTGATGGTGAATGCGAAATGGATGCGATGGATGAGAAGGGCGCTGTCCATAAAGAAAGGTAACAGGTGACAGGTCTCGGGTGTCAGCAAAATCGGAGCCCGTCACCGAGCTACTACCCTTACCCACTAACTAACTGCTGGGAACCTGTTTTCTGCGCGCCAACTCCGAGCGCCGTAATTCGCGGCGGCGGAGCGCGTCTTCATAACGTCGCTTTTCCTCATCAGTTTCGGGAATTACGGGTGCGACGGTTACCCGGCGGCCGGTGGCATCCACCGCGACAAACGTCAAATACGCCGAGCTGACGTGCTGGTTGCTCTCGGTATGGTAGTTCTCTACCCAGACCTTCACTCCGACCTCCATGGAAGTACGGTAGACGCGGTTCACCGACGAGCGCAGGATCACGATGTCGCCCACACGAACCGGCACGAGAAAGTCGAGATGATCGATGGAGGCCCCATAGCCGCGGCCATATCGATCCAGTGCATGAGGCGTCCGCCCAGGAGGGCATTGAGTGGGTTGGCATCGTTGGGCAGGACAATCTCCGTCATCTCCGACTTGGATTCGCAAACGGGCCGCGGACGCATTGGTTTGTGGTCGTTCATAGCACATTACGAAGCTTTGCGGTTCGCCCGGGACCCAGCCCCGGAGGGGCGACCCAGCTTAGCCCCGCGCTTCAGCGCGGGGTACAGTGCAGTAACAACTAAAGTCCCGGAGGGACGACCCACGTTCGCACCCAAACGCTTCAGCGCTTCGATAAGCACATTCTCTTGATCGCAGGCTTCAGCCTCTGAAATTGGGCTTTGGATCCTTCTCATGAATCAGCTACTCCGTCACCAACCCTCTGCCCTGCGCTTTGGCGGGAGCGATACGTTTCCATATAGCATGCCGCTAGTCGCTGCACTCGCGCATCCGCGTGCGGATTGAGCCAGCGTCCCTCCGCGCAATCGAACGAGAGCTTCCCATGCTCGATCGGAGCGTGCGCCAACTCGCAAACGTACCAAAGCGTGATCTGGTCGGAGTTGGTATGCGCGACAGAAAAACGAATCGCATCCCAATCATGCTCGCGCGGAAGATGCGGACATCCAGTGGCGTTGCCCAGATTGCAGAGATCGCGGATAGCGGAATCCGATGGTGTAGTCTCATGTCCCGAGGCGCAGCAGCGACCGCTCCAACCCGCTCCCAGCGGCAGGCGCGAAGGATGAAGCCAGGAGCCGTCGTTCACAATCTCCCGCGGCACGAAATAAGGGCAGGCCAAGCACTTTCTCCGGAGAACCGTTATTGTAGCGCGAGAATGCGTAGTATGAATGAAGCTATTAGCATTT
>WNFE01001983.1_pt1 | contig 15013 bp, 12 predicted proteins | sample 5400451 | NCBI WGS metagenome assembly WNFE01 (sample SAMN13153344, study PRJNA577476) | soil metagenome | isolation source: 200 cm saprolite under Douglas fir tree site 2 hole 2 | place: USA:California | collected 2015-04-18 | reverse complement strand
ATCGTCATCCCGCGACACGTCCACTCCGTTTATCGTGGGGAAGTAATGCGCGTGTTCGTACCCGGCTGTGAACCCCAGGTAAATTCGCTCCAGCAGTCGCTGACGCACTCCCAAGAGAACATTGGTCGCTAAGTAATCCGCATTGGCAACAGCGGCTGAGTTGAGGACGCGGCTACTGCTCCTGAGCGTGATCATAGTGCCATCAAAAGGCTGATAGACCGCGCCGATCTCGTAGACTCCCGAGACTTCGTCGCCGCGCGAACCACCGTCGTTGCTGTCGAACTGCCGCACCTCGACACCGGCCGAAGCGTTCAGACTGATTTTGCCCGTTATTTGATATACGGCCCGCACCAGTCCCTGCTCGAACGTTTGATCGGGGCCGATATCGACAGTGTTAAAGCCGCCCCCGCCGCCGATACCGATGGCCAATTTCGGACTATACTTGTAATTGATGAAAAGATTTCCCGATACCTCATCAGAACTGATCAGTGTGTTGAAATCGTTGCGCTCATAGAGAAACTGACCGCTAAGGAATGTCCTGTCTGTCAGGTCGTAACTAGCGCCCAAATTCGTTTTATAAATGTCCACGTCAGTACGGCCATTCACGCCGGCATTGATCGAACCCGCAATCGAGATCGCCGATGCGTCGAGAGTCGTCGTGTCAAGATGCGAGCCATGCAAAATTTCCACGTCCTGAGCTAGTCCCAAGGTCAGATGACCCAGATGATATTGGCTTTCCAGACGAATGAGATGCTGTACCACATCGTCGTCCGAATGATCGACGTAGAGAAAAATACTCGGCGCGTAATCTAACCGGATATAATTTTCGGTGCGTCCCACAATATCTCCGTAGCCAATCGTGATGGCCGGTTCGATCGCAACAAACCAATCAGAAATACGATCGAAATGCGAAAGTAAGATGTTGTCGTCGTAAACTCCGCGAATCGTGAGGCGTACACCCCATTGAAAACGCTTGGGCGCTGAGGTAATGCCCATGCCGGCGCCATAAATCTCCTTCCCACCTTCCGAAGGCGCCGGTGGTATTGCATAACTCTCCACGGGCGGCGGCCCATTCAAGGCGACATCGTCCACTGGCTTTGGCAAGGGTTCTTCCGCAGCCGTTAGCACCGGCGGATCAACTTCCGGCGGCGGCGCAGCCGTGGCGGATTGCTCCGCAAACGTATGCGGCGCTGCGGCGATGATTCCTCCGAGCAAAATGAACGCAGATGCAAGAGCGCATCGGCACCTGCGGGCCGATGCCGGACACGGAAAATTCGACCTATTCATTTTCGCGGTTGTGGAGAAGAAGCCGCTAGTGATGCTCCGGCGACACAATACCTCCCTGGCCAAGGTTGGCTGGATCGATCGTGCCGGTGATGGCGCTGTTCACGTTACCAACATCGATCCCAGGCGGACGAAGGAAGGCCGCTGGTGCTTCTGCTCGGCCAGCAGCCGCGAGGATACACTCCCGCGCGTAAGGCTCGGCGTCGATGGCTGCTCGCACAATGGCATCGGCTGCCGATGGAGCCGCTGCGATGGCTGCGCGGATTATTGGAATCACCCAGTCGCACGAAACTTCTTTCCCGATGACTTCCTTGCCGCCGGAACGGTACGCTCTTAAAGCCGCCACTGTGATTTGAGGAGCGAGATCGGGGCGCATGGTAATTGCTGCCGAAACGTAGGCCGGAACGTCTCTTCCTCTGGTGCGGACGAGGACCGCTGAAAACGCGTGTAGAAAGGTATCTGGCGCGGCCTGGCTTACACTTGGCGCGCCCGACGCCGCGACGGCGCGTCTGATTTCTTCTGATGGCTGTGCCTGAATGGACGAAGCGGCAATGCACATGACCACGATCGCAGACATGGTGATTGCTGTGGAAGATACCCGCCGTGTGTTTTTTGATTTTGAGTTCATGATTTTAGGAGGACCTTTTATATTACTTTATTTTTGCTTGGTTTTTACGAGGGAAAAAATTCGCCGCAGCGACATCGTAGTAACGCACCCATGATCCACGCAAGCTTTAAATTAATATTTGTTAATAATTTTTGGGCGAGGAATTTTGAGCTCAGTGTCGTCAAGGGGGCTGGGACGTTCGCCGCTCAATTGGAATGCTGCTTTTTAGCGGCGGAGCATTGCGCACACGCAGGGCAAACTGATCAAACGCAGCCGCGACATCGAGCGCGGCAGCAACGTCATTTTGCGCTCCTGCATCTTCGGTCACAGGCTTCAGCGCGGTCTTTGGATTCCAGTTGGGAACATCGCCCGGGTGATAATCCCGAAAATAACCTGGAGGAACTTCCTCCGTATATTGGCCGCGACTACTGCTCCATTGGACTTCGCCATCCACGCACACGACGCGGGCCGTTCGACTGGTTAGTCGCAGCGAGAAAAGCGCTCCGCGCCGAGCAACCAGAGTTCCAATGCCGGTGTGCACATTCAATTCGCACTGCCCCGAGCCAACGTCCGGAAGCGATGCATAGATTACACCTTGATTTAAGTGAAGTGTTGCCAGCCGCGATCTCATTGCGTCCACCATCGCGTCGCCTCGTTTCCGAACACGCAATTGTTCGATCGCTATTTGCGTGCCCGCTCCGACTTCTACAAAGATCCCTGGGATAAGCGAAAGCGCGGCCATTGCATTCGGCGATGTCTCGATACGATCTCCAACAGCGAGGTTCGATGCGGTGGTTAGCGATTGCGGATGGCGCATGCTTTCGTTGCCGCCTTCGAGAGTCACAGTTCCCCGAAGGAAAAGCACGTTTGCCAGCACCTCGCGACCCTGATTCTTTCCGCACCCGCTGATGATCAGTAGAAGACCCATGCCGGTCACGATGGCATGAATCGTTCGCCAATATTTTAATGCATCTTTCATTCGTGCCTTTTAAAGAAGCGCGTCGGGCCCCAAATTGAAATCACAAAACAATTCTCAGACCTTGGATGGACGACCGCAGCCTGCACTGGCCCAAGCCGAACTCCTAAAGGCTTCGCGAGCAGGCGTGTGTCGTCCAAATATTTTGGAAAACCGTCGGCTGGAAGGGATCAAGGGTCACGAGGAGGCCGTCGCCACCTTTGTGATCTAATGCCTCGGCAATAGCCACAGCCGATCCACCTATGGCAAGGCCGATTTCCATCGCGTCTGGACCCGCCGATTGCTTAACCAGATCGTATAACGCTAACGCCTCGCCCCTGCTTACGGAAGTCGCGCTAATCCGAAATTCCTTCCCGCTGTCTCCTCGTTTCCCCGGGGTCGAGAAAAACATCTCGGTCTTCGGCGTCATAGGTCCTCTTTAGTTGACGTCAATGGATTAACCGAGCTAATTTTCTGGAGTGGGGACATTGAGCTAAAGTTGTCATGCTCGCCCGACGCAAAATTAATTGAGTGCGAGCAAACGCTCTACTCGATGCAGTGATGCTGCGAATTTCCATTGATTAAATTCTGTCGGCGAACGTTCGTTCCATCCGTCGGAAATACCAGACCCCACCGATAAGTAAAAGCGACGTCACGAACAGACTGGCAATCAGCCCGGGAAAGAAAATCGGCGATGCTCCGCCAGAAATTGCCCAACGGAAACCGTCGATCACGCCGACCATTGGGTTCAGCGAATAAAGAAGACGCCATTTTTCGGGGACAAGCGCGCTGCTAAATCCGACGGGCGACACGTAAAGCCCGAATTGCACCAGAAACGGCACAACATAGCGAAAGTCTCTGTATTCGACATTGAGCGCAGCCAGCCATAAACCGGCTCCCGTGGAGGCGACGAGCGCGATGAGCGTAAAGAATGGGAGCGTGAACAAATACCACGTCGGCCAGACATGATAAAAAATCATTAACAGCGCGAGCAGCGCCAACGAGATCGCGAAATCGACCAATGACACAATCACCGCGCTCGCAGGAACTATCAACCGGGGGAAATAAACTTTGGAAATCAAATTCACGTTTGTGATCAGCGAGGTGCTTCCTTCGGAAAGTGAAGTGGCAAAAAGCTGCCAGGGCAGCATCCCAGCAAAAACCATCACCGGGTATGGCACACCCTCAGTCGGCAGCTTCGCAATTTTGCGGAAAATAAAAACGAAAACGAGCATTGTGAGGAAGGGCCGCAGCACCGCCCACAAGACTCCAATCACTGTTTGCTTGTAGCGCACGAGCACGTCGCGCCACGCTAGAAAATAAAACAACTCGCGATAACGCAACAAGTCCCGCCAGTATTGGCCTTCGGTGCGGCCTGCTTCAATGATGATTTCGGGAGCGGCATTCATCGACGTAACGCTTCAAGCATGGCCTCACTGCTCAGGTGGATACTTGTACTGGTGAGATGGATATGAGTGACCTTGAACTCAAATGTTTGCATCAGTCATGCATACAGACTCTTGCACAAGCAGCCATGATTTTCGACGGGAAGTTTCTCTCTAACAGTTCGTATTCTACTTTAGCCTCGCTACCTTCTCCTTGCAGGGTGGCGGCAAGTTCTCGCCGTATTTCCAAATCAGCCACGGCAATTCGCGAGCATTCCAGAGTCGCGGAATAAAAATGCGCGGCTGCGCGAGCAACCGCAAAAACCATCCGAGATAAAATCGATCGGCCCAATCCGGAATTGCAATTTGGTCGCCGGTCAGAAATCCGAGCGCCGCGCCGATGCAATGGATAGCTGGGCGATAACTCAAATGGTCTCGCAAATAGAGGCCGAGCTTTTCCTGCGGCCCGCTTCCAATCCCGACAATAACGTGTTCCGGCTTCCTCTTGTCGATGTTATCCAGCAGATCTCGATCTTCGACCACTGCACCGTAACGCGGAGCGACGTAAAGATCGGCGTCTGCAAATGCAAAGTTGTTTGCTCTCAGCCAGGCCTCGATTTTTTCGCGCGCTCTTTGAGTCGGCAACACCCAGAACACGCGACTCGGCTTTCCAGTAAACAATCGCGTGACTAAACGTTGAAGGTATTTCCAACCCGAAATGCGCGTGATTTTTCGGCCGCGCAGAATCCTCCAAAGCAGCACCATCGCGCCGCTGTCAGGGATTGCGAGATCAGCATGTGTGACCGCATCTCGGTAAGCAGCGTCGCGGCGCAGCCGCGAGAAGCAGGTCCCAGACGGAGCGACTAGAAGACCGCCATGTTCAAACATGAATGCCACCGCTTTATCGGCATCGCCATTGAAGAATTTGATGCCGAGAATCTGGCGAGTGGAGTTCATAAGCGAACATCCAATATGAACGCTCAATATCCAACGAGCAGTGATGGAGTCAGCGTTCAAATCCAGTCGCGGGTCATTTAAGATGGACTGGTCTCTGACTGCGGTGTTAAAGATTCTACGTTCGCTTTACATTTCAATTGGGTGAGATTTCGTGGTTCGTGCAAAATCCAGCAATCACGCAGACGCGCGCTAAGACTCAGGCATTTTTCGGCGCCGCTGATGCTGAGTTTTCTGTTTTTGGCTTCGCTCTGGTTTATCCTCTGCAAGCACCTTAGCGGCGAATGGTCGGTTAACGAGCAATATAACTACGGATGGTTTGTTCCCTTTTTTGCTCTCTATCTTTTTTGGCTCCGCTGGCAGGACCGGCCACCTCCGGAAATCCCAAATCTCAAATCCCAAATTCGCAATAACCGGACCGTCGCGGCATTGATCGGCGTTCCCGCTCTCCTTCTCCTTTTGCCGATTCGTCTTTTTGAAATCGGAACGCCAGAATGGCGACCGCTCGGTGGATCCACACGGCCTCGGTCGCAACCTTGACACTCTTACATATCTGGTCCGCCGGCGGAAAGCAGTGGATTCGCCATTTCGCCTTTCCGATCGCATTCTTTTTCGTCGCAGTTCCGTGGGTAACGCCAATTGAAGTTCCCATCATCCAAGGTCTGATGCGTGTGGTTGCCGCTGTCGCTGCGGAGACGGTCACGCTGTTTGGAATTCCTACCCAACTGGAAGGAAACCTCATCCGGGTGACCAGCGGACTTGTCGGCGTAAACGAAGCGTGCAGCGGCGTGCGTTCGTTGCAGACCGCGCTGATGATCGGTCTGCTTTTCGGCGAACTAAAACGACTGTCGATCTGGCATCGCTTCGTGCTCGCAATTGCTGTTAGCGAGTAAATCGCTCAACGCGCAGGATTGGCTTTCACGGGTTTTGTGATTTCTCTCTGACCTCAGACAACTCGCATCACGCCTCCTATCTACAACGTTGCGGCTGAGGACAGCCGCCTCTACAGTTGCGCCCTATGCCGTATAAAAACGTCACGCCGCCATCCGGCGAGAAAATTTCGATCGACAAAGGAACCCTCCACGTGCCAGATCAGCCGGTCATTCCATTCATCCGTGGGGACGGCACCGGGCCGGATATCTGGGCAGCCAGCGTTCGTGTGTTTGATGCAGCGGTCGAAAAAGCGTACGGCGGGAAAAAAAAGGTCGCGTGGTTTGAGGTATTCGCGGGTCAGACGGCAAAAGACAAGTTCGACGAATGGCTGCCTGATGACACGGTGGAAGCGTTCCGTGAATTTTTGGTTGGCATCAAAGGCCCGCTGACAACGCCAGTAGGGGGCGGCATTCGTTCGCTCAACGTGGCGCTCCGGCAGCTTCTCGATCTTTTCGTATGCCTGCGGCCGGTGCAGTACTTTAAGGGCGTCCCCTCGCCCATCAAGCATCCGGAGAAAGTGAATATGGTGATCTTCAGGGAAAACACGGAAGACATTTATGCGGGGATCGAATACGCCGCGGGCACACCTGAAGCGCAAAAGATTCTCGATTTTTTCCAGAAAGAATTTCCGAAGCAGTTCGATAAAATTCGCTTTGGCACTAGGCAGAAGGCGGCCGATTTCTGGAAAAAAGTCGGCGCGCCGGAAGGCGACGATGTTTGCGTGGGGATCGGCATCAAACCAGTCAGTCGCGCGGGTAGCGTGCGCTTGATCCATAGCGCGATCTCTTATGCAATCACGAACCGGCGCAAGAGCGTGACGCTCGTGCACAAGGGCAACATCATGAAATTTACCGAAGGCGCGTTTCGCGATTGGGGATATGAGATTGCGAAGCAATATTTCGGCGCGGAGGAAATCGACGGCGGCCCCTGGTGCAAAATTCCCATGGGCAAACCGGGTGCGGGCATCGTGATCAAGGACGCGATCGCCGATATCACGCTTCAACAGGTGCTGCTGCGGCCGGAAGATTTCGACGTAATCGCAACGCTAAATCTAAACGGCGATTACTTGAGCGACGCGCTCGCCGCGCAGGTGGGCGGAATCGGCATCGCGCCCGGTGGAAACATCAATTACATCACCGGCCACGCGGTTTTCGAGGCGACCCATGGCACCGCGCCGAAGTACGCAAACAAGGACAAGGTAAATCCTGGCTCGGTGATTCTCTCGGGCGAAATGATGTTCCGCTACATGGGCTGGACGGAAGCCGCCGATCTGATTTTGAAAGGATTAAACGGCGCGATCGCAAGCAAGCGCGTCACTTACGACTTCGCGCGTTTGATGGACGGCGCGACGGAAATCAAATGTTCGCAATTCGGTGACAACGTGATCGAACACATGTGAGTTCCGGGGAACGCTAAGATCGACGTCTAATTCTGAATCCGAATCCTTGTCGGCCGCATCCTAATCTTCGACAACGCTTATGAATAGATTTGCGATTTATTTTTCTGTTTTAGTTGCTGCAACGACCGTCGCCTCAGCGGAGAACCGCAACATCACCGAAAAAGATCTGTTCGATTTTGTTTGGATCGGCGATCCGCAAATTTCGCCGGATGGGATACGCGTTGCGTTTGTGCGCGTCACAGTCAATGATAAAAAAGAAGGCTACAACACCTCGATCTGGTCTGTGTCCGTCACGGGCGGCGACGAGCCTCATCAATTGACAAAAGGCGATCACGACGCAGCGCCGCGCTGGTCGCCGGACGGAAAATTTTTGCTCTTCTTGCGCGCCACAGAAAAGGACGGCAAGCCGGAGCCGCCTCAATTGTCGATCTTGCCGATGGCGGGCGGCGATTCATTTTCTTTTACCGATCTGCCGAAAGGGGCCGGCAACCCGGTGTGGGCGCCGGATGGCAAAACGATCGCGTTCACGAGCGAGACAAACGCAGACGATCTCGCCAAACAGGAAAAGAAAAAGCGCAAAGAAGAGGAATTAAAGAAAGCGATCAACGAAAACTCCCCGTCACCGCGTACGGCTGGGAGAAGTGCGAATAAGACAACGCCAACACCGAAGAGCGCAAGTGATGCGACCGCAAAAAAAGCGGAGCCCGAAGGGGAACACGAGAGCGACATCCGCGTGATCACGCGCGCGATCTATCGCGAAGATAATGAAGGTTATGCCGACCCGAAGCATCCGCAGCACATCTGGATTGTGACGGCGCCACGCAATGCGGACGAGAAAGTGCAGCCAAAACAACTGACTTTCGGCCGGTTTGATGAAGGCAGCATCGTTTGGTCGAATGACGCCGCGCAGATCTATTTCACCTCAGTGCGCCTTGATGAGCCGTATTACCAACTGCCGCGGACGGAGCTCTATTCGATCCCCGCCAGCGGCGGACAACCGACAAAGCTCAATTCGATCGATGTGGAAATGAATAATTTGTCGCTCAGTCCGGACGGCAAACAGATCGCGTTTATCGCATCGACAACGCAGCCGATCAACTCCTACACCCAACCGGACTTGTGGATTGTCGATCTTACCCCGAACGCAAAGCCGCGGAATCTGACCGCGAATTTCGATTTCGATGTAGGCGATGGTGTTTTCGGCGACAACGCAGCCCCGCGCGCTGGGGGCGTAAATATTCCACTGTGGACGCCGGACGGGCGCAGCTTGATCGAGATTTGCGGAAAAGAAGGCAAAACAATTCTCGCATCGTTTGATGTCGAGAGCAGCGGAGAAACCGATCTCACGCACGGAAACCAGGCAGTGCTCCGTTTTTGCGCGCCAGCAGATCGATCGAAAATCGTTTACACGCTCTCGAGCCCGACGCGAATAAACGATCTCTTTATCACAGATCGCATCGGTGGCGAACCACGCCAGCTAACGCACGTCAACGATGCGCTTTTCTCACAGCTCAATCTCACCGATCCGGAGGAAATTTCTTACAAAACTTTCGACGGCAAAACGATCCAGGCGTGGGTGCAGAAACCGCCCGACTTCAATCCGGCGAAAAAATACGCCTTAATTTTGAACATCCATGGCGGGCCGCACGCGGCTTACGGTTATATTTTCGAGCACGAGTTCCAGTGGATGGCAGCCAAGGGTTACGTAGTGCTTTACCCGAATCCGCGCGGAAGCACCACGTACGGCCAAGACTTTGGCAACATCATTCAGTATCATTATCCGGGCGACGATTATAAAGATTTGATGGCCGGCGTGGATGACGTGGTTCGCCGCGGATACATCGATGACAAAAGGCTTGGTGTGACCGGTGGGAGCGGCGGCGGATTGCTTACGAACTGGGTTGTGGGACAAACGAACCGGTTTGCAGCCGCTGTCTCGCAGCGCGACATCGCGACTTGGGAAGCTTGGTGGTACTCATCTGACTTTACGTTATTTCAACCGAACTGGTTCAAGGCGCCGCCGTTCGATGACGAGCAGGACTTCAAAGCGCGCTCACCACTTACGTACATCAAGAATGTGAAAACGCCGATGATGTTCATCCTCGGCGAAGCGGATTACCGAACGCCACCCAGTGCAGGGGGTGAGCAGATGTTTCGCGCGCTTAAATTCCGCAAGATACCGGCGGTGATGGTGCGGTTCCCCAACGAATCTCACGAACTTTCACGCTCTGGTCAGCCATGGCACCGCATTGAGCGTTTGCAAAATATCGTGGGCTGGTTCGACCACTGGCTCATGGGCGTGCCCAAGCCGGAATACGAAGTCGCGCCGCAAGAAGAAGCGCCAGCGAAGAAAGCAACAGGAGACGAATGACGAAGGAAGCTCGAATGATAAAATGACCAAAGCGCGCCCTGCGCTTTCGCCATTCGTTATTCGGATCGTGTCAGTCGCCCTTCGGCCGATCTTGGGCTACTGGAGACGGCCGCGCTTTCGCATTATTGGCAGTGAATTACTCTTGGTGAATTGGTTAGCTCCTGCTGTGTGCCAGCAATGCGAAGATGGATCACGTGCGAGCGGCGATCTTTGAGTTGCGGCGGTGTCAGAATGTGAAAGCCATGCCGGCCGTTTCCATAACCTGCATCGGCGAGATCCTGCCGAAATTCGTTGGCAGGGAACGTCATCACATGCTTATCGCCATCCCAAAGTTCGACATCAACTGGAACATCTGGCCGATGTTTGTCCCAAATCCACCCATAAATCTCATCGCAATAGGCCTGCTCGACGTCGCTGACATGGTGCGGCAGCGGAGTGGCCCCAATGCGCCCTGAAAAAATTAGCAATCCAAAGCAAACAACGTGGAAGGTAATGAACACAGCCAGTGCCCGCGAAATCAGACCCTCGCGCCAATAGTGGTGCACCTTGCTCCAGCGGGAAAAAATGTGGAACGCGGAAAGCAACGCGGCCTGATAAAATCCGTAAACAATGTAGTGAAGCTCAAGCCCGTGCCAGAGGCCCATTAGTCCGAAGGCGAGAAAATAGCCCACGATTGGGGCGACCTCCTTATGCGCAAACCATTTGCCGCGCATCGCCGCATAGAGGAAGCGCATGTAAACATGGTCGCGAAACCAAAATGAAAGAGTGATGTGCCAGCGATTCCAGAAATCGCGGATATTCCGGGCGAGAAACGGTCGATTAAAGTTTTCGGGAGTATGGATGCCGAAAAGATAACTTAGGGCAATGGCAAAAGCGCTGTAGCCGGCAAAATCAAAAAACAAATAAAAGCTGTACGCGTACATGTAGCTCACCAACGCGGTGAAGTTCCCACTGCTGGCGGCTCGCTCCAGCCAGTATTGTTTGATTAGCGCGGCGAGGATGAATTTGTAAAAGAACCCCCGAAAAATGCGATGCACCGCACCGTCGAGATCGACAAGGAATTCAGCGCGGGTTCGCCTCTTTTTCCATTCGCCTGCAAAGCGTTGGTAACGGTCGATTGGCCCGGCTGAAATGGTTGGAAAGAAAAAAAGGAACATCAAGAAGTCGAGAGTCCCAGGCAGGGCGATCACGTTGTCTCGCAAGCAAAATACGACATCCAGTGCGCGAAACGTGATGTAGGAAATTCCGAGAAAACCAAACTCGCTTCTCGGCGATATAAGCGGAAAAAATTTGGACGCCGCAAGCGGAAGCAGACTTGCCGCGACCGCAGCATAAAACGGCCAGCCGGCTCGTGCCCCGCTTTTTGCAAACACGCATACCGTTGCCCATTGCCAGACAGCGAAACCAATGACGATCCAGATTTCGCGTACTTGAAAATGTGGGCGAACGTTTAACAATCCGTGATACTGCACGAGGAGCATCCCAGCAGTCACGAGGGTCGCCCATCGCCAGCCTGCTTTGCCAAAAAGACCCAGAATGAGCGTCGGAACTACCGCGTAAAGCAGCAGCCCAAAATACATGAAATCGGCGTAGGGAATCACAGCGACTGGGCCAGCCGGGCTCGGTCGGCTTTGCCGTTCGCCGTCAGCGGAAAAGCATCGAGGAACACGAATTTGCGCGGCAACATGTACGCCGGCAGCCGCTCGCCCAGCTGTCGTCGCAGCGATTGTGTTAGTTCGAAATGCGATGCCTTAGTTCGGCCGCTGAGCACCACGAAAGCGGCGAGCGATTGGGCCGCGCCGTTTTTGATCACGGGGATTACTACTGCGTCTCTCACAGACGCCAAGGCCAGCAGGTTTGCTTCGACGTCGCCAAGTTCGATGCGATAGCCGCTGATCTTGACTTGTGAATCCATGCGACCCTCAAAAAAAAGCAGATCATCACGAAATCGGCCCCGGTCGCCGGTTCGATAAGCGCGCCGACCAGAACGCTCAAAAAAAACCGCTGACGTGAGATCGGGACGTCCAAGGTAGCCAGGGCTAACATTTGGCCCCGCGATGACAATTTCGCCTCGCTTGTCTGCTGGCAAAGTTTCCCCTGCTTCATTCACAACAAAAACATCGGTGCCGGGCATCGCACGGCCCACTGGCAAGGGCGAATATTTTTCCAAAATTGAATTGTCTATCCGTACGGAAGTGGTGGCCACCGTCGCCTCGGTCGGGCCATATGTGTTCCAGACCCGCGCTTGTGGAAAGCGGTCCAGTAGACGAGCCGCAGTTTGCATAGCGAGTGTTTCGCCGCAGAAAAGAAAACGCCGAAGGTGTGGGAGCATTGCTTGTCCAAATTTCTCTTCAACCAGGCACATTTGCGCAAACGATGGCGTAGAGACCCACACGGTGGCACCGGAATTCGCAAGCGTGCGATAAAGCATTTGGGGATTTGCCACCAGATCACGGTTGATGCTAAAAAGAGTGCCTCCCGTAGCAAGGCTGCAATACAAATCCATCACCGAGAGATCGAATGAGAAGGGCGCCGTGTTGAGGAAGATCTCCGCGAGAGGGAAGAATTTCTGTTCCTCAAGCATCCACGCGACGAAATGCTCCAGACATCCGAGCGTAATGATAACACCTTTCGGCTCTCCGGTGCTGCCGCTGGTAAACAGAATGTAAAATGGGTCGTCGCGCTGCATGCGGGCAACAGGAGCAGGCGCGGCAGAGCTTGAGAGTTTTGCGACGTCTTCCGGCGTGAGAAGTAACGCAGGACGCGAGATTGCGAGAATTTTGTCGATCCGCCGTTGTGGCAATATTGTGTCCAGCGGAACATACGGCCGACCGGATTTTACCGCTCCCAGAAATGCGATGAGCATCTCGGGCTCCCGATGGCCGAGCACCGCAATTGGAGCGCGGTCATCGCCAACGCGTTTTGTCAGGTGGGCAGCTAGGGCATCTGAACGCCGGCGGAACTCGCCATATGTTAACTTCCAATCACCGCTGACCTGTGCGATCGCATTCGGAGCCGACAGAGCCCAGTGATCGATTTGCTCGATGAGATTCACTCAAAAACCCTGATAAACAAATGGCGGCGTGGAAAAGTCGCCACGACCATACATCGCGATCAAGCCCGCGATAACAGCGAGGTAATATAGAACCAGCAGCGCTCGCCAGAGTGCCGGATGTGCCTTGATCCAACTCACACGTTCACCCGCATCCGGCGCTCAAGGTCGGCGATAATCTTGCGTGGTGTTGACCAGTTTTCGCGCTCGAATTCTGCAGGGGAAATTTTGAGACCGAATTCCTCCTCAATCCCTACCATCAACTCGACGGTTCTGATCGAGTCCAAAAGCTGGTTATCATAAAGTGGCAGGTCGAAATTTGTGCGAACCTCATCGGTTTCGGTGACCGAGGCCAGAAGTTGCAACACTTTCTCACGTAACAAAGCACTCATAGCCAATGACACGCGCCAGCGTCCCGCTGCGGAATGCCCGAATGGAACATTGACGCCTGATCAACCCTTTGGAACGCGCCCATGAAAGAAATCATCAAGGGCGCGGTCGTAATAGATCCAGCCTTTTGCAGTGAGGTGACTCTTGTGAAGGTAAAGAAAAGCCGAGTCTTCATCGTGCCCCTTAAATTCAACCAACGCAAAATGGTATCGTTGTGCAAGCGCGCGAAGCTTCACGTAATAATTTTCACGAGCTGAACGCGATATCCCCCTCTGGTCGTAAAAGTCGCCGGCGATTGGCATACTAAGCAGCAATGGCCGAGCGTGAACCCTTGCGAGAGCGCGCAAGAGCAATTCCAAATCGATCCAGCCCGGGGATGCATTCATGTCCTTCCGAAATGCCGCGTCACGACTACCTGGGGCTAGTTGGTCCAAGCTCGAGGATTTCTTGGTTTTATCCTCATCAGTGGTTTTGAGTGCGCTTAGTTTTGCAATGAGCTTTGGCCAATCGATTATTTCTAGATGTCGTCGCGAGGCAGGTTTGCTCTTATACCGAATGTAATTGAACGCCGCGAAATGATCCTGCATCTCCAGTATAGCGTTCTGCGCCTTTCCGATTGGCCAGAGCGCGCAGAAAACGACACGATCAAGCCATCGGTTGGATGCGAGCCGCCTCAACGCGAATTCCAGCAAGGGACTTTTCTCCAGGGTACTCGGACATTCCAGCATTCGCGAAGCTATCTCCCGCTTGAGCTCGAAATCGAGGGCAGTGCCAAACACCATTTCACTTGCCGCCATTAGAGAAAAATTCCCCTCGTACGCCTTCCGACCAGGGTGAGCCGTCAACCCGGGCGAAAGTGAGATAGCAAGCTTTTTACCGCGCAAGGCCGGCCCAAGGGCGCCGACTTTTTGCAAAATGATCAACGGGGGCATGCCTCTAGCGCCGACGGGCGAGACTTGGAAACCTGTTGGCGCAGTGCGAAAAAAAATGTTTGCCCTCTCCGGCACCCGAACGGCAGTCAGTTCTGAGCTGCCATAAAGCGGCAACACGTTCGGGGCATGTGCGGCGGCACGTTGAAAGGCCAGGCCCTGGTTTTTGAGCGAGAACAACTCTGGAGCGGTCGAGAGAATGGTGGTGTGTTCGAGATGAACCGCTTCCATTCCTGCACCAAACAACACGGCAGCCACCAACCCGGAAGCGATGAGTGCCGAAAATAAATATGGCATGCCTTGCCTGGTCTGGGCACGTGTCATGATACCGCGAAGCTATTCCCGTGACCTGACGCTGCAATTGAATTTTATATGGGACGCAGCTCCACGATCCCGAGAACGATTTGGGAGACAACCACGGACGCTAACCACGACGGCTGCATTGCCCATCTGGTTTTATTTGGATTTGCAGACTCGAGGATCGATACTCAAATTTCGTTTAATATCGGGCAATTTTCCTATCCTTACCAATGTCATCCTCATCGCTCTGGCAGCGTTTTCAGCAGTATTTCTTGTACTATCGCGATCTCGGTTTCTCTCTCGACATCAGCCGGATGAAATTTCCGGATGATTTCTTCGAAAAAATGCAGCCGAAGGTCGACAAAGCGTTCGCAGCGATGCGGGAGCTGGAGGCGGGAACAATCGCCAATCCCGACGAAGGGCGGATGGTCGGTCATTATTGGCTCCGTAATCC
>WNFE01001982.1_pt1 | contig 15014 bp, 11 predicted proteins | sample 5400451 | NCBI WGS metagenome assembly WNFE01 (sample SAMN13153344, study PRJNA577476) | soil metagenome | isolation source: 200 cm saprolite under Douglas fir tree site 2 hole 2 | place: USA:California | collected 2015-04-18 | reverse complement strand
CCCGCGCCATACCGGCCGACAATCGGGCCGATGCCACAATCCAGTTGACGCTGAAACGAGGTTTCCGTGCCAAGGCGAACAGATATTAAGTCCATTTTGTTGATCGGGTCCGGGCCGATCGTGATCGGCCAGGCTTGCGAGTTTGACTATTCCGGCACGCAGGCCTGCAAAGCACTTAAAGAAGAAGGCTACCGGGTGATTCTCATCAACAGCAACCCGGCGACGATCATGACCGATCCAGAGTTGGCCGATAGGACCTATGTGGAGCCGATCACGGTCGAGGTCGTGGAGAAAGTGATCGAGCGCGAACGTCCCGACGCCCTGCTCCCAACCATGGGGGGACAGACTGCGTTGAATACGACGATGGGATTGGTCAAGCGGGGGACGCTCGAAAAATACGGCGTCAAGTTGATCGGCGCGTCCGCCGAGGCGATTCATAAGGCCGAGGATCGCGAAGCCTTCAAGCATGCGATGCAGCGAATCGGGTTGCGAGTGCCGGCCAGTGGCGTGGCGCATAACCGTGAAGAAGCCATCAAGATTCTCGAACAGATCGGATTTCCGGTGATCATTCGACCGTCGTTCACCATGGGCGGGACCGGGGGGAATATCGCGTACAACCGGGAAGAGTTCGAAAAGATTGTCGAGTGGGGTCTCGCCATGAGTCCGGTCGGCCAACTTCTGATCGAGGAATCCTTGATCGGGTGGAAAGAATACGAACTTGAAGTGATGCGGGACCTCAAAGACAATGTCGTCATTGTCTGTCCGATCGAAAACCTGGACCCGATGGGGGTGCACACGGGTGACAGTATCACGGTCGCGCCGGCTATGACGCTCTCGGACAAAGAGTACCAGCGCATGCGGGATGCCGGGGTTCGGATCATGCGTGAGATCGGCGTCGACACCGGCGGTTCGAACGTCCAATTCGGCGTAGATCCTAAGAGCGGTGACATGGTGGTCATCGAAATGAACCCGCGTGTGTCGAGGAGTTCTGCGCTCGCCTCCAAAGCGACGGGATTTCCCATCGCCAAGATTGCCGCGAAGCTTGCGGTGGGCTACTCGTTGGATGAAATCACCAACGACATCACCGGTGTGACGAAAGCCTCATTCGAACCCACGATCGACTATGTGGTAGTGAAGATCCCTCGCTTTGCCTTCCAAAAGTTCCGAGGGGCCGATCCCACCCTCACGACGCAGATGAAATCGGTGGGCGAAGTGATGGCGATTGGGCGCACCTTTAAAGAGTCCTTGCACAAGGCGATTCGTTCGCTGGAGTTGAACATGAACGGGCTCTCTTCGCGGGAGGGGTTGGATCGTGGCATTCCTGAAGGGCTTGATCGGCAACAAGCGCTGGAGCGGGTACGCCAACATCTGCGGACCCCAATTGCCGAGCGACTGTGGCACGTGGCGGATGGCATGCGTCTCGGCCTGTCCAATGACGACCTGTTTGCCCTCACGAAGATCGATCCCTGGTTCCTGGAGCAGATCCGAGAGCTGATGCAATTTGAAGCCCTGCTGGTCGGCCAGGCGGGTAAGAAACCAGCTGCGCTTGAGGAGTCGCTTCTGTGGCAGGCCAAGGAACTTGGTTTTTCAGACGATCGTATCGCACAGCTCATTGGCGTGACATCAGCCTCGGTCCTGGACCAGCGGACCAAAGCCGGCAGGGGCAGAAGAGGGGTGACCTACAAACGGGTCGACACCTGCGCCGCAGAGTTCGAAGCCCATACCCCCTATCTCTATTCGACGTACGGAAGCGAATGTGAGGCTCGCCCGACAGACCGGAAGAAAGTGATCATCCTCGGTGGGGGGCCGAATCGCATCGGACAGGGGATCGAATTCGACTACTGTTGTGTCCATGCAGCCATGGCGCTTCGCGAAGAAGGTATCGAATCGATTATGGTGAATTGTAACCCCGAAACGGTGAGTACAGACTACGACACCTCTGATCGTCTCTATTTTGAGCCGTTGACTGAGGAAGACGTCCTCAACATCGTAGAGCGCGAGCAGCCGTTGGGAGTCGTGTTACAGTTCGGCGGGCAGACGCCTCTTAAGCTCGCGCTGCCCTTGTCCAAGGCCGGGGTGCGAATCTTGGGCACGAGTCCTGAGGCGATCGATCGCGCCGAAGATCGAGAACGATTCCGCGACCTCTTGAATAAGCTCGGGCTCCGTCAAGCGGAGAGTGGCATGGCCCGATCCGTAGACGAGGCCCTTCGGATCGCCTCGCTGATCAGCTATCCGGTCATGGTGCGGCCTTCATACGTGTTGGGCGGGCGATCCATGCAGATCGTCTACGACGAGTCCGGTTTGCTGGAGTATATGGGATCGGCGGTCAAAGCCTCGCCGAAACATCCCGTGCTGATCGACAAGTATCTTTCGGATGCGATTGAAGTCGATGCCGACGCCATTTCAGATGGGACGAATGTCGTGGTGGCGGGGATCATGGAACACATCGAAGAAGCCGGGGTGCATTCGGGGGACTCGGCCTGTTCGTTGCCGCCCTATTCGCTCGGTCAAAGCGTGGTCGAAGAGATTCGTCGGCAAATGAAGGCGTTGGCTCTGGAACTTGGCGTGATCGGCCTGATGAATGCGCAGTTTGCCATCAAAGACCACACGATCTATGTGCTGGAGGTCAATCCTCGAGGCTCGCGCACCGTGCCGTTCGTCAGTAAAGCCATCGGTGTACCGCTTGCCAAGCTGGCCATGAAGACCATGGTGGGCAAGAGCCTTCCGGAGCTGGGGTTGACTGAGGCCCCTGCTCCCTCGCATTTGTCCGTGAAAGAATCCGTCTTTCCCTTTAATAAGTTCCCGGGGGTGGATGTCCTCTTGGGTCCGGAGATGAAGTCCACCGGGGAAGTGATGGGCATCGACCAGGATTTCGGATGGGCTTTCGCGAAGGCCCAAGCAGGAGCCGGTGCGCCACTGCCGAAAGGAGGGACGGCATTCGTCAGCGTGAAGGAGAGTGACCGCCCGGCGGCTCTGGAAGTTGTGCGACAGCTCCAGCGGCTGGGGTTTAGCGTTCAAGCTACGAGTGGAACGGCGGCCTATTTACGGAACCATGGGGTCTATGCGGAAGCTGTGAACAAGGTCATGGAAGGTCGGCCCCATGTCGTGGACCATATCAAGAACGGGCAGGTGGCCTTGGTCGTGAACACGGTGAGTACCGCGTCATCACATGCCGATTCATTGTCGATCCGCCGGGAGGCTCTGAATAAAGGGCTGGCCTACTATACGACCATACGGGGGGCACGAGCGGCGGTCATGGGCATTGAAGCGATTCTCAAGAAAGAACTTACCATTCGGTCGCTGCAGGAATATCACCACCACTCATAGAGGACGCCACAGACCATGCCGACACCGATCACCAAGAAGGGGCACGAGGCGCTCCAAGCAGAGCTCGATCGCCTTCGCAAAGTTGAGCGTGCCAAAAATATCGAAGCCATTGCTGAAGCGCGTGCCCATGGCGATTTGAGCGAGAATGCGGAGTATGGTGCCGCCAAAGAACGCCAGGGATTCATCGAGTCGCGTATCGTGGAACTTCAGTCGAAGCTGGCCGACGCCCGCATCGTCGAAACTGCCGGGCGAATCTCCGAGACCATCGTGTTCGGCGCCACGGTGCTCGTGATTGAACAGGAGTCGCAGTCGAAGCGGCAGTACACGCTGGTGGGACAGGATGAAGCCGATATGAAAGTGAACCGCATCTCGATTCAGTCTCCGGTCGGTAAGGCGCTGATCGGAAAGCGAGTCGGCGATTTCGTCGAGGTCAAGACACCGGTCAAGATGGTCGAGTACGAGGTGGTGGAGATTCGTTTCGAGGAGCTGTAACGTGCCGCCGGAACGTCCCCTGATTACCCTGCTGACGGATTTCGGCGACCGCGATTGGTTCGTCGCTGCTATGAAGGGAGTGATCCTGTCGATTCACCCCGGTGTTCGCATCGTCGATCTCACCCATCAGATCGCTCCGCACCGAATCGACGAAGCCGGCTACTTCCTCAAGTCCTGCTATCGCGAGTTTCCCGAAGGCACCATCCATGTCGTGGTCGTCGATCCGGGTGTCGGCAGTGCCAGGCGGGCGATTGCCGTCAAAAGCGCACGGTATTTCTTTCTTGCGCCGGACAACGGCGTGCTCACCTACATATTCGACGACGAACAGCCGGTCGAAGTGCGCGAGATCGACCAGCGGAAGTTTCGGCGTGAGTTGCTTGGTCATACCTTCGACGGGCGGGATCTCTTTGCGCCGGCTGCTGCCAGGCTCGCCAAACACGAACCGTTTGAGTCGTACGGGCCGGTTATCGGAGATTACAGGACGTTTCCCATCCCTCAACCACGTTTGGAACAGACGGCCCTGGTCGGCGAAATTGTCTACGTGGATCGGTTCGGAAATCTGATCTCCAACCTGACCCTGCAGCATCTCGAAGATGCACGTTCGGCCACAAAGCGACGGCAACCGTTCATTCGGATCGGCGAGCAGATCATCGAAGGGCTTGTGAGTAGTTACAGCGAGGGGATGGAGGAGAAGCCGTCCGCGCTCATCAATAGCAATGGCAGGCTCGAAATCTTTCTGAAAGAAGCCTCCGCCGTCGATCTTCTCCAGGTGGGGAGGGGAGCGCGAATCGAAGTTTCGTGAGCTCCCGCCACGCGCCGCAAAATGTATGGCAGAATGTTCAATGTTGAATGATCAATGTTAAATGGTTTAGACGGGGGACGAGTGACGATTTGCGAATGACGAAGAAGGCTGAGCCGCCACACGCCGCGCAATGTTTGATTGCAAGACCTGACCCTCAATCTTCTCTGTTTTTTGACCAATGCGTGATTGATGTTGGTGCCATCCGGTAGCAGCACATTGGCAAGAGTGCGCCCTCCACGCGTCGCGAGGTGTCGGATGGCAAGACCCTTACTCTTGGTCTGAAATCACCCCGATCCTGTCAAGAAAAGACCCCCGACATCTTTTCTATCTTTCACCCCTTCATGAATTCCATCTGAGTATGCTTTTGATAATGAGTTCAATCTGGTTTACGAGGTCGAAACGTTTTGATAGCTCTTCTTTCGTCATATGCGGAGCGGCTTGTAGGGCGAGATCCCTTTTGTCGATGGCTTTTCGCTTTAAATGGGATTCTACAAATGATGTACTGCGCTTTGTTGAATTCTTCGAAGGAAAGAATCGCTCATGTTTTTGGGGTCGGGAATATAGCTTCGATCTTGAAGACTTTATCTAGCACTGAGCCTGGAAGGTAATTCTCGATTTCCTTAGCCTTAGTAATCCAGATATGGGCACCGGGTATCTTTTGCAGTTCAGAGAGATGTGGCCCCGGAAATTCGGACAGTGTGATAAGTGGTAGCCTTGCTTCACCGAAGCCACGGGATGGTGGCGAACCAGAGGAGCACGGCGATGAAGAGAACGAGACGAAATCACGGGGCGGAATTCAAGGCCAAGGTGGCATTGGCTACCCTGAAGGGCGACAAGACCCTGGCGGAGTTGGCGGAGCACTTTGGCGTGCATCCCACCCAGATCACGGAATGGAAGCAGCAACTGCTGGCGCGAGCATCCGACGTATTTGGCGGCACGAAGCACAAGCCGGAGGAGCCTGATCTCAAGAGCCTTCACGCGAAGATCGGGCAACTGACGCTGGAGAATGATTTTTTAGAAGGGGCGCTCACCAAGGCGGGCTTGCTGGGCGCAAGGCGATGATCAACCGAACCCACGCACTGTCTGTGGTGCGGCAATGCCAGCTCCTGGAGCTGGCGCGCTCGACGGCCTACGCTCAGCCCCGTCCGGTGTCAGCGGCTGATCTAGCGCTGATGCGTTGGGCAGACGCACTGCATCTGGACTATCCGTTCGCCGGAGCCAGGATGCTGCGCGACTTGTGGCGGGGAGAAGGCCACACGATCGGGCGCAAGCGGGTGAGCACCGTGATGGCACACAGGGGTATCACCGCGCTGTACCGCAAGCCGATCACCAGTACGCGGCATCCTGCCCATCCGGTCTATCCGTACCGGCTGCGCAACCTGACCATCAACCGGTCGAACCAGGTCTGGGCGGCCGACATCACCTACATCCCGATGACGCGTGGCTTCGTGTACCTCTGTGCGGTCATGGACTGGGCGAGTCGCCGGGTGCTGGCGTGGCGGCTGTCCAATACGCTGACCACCGACTTCTGCCTCGAAGCGGTACAAGAGGCCCTGACCCGATATGGCAGGCCGGACATCTTCAACACCGACCAAGGCAGCCAATTCACCAGCCTGGAGTTCACTGGGCTGCTGAAAGACCACGGCATCCAGATCAGCATGGACGGCACAGGTTGCTGGCAGGACAACGTGTTCGTGGAACGGCTGTGGAGGAGCGTGAAGTATGAGGAGGTGTATTTGCGTGCCTACGACGGCGTCAGCGCGGCCCATCAAGGCTTGGAACGGTACCTGACGTTCTACAACCAGAAACGACCGCACCGGGCGCTGGACGGCCACACGCCGGATGGGGTGTACTTCGTCAACCTGCCCGCGCTGCCCACGACAGCGGAGGCCATATTGGCAAGGCTCCACTTATGAATCAAGAAAGTCTGTCCAAACAAATGGGGCCACCTCTGTTTCTCCCTATCAACACGTTGATTGGCTTAAGCGTGTCAAAGCCAGCCCAGCTATTCTTGAAGCACCGGTATCCACGATATTTTACTGTCGTGATTATCATAGGTGGAACATTCTACTTTTTCAGGTTGGCATGGTCTATGCCAATTGTGCGCGCCTATCGACCCTCTGCTATCTCCTCTTACCTGGACTGGTATTGGGGGGAGAGGCCAGACTGTCCTTTCCTGCGCGCATCGAGCGACCACGGCTTTATCATGGGGGCTCTGCGAGCACAAAGGACTGTCTGGCCTCTCCCATTATCTTCTCTCTTTCAGTAGTTGGAGGGGCGGCCTGGCGGGTTCCCAATGTGCGCGTGTCCAACGAGGGGAGTCCGCGACCGCGCGTTGCGCGAGCACAGGGAATCGCCAGGTCAGCCCCTCTCTTTTCCTACTGCCGGTCGGATGGACTTGAATGTTAGTCGGATGCAGGGAGTTGGGTAACGGTTTCGATGGCTTCCCTCAAAATTTCAACCATGCGTCTGAGTTCAGGAAGTGACGTGCTGAGCGGCGGCATGAGGACGATTACGTTGCCGATCGGGCGAAGTAAGAGCCCTCGGCTGCGCGTCTCTATCGCCACCTTGTGGCCGATCCTCGCTTCGAGGAGATAGGGTTTCCGCGTCTTCTTATCCTCCACCAACTCGATGGCCGCCATGAATCCCCGCTGCCTGATGTCGCCCACATGGGGCAGTTGCCAGAGTGGGTGAAGCAGTCGCGCCATCGTCTTGATCTTGGGTTGCAGTCGAGCGAGAGTCTTCTCTTTCTTGAACACCTCGAGATTTGCCAGCGCTACGGCGCAGCCGAGCGGATTACCGGTATAGCTGTGCCCGTGGAAGAATGTTTTGAAGTCTTCGTACTTGCCGAGAAAGGCCTTGTAGATTTCGTCGGTGGTGAGTGTTGCTGCGAGTGGAATGTAGCCGCCGGTCAGGCCTTTGCTGATCGCCATCAAGTCCGGCGTGACCCCCTCATGCTGGCAGGCGAACATCTTGCCGGTACGGCCGAATCCTGTGGCGACTTCATCGGCAATAAAGAGAACATTGTACTTGGTGCAAAGCTCACGAATTCGCTTCAGATAGCCTGGAGGAGAGGTCAGCATTCCGGCGGCGGCTTGTACTAGTGGCTCGATGATCAAGCCGGCTAGTTCGCGGTGACGCTCTTTGATGATCCGTTCAATCGGATCAAGGCAAGCCATCTGGCACGACGGGTAGGTCATCCTGAGCGGGCAGCGATAGCAATAGGGCGGGTCGGCTTCGACGGTGGGGAACAGCAGCGACTTGAATCGCGAATGGAATAGCTCGATGTTGCCCACGCTGACAGCGCCGATGGTATCGCCGTGGTAGGCCAGCTTCAGATGCAGAAAGGTATGCCTGGGACCGGCCACGGGACGTCGCTGCTGCCAGTACTGGACCGCCATTTTGAGCGCGACCTCTACCGCTGTCGACCCATTGTCGGAATAAAACACACGCGTCAGGCCTTTGGGTACGATCCGAATCAATGCTCGCGCGAGCTGAATCGCCGGCGGATTGGAGAGTCCGAACAGCGTTGAATGCGCGACCTTATCCAGCTGCTGGTTGATCGCACGATCGAGCGCCGAATGGCGATGGCCATGGAGATTGACCCAGATGGACGAGGTCCCATCGAGAAACCTCTTCCCTTCCATATCGATCAGGTAGGGCCCTTTCCCTCGCTCGATAATGAGCGGCTCCTCCTGTTCCCATTCCTGCATTTGGGTGAAGGGATGCCAGAGGTACCGGTGATCCCAATCAATCAGCTGTCGAGCAGAAGGTTTTAGTGCCACGGTGTAAGAGTCGCACAAGAGCGAATAGCGTATAGCTCGAGATCAGAAAATCCAGGATACTGCCATGTGCGATAGGCAATCAGCGATGCGCTCTTGTCAGATGTTGTTGCCGCGGTGCGGAGCGGATTATACGAGGGGGCGATTGCTTTGACAACTTCGGGGGCAGTAACTATAATAAACCGATGTTTATGGGAAATGAGATAGGATTTGCAAAGCCTCATACGCAATTTCTCGATTATTGCCCATATCGATCACGGCAAATCAACCCTCGCTGACCGGTTCCTGGAAGCCACGGGCGCTGTCTCGGCCCGAGAATCGAAAGAACAGATTCTCGACGCGATGGATCTGGAGCGTGAACGCGGGATCACGATCAAGGCCCACGCGGTTGCGGTCCGGTATAAGGCCAAGGATGGGAAGACGTATGCCTTGCATTTGATCGATACGCCAGGTCACGTCGACTTTACCTATGAAGTCTCACGCAGTTTGGCGGCCTGCGAAGGCGCGCTCTTGCTCGTCGATGCCACGCAGGGGGTGCAGGCTCAGACGATTGCCAATGTGAATCTGGCGATGGCCAATAACCTCACGATCATTCCGGTCATCAATAAGATCGATCTCGCGAGCGCCGATCCGGAAGGCACCAAGCAATCGATTTCCGATGTGCTGATGCTGGATGCGACCGATGCCCTGCCGATCAGCGCGAAAGAGGGACGCGGCGTGCCGGAGGTGCTGGAGGCAGTCATTGCCAGGATTCCTCCACCGTCGGGTGATGCTCAGGCACCGCTCAAGGCGCTCATCTTCGACTCCTGGTTTGATAATTATCAGGGCGTGATCGTGCTGACGAGAGTCGTGGATGGAGCCCTGCAGCCGGGGATGAAAATCAAAGTCATGTCGAACAACCGGACGTTTGAAGTGATGGAAGTCGGCCAATTCACCCCGAAACGGACCAAAAAGACCGAGCTGTTGACCGGTGAGGTCGGATACCTCTGCGCGAACATGAGAGAAGTCGCGGACGTCAAAATCGGCGATACGCTCACGGACGCGATGTCGCCGACGAGCGCGCCCTTCCCTGGGTATAAAGAAGTGAAGCCGCTGGTGTTCTGCGGGCTCTATCCCACCGACACGGCCCGGTACGAAGATTTGCGCGATGCGCTGGTCAAACTGCGGTTGAACGACTCCTCGTTCGTCTACGAACCGGAGACGTCGCTCGCTTTGGGGTTCGGGTTTCGATGCGGCTTCTTGGGCCTGCTGCACATGGAAATCATCCATGAGCGGCTCGAGCGTGAATATGACCTGACGCTCCTTACCACCGCGCCGACCGTCGTCTACCGCGTGCTGACGACCAAGGGCGAGGTGCTGGAGGTCAATAACCCGTCACAGCTCCCGCCTCCCAGCAGTATCGACTCATTTGAGGAGCCGTTTATTCTGGCCTCGGTGATTACCCCCGAACGGTACATGGGGGCCATCCTAAAGCTCTGTCAGGAACGCCGCGGTATTCAGCGGAGCATGCATTTTCTCGATCCGACGCGAGTGGTAATCAGTTACGAATTGCCGCTCAACGAAGTCATTCTTGATTTTTACGACAAGCTCAAGTCGCGCACACAGGGCTATGCCTCGCTCGATTATGAACTGATCGGCTATCGCGAGTCCGATCTCGTGAGGCTCGATATTTTATTGAACGGCGAGGCGGTCGATGCCTTGTCATTTATCACCCATAAAGATCGTTCCATTCAGCGTGGGCGTCAGCTCGCCGAGAAAATGAAGGAGCTCATTCCCCGGCAGATGTACGAGATCGCCATTCAGGCGGCGATCGGGAGCAAGATTATCGCGCGTGAGACGATCGGAGCCATGAAGAAGAACGTCCTTGCGAAATGCTACGGCGGCGATATTACGCGGAAACGCAAGCTCCTCGAGAAACAGAAGGAAGGAAAGAAGCGCATGAAATCAGTGGGGAGCGTGGAAGTGCCGCAAGAGGCCTTCCTCGCCATTTTGAAAGTCGGTGAGGAATGAGCGGGGAGACGAAGCGCCCCCCATCGGACGACCTCAGGCCCGCGACCCAACAGGGGCGGACGGATGCCGCAGGAGCGCCTGCGGTGTTCGGCGAACCGTCGGCGGTGTCACGGCCTGGCAGGAAGTCGCTCGTTCGCGAGTATGCAGAAGCCATTGTCGTGGCGATGCTCCTGGCCTTTGCGATCCGGGTGTTTGTCGTCCAAGCCTTCAAGATTCCCTCCGGCTCGATGATTCCCACGTTGTTGATCGGGGATCATATCCTGGTCAGCAAGCTGTCCTACGGCATTCAATGGCCCAGCCAGTGCAAGTTTCAAGCGGCCTTTCCTCCCGTCAATTGTTACGCCTCGCAGGCACTCATCGAATTCGGCAAGCCGCAACGGGGTGACATCATCGTGTTCCGGTTTCCCGAAGACGAGGAAAAGGATTTCATCAAACGGATTGTGGGGACTCCAGGCGATACCGTCCAACTTCGCAATAAAGCCGTGTTGGTGAACGGTGTCGTGCTCGATGATAAACCATTCACCCAACGGATCGATCCGGGGATCATCGACGGCACGATCAATCCGCGCGACAATTTCGGGCCGGTGACAGTGCCTGATGGCGCCTATTTCGTGATGGGCGACAATCGCGACCAAAGTCTGGACAGCCGGTTTTGGGGGTTCGTGCGCGAGGAAAAAATCCGCGGGAAGGCGTTCCGTATTTACTGGTCGTGGAGCGGGCAAGGTCAATGGACGGAGTGGGTCAGATGGGATCGATTCGGCAAAGCCATTCAATAAATAAAGCTACGCGCCAGGCAGCGGCAGGCTCCGGGGCTCAGGGCCGCGGAGGTGCGGCGTCCCCTAAAGTGCTTCGGCAGTACATCTCGCGGTTCCCGCAAGCCTCCGTGCTCGTGATCGGCGACCTCATTCTCGACCACTATATCTGGGGCCGTGTGAGCCGCATCTCGCCGGAAGCCCCGGTGCCGGTGGTCCATGTTGATTCCGAGTCCTTGAAGCTCGGTGGCGCCGCGAACGTCTTCAATAACATCCAGGCCCTGGGGGGGAAAGCAGACCTCTGCGGCGTCATCGGTTCGGATGAAAGCGGCCGGATGCTCCTCAAAGAGTTGGGATCGACACGTTCTGGGCGTGGAGGGGTCGTGATCGACCAGGACCGCCCGACCACTAGAAAGTCCCGCGTCATCGCACATAATCAGCAGATCGTGCGGTATGACGTGGAGCGCCGTGCGGAACTCAAGCCGGCGATGCAACGGCGGATTCTCCGCTACGTGGAATCGCGGTTACGGGAGCTGTCCTGTCTCGTGGTGTCGGACTATGCCAAGGGGGTGGTGAGTGCCACGCTGATGTCGGAACTTACGCGGCTCGCCGCACTTCGCGGAATACCCCTGGTCGTCGATCCGAAAGTCGAACACTTCAGCTACTACAAGGGGGCGACGGTCATCACGCCGAACCATCTTGAAGCGACACAAGCCGCCGGGGTGCACGGCGATGACGATCAGGCCAGCAACGAGGCCGGCGCGATCATACGACAGCGTTTAGGATGCCAAGCGGTGCTCATTACGCGCGGCGAAAATGGGATGAGTGTGTACGAGGGAGAAGGCGTCTCCTGGCACATTCCCACACAAGCCCGCCAAGTCTACGATGTCACCGGTGCGGGCGATACAGTGATTGGGACGTTGGCCCTCGCGCTGTCGACCGGTGCTTCGACGAGAGATGCGGCGATTCTGGCCAACCATGCCGCGGGTATCGTCGTCGGCATGGTCGGCACCGCCACACTATCGGCCCAGCAGCTCTCGGAGGCGCTCGGCAATGACTAAGGCCACACCATCCGTCATGGTGGTGATCCCGGCTCGGTACGGGTCGTCGCGCTTTCGAGGAAAACCCCTCGTCATGCTCGGTCGGAAGCCCATGATTCAGCACGTGTATGAACAAGCGGCGGCTTGTCGAGCGGTGACGGAGGTCCTGGTCGCCACCGACGACGAGCGGATCAAACAGGCCGTAGAAGGATTTGGCGGGCGTGCCGTGATGGTAGCGGGAGATTATCGGACAGGCACCGATCGAGTCGCCGGAGTGGCGCGCATGTTCGGCGGGGACTATTTTGTGAATCTACAAGGAGATGAGATCCCGCTGCAGCCGGATTTGCTGGAGGATCTCATTGAGCCGTTCATCAAGGGCCGCACAGGAATGGGCACGCTGAAGCGCATGATCGATTCGACGGAGGATGTCCACAATCCCTCGGTGGTGAAGGTGGTCACGGACCATCTCGGCAACGCCATCTATTTCTCACGCGCACCAATTCCATTGGTGCGGGACGACCCCAGCCGCCGAGCCGTCGGAGGGTTGCATTACATTCACCTCGGTCTGTACATGTACCGGCGCGACACCTTGTTGAGGCTGGCGTCCCTTCCCACCGGACGGCTGGAGGATGCGGAAAAGCTCGAGCAGTTGCGTGCGTTGGAGCATGGCATTCCGATCAGGGTCTGGGAAACCAAACATGCCTCCCTGCGCGTGGATACGCCGGAAGATGTCGAGTCGGTGGCAGAGAAGCTCCAACAGTTTGACGTCATCAAGCAGGAGTTGGGCGCGCTGAAGACAGCCCCTTCCAGGTAAGGGTGGCATGCGTGTCAGAATTATACGATCCGACAAGATGGGGGCCACGATGAGCAAGTTCATTTTTGTCACGGGCGGAGTCGTCTCTTCCTTGGGGAAAGGGCTCGCCTCGGCCTCGATCGGCAACCTGCTTGAGAGTCGAGGGTTGAAGATCACGTTCCTCAAGCTCGATCCCTACATCAACGTCGATCCCGGTACGATGAATCCCTATCAACACGGGGAAGTCTACGTGACGGACGACGGCGCGGAAACAGACCTGGACCTCGGCCACTATGAACGGTACACGTCTCTAACCCTCACCAAAGAAAACAACTACACGACCGGCAGGATCTACCATTCGGTCATCACGAAAGAGCGTCGAGGCGACTATCTCGGCGGGACGGTGCAGGTGGTGCCTCACGTCACCGACGAGATCAAACAGTGCATCATGCGCATCTCCCAGGGGATGGACGTGACGATCGTGGAGATCGGCGGCACGGTCGGCGACATCGAGAGCTTGCCCTTCCTCGAGGCGATTCGCCAGATGCCGTACGACGTAGGCCGCGAGAACGTGCTCTATGTCCACCTTACGCTGGTGCCTTACATCGGCACAGCCGGTGAGCTGAAGACCAAACCGACGCAGCACTCTGTCAATAAGCTCCGGGAGATTGGAATTCAGCCGCATATCCTTCTCTGCCGGACCGATCGGTATCTGCCTCCAGAACTCAAGAGCAAGATCGCGATGTTCTGTAACGTCGAGAAAGACGCGGTGATCACGGCCAAGGACGTCGATACGATTTATGAAGTGCCGATCGTGTTCCGGAAGGAAGGGCTGGACGAGCTGATCGTGCGCTTGCTCCAACTCGAGACTGGTCCGCCGAACCTGCGCGAATGGGATGCGATGGTCCAGAAGATCAAGTATCCCAAGCATGAGGTCTCAGTCGCCCTGGTCGGCAAGTACGCGGGTTTGAGGGAATGTTACAAGAGTCTCGCGGAATCGCTTGTCCATGGCGGGATCGACCATGAAACGCGGGTAAACATCCAGTGGATCGAATCGGAGGAGATTGAACGGCAAGGGACCGAGCGTATCCTGCGCGAGGTGGATGGCATCTTGGTTCCCGGCGGGTTCGGCGCGCGCGGGATCGAAGGGAAAATCGCCGCGATTCGATACGCACGGGAACACCAGATTCCGTTTCTCGGCTTGTGTCTGGGCATGCAGTGCGCGACGATCGAGTTTGCGCGGAACGTCGCCGGGCTGGTCGGCGCAAACAGCGCCGAATTTGACGAGGCCTCCCCCCATCCCGTCATTCATTTGATGTCGGATCAGCAGTCCGTCAGCAACAAGGGCGGGACGATGCGGCTCGGGTCCTATGTCTGTACGCTCGGGGAGGGAACCCTAGCCCAAAAGATGTACGGGGTAAGCGAAGTGCGTGAGCGCCATCGGCATCGGTACGAATTCAACAACGCGTACCGAGAGCAATTGCTCGTCAAGGGATTCGTGCTGAGCGGGCTTTCGCCGGATGGCCGACTTGTCGAGATCGTCGAGTTACGTGGCCATCCCTGGTTTCTGGCGACGCAGTTCCATCCGGAATATAATTCGCGGCCCCACCGTCCACATCCGTTGTTTAGCGGCTTTGTGGGAGCGGCGCTGCGGCGCAAGTGCGGCCACTAGGTTGAGATGCTGAAACAGGCTCCCAACTTTGTCCTCGGCTCGACAAGATCCTCCGCGTAGCCGAGAGGCTACGCCTCCGGTCTTGTCGTCGCCTGCGGCCGCGTTGGATAGCCTGTTTGAGCATCTCAAGGGATGTTGGAAGACACAAAGACCATGGCGCAGGAAGTCGAGATAGGAAACTTCAAAGTCGGCACAGGCCATCGGCAGTTTCTGATCGCCGGGCCCTGTGTCATCGAAAGCGAACAGCTCGTGCTGGAGACGGCGGCGCGCATCGCTGCGATCGCCAAGTCTCTGGGCATGCCCTATATCTTCAAATCGTCCTTCGATAAAGCGAACCGGACCTC
>WNFE01001981.1_pt1 | contig 15015 bp, 16 predicted proteins | sample 5400451 | NCBI WGS metagenome assembly WNFE01 (sample SAMN13153344, study PRJNA577476) | soil metagenome | isolation source: 200 cm saprolite under Douglas fir tree site 2 hole 2 | place: USA:California | collected 2015-04-18 | reverse complement strand
GCGTCCTATTTACTTTGTAGAAATGCGCGAGGCATTTACCTGTTGCTGGTGCTCGATTAAGCGTGACTCCATCGTCTTGCACCCTCATCCCCTATCCCCCGTTCCGGTGCGAGTTCTTAGATACCCGCAGGAGGCCGAGATTCTTGGGCAGGTTGTCGGGGTTGCGATGCGCCTCGGAGATTGGCATTATTCCGACTTTCAAGCAACGCCGAAAGTGCGCTCAGCACCGACCCGAGATGTGCCCGGGCAGCTGGGGAAAGAGGCTTAGGTGAGGCTTGCGCCAGCGTAGCCAGGAATTCGCTTTCAGTCAGCTGCTCGTTCGCGCATGACGCTGGCACGTCTTTGAGCAGCACCGCCAAAGGTTTCTTCAAGATCTCGGAGAGCAGTACCCGATGAGACGCACGGATAGCGCTTTGTGCGGCGGCGTCGCCGTACACCCTCGCCAAACCCCAGTGATCGTACGTTCCCTTGCCGTCATGCAATCCACCGACGTAAGAAAGTCTGCCCAACAACCCAGGAACAGCGCCCAGGGTATTCGCTTCAAAGTCCTCGAGAGCGGATTTCAGTCTCATCGAATTTACAATTTCCGAAATGGCATCGGAAGTGAACTAAATTCAGAAAACCCAGTTGCCGCAGGCAATGTATCACGGTGCGAATTCTTTCGCAAAGGAGAAACGAACCGTGAAACGACTCATGCTGGCTTTGGCTGCAATCGCTTTGTTCCTGACAACCGCGGCGCTTCCAAGTCTGGCCGATGGTAATCCTTCGCCCTTCAGCTGTACGACCCGGGGCTGCACTAAGCCGCTGTAGCCGAACCAGGGAAAAAACTGCGGCGGGTTCCCCAGTTGAAAAGGGAGCAACGTCAGGGCTATAGTGCTCTGCAATGCTCCCCATGAATTGGCACAAGGTGCTGTCGCTTTTCCTGTGGATCTCGCCGCATGTGCTTCTGGGGGTACTTGTGGTCGTTCTTTGCAAGCGCCGCTTGTACCGCGAATTCCCGGTCTTTTTCGCCTATGTGCTTTACGAGATTGCCGAGTTCACTCTGCTGTTCGTGTTGTATTCCATCCCAGGCGCGGGAAAGCAGCATGCGTATGCTTATTGCGCCACGCTGTTGCTTAGTATCGCTCTGCGTTTCGGGGTGATTGACGAGGTTTCTAAAGATTTGTTTCGTGAATCCCAGTTTCTGAAGGCGTCAGCGAGGCGATCACTGCAATGCATAACGGGTTTGCTGCTTGGAATGGGCGTTCTGCTTGCTGTCTATGCGCCCGGGGACAATAGTGCCAGGTGGTATGCCGGTATATTCGTCGTCAACCGTGGAGCGGCTATGGTTCAATGCGGCTTGCTCCTTTCCCTATTGCTCTTTTCCCGCTTCCTGGGCCTGTCCTGGCGTCGCCCCGCATTCGGGATCGCACTGGGTTTTGGGGTCCTGACCAGCGTTGATCTTGCCTTTTCTGCTCTTCGCGCGGAATTCGCGAGTGATGTAGCGAGGGAATTCTTGAATTTGCTGATAACCGGCACCTACCTCGTTTGTGTTTTGATGTGGATCGGGTATTCGCTGGCGCCCGAACTTGAACTTGCGTCCCCCAAGGATGTTCCCCCGGATGAGGTGGAGACTTGGAACAGGGAGCTTCAACAATTGCTCAAGCAATAATTTCTCAGGCAATGATTTCTTCAGCAATGCTGGCCGCTTGGATTCTTGTCGCCGTTGCGTTCTTCGCGCTGGGGATCCTGGTGTATATTGCCGTCCGCAGCCGCACGCGGCGGCTCGACCTGGAAAAAGCCGATTTAGAAAAAGCTGTCCAGGCGTTCCGGTCTCTCGACATCGAGGCCTTCAGAAACCTGGTGGACTCAGGTGAGGAAGCATTTCTTCGCAATAATTTATCGCCCAGGAAGTTCCGCGAGATTAAGCGGCAGCGTGCATGGGCAGCTCTCATCTACGCCTGGGAAGCGGGAAGGGCCGCGGCGGCGCTCGCCAAGATTGGTCAAGCCGCGCAGCGCAGCTCCGACCCGGAGATCGCAGCGTCCGGCGTCCAAGTTGCTGAGAATGCTTTTCGGCTTCGATTGCAAACCATCGCAGCTTGTCTTCACCTGCTGACCGAGGTCGTATTGCCGGGCCTGCAAAGCCCATCGCTTCCGCCCTTGGTGGATCAGTATGAGCGAGCAGCGGAAACACTCTTTCGACTCGGCAGATTTTCATCCGGAGTGCAAGGCTTAGTGCGCCCCAAGAGCGCTTGACACCGCCACATGGCTGGAGACGCTTGATTTACCTCAACAATCCCAGTTCCGTATCAGAACGTTTGCTTTAGAATGCTGTAAGTCCTGCCCCAAGTCTCTAAGGTAAAATTCTCAAATGGCACGCGGCTGGGAGAGTAAGTCCGTAGAACAACAACAAGCGGAAATGTCAGAGCAGCGGAAGACCCACCGCGCGCCCATCTCGCCCAACGACCAGCAACGCAACCGTAAACGCGACGGCCTGCTTCTTTCCCGCCGACACCTCACTCAACAACTCCTGGCAGCCGGCAACCCTCGTCGCCGCCAGATGCTGGAGCAGGCCATCGCCGAGTTGGACCGTCAACTGTCGTCTTTTAAACAAGTTACGGACTCACCGTCACAAAAGTGAGTGGTCCAGACCCATACCTCCTATAACCAAAACCTCGGTCCCGCTCGCTGCCCCCCGGCGTATAATCGATAGGTTGATGAAAGCCTACGTGTACGTCTCATTGAAGAAGAGCGTTCTGGATCCGCAGGGCAAGACCATCCACGGCGCCCTTACGAAAATCGGCTACAAGAGTCTGCAGGAAGTACGGCAAGGAAAGTATTTCGAGATTACTCTCAACGGCGGCATCTCAAAAGATGAGGCGCAAGCGGAAGTAGAGCGGATCGCCCGCGAAGTGCTAACCAACCCGGTCATAGAAGAATTTCGTTTCTCCCTCGAAGAGTAGCGGGGCGCCTCAACGGTTCGAGGCGTAAATTTGCACTGTCATCCTGAGCGAATCGAAGGACCTATGTATTCGCGTCCGCCCAAATGCATAGGTCTTTCGCTTCGCTCAAGATGACAACGTAAGTCTTTGTCGCGGAAATCAAACGCCCCCTTTAGGAGCAGCCGAACCATCACCGGTCCCCCCACCGATACATTCGTCAAGGAGCCTAGCCAATGTGCGGCATCGTGGGATATGTGGGCAAGAAGCAAGTCGTCCCCGTCATCATTGAGGGCCTCAGAAAGCTGGAGTATCGCGGCTACGACTCGGCGGGAATCGCGGTCGCCGGAAACGGCGAAGGCCTGCAGATCCGCCGCGCCGAAGGCAAGCTGCGGAACCTCGAAGAAGTGATCCGCCTCAAGCCGCTCGACGGCACCTACGGCATCGGACACACCCGCTGGGCCACCCATGGCCGCCCCACCGAAGAGAACGCCCATCCCCATCGCGACTGCAGCGGCCGAATCGTGGTCGTGCACAACGGCATTGTCGAGAACTATCTCTCGCTCAAGAAGCAGCTGATCGCCGAAGGACACAAGTTCACCACCGAAACCGACACGGAAATCATCGCGCACCTCGTCGAGAAGCACTACCTGCAAACCGGAAACGGTCATCGGCCTTCCCTGGAGGAAGCTGTGCGCAAAGCCGTCAAGGAACTCACCGGCGTTTTCGCGCTGGTGGTAATAGCGGTCGACGAACCGAACAAGATCGTCGCGGCGCGCAACGGACCGCCCGCCGTCATCGGCCTCGGCAAGGACGAATACTTCGTAGCCTCCGACGTGCCCGCCATCCTCTATCACACCCGCGATCTTTTCTTTCTGGCCGATGGCGACCTTGCCGTGATCACCTCAGAAGGCGTGCGGGTTACCGATTTCGACGGCAAGCCGATGGAGCGCAATGCCCAGCGCATCACCTGGGATCCGATCATGGCGGAGAAGGGCGGCTTCAAGCACTTCATGCTCAAAGAAATTTATGAGCAGCCGCGTACCGTCCGCGACACCACGCTCGGCCGCGTCTCGCAGGATACCGGCGCCATCTTCCTCGACGAGATGCAGGTCGGCGAAGCCGAGTTCAAGGCGCTGAAGAAAATCAATATCGCCGCCTGCGGCACCAGTTGGCATGCCGGACTCGCCGGCAAGTTCATGATCGAAAATCTCGCCCGCGTTCCGGTCGAAGTCGATTACGCAAGCGAATGGCGCTATCGCGACCCCATCCTGGGGCCGGACACAATTACGCTGCTGATTTCGCAATCCGGCGAAACCGCCGATACCATCGCGGCCCAGCGCGAGGCGAAATCCAAAGGCTCGAAGACGCTGGCCATCTGCAACGTGGTCGGCTCCATGATCACGCGCGAAGCCGCCGGAACCGTCTACACGCACGCGGGCCCGGAAATTGGCGTGGCTTCGACCAAGGCTTTCACCGGACAACTTACCGCTCTTTATTTATTCGCCTTGTATCTGGCGCAGGTCCGCGGCGCCATCACACCCGAACAGGCGAAAGCAGCCGTGCAGGAGCTCACCCGCATCCCCGGCAAGCTGGAACAGATTCTGACCCACGATGAGGCTTGCGACGAGTTGGCGAAAACGTACGTCCGCTCGCAGGACTTCCTTTTCTTAGGAAGAGGCATTCACTATCCCATAGCGTTAGAAGGCGCGCTCAAGCTCAAGGAAATTTCCTACATTCACGCCGAAGGCTATCCGGCGGGTGAGATGAAGCACGGCCCAAATGCGTTGATTGACGAGAATCTTCCGGTGGTCATCATCGCCACGCGCGACGTGAACAGCCCGCAGTCGATGATCCGTTACGAGAAGACGATGTCGAACCTGAAAGAAGTAAAAGCTCGTTCCGGAATAGTCATCGCGCTCGCCACCCAAAGCGACAAAGAGATCGCCGAAGAGGCGGACCATGTTCTCTTCGTTCCGCCGGCGCCGGAAGAATTGTCGGCGATTCTGGAGATCGTCCCGCTGCAACTGCTGGCCTATCACATAGCCGTCCGCCGAGGCTGCGACGTGGATCAGCCGCGGAATCTGGCAAAGTCAGTGACGGTGGAGTAAGAAGCCGTCAGCCACTAGGAATCAGTGCTACCTTGATAGGCGCGGCGACGCTCCCCACGCGATTGCCCAACGAATCCCGGACCACAAAGCGGACGGTGTACTCTCCGGGTGGAAGCTGAAGCCCATTGCGGTACGTCATGCCGCTATGCTGGATTTGCTCCAAGCCGTCGGATTTTAGGTGCGTTTCGATGCGTTGAGCAAGTTCAGCAACCACATCTCCATTCACATTTCTTGCCACTGCGGCGATATCGACCACCATGTGATTCTGATCCGATTCATCCACCGAGGCGAAGTTGGGCGGCATCACCAGGTCGAATTGCATTCTGGTCTTGCCCGCAGACTTGCCAGCCTCTCTGCCGGACCAAGTTACCGAGACCGACACGCCGACAAAATCAAGCGGAGACGTCAGTGCTAATCGCACGTCCTGTCGAGCGGAAGTTGTGGACGTGTCCCTTGAAAGAAAGAAACCATTTCGATAGCGGGCGTGCGCGCCTTTTTTGCTGATCGTCACCGAGATCTGATGCCATCCCGGCTTGGTGCTGGTTCGACTGACGTAATAGCCGAGCATGTAGTAACTGCTGTCATCCTGAATGGCCTGACGAAAGGTCTGGACCAGATTGTTGCCTCCGAGAAAGGCCTTGCCTCCGGTATTTTCCGCAAATAGCTGGAGCGTGCTGCTCGTGTCCCGCGCTTTCCATTGCGCTTGAGCGGCAGTATCGAACTGAGGATCTCCGACATCATAGGGATGAGTGAAAGTATCTTCACCCGCGGCAGACGTACCGGAAGCAGCCGATCGCAGATCGACGGTGTAGATAGCAATCTGAGCATCGTTCATCATTCTCCAGAGATTGTCATACGCCGATTGCATCTCGTCCCGCTGGTGAACTGGACAGGCTGGTTCGCACATAAGCGCGGAGGGCGGACTCAACGAGAACGGAAAACCAGAACTGGCCCAGATAAGCGCTTTCCGTCCGGGCAAACCGCGAAAGGCCTTTGCGATTTGCTGCAACGCCTGGACTGTGATGGAAGCCGTCTCTTTCCCCTCCATCGAGGCCAGCTGGGCCTCGGTTTGCAATTGTCCCCTAATCATCTTCGTAAGCATTGCGCCTAACGCGTCGCTCGGCGGGGGGTGCCCGGGGTCAACTGTCGATTCGTGGATCAGTGGTGCGGTAGTAGCCTCCACTTGGCGCAGTCCTGCGGCGAGAAGCTTCGGATCGTCAGTGAAATCATGAAGCAAACTCAGGCCGCCGCGGGTAAGCGCCAGCAGACACATAGGCTCGCCGGATTCCGCGACTTCGGAAAGAAACTTGAGTAGTTCGTTTCTGGCGTTTGCCTGGTCGGGGAACGGAGTATTAACGAAATCCAAAACGATGATGTTAAGACGGTGATTGTCGCTGCTTCCCGATTCGAAGTTGCTGAAGGTTCCATTTTGCCCTTCGGAACGGTGCAAACGAGCTGCGTTGGTCTTTACCTCCTCAAAAACAGCTATCGGATGAGACTTCCCGTCTTGCCTCAGAGCAAACTCGTCTTTCTGGAGACCCGGAATGTGGATGCCGGACTTATCGCTGACAACGGTGGGAACTAAGACCAACTCAGTGGAGGACGCGAATGTGGTCGCATTGCTTTGCGTAGTCTGCGTCTTGAGAGGTGACGTGAGGAGCAGAATAACGCCGGCGATCGCGAAACAGGCGTGTACGCGACGCATGTGCCACCCCCATTGGCAGAGCTAGCACAGTATAACGTGATTGATTGGTCTAGTGGCGAGTTGCCACTCGGTGTGAAGCTACAGCGTCCTGCAACCGCTTGCCATCATCTAACGGGGTGATGGTTCAGTTCAAGTCTTTCGAAGCTCGCCTGCTTCGCTCCGTCGCGCTCTCCGAGTTTACCAAGCACCTCGAACTTGAAGTCAACGGAGTAACCCGCTTCGGCTTTGTTCCCGGACAATGGCTCTCGGTGAAGGCCAACACTCCCGATGGCGAGGAGATCACGCGAGCGTATTCCCTCGCCTCCCCGCCCTCCGAGAACGGGCACGTCGCCTTCTGCCTGAATCGCGTGCAGGATGGTTTCATGTCGAATTACCTCTGCAATCTCGAGGAAGGCGCGGAGATCGCGTTTCAGGGGCCGTTCGGCGACTTCATTCTGCGTCCGCCATTGCGTGACACTGTGTTCATCGCTACTGGAACCGGGATCGCGCCGTTCCGCTCCATGCTCCACTGGCTGCTGGCGGAGAGCGACCGGCATCGCGGGCGCCAGTTCTGGCTGCTGTTCGGCGCACGCCACGAGCAAGATATTTATTATCGCGATGAGTTTGAACGTCTGGCGGAAGAGCACAACAACTTTCATTTTCTTCCCACGCTGAGTCGCGGTGAAGCAGAGTGGAAAGGGCCTCGCGGATACGTGCAGGAACACCTGCCCGAAATCGTTGGAACCCGCACCAGCATGCACGCCTACATCTGCGGCCTCAACAAGATGATCAAGGCGAACCGCGAGTTGCTGAAGAGTCTCGGTTGGGACCGAACTTCCATCCGTTACGAAAAATACGACTGACCCCGTAAAATGGTTGCTGGTCTTGCGCCTGGTTTTGGGTGGCGCAGCGCTTCAGCGCTGCGGTTAAACGCATTATTTTGAATCCGCCTTTAGGCGCTGAGGGGAGCGATAGTGTACGTTGCAGATGACAAGCGTTATGACGCCATGCAATATCGCCGCTCGGGACGCAGCGGCATCCAACTTCCCGCCGTCTCGCTAGGACTGTGGCACAACTTCGGCGGCGTGGATAACTTCGAAAACTCGCGCGCCATGCTCCGCCGCGCCTTCGATCTCGGCATCACGCATTTCGATCTCGCCAACAATTACGGCCCTCCGTATGGATCGGCGGAAGAAACTTTCGGGCAGATCCTGAAGAAAGATTTCCTTCTCTACCGCGACGAACTGATCATCTCAACCAAAGCGGGCTGGGATATGTGGCCCGGGCCTTACGGGAATCTGGGCTCGCGCAAGAATTTGCTGGCCAGCCTGGATCAGAGCTTGAAGCGCATGGGGCTTGAGTATGTCGACATTTTCTACCATCACCGTCCCGATCCCGATACGCCGATGGAAGAATCGATTGGAGCGCTCGACACCGCGGTACGTTCGGGACGAGCGCTTTACGCTGGCATTTCGGCTTACAACGCGAAGCAGACGGCGCAGGCGGTAAAGATTCTGCGCGCTCTGGGAACGCCTTGCCTGATTCATCAGCCCAAGTATTCGATGTTCGTGCGCGATCCCGAGCAAGGATTGCTGGACGTGCTGGAGAAAGAAGGCGTGGGGGCGATCGTCTTCAGCCCGCTGGCGCAGGGACTGCTTTCGGATCGCTATCTGAAGGGCATTCCCAGCGACTCGCGGGCCGCTCGCGATTTCTTCCTGAAGAAGAAAGACATCGGGGAAGACAGGCTCGCCAAGGTTCGTGCGCTCAATGAAATCGCCGCGCAGCGAGGACAGACGCTGGCGGAGATGGCGGTCGCCTGGGTACTGCGCGATCCGCGCGTCACCAGTGCGCTCGTTGGGACGAGCAAAATATCGCAGGTGGACGACAACGTAGCCGCATTGAAAAACCTGAAATTCTCGGCCGAGGAATTGCTGAAGATCGACGGTGTTCTGGCCGGCAAGTAATCGGAGTGAACTACCGACCATGGAGCGTTGATGCGCTCCTTCTGCCGGAAGTCTCTACTTTGCCAACTGCTCCAGCCGCTCGAATGTGTCCGGGTACCTGGCTGCGAGCAACAGCAGCGCGGCCGCTTGGGCGTTTGGTTTGGCGCGTCCTTGCTCCCATTTTTCCAGCGTGCGTTCGTTGGTGAACAGTTTGCGGGCAAAAACACTGCGTGAACAATGGAGGCGCGCGCGGACCTGCCTGATCATTTTCGGCTTGACCTCGGGCAGCGCACGCGGCTCGACTTTATAGCTCCGCAGGGTGACCTTGCCGACGCGATAAGCCTTCATGGCCGCCACACCCTCCATCAGTTCGTCGAATAGACTTCGCTTGTGTGCCATCGCCGCTGTCCTTATCTCCGTGTCCGAGATTTCTTTTCGGCGTCGATCGCCGCCAGTGTTTTTCTTTGCTCTGGCGTGAGATCGACGGTTTCATTCTTGTCATAAACAGTCATAAGCCAGATCTGATTTTGGCCGTCGAACCAGTAGTAAACAATCCGCAGTCCGCCCCGACGGCCTTTGCTCCGTCGAACGTCCGCCCAGCGCAGCTTGCGGAATCCGCCGGTACTGGGAATCACGTCCCCCAGTTCTGGCGTATCGGCCACCGTGGCCTGGAGCCTCCGGTACTGCTCATCGTCCAGGTATCGGGCCAAGTGATGGGTGAATGCGGGCGGTTCAATGAACTCCATCGGAGCGGCTCCATACGCCACTAGCGTACTTTACCAAGCATACGCTAATAGCGTATAAAGTCGAAGGTAATGGAAACACTCAGAAAAGATGTCGTTCGCTGCACCTGGGCGAGCAACGAGCTCTCGATTCCCTATCATGACTGCGAATGGGGCGTGCCGCAGCACACCGATCGCGTGCTGTTCGAGTTCCTGATTCTGGAGGGCGCGCAAGCCGGGCTTAGTTGGGACACGATTCTGCGGAAGCGCGAAAACTATCGTGCGGCCTTTGACGGGTTCAACGCAGCTAAAATCGCCCGCTACGACCGGCGAAAAACGCAGCGACTGCTGCGCGATGAGGGGATCGTCCGCAACCGGCTGAAGGTAGCTTCAGCGATAAAGAACGCCAAGGCATTTCTCGAGGTGCAAAAGGAGTTCGGCTCATTCGACCGCTATATCTGGCAGTTTGTCGGTGGAAAGCCGCGCGTAAACTCCTGGCGACTGGGAAAGAGAATTCCCGCGAGCACGCCGGAATCCGACGCGATGAGCGAGGATCTGAAGAAACGCGGCTTCAACTTTGTCGGCTCGACCATCTGCTACGCCTTCATGCAGGCCACCGGGATGGTCAACGACCACGCCGTCGAGTGTTTCTGCTATCCGAGGCAGCGCACGGTTTCCGCATAGAACATCCGTACTTTCAGACGCCGCGATTGAAGACACATTGCGGATTGATCGCGCCCTGACAAAAATGGCGCCTGTCATCGAGAAATAAAACCGACGAAAGAAAATAGAATGCAAGGGAGAAGACGAGAGGACTGTGAGGATGACGGAGCCCCTACATCCACTCCAAGAGGTTCGCGCGACAGAGTTCGCGGTTCGAAAGGCGACTGCGGCGGATGCAACCACTATTTCCGCGCTGCTAAAGGGGGCGTTCGCGGAGTTCGAGGCGCTTTACCACGCCGGAGGCGTTTGCCGTCACCGTTCTAGGTGACTCAGGTGTTCTCGCTCGTTTGGAGGAGGGTCCGCTCTGGGTGGCTGAGATAGGACCGGCGATAATCGGCACCGTGGGAGCCAAGCGTGTAGCAGACTCGGTGATGGTCAGGGGCATGGCGGCACATCCTTCGGCTCGAGGCTTAGGAGTAGGCAAGTGCCTGCTCGATCATGTGGAGTGTTTCGCCATACAGGAAGGGGCTCGATTTCTGGAGCTGTACACAACCGCTTTCCTCGATCGAGCAATCCGCTTGTACCAAGCGGCGGGGTTCGCATTCACTGGCAAGAAGGCGAATCCGCACGGCACCGAGCTGCTGCGCATGACAAAAGCTCTGACTCCGTGAGATTCGACGATGACGGCGTCGCCCGCTCATCGCGCCCCCATCAAGCCATCCGGGAACCAGCAGTTCAATTGCGACCCAGGTCAGCGGAGCCGGAATCAGGTAGCGGGGTGTGTAACTCCTGCTGAAACCAGATGCGATTTTACGCGGTTACCGGGCGTTATGGCGGCGATGCCGGGGCCCGCAAGTCGTTGCCTCAGAGCTACTTATTTGGGGGTGTCTGCTCTGGCGGCAGGTGGAACACAGGCTGCATCTTATGCTCCGGGCCAGTTTGTCCCACTAATTTGACCTTCAAATCAATCACAGTTTTCGGGAGACTCACGTGAACAAAATCATGGTTTTGCTTCTCACCATCCTGCTCTCGGCCATTTGTATGGCCCAGACTTCCGCTGAAGTGCAAGCTGGCGGATCGGCGTCGCAGAACACCTCGGTGTCCGCCGACAAGTCAGGAGCGCAGACGAATTCAAACAGCTCAGCCGAGGCGGCCTCACATGCGACCGCATCCGGCAAGGCGGGGAATGCGCAGGTCGCAAGCTCAAGCGGGTTGCAGTCGGGCAGCACGGTGCAGGCTGAGTTGAGCAAGCCCGTGGATTGCCGGAAGAACAAGCCTGGCGACGAAGTTACGGCGAAGACCACTCAGGACGTGAAATCGGGTGGCAAAGTCGTGCTCCCGAAGGGCTCGAAGATTGTAGGCAAGGTGACGCAAGCTCAGGCGCGGGCCAAAGGGCAGGATGAGTCTAACCTGGGCATCGCCTTTGACCACGCCATCCTGAAGGACGGCACGCAAGTGCCGGTGTCGTTCGCAATCCAGGCAATCGGCAATTCGCAGGATGCGGCTTCAGCGGCGGCGGCGGATGATTCGGCCGCAATAGCGGGCGACGCGGGCGGCATGGCGACAGCTTCCGGTTCTGGCGCCAGTCGTTCTGGTGCTGCCGCCACTCGCGGGACGGTGGGCGGAGTAACTTCGACTGCGGGTAGCGTTGTGAACACCACAGGCAGCGCGGCAGGGGCAACTCTGCATACTGCCAATGCGACCGGCGCTAATGTAGCTGGCGGGTTGACCTCCACGAGCCAGGGTGTGGTCGGAATGCCTGGTATGACCTTATCGTCTGTGGCTTCCAGTTCGACAACTGCCGGTTCGGTGATCAGTTCCAGCAGCAGCAACGTCCGGCTGGATCGCGGCACCCGGATGCTTCTGAAGGTGACCGGTCAGTGAATTGATTTGGCGACAGCGATGGGCAGATTACGAAACCGTTAACCACAAAGGCCACGAAAGTACACGAAGGAAACGCCTGAGACCACAAGCGTTCATGATACTTCGTGCCCTTGGTGGTTCAGGATTTTGTGGGTTGCATCGTGAAACCACGCCCCCCGGTCCCTTAGGGAAGCCTAGGGAGATCGTATCCCCCGGAGTCATTCAAGTGATAATCCAAGAAGACAGGTGGAAGCAAGCCGAGTTGGAGGGGCCAGCGAGGTTGGAGTTGTTCGACGATTTGCCAAGGAGTGAGGTTTTGTTTGTGGGAGGTTGAAGTAGAGCTGGTAGGTGAAGGCTTTGGCGAGGAAGTCGCCGCGGCCGGTGAACGATTCCCGATCGAAGAATTCATCTTCCACGAGGCGGTGAACGGTTTCATCGCTCTGGAAGGTGGGAGCGGCGGGCGGAATGCGGACCTGCTGGCTGTCGCCGAGAGCGGTGGGGAAGCCCGTGGGGTGGCCACGACGATCGTCACCGCCGATGAACTCCGAGCCATTGTCGGTCTGCCAGACCAGGGCGCGCAACGAGATGCCGCAACGGGCGAGGTGCGGCTGAATGCGGGCGGCGAAGACGGAACTGGCGGCCGCGGAACGGCGCTGGGAAAAGGCCCAGAACAGCAAGCCGCTGCGCACCTCGCGGGCGGTGTCCTCGACGGCGGGGAGGTCGAAGGCCTGGGCTGGGGGCCAGGAGCGGGGGATATCGTCGAGATCCTTGGTGTCGGCGGAGATCGGCTGAAAGACGCGCCCGGTGGCCTTGCGGTGGGCGAGGTCTTGTGTGCGTTGATATTGGCGCTGGCGTTTTCGCAACCGACCGTGCTGGCGCCAGATGCGCTCCCGGGCACGATGGCGGAGGGGGAGATCGAACTCGCGGATGAGACGGCGAGCGCCGAAGGTAAACCAGCGCTGGCGCAGAGCGACGACCTGCGGTTCGACGTGGGCGGGAGTCTTGCCGGGCTGGTGATGAGGAGCGCGGGACAGTTCGAGGAGGCCGCGCGGTCCCTGCTGTTGATAGCGGCGCAGCCACTTGCGCACGGTGGGGACGGTGGTTTGAAAAAGACGGGCGGTGGGCTTGAGGCCTCGTTGTCGGGCCGACTGAACCAAACGCCAACGATGATTGTAGGCGTCTCTCATCTCGCGAATCAGGACGAAGTAGGCGGTGGACACAGCGGATTGTAATCCCGGTCGCTGGCCTCCCGGCTTGGGAGGAGCCGTCCGGCCAGCTCCCTAACCCGTTTCTCACTCACACCGTTCAACCTCCCTAGGGGGATACGATGTGGGTAGGCTCTTCCTTGGGCGGGCTTCCGGTTGCACGTGAATTACCCTTGTGATAACTTAAATAATTGTCCCGGACTTCAGGAAGGGATCAGGGAAGTATTGTGCCCGATTGGACTTTGCTTCCACCTGCTGGCGTAGCTCAGTCGGTAGAGCATCTGATTTGTAATCAGAGGGTCGGGGGTTCGATTCCCTTCGCCAGCTCCAGAAAAACAAGATTCCGGAAACAGTAGACGTTTGCGCGGCGACGCGCGCCAGCGGCGCAGCTTTAAGGCACTCCTTCAGTTTATTTTCCGGCGAGTGTAGTTGTCAGGCGGGAGTTCTCGCATTTCGTTTCCCGAGCTGAGAAGTGCTTTGGAGTTCGGTGCTGTGTTTGCGCGGCCGGGCGGTGTTTTCGGATTTGCACAGGTGGGTGAGTGGTTAAAGCCAACAGACTGTAAATCTGTCCCTCTCAGGAGGTACGGAGGTTCGAATCCTCCCCTGTGCACCAGAGTGGCGAAAGAAAATGTTTCAAAGTTGCAAGGTTTCAAAGGAAAATCTCGCGGACTTGGGTTCCTTGAAACGCTGAAACTTTGAAACATGGAATTTGTGTTGACGATCAAAAAGAAGTTCGTGCTGGCTCTTATCGCGTATGCGTTGCTGGGCGTTTTAGCCTGGACCACGCTATCCGACGAGCCGATTCGAGTCTTGGATTGGAATGTGAGACTGCGAAGCGGCACGCTGCTGGTTCTGGGACTGTTCGCGTTTCGAGCGGCACTGTATTTTTGGCGAACCCGGATCGAGGAAGAACGGGAAAGCGCGAAGTCGGCAGACTGAACATCATCGATTTGGCGGATTTGATTCTGGCATTGAGCATTGTCGTTTTTGAGCGGTACGGCGAGCCGATGTAGCTCAGTTGGTAGAGCACTCCCTTGGTAAGGGAGAGGTCATCAGTTCAATCCTGATCATCGGCTCCAGAAGATTGAGTAGAGACGCGGCTCGCCGCGACTCGGGGTGCGGACAAGACGCGGCAAGCCGCGTCTCTACAGGGATTCGGTAGAGGGCGGGAGTAACTCAGTGGTAGAGTCACAGCCTTCCAAGCTGTTGGTCGCGGGTTCGATCCCCGTCTCCCGCTCCAGAGTTTGAGCGTTTGTTGGAATTCGTGCTTCGGATGGAGCGGTGGAACGGTGATTTTCGAGCCAGGCGTTATCAAGGTCGAGAAAGAGCGTGAGTTCGGCGACCTGAAAGCCGCGATTGAGAAAGTTTTCTCAGCGGACCGGGTAACGAAGTACTTGAAAGCGCTCGACAACCGCAAGATTCGAGTCCGTAACCTGGATGCGGTTTTCGCGGCGGGTGTGATTGACGCAGTGGTGGGAGACAAGGCGGGAGCGGCGCGGTCTTTGTACAGCGCCCTGCCGGTTTCGGATCAGGCCCAGGTGCGAGAGTTTTATCTCTCGAAGGTCGAAGAGGTGGATCCGGCGCTGCGGGCGAAGTTTCACAAGCTGTATCAGTATTACTGAGTCGTTACCGATTCGATTAACGAGGCTAGGCAAGTTATGGCGAAAGAAAAATTTGAGCGGACCAAGCCGCACTGCAACGTAGGGACGATTGGTCACATTGACCATGGCAAGACGACGTTGACGGCGGCGATCACGAAGGTGTTACAGAAGCACAACCCGAAGATTGTGTTCCGGTCGTTTGATTCGATCGATAACGCTCCGGAAGAGAAGGCGCGCGGCATCACGATTGCCACGGCGCACGTCGAGTACGAGACGGCGAACCGGCACTACGCGCACGTCGACTG
>WNFE01001980.1_pt1 | contig 15016 bp, 10 predicted proteins | sample 5400451 | NCBI WGS metagenome assembly WNFE01 (sample SAMN13153344, study PRJNA577476) | soil metagenome | isolation source: 200 cm saprolite under Douglas fir tree site 2 hole 2 | place: USA:California | collected 2015-04-18 | reverse complement strand
GTGACATTGGCCGACCCCACGCGCGCTTGCTCACGCCGGCTCTGCGTGGCCGCCCGGCTCACGTACCCCGGGGGTTGCAGCCAGTGGCGGGGCGCGACCCCGAACGATGTCCCCAGCTGCCAGAAGAAGTGCCGGCCCTCCTCGTAGGCCTTGTCGTCGGTGTCGGCGACGCTCACCCGGATGACGTACCCGCGCTGCTCGGAGGTCGGGGTGAATCCGGTTTGTGCCGCGACCTCGTCGTAGAGATCGTAAATCTCGTCGGTGACGTGGAGCGGCGGGGCGAGCGCCACGTACGGGTAGCGATGCTCGGCCGCCCACCGGACCGACTCCGGGCTGACCACGCCGGGAATCCAGATCGGGGGATGAGGCTTTTGCAGCGGCCTGACCCACGGATTGACCACGCGGTACTCGTAGTGCCGGCCCTCCCATCGGAAGGGTCCAGGCGTGGTCCATGCCTTGACGATCACGTTGTGGGCTTCGTCGAACCGCTCCCGGTTGTAGATCGGATTGGCGTTGGTGGCGATGCTTTCCTGGCCCAGCCCGCGCACGAAGCCGCAGACCACCCGGCCTCCGGAGAGAATGTCGATCATCGCGACTTCTTCGGCCACCCGCAGCGGGTTGTCATGGATGGGGAGCACGTTGCCCAGAAAGACGATCCGGCCCTTCCTGGTCGTCCGGGCCAGGACCGCGCCGATCACGTTGACCGACGGCATCATGCTGAGCGGGTTGTTATGGTGCTCGTTGATCATGACGCCGTCGAAGCCGGACTCCGTGCAGTACTGCAGCTCCTCGAAGTACATGCCGTAGAGCTGTTGCGCCCGTTCCGGGCTGAAGTGCTCGTTGGGAAACATCAGGTTGTTGTAGCCCCGCCGGCGCGCGTCTTCCTGGGGATACGCCGTGTAGCCCATCTCGGTGAAGAAGTAGACTTCCTTGACCATAGGAGACCTCCTGCTCTGGGCCTCGCGTCAGGCACGCGGCGCGAGGAAGTCTAGCACCGCCTGCACGAACGCTTCGGGCTGCTCCATGTCGGGCAGGTGGCCACATCGGTCCAGCACGGTCGCCATCGCCCCCGGGATCGCCCGCACGTAGCGCTGGCACACGTTGAGTGGAATGATCGCGTCCTCACGTCCCCAGATCACCAGGGTGGGCGTTGAGATCCCCCGCAACAACGCGGGCAGCGTGTGGCTCCGCATGTACGGCTTCCAGAGGAGGCGGGCCGCCATCTCCCGGTTCAGCTCCGCCTGCCTCTCGTCCTCGGGCCTCCATGCTGTGCCGAAGTACTGGGCATACTCCGGCGCCTTCGCCGGGTCATAGAACGCCTGCGCCAATGCCTCCTGGTTGGAGTGCATGAAGTAGTCCCAGACGTGGCCTTCGTCCGGCTGCAGGCCCGCCGCGCCCACCAGCACCATCTTCGTGAAGACCTGGGCGTTCACGGTGGCGATCTCCGCCGCGACCCAGCCGCCCAGAGAAGACCCGATGACAGGCAGGGGCTGGGACAGCTTCAGATCGCGGACAAACCACGTCACCCAGGCGGCGAGGTCGCGGACGCTGACGATCCAGTCCGGGCGCCCGGACTGGCCGAAGCCCGGCAGCGACGGCACGTACACCGTGAAGTGCCGGGCGAGCTTCTCGTACGCGCGAAGCCAGCCGGGGACGCCGAGCTCGCTGTGCAGAATCAGCAACGGCGCTCCAATGCCGCCGCGGCGGAGCTGGATGCGAACACCCGCGACCTCCACAAGATCTTCCGTGAAGGCGGCTTCCGCAGTCGTCATGTGCTCTGGGCGAGCACCTCCGCGGCCTGCTTCTCGACCACCGTGCCCTTGAAGAAGTCCGGGTTCACCTCGCCCCAGAAGCGCACGGCGTTGGTGAACATGAAGTCGCGGAAGTCATCGTCGGTGAGCAGCCCGTGCTCGACCAGCTCGTAGGCCTCGGGGACGACGTCGGTCATGTCGGGGACATCGAAGTGGCCGATGTCCGAGCTGAAGAAGGCGTTGAGTCGCGCGTTCATCGGGTTGGCCTTGCGATTGAAGGCCCACGCGTTGATCGGATCGTCGGCTTCACAGCCGAAGTAGAAACGCGAGACGTAGAGATCGCGGAAATCTTCCTTCCGCGCGATCCTGCAGCGGGAGTAGTCGTCGAGGTCCACGACGCCGCCCGTGCCATCGCCGTTGTCGTCCAGGCCCTCGCCGCGGCGCACCGCGTCCACCACCGTGGCCGACCCGTACTTCTGCGCCAGCGCGAGCAGGGCCGTCCGGTCGAGCCGCTCCGGGTTCGTGTTCTCGAGGGCCTGCCGGTTCCGCTTCTCCCAGTGTCCGATGAGATCGGCGTAGAGGGAGCACGCCCAGCCCACGCCGCCTTCCAGGAAGGCGAAGTTCAGCTCCGGGAAGCGGCGCGTGACGCCGCCGAAGAAGATTGCCTTGGCCATGGCCTCGCTGGCGGAGGCGAAGTGGCCGATGTGGTTGTAGCAGAAGTTCGACGGCGAGTTGCGGAGCAGGATCGAGCGCGCGCCGTTGTGGAAGCTCGGCGCGATGCGCAGCTCGCGTAACTTCTCCCACACCGGATCGTAGTCGTGCTCGCTGTCGATGGCGATGGGGTCGTACCACTCGACGAACTTCGCGGCCTCGGGATGCTCCTCGACCAGCGCGGGGATGGGGCGGCGAATGAGGCTCCCCATCATCACGACCTTGTATCCGAGCTGCCGCGACGCGAACTCCAGCTCCTCGATCGCCTCCTCGGGCGTGTACATCGGGATGATCGCAGCGGGAATGATGCGATCGTTGAACGGACGGAACTGATCGGCCGTGAACACGTTGTAGGCGCGGCAGAGGGCCCGGCGCAGCCGGTCCGACGGCAGGCGGTAGTAGCCCAGCCCCGCCGTGGGGTAGACCACGCAGAAGTCGAGGCCGAGGTCGTCCAGGCGCTCGTACAGGAGGCGCGGCATCATGGCGGTCGCGCGGTCGAGCGTGTTCTTGGTCGGCAGGAACCAGAACGCCTCCTGGCCGATCCGGCGCCGGCGCCGCTCGGCGACGGACATCGCCAGCGAGTTGGGGATGCGCTGGCTCGCCATGGCCAGCGCCTCCACCGCCGTGTCCCCGCCGATGCGGCGAAATTCCTCGCGCATGAGCGGCGCGAACTCGGCCCAGTGGCCGTCCGCGTCGATGATCGGATGCTTCAAACTGTCGTGCCGCTTCCGCGCCTCAGTCTGACCGCTGGTGAGCATGGGCGCCCTCCGGGGCAAAGCGTTGTCTGGCGGGATAATACTCCGATGTGACATCATCTGGCGAAGTCGCACAGGAGAAACCGCCATGCTGCCAGCGCCGGGCTTCCATCACCTCCATCTGAACTCCGTCGATCCGGACGCGGCCGTCGATTTTTACGTCCGGCAGTTCCCGACCTCCGCGAAGGCGAGCTGGGGCGGGCTGCCGGCGCTCGCCGCGCCCAACAATGTCCTGGTCCTGTTCACCCGGGTCGCCGCCGCGCCCGCGACGGCGCCGCAGACCGCGATCTGGCACTTCGGCTGGCATGTCACCGACTCGCGGGCGAGCCTCGAATCCTACAAGGGCCGGCCCGACGTCAAGCTCTTGCCGTTGTACACCACGGATGAAGGCGGCTCGGTCTTCGTCAGCAGCGACACTTGGCCGGGCACCGGTGGCACTCCCGGCTTGACGAAAGCGCAGATCGCCGACGCCAAGACCAGAAGCGTCCAGCCGACTCGCACCGGCGGCTTCAGCTACATGCAAGGTCCGGACAATGCCCTGGTGGAATACGCGGGCAACCATCCGGCCGAGCGCTTCAACCATGTGCACATGTACCAGAACGATCCGTTCTGCGCGCAGCTCTGGTACGGCAAGCACCTCAACGCGCCGGTGTTCGCGGGGCGCACCAGCCGCACGCCGCTGACCGAGACCACCTGCACGGTGCCGCGCGGGCCCGATCGCAGCTGGCCCGCGCTCGAACGGGAAGGCATGTTCCGGACGCCGTCGGCCGCGGTCGTGTTCGGGGATGTCGCGCTGCCCTGGTACATGCGTCAGGGCGACCGGTCGCTCGCGAGCACGCGCGGGCAGCTGTACGATCACATCGCACTCAGCGTCGCCGATCTCGACGCCTGGGTCGCCAAACTGCGCAGCGAGGGCGTGAGGTTTCTCGAAGAGCCCTACACGCTCGGCGACACGCGCGCGGCGATGATCGAGGGCCCGAGCCGCGAGGCGCTGGAGCTGGTCGAAGTCACATAGCTCATGGCGCTATTGGCGTTTTGCCTGGGCCGCGCCGCGCCGGGCGATGAAGTCGAGGGTGGCCTGTGCGCAGCGCTCGGCGTCGCTCGCCGCGACGTGGTAGGAGTTGCCGGGAATCACCAGCAGCTCAGCATCTGGGATCGTCTGCTGCCACGCGCGAGTTTCCTCCACCGACGCGAGGCCGCTTTCGTCGGTGGTGATCACGAGCGTGGGGCAGGCGATCTTCGGCACGTCGGCCCGGATGTCCGAGTAGTTGATCGTGGCATTGAAGCCAACGAGCGTCGACAGGGGCGTCCGGCCCATGAACTTGATCCACCACTCGACCCCTTCGGCGGGGAACCGGTCGCCGAGCCGGCCCGCCATGGTGCGCCGCGCCCAGTGTTCGACGCCGCGGGTCTCGAACTCCTCGGTCAACGCCGGGATGCGCTCGGCGCCCTTCCGGAGCGGCGGTGGCGAGCCGATCACGGTGAGCGTCGTCACCCGCTCGGGGCGGCGCGCGGCGAACGCCCGCGCGATGACGCCGCCGATCTTCGCGCCGACCAGGTGGAAGCGTTGAACGCCGAGCGAGTCCATGAGGCGGGCGTAGTCGCCGACGATGACGTCGAGCGTCCATGCGAAATCGCGCGGCATCGGCGTCGACGCGCCGTAGCCGCGCATATCCGGCCGCACGACCCGGAACCGCCGTGCCAGCAGCGGCACCCACGCATACCACGCCAGGCTGCTCTCGGCATTGCCGTGCAACAACAGGATCGTCTCCGTCGTCGTCCAGGGCTCGGTGAAGTCGTCGACGAGATAGTGCATTCGCAGGTCGGGAGAAGCCTGGAACGTCGGCATCGAGATCCTCCAGTCGTCAATCCGTCGCTGGCGGTGTCGAAGAGAAATGGCTGAGCGTCACAGCGACGATCACGGAGACACAATCATGCTTGCCATTTCCTTGTTGCTCCTCATGATCATCAGCGGGGTCCCCGCGCCATCGGCCGCGCAGACGCCATCGCCGGATGGACAGACCTTCATCTTTCCCTGGCCGCCGGACTGGGTCGCCCGGGGAAGGTACCAGAAGATGGTCCTTCGCGGCATCACCGGCTTCAACCCGGGCCAGTGGGATGTTCACGCTTGCGGCACTCTTCCGGACTGCCTCATGCCCGCTTCCCCTCAGTTCAACGGGCTCGTGTACCACAACCCGGTGAACCCCGACGAACTCGTCTGCGACCTGTGCGAGAGCTGGACGGTGAGTCGGGACGGGAAAACCTACACCTTCCATCTGCGGCCGGCGCAGTGGCACGACGGGCAGCCCGTCATCGCGGAGGACATCAAATTCTCCCTGGACCGGATCACCGAGCCCGGAGCCATCCGAGTCCGGACCGGGGTGCTGCGAGCGTTCTATGAACACCAGAGCGCCCAGGTGATCGACGACAGGACCATCAGGGTGCCGATCAAGTTCGCGAGCCCCTTGTTCCTCGAGAATCTCGCCTCGGAGTACATGAAGATGTACCCGAAGCACGTCGCGCGCAACCTCTCGCCGGAGGACGCGCAAAAGCCGGGAAAGCTGATCGGGTCCGGTCCCTGGAAGCTCAAGGAGTTCAAGCCGAACATCTCGATCGAGTACGTGCGCAACCCCAACTACTTCAAGAAAGGCCTGCCGTATTTCGACGGCATGATCTTCACGATCGTCCGGGATTACAACCGGCGCCTGGCCGCGATGCAGGTGGGCCAAGCCCATACCACCGAGGGGCCGACCATCGGCACGTACGGGAGTGAAGATCCCATGCGGATGCAGCGGGAGACCAAGGGCCGCGTGAGGGCCATCTACATTCCAGAGGCCGTGCAAACCTATCTGGTCTTCCACATGAACAAGCCGCCCTTCCAGGATCCGCGGGTCAGGCGGGCGGTCTTCCTGGCCGTCGACCGGCACGAGCTGATGAAGATCGTGCGATGCGCCGAGTCCTTTGGCTGCTTTGGCTCAGTCGGGACGTTCCTGCCCAACAAGGGTGGCAAGGTCGTCGAACCCCCGGAAGAGCTCGCGCAGACGAAGGGATGGCGCCGACCCAAGGACCAGGATCTCGCCGAGGCCAAAGCCCTCCTGGCGTCGGCCGGCTACGCCAATGGCTTCAAGGCCACGCTGAATCTGGGAAACGTCCCGCTGGTCGTCCGCTCCGGTGAGGTGCTCGCCGAGCAACTGAGGAAAGGCCTCGGCATCGACCTCACGCTCGAGCCCGTGGATCGAGCGACTCAGGTCGATCGCATCATGCGTGGGACGCATCACGCCTCGTTGGACTCGTCCGGCGTCATCATCCTCGATCCGGCCGACTATCTGAACCAGCACTATCTGGTCAGTGGCGGTCAGAAGAATCCTGACGGCTGGCGCCATCCCAGGCTGACCGACATCATCCAGGCCCAGGCCAAGGAGCTCGAGCCGGTGAAGCGGCTCCGCCTGCTCAAGGAGGCAGTGGAGATCTTGCGCCAGGGGGAAAGCCACATGGTGCCTCTCAGCTGGGGATCCTCGGGCGGCATGATGGACTATCGGCTCCAGAACTTCCACGTCCCCGGGTCCGAGCAGATCGTGAAGCACTTCGAGCATATCTGGTGGGATCCCGAGGCCCCACTGCCGCGAAACTGATCGACAGAAGACCCTATGGGAAAGTACGCGATACGAAGGGCGCTGCTCTTCATCCCGACACTGCTGGTGGCGACGATCCTCGTGTTCACGCTCTTCTGGATCGTCCCCGGCGACCCCGCCTTGACGATCCTGGCCGGCGGCGAAGGCGACAGTGGCGCGGTCTTGCCCGAACAGCTCCAGCAATTGCGACAGACGCTCGGCCTCGACCGGCCGATCTACGTGCAATACGCGAGCTGGCTCACGAATGTGCTCCGCGGGGACCTGGGCACGTCGTTGTGGTACAAGACGCCGGTCTGGAACCATTTGAAGGACCGGTTTCTCGTCACCATGGAGCTGGCGGTCATGGCGATCGTGCTGGCCATCGGTGCGGCGGTTCCGCTGGGCGTCATCTCCGCCGTGAAGCAGGACACCGGACTGGACTATCTCAGCCGGATGTTCTCCAGCATCGGCATCGCGCTCCCGACGTTCTGGTTGGGCATCCTCATCGTGTACGCGTTCGCGACCTTCTTCGAGTGGCTACCTCCCCTGGGCTACGCCACGCTGTGGGACGACCCTCTCCTCAATCTGCAGCAGCTGATCCTCCCGGCCCTGACGCTCGCCTTCAACGATCTCGCCTTCACGGCCAGGGTGACGCGCTCCTCGATGCTGGAGGTGATGCGAGAGGATTATCTGAGGACCGCTCGCGCCAAAGGCCTCGTCGAGATGCGAGTCATCGGACGGCATGCGCTGAAGAACGCGCTCCTGCCGGTCTTGACCGTCTCGGGATATCAGTTCGCCCGGCTCCTGGGCGGCGTGATCATCGTCGAATCCATCTTCGTCGTACCGGGAATGGGAACCCTGCTGATCGACAGCATCATCCACAGGGATTTCATCGTGCTGCAGGCCATCGTCCTCCTCATCGCCGCGGTCGTCCTGATCCTGAACTTGATGGTCGATCTGTCGTACGGCGTGCTCGATCCCAGAGTCCGGTACCAGTAACGCGATGGCGCGCGAGGACGGGATGATGGCGGGCCGGGAGACGGTGGTCGCGAGCCCCATTCTCGAGACTCGCACCGAGTCGCCCGCGCGCGCGGCCCCCTGGATCGCGGTGGCCAGGTTCGCGAGACGAAAGCCCCTGGGCGCCCTGGGGGGCCTCATCGTCCTGGCGCTGGTCGCGACGGCTCTTCTGGCTCCTCTGATCTCGCCGTACGATCCGCGCCAGATCATCAGAGAGGCCAACAATCGAGTCCCTGTTTATGTCGCGCCGGGGTCGGCCTATCCCATGGGGACCGACCATGTGGGGCGAGACATCGTGAGCCGGATCATCTATGGCGCCCGGATCTCGCTGTACGTCGGGCTCGGCGCGGTCTTGATCGGAGTGACCGGATGGTTCGTCGTCGGCATGGTGTCCGCGTACGCCGGGCGTCTGGTGGACCTCATCGTGCAGCGAATCGTGGACGCGATGATGGCCGTTCCGGGCCTGATCATCGTCCTGGCGATCATGGCCGTTCTCGGTTCCTCCCTGAACAACGTCATCATCGCGATCGTCATCGGAATGCTGGCTCCGGTGGTCCGCACGGTCCGGTCTCAGGTGTTGTCAGTGAAGGAAATGGAGTATGTCGTGGCCGCCAGGGCCATCGGCGCTGGTTCGGCGCGCATCATCGTGCGACACATCATGCCCAACTGTCTGGCCATCTATCTGATCCTGGCCACCTATTATCTGGGGTTTGCCATCATCCTCGAGGCGTCGCTGAGCTTCCTCGGGGTCGGCGTTCCGCCGGATGTCCCGAGCTGGGGTGGCATGCTCACGGCCGCTGCCCAGGGACATGTAACAAAGGCACCGTGGGCGGGGATCTTCCCCGGTCTCGCCATCTTCATCGTCGTGCTGGGCTTCAATCTGCTGGGCGATGCCCTGCGGGACGTGCTGGAGCCCAGGCTGCGGGGAGCGGGTCCAGCCGCGAGGCTCACGCGGTGACCTACGAGTACGTGATCGTTGGCGCGGGCTCGGCGGGCTGCGTGCTCGCGTATCGACTCACCGCCGATCCCATGATCCGCGTGCTGCTTCTGGAGGCCGGCGGGCGCGATACGAATCCCTTGATCCACATCCCGATCGGGCTCGGCAAGATCTGGGAGCATCGGATGTTCGATTGGGGCTACGACACGGAACCCGAGCCCCGGCTGGACAATCGCCGGATCGAGGCGATGCGCGGGAAGGTGCTCGGCGGGAGCTCCTCGATCAACGTGATGGCCTACGTGCGCGGTCACCGCGGCGACTACGACCGGTGGGCGCAGAACGGCTGCCGTGGCTGGTCGTATGCCGAAGTCCTCCCTTACTTCAAGCATTGCGAAAGCTGGGAGAAGGGCGAGAACACCTGGCGTGGCGGCCGCGGGCCGCTGAGCGTCATCGATTCCCGCAATCGAGATCCCCTGTTCGACGCCTGGCTCGATGCGGCGCAAGAGGCCGACTGGCCGTTCACCGAGGACTACAACGGCAAGGAGCAGGAGGGCTTCGGTCGTAGCCAATGGACCATCCGGAACGGCCGGCGCTGCAGCGCCGCCGTGGCCTTTCTGCGGCCGGCCATGCGCCGGCCCAACCTCACGGTCGAGACGAACGCGCTCGCGACCCGGGTGATCCTCGAGGGAACGCGAGCGACGGGCGTCGAGTACGCCAGAAACGGCCGCCTCCATCAGGCGTCGAGCACACGCGAGGTGCTGCTCGCCGGCGGCGTGTTCAACACGCCGCAGCTGCTCATGCTGTCGGGCATCGGTGAGGCGGACCATCTCCGCGATGTCGGCATCGCGCCAACGGTGAATCTGCCGGGTGTCGGCAAGAGTTTACAGGACCATCTCTCCGTCGACGTGCACCATGCCCGTCGCGGTCGCGGCCCCTTCCATGCCGAGATGCGTCTCGATCGCACCGCTGTCAACATGGTACGCGCCTACCTGTTCGGCACGGGGCCGGGGACCGTGTTGCCGAGCCGCCTGCACGCCTTCCTCAAGACGCGACGCGAGCTCGCGGTGCCCGACATCCAGTTTCTATTCCGCGGTGCGCCGTCGCGGGCGCATCCGTGGTTCCCGGGCCTTACGCCGGCCTACGAGGACAGCTTCGGGCTTCGACCGGTGATGCTCCATCCCGAAAGCCGGGGCGTCGTGCGGCTGCGCTCGGCGGATCCGAGCGCTCCCGTGCGCATCGTGCAGAACTTCCTCGCCACCGAGAATGACGTCCGCACGATTCGCGAGGGCGTGAAGCTTGGACGCGACATTGCGAGCCGGAACGGGATCGCCCCCTTCAGGGGCCGGGAGACGGCGCCCGGGCCCGATTGCCGTACCGACGCCGAGATCGATGCGTTCGTGCGCCGCACCGCGATCACGGCCCACCACCCGTGCGCCACGTGCGCGATGGGAATCGGAGAGGACGCGGTGCTGGATCCGGCGCTCCGCGTGCGAGGCGTCGAGGGACTCCGCGTCGCCGACGCCTCGGCCATGCCCGATCTGGTCTCGGGCAACATCAACGCCTGCGTGCTGATGATCGCGGAGAAAGCGGCCGACCTGGTGCTCGGCAAGTCGCCGCTGCCCGCGGTCGCGACCGCGCATTCAGACTCGACGCGAATCACCGAACGCGGGTAACCGCCGGGCGTCAGCTCGCTCAAGCGGGTCGGGCGGACGGCACGAGTCATCTGCTCTTCGAGCCTGAGACTGGCGTTCTCCCCGGTTGCCCCGCCCAGAACGGGCCTATGGCGAGACGATCGACGCGGCCCTCGACCAGGGCGCGAGCGGCCTCGGACGGCTGGCACACGATCGGCTCCTCGTGGACGTTGAAGCTTGTGTTCAGCACGAGGGGGATCCCGCTCAGCTCGTGGTAACGCTCGACGAGGCGGTGATAGAGCGGATTCTTCTCGCGGACGACGAGGTGCGGCCGCGCGGTGCCGTCCACGTGGACGACCGCCGGGATGCGCGGTCGCCACGGAGGCGTCACCTCGAGCGTCATCGTCATGAACTCCGCCGTGTGCGCGGCCGGCCGCACGTCCGCGAAGATCGTGTGCGCGTGCTCGGCGAGCACGCTGGGGGCGAACGGCATGAACTCCGTGCGGCTCAGGCGATCGTTCAGCCGCTTGTTGATCGTGCCGTCGACCGGGCTCGCCACGATGCTCCGGTTGCCGAGCGCGCGCGGCCCGAACTCCATGCGCCCCTGGAACCAGCCGACCACCAGACCCTCGTGAATCGCGCGGGCCGTCCGCTCGACGATCTCCGGGGGCGACACGCGCTCGTGGCGCGCGCCGACGGCGTCGAGCGCCTGGCGGATCTCGTCGTCTTCGTACCCGGGCCCCCAGTACACCGTATCGAGGGGCCGGCGCCCGCGGGCGAAGGCCCCGGGATCGAGGTCGGCCAGCGCCAGCAGCGCGGCGCCCACGCTGTTGCCCGTGTCGCTCATGCCGGGGAAGACGAAGACGCGCTCGACACCCGGCAGGGCCGCAATGTGCTGATTGAGCCGCACGTTCGCGAAGACGCCGCCGTTGAGCGCGACGTGCCGGGCCCCCGTCTCGTTCAGCGCCGTCTGCACGAGCGGGATCACCGCCTCCTCGAGGGTGCGCTGCGCTGCCGCCGCGACGTTCTCGCGGGTGTGGCCGCGGATCACCTCCTCGAGGTAGGCGATGCGCTCGGCGTCGGCGTCCGGTCTCCCGGCGAAGTCGGACGTCAGTGCGCGGCCGGACGACGCGCAGCGCAGCGCCCGGCGAAAGGCCTCCTGCAGGGGCTTGGGATCACCCCAGGCGGCGAGACCGAGCACCTTGCCCTCGTGGCGCAGCGGGCGGAAGCCGAGCAGTCCGGTGACGCCCTCGTAGAACCACCCCGCCGAGGTGCCGGGTGTGTCCGACGCCGCCAGCCGCGTCAGGGCCTGGTCGCGGAACACTCCGGAGGTGTGGTGGACACCGAGGTGGCCGACGCCGTCGACGGTGACGACCGCCGCCTCGTCGAAGCCGGAGCAGTAGGCGCCCGCCATCGCGTGACTGGCGTGGTGATCGAAGAACCGCAGCCGGGCGTCCGGACGAAAGCGCTCCCGGGCCAGGAACCGCGCGGTCCGCACGTAGGGTTCCACGTTCGGCTCGCGACCCATCCGTTGCAGCGCGCGTTGCACGTGCCCCATGGCGACGTCGCGCACCGGGAGGCCACGCAGACGGTCACGCCAGGACCGGAGCCGCCGTGCGAGCTCGCGTCTGCTGTGCGGATGCCGGATGCAGTCTTCGGGGAACCGGTCCGCGACGACGGCGATGCAGTCGATGTCGCGGCGGGAGACGCCGGTGATCTGCAGGACGCGCTCGATCGCCAGACGCGGCAGCCGACCGCCGTCGCATTTGATCCGCGTCAGGCGCTCCTCGGCCAAAGCCGCCACGACGACGCCGTCGTGCAGCAGCGCCGCCGAAGCCTCGTGCGAGGGCGAGATGCCTAGAAGCCACATCGAGCTGGGCGGGCCCAGAATAGCAGACCGACCGCCGCGACCGGGCCATTCAGCCCGAATGCTCGATCACCCACGCGGCCGGTCGGGACCAGCGTCGGCTTGGCCGGGTTCCGGCCGGTCGGGTCCGAAAGCCCCGCTGCCACGCAGAGAGGAACGAGAACAATCTCGCGGAGGCCGATTTCGCCGCGCCACGGCGTCGCCGCCGTGGCACCATAGACATCGCTCGCGCGTGAGTGTGCTCGCTGAGGACAAGTGATGGCATCCTGCGTCGAGATAAAGACGTTCGCTCATGTCAAGGCTCTTCGGGGCTTCCCGACACCTCGCAGACGGGTCGTCTAACCAAGCGCCATGGAGCCGGCTTCCGCTCCCACGCCCGAGGCCGAGATCGCGCGGCTGCGGGAAGCGGTCGTGGATCTCGAGCGCCGGCTCGAGGCCGCCCGCGCGCTCGCGGCGAGCGGAGCCGAGCTGCACGCTGAGGTCGTCCGGCGGCAGCGTGAGTACGAGGAGCTGGCCCGCGTCGCCCGTCTCGTCAACGAGACCCTCGACCTGACAACCGTGGGCGAGCGGATCGCCGACAGCGTTCTCGGCCTGCTTGGCGTGCGCGCCTCGGCCCTCCGCCTCCTCCAGCCGGATGGCGCGCTCAACGCGATCGCGCTCGGTGGTCGGGCCAAGGAGTACGCGGGAAACCACGACGTCGTGCCGGCCGGCGTGGGTCTCATCGGGCGGGCCGCCGTCGAGGGACGTCCGATGTGGACCCCGGACATCCGCAGCGACGCCCGGTTCGAGCTGAACCCGGAGATCCGCGAGCGGAACGCCGCGGTCGGGATCATCGCGGGCCTCGCGGTGCCGCTGCGGGTGGCGGGGAAGGTCATCGGCGTGCTCTCGGTGGGAAGCCCAACGCCCCGAGCGTTCACAGAGGCTGAGGTGGCTCTGCTCCAGAGCTTCGCCGACCAGGCCGCGGTCGCCATCAACAACGCCCAGACACAGCAGGCGCTCGCCAAACAGGCCGAGCGCCTGAAGATCCTGCACGAGATCGACAGGGGGCTGATCGCGGAACAGGCCCCGGTCGCGATCGCGGAGGCCGCGTTGCGGCCGCTACGAGACTTGCTCGGTATCCCGCGCGCGATCGTGAACCTGTTCGATCTGGAGGCCGGCGAGGTCGAGTGGTTGGCGGCGGTCGGACGTCGGCGCATCTATACCGGGCCGGGCGTCCGCTATCCGCTGCGATTGGCCGGAGACCTGGAGGCCTTGCGCAGGGGCGAGCCGCAAGTGATCGATGTCGACGCGCTCCCTCCGAGCGCCGAGGCGGAGGCTCTGCTCGCCTCGGGCGTCCATGAGTACATGGTCGTCCCGATGATCGTCGGCGGCGAGCTCATCGGTTCCGTCAGCTTCGGCGGAGACCGGGGCCAGCAGTTCCCGCCGGAGCAGGTGAGCATCGCGCAGGAAGTGGCGACGCAGCTCGCGATCGCCATCGCGCAGGCTCGCCTCCACGAGCGCGTCAAGCGGCAGGCGGCGGAGCTCGAGGTCCGGGTGCAGGAGCGCACTCGAGAGCTGAGCGCCGCCACCGCCGAGGCCGGCCGCGCCAACCAGGCGAAGAGCGAGTTCCTGTCGCGGATGAGCCACGAGCTCCGGACGCCCCTGAACGCGATCCTGGGCTTCGCGCAGCTGCTGGAGATGGACGCGGCGTCGGCCGAGCAGCGAGAGAGCGTCGAGCAGATTCTCCGCGGCGGCCGCCACCTGCTGGGCCTCATCAACGAGGTGCTCGACATCAGCCGGATCGAAGCTGGACGGCTTCAGCTATCGCTGGAGCCGGTTCCCCTCCATGAAACGGTCCGGCAGGCGATCGAGCTGGTCCGGCCATCCGCGGCCGAGTCCCGCGTGTCGGTCCGGTCCGACGCGGTCGACGAGCAGCTGCACGTCCTGGCCGATCGACAGCGCCTGCAGCAGGTACTCCTGAATCTCCTCTCGAACGGCATCAAGTACAACCGCCCGAGCGGTATCGTGACCGTCTCGTCCGAAGCGGTGGCCCCCAACCGCCTGCGTGTTCGAGTGACCGACACGGGCGAAGGGATCGCGGCCGACAAGCTCGCGCGGCTGTTTACTCCCTTCGACCGCCTGGGCGCCGAAGCCAGTGCCGTCGAGGGGACGGGGCTCGGGCTCGCGCTCTCGAAGTCCCTCGTGGAAGCGATGGGCGGCACGATACGCGTGCAGAGCCAGCCGGGGGCGGGCAGCACGTTCTCCGTGGAGCTGTCGGTCGTGGCGGGACCCCGCGAAGGTCTGGTCGTTCCCCCGGTGGTCGTCGAGCCGCACGCGGAGGACCCGCAGAGGGCGCCGCGAAAGATTCTCTATATCGAGGACAATCTATCGAACCTCGCGCTCGTCGAGGGCATCCTGGCGCGCCGCCCGGGCACGACCGTGCTGTCGGCGATGCAGGGCCGGGTGGGAGTCGATCTCGCTCGAGACCATCGACCGGACCTGATCCTGCTCGACCGTCACCTCCCGGACATCTCCGGCGACGAGGTGTTCCGTCTACTCCGTGACGATCCGCGCACGCGGAACATCCCCGTGATCGTGCTCAGCGCCGACGCGCTCCCGTCGAGGATGCGGCTGCTCCTGGACGCGGGCGTGCGGGCGTATCTGACGAAGCCCCTGGATGTGCGAAGCCTCCTGGCGGCCGTGGACGAGAGTCTCCGAACGGAAGAGTCAGGAATGCGCGAGTCGACTCCGCCTTGA
>WNFE01001979.1_pt1 | contig 15016 bp, 10 predicted proteins | sample 5400451 | NCBI WGS metagenome assembly WNFE01 (sample SAMN13153344, study PRJNA577476) | soil metagenome | isolation source: 200 cm saprolite under Douglas fir tree site 2 hole 2 | place: USA:California | collected 2015-04-18 | reverse complement strand
GTGATGTCCTGCAACCCCGAAGTGGACCCCGATATTGCGGCGATGATCGGCGTGTCCGCGGCCCTTACGCTTTCGGGCATTCCTTTCAAGGGGCCGATCGGAGCGGCGCGTGTCGGCTACGTCAATGGGCAGTACGTGCTCAACCCGACCGCGACGCAACTCAAAGAGAGCCAGCTCAATCTCGTGGTCGCAGGCACCGAGCACGCCGTGCTGATGGTGGAGTCCGAAGCGAACGAGCTTCCCGAGGACGTCATGCTCGGGTCGGTGGTGTTCGGCCACGAGCAGATGCGCGCTGCGATCCAGGCGATCCACGAGCTCGCCGACCAGGCCGCGAAACCGGCATGGGACTGGAAGCCCAAGGAAAAAGACCAGACGCTCGTGAGCCGGATCAAAGAGCTCGCCGAAGCCGATCTGCGCAAGGCGTTCGGGCTGCGGCAGAAGCAGGCGCGTTCCCAGGCGATCGACGGCATCTGGAAGCGCGTGTTCGAAGAGCTCGGCGCGGGCAAGGAAGGCGGGCCGGACGCGAACGCGGTGAAGGAAATCTGCTTCGATCTGGAGTCCAAGATCGTCCGCAACCAGATCCTCGACGGAGAGCCCCGCATCGACGGGCGCGACACGCGCACCGTCCGGCCGATCAGCGTGCGGGTGGGCGTTCTGCCCCGCACGCACGGCTCGGCGCTGTTCACCCGCGGCGAGACGCAGGCGCTCGTGGTCGCGACGCTCGGCACGGGGCGCGACGAGCAGATCATCGACGCGCTGATGGGTGAATACAAGGAGCGCTTCATGCTCCATTACAACATGCCGCCCTACGCGACGGGCGAGACCGGCCGCATGGGCTCGCCGAAGCGACGCGAGATCGGCCACGGGCGCCTCGCGAAGCGCGCGCTCGTCGCGGTGCTGCCGGCGGCCGAGGAATTCGCCTATTCGATGCGGGTCGTGTCGGAAATCACCGAGTCGAACGGGTCTTCCTCCATGGCCTCCGTCTGCGGCGGCAGCCTCGCGCTTATGGACGCCGGCGTGCCGATTAAGGCGCACGTCGCGGGAATCGCCATGGGACTGATCAAGGAAGGCAAGCGCTTCTCCGTGCTTACCGACATTCTGGGCGACGAGGATCACCTCGGCGACATGGACTTCAAGGTGGCGGGCACCGAGCGCGGCGTCACCGCGCTGCAGATGGACATCAAGATCGAGGGCATCACCAAGGAGATCATGCAGGTGGCCCTTGCGCAGGCGCGCGAAGGACGCCTGCACATTCTCGAAATCATGAGGCAGGCGCTGGAAGGCTCGCGCGCCGAGATCTCGAGCTACGCCCCGCGCATCATCAAGATCAAGATCAACCCGGAGAAGATCCGCGACGTGATCGGCAAGGGCGGGGTGGTGATCCGGGGCCTCCAGGAGGAGACCGGGACGACGATCGAGATCTCCGACGATGGAACCGTGTCGATCGCCTGCGTTTCGGCCGAGGGCGGCCAGGCGGCAAAGAAGCGGATCGAGGACATTACCGCGGACGTCGAAGTCGGCAAGGTCTACGACGGCACCGTGCTGAAGCTCCTCGATTTCGGCGCCATCGTGCAACTGCTGCCGGGCAAGGACGGACTGCTCCATATCTCACAGATCGCCAACGAGCGCGTCAATAACGTCTCCGATCACCTGAAGGAAGGCCAGCACGTGAAGGTCAAGGTGCTGGAGGCCGACGAGAAGGGCCGCGTGCGTCTCAGCATGAAAGCGGTGAAGGAAGCCGCTGCAGCTACGCAATCCTGAGCGGCTGCATCAAAAGCAAAGGACGCCAAGGGCGCCCTTTTTTATTGTTGTCGCTCCCGCGAAAGCGGGAGCCCAGGGTCGTCAAGAGTCGCTGGATCCCCGCTTACGCGGGGATGACCGGTGTCGCGAGAAGCGCTCCACCGGTCACTTCGCAACCTGCTTCTCTCTCAGCTCGTCGAGTGTCTTGCAGTCGATGCACAAGGTCGCAGTAGGCCGGGCCTCCAACCTCTTCAGGCCGATCTCGACGCCGCAGTTCTCGCAGTAGCCGTAGTCGTCCTTGTCTATGCGCGCGATGGTCTCTTCGATCTTCTTTATGAGCTTGCGCTCGCGGTCGCGGTTGCGCAATTCCAAGGCGATGTCGGATTCCTGGCTGGCGCGATCGTTGGGATCGGCGAACACGGTCGCGTCGTCCTGCATCGCGTGGACCGTCCGGTCGATGTCCTGCGACAGCTCCACCTTCAGCGCCTCGAGGACCTTCTTGAAATGCGCGCGCTGCCTGGGACTCATGTACTCCTCGCCTTTTTTCGGCAGGTAGGGCGGGAAAGATTTGTGCAGCAGTTCCAAGTCGGGGTCTCCGTGTTGCAAAATCAAAGGCGAGTTGATACCAGAAATCCACAGGGCCAGCAAGTGAATTCTCGCAGGAAATCGCCAATCTCTCCGCGTTGACCGTGCAGGGGACGAAGGCGTAAGATGCCACACCCGCGGGGTGTGGCGCAGCCTGGTAGCGCGCTTGCTTTGGGAGCAAGATGTCGGGAGTTCGAATCTCTCCACCCCGACCAGATTTTGCAGCGCGCGCTCGCGCTGGAGCCGTCGCCGGGCGGGCCGCAGTGCGCCGTAACCGTGCCCGTAGCTCAAACTGGATAGAGCACCAGCCTTCTAAGCTGGGGGTTGTGGGTTCGACTCCCGCCGGGCGCGCCATGGTTTCTTCCGCGCTGCCGGCTTTCGCCGGCAGGCCCAAGGCCGCTTCAAACGAAAGGAATTTTCCGATGATTGACCTCTATACGTGGCCGACGCCCAACGGGCACAAGATCCACATCATGCTCGAGGAAACCGGGCTCAGGTACGAGATTCATGCAGTGAACATCCGCACGGGCGAGCAGTTCCAATCCGACTTTCTCAAGATCAGCCCGAACAACAAGATTCCGGCGATCGTCGATCGCAAGGGACCCGACGGAAAGCCGACCCCGGTGTTCGAGTCGGGCGCGATTCTCGTCTATCTCGCGGGAAAAACGGGAAAGCTGCTGCCCCGCGACGATCGCGGCAAGTACGTCGCGCTTCAGTGGTTGATGTTCCAGATGGGGTCGGTCGGCCCGATGATGGGGCAAGCCGGGCATTTCCGCAGCAACGCCGCGCCCGAGCGCATCGACTACGCCATCAACCGCTATACGAATGAAGTCAGGCGGCTGCACGGCGTGATGGAAAAGCGGCTTTCGGAGGTGCCGTACTTCGCCGGCGCGGAATATTCGATTGCAGACATCGCGATTTTTCCGTGGTTGCGTGCAAGCGAGCGAAGCGGCATCAACTGGGCGGAATTTCCCAAGGTCAGGAAATGGTTCGATGGCATTGCCGCGCGCCCCGCCGTGCAGCGCGCGCTGAAGGTGCTGGAAGATGTGCAGACTACGCCTCCGGGCCAATACGATCCGAAAGCGCGCGAGATCCTGTTCGGGGCGACGCAGTACCAGCGTCGCTGAAGGGAATTCGGCGTAGCGTTGGGCGAGGGTCGAGGGTGGGTGGGGTGGCCGATGGGATTCGAACCCACGACAACCGGAATCACAATCCGGGACTCTACCAGCTGAGCTACGGCCACCGTCGATCAGCGGGCGGAATTATACCGTAGAGATCGGTTCTCGAGAGCGCGCACCTAGAGTTTCGACAGGATGTCGCGGAACTTCGCCTCGATATTCCGGCGAAGTTCGGGACTGGCACGCGCCACCGGCGGAAAGTCGTTCAGCATCTCGAAGGGGCGACACGCGTCGATCACGGCGCGCGAGTTCCAGGTCGTGCCGCGCGGAATGCGCGGATCGAGGGGGCCGCTCCACATCTTGCGGATGATGTCGATGTCCTCGGCGGGATCGCAGCGGGTGCACATCGCCCAGAGCACATCGAAGAGATTCGTGGGATCGATGTCCTCGTCGACCACGACGACGAACCGGCCGAGGTAGGAACCGGACTGGCAGCTCGCAGCGGCCATTGCGGCCTGCTTCGCGTGCCCCGCGTAGGCCTGCTTGATGGCGATGACGTTGAACATGCGCGCGCCGCCCGCTTCATGGCACCAGACGCCGTTGACCCCTCCGAGTCCGGCGCGCTCGACCTCGTCCCAGATCATCCCGGCCTTCATCACGCATTTGCTGTAGGAGAAGTCCGAGGGTGGGCGCATCGGCGTGGCCATGGTGAGGATCGGATCGCTGCGGTGGTAGATGCGCCGCACGTGGATCACCGGCTGCTCGCTTTTGCCGCCGGCGTAATAGCCGGTGAACTCGCCGAACGGACCCTCGGGCGCGACATCGCCCGGGACCATTTCGCCCTCGAGGACGATTTCCGCATGGGCGGGCATGGGCAGGCCGTGGAGCTCGCTTTCGATCACCTCGAACGGTTCTCCGCGGTGCCCGCCCGCGTAATCGTATTCGGAAAGCCCGAAACGCAGCTCGTTGCCGCCCGCGAGAAAAAGCAGAGGATCGTGGCCGCAGGACACGAGCACCGGGCAGGGCTTTCCCTGCTTGAAATATTTCTCGCGGATCTGGCGGCCGTGCTTGCCAGGGGACATCCAGACGCCGACGCGCTTCGCGTCGTGCACCATCACCCGGTAGGTGCCGCAGTTCACCCAGTTGTCCTCGGGGTCGCGCATGATCACGAGGTCGTCGGTGCCGATGTAGCGGCCGCCGTCGAGTTCGTGCAGGAAGGGCACCGGAAACTTCAGGACGTCGACATCGCCGTCGCGCAGGACGTTTTCGAGCACCGGCCCGCGCTTCACTACGCGAGGCGGAATGGGGCGGTGGCTCTTCATGCGATCGCGATAGGCGCGCACGACATCGAGGGGATGCCCCGGGACCGGAAAGCCCAGCGTGATTGCGAGGCGCCGCATCGAGTTGGTCGAACCGGACAGCACGCGAAAACCTTGTGGATATCCAGGCACATCCTGGAACAGCACGGCCGGCGCATTGGAACGCTCGCTCACCGCCTCGGCGAGGGTGCCCATTTCCAGGTTCCAGTGAGCGCCGGGAACCCTCAGAAGCTCGCCTGCATGTTCGATGCGCGAAAGAAATTCCCGCAGGTCTTGATGCGGCCGGTCGTAATCGTTCCAGATCTTGACGGGAGCGGGATCGTTCATGGGAATCCTTCGCTCAATCGGCGCGGATCTTCGCTTCGGCGATGACACGCGTCCAGCGTTCCAGTTCCGTCCTGACTAGCCTGGACAGACGCTCCGGCTCTCCACCGGCTGGAGACAACCCCTGTTTGGCGAGGAATCCCCCCACTTCCGGAAGAGCGAGAATGGCGTTGATCTCGCCGTTGAGCTTGTGCACGACCGCCGGAGGCGTCGAGGCCGGGGCCATCAACCCGTACCAGACGCTCGACTCGACCCCGGGATAACCGGCTTCTCTGAAGGTGGGCACCGCCGGAAAAACCGGCGAGCGCTCTTCGCTCAGCACGGCAAGCAGCCTGACCTTTCCCGCTTGCACCAGAGCCGCGATCGTATGCACCGGCAGGATCATGGCATCGACATATCCTCCGGCAAGGTCTTTCGTAGCCTCGGCCGCGCCCTTGTAAGGGACGTGCGTGATATCGACCCCGGCAGTCAGCTTGAACAGCTCCATCGTGAGGTGCTGCGGCGTACCGTTTCCCGAGGAGGCATAATTGAGATTCCCCGGATTGGACTTCGCGAGGGCGACGAATTCCGACATCGAGTTCGCCTGCGTGTTTGCACCGATCGCGAACCACAGCACCCCGGTGGCGACCAGGCTTACCGGGGCAAAGCTTTTCAAGGGGTCGTAACGAGCCTTCTTGCTGAGCGCCGGGTTGAGGGCGAACGTAGTCGCGGTCATCATCAGCGTGTAGCCGTCGCCGACGGCACGGGCGGCGAGCTCGGTGCCGATGTTGCCGCTTGCGCCCGGCTTGTTTTCAACGACGACCGGAACGCTCCACCGATCGCTCAGCCTCTGTCCGAAGGCGCGCGCGAGGATGTCGATGCCGGTTCCAGGCGAGAACGGGGCGATGATCGAGATCGCGCGGCTCGGGTAGGTCTGCGCCGAAGCGGCGCCCGTCGCAAGGGCGGCGGCAAGGGTCAAGACTGCGGCGCGTGCGCAGGAACTTTTCATGGCTCTCCAGTGTGCGATTATTGTAAGGCGCTCAGGTCGATCCCGGCAGGTCTTCCCGGCTCAGGAGAAACACACAGTCGTAGCCGGCGCTTGTCTCTGGCCAGATGAAGGGGAGCCGCGGGAACGCCCGTTCAAGACTGCGGCGATTATGGCCGATCTCGACCAGGAGCAGCCCCCGGGGCCGGAGAAATCCCGCCGCGCCATGCAGGATCCGACGCACGAACCGCAGGCCGTCGCGCCCCCCGGCGAGCGCGAGCCGGGGCTCGTGTCGATATTCGGGCGGCAGGCCGCGCATCGCGGCGGCGTCAACGTAGGGCGGATTGGCGACGATCAGGTCGTAGCGCCCCGGTTCCGCACCGGAGAACAAGTCGGCGGGTGCCAGGCGCACACGCCTGCCGAGGCGGTAGGCCCGGACGTTCCTTCGTGCGACGGCGAGCGCCGCGCGCGAAACGTCGGTCGCATCCACGGTAGCGTCCGGGAATGCCAGCGCAAGCAAAATTGCGAGGCAAGCAGAGCCGGTGCAGAGATCGAGCGCGTGGCGAACTTCCGTCGGCCGGCGGATCCAGGGATTGAGCGAGTCGCGCAGCAGCTCGGCGATGAAGGAACGCGGCACGATGACGCGCTCGTCCACGTAGAACCGGTGTTCTCCCAGCCAAGCTTCCTTGACGAGGTAAGCGAGCGGACGGCGCGTGCGCACGCGCTCTTCGATCAGCCGTGAGGCTTTGCGGCGCTCCTTTGCCGTCAGCTCGTACGCAAGCGATCGCGCGAGCCTGTCATGGGGCAAGCACAGCAGGCTCGCGAACAGCCACGCCGCTTCGTCTCGCGCGCTGTGAGTCCCGTGGCCGAACCGGAGACGGGACGCCCGGAGACGCCGTTCGGCGTAGATCAGCCAGTCACGCAGCGCCGGCGGCGGCGCTGCATCGATTCGGGCGGAGGTGCGGGTCAGGACGCGAGAAGCCGCGCGAGCACGCGCAGATAGATCTCGCGCAGCGGCTCGATCGCGGCGAGATCGACGTGCTCGTTGAGCTTGTGGATTGAGGCTGTCACCGGGCCGAACTCGACCACTTCGGGACAGAGCTCGGCGATGAAACGGCCGTCGGATGTGCCGCCCGTGGTGCTGATGTCGGGCGTCGCGCCGGTGACTTCCCGGATCGCGGCGCTCAGCGTCTCGACCAGCTTGCCGCGCGGTGTGAGGTAAGGCACGCCGGAGAGCGACCACTCGAGTTCGTAATCGAGCCCGTGGCGGTCGAGCACGGAGTGCACGCGCTGCTTGAGCCCCTCGGGCGAGCTTGCCGTGGAAAAGCGGAAATTGAACATCACCTCCACCTCGCCCGGGATGATGTTGGTCGCCCCGGTCCCGCCGTGGATATTCGAGATCTGCCAGGTGGTCGGCGGAAAGTATTCGTTGCCCGGGTCCCATTCGGCTGCGGCGAGCTCGGCGAGCGCGGGGGCGGCAAGGTGAACGGGGTTTTTTGCCAGGTGTGGGTAGGCGATGTGGCCCTGCACGCCCTTGACGCGCAACGTGCCCGAAAGCGAGCCCCTTCGGCCGTTCTTGATCGTGTCGCCCAGCTTCGAGACGCAGGTCGGCTCGCCGACGAGGCAGTAATCGATGCGCTCGCCGCGGCCCTTCAGCAGCTCGACCACCTTCGCCGTGCCGTTAACGGCCGGCCCTTCCTCGTCGGAGGTGATCAGGAGCGCGACCGATCCCTTGTGGGAAGGGTGCTTCGCGACGAAATGCTCGACGGCCACAACGAAGGCGGCGATCGAGGTTTTCATGTCGGCCGCGCCCCGCCCGAAGAGCTTGCCTTCGCGCTCTGTCGGAGCAAAAGGATCGGTGTGCCATTTGTCGAGCGGGCCGGGGGGCACCACGTCGGTGTGACCGACGAAGCACAGAAGGGGGCGGGAGTCGCCTCGTCGGGCCCAGAGGTTGGCGACCTCGCCGCTGCGAACCGGCTCGATCGCGAACCCGAGCCGCGCAAGACGCGCGGCGAGCAGCTCCTGGCAACCGCCGTCCTCGGGCGTGATCGAACGGCGGGCGATCAGCTCGCGCGCAAGCTTGAGCGTCGCGGCCGTTTCAGCGACCTGCATGGCGAGCTTCGGTGAACCCGGCCTGACGGACCGGAATGCGGTGAATCCCGACTCCCTGCATCAAGACTAGGCGCGTTAGGTCTCGCTCATGTCGAGCTTGAACTCGCTGAACGGAGCGCTGGTGGTGAGCGCCTGGGGCTTCGCCTCCGGCTTTCGTTCCTTGCCCCCGGCGATATCGGCGCCGGCCTGGGTGTTGTTGATAAGCCACAGCAGGTTGTTGGGGGAGTCGGCGTTGGCGAGGGCTTCGTCCTGGCTGAGGACGCCTTCCCGGATCATCTTGAACAACGATTGCTCGAAGGTCTGCGAGCCGGGGGTGAGCGCCTTTTCCATCGCCTCCTTCATTTCACCGATCTCGCCTTTTTCGATCAGCTCGGCCATGTAGCGGCTGTTGAGCATGATCTCCGCCGCCGCGGAACGAGTGCCCCTGACGTTCTTGACCAGACGCAGCGATATGACGCACTTGAGCGTCGCCGAAAGGTCCTGCAGCAGCGCCGTCCGGCTCTCCAGCGGATAGAAGCTGATGATCCGGTTCATCGCGTGGTAGCTGTTGTTGGCGTGCAGCGTGGCGAGGCACAGGTGTCCCGACTGGGCGTACTGGATCGCCGAAGTCATGTTGTCCTTGTCACGGACCTCGCCGATCAGGATGCAGTCCGGCGCCTGGCGCAGCGCGTTCCTCAGACCCACTTTCATATCCAGCGTATCGGTTCCGACCTCGCGCTGGTTCACGATCGACTTCTTGTTTTGGAAAATGAACTCGACAGGGTCTTCGAGCGTGAGAATATGCCCGGTTCTCTGTTCGTTGCGGAAGTCGAGCATGGCCGCAAGGGTCGTCGATTTCCCCGATCCGGTTGCGCCCACCATAAGGATAAGGCCGCGTTTTTCCAGGACTAGGTCCTTGAGCACGGCGGGCAAGCCGAGCGTGTCGAGCGGCGGGATGGAGCTGGGAATGTAGCGCACCACGATCGCGGGCGATCCCTTCTGCCTGAAAGCGCTGATGCGGAAGCTGCCGACGCCCTGCAGGGTGTAGGCGGTGTTCAGTTCGAGCGAGTCCTCATACTCTTTTTTCTGCTTGTCGTCTATAACGTCATAGAGCAGGCCGCGTATGGTGCTGGCGTCCATCAATTGCTGGTTGACGGGCACGGCGACGCCATTGATCTTGATGTTGATGGGCGAGCCTACCGACAGGAAGATGTCGGAGGCCTTCTTGTCGGCCATCAACTGGAACAGACGCTTCATCGCGGACATAGGCATCCCCCTCAAGTCGGCCGTCGTCTAGTCGCCCCGCAACAATTCGTTGATGCCGGTCTTGGCGCGGGTTCTGGCGTCGACCTGTTTCACGATCACCGCGCAGTATAGGCCGTATTTGCCGTCCGCGGAGGGCAGGGTGCCGGGCACTACCACCGATCCGGCCGGAACCCGCCCATAGAGAATCTGCCCGCTTGCCCTGTCAAGAATTCGTGTGCTCGCCCCGATGAACACTCCCATGGAGATGACCGCGTTTTCCTCGACGATGACGCCCTCGACGATCTCCGAGCGCGCGCCGATGAAGCAGTTGTCCTCGACGATGGTGGGATTCGCCTGAAGAGGCTCGAGCACGCCGCCGATGCCCACGCCCCCGGAGAGGTGCACGTTCTTGCCGATCTGGACGCAGGAGCCGACGGTGGCCCAGGTGTCCACCATGCTGCCCTCGTCCACATATGCGCCGACGTTGACGTATGAAGGCATCAGGACGACGTTCTTCGCGATGTATGCGCCGCGCCGCGCGACGGCCGGGGGCACGACGCGGAATCCGCCGCGCTCGAACTGCGCCCTGTCGTAGCGCTCGAATTTCGTCGGGACCTTGTCGTAGAACTGCAGCGCTCCGGCGCGAATCGGCCGATTGTCCTCGACCCGGAAGGAAAGCAGCACCGCTTTCTTGATCCATTGGTGCGTGTGCCAGATTCCGTCGACCTTTTCGGCCACTCGCAATCGGCCGCGGTCGAGCTCATCGAGCACCTGCGCGACCGCCTTGCCGATTTTCGCCGGCGCCGCGCCGGGAGAAAGCCGTTCGCGGTTTTCCCAGGCCTCTTCTATCGTGCTCTGCAGTCGCTGCATCGTGGGCGCGCTCATAGTGTCTCCGTGAATTCTACGATACGACGGGCCGCCTCGAGGCATTCGTCGATTTCCGCGACAAGCGCCATCCGGACGTAGTGCGCTCCGGGATTGATGCCGGAGGCCTCGCGCGCGAGGAAACTCCCGGGGAGGACGGTGACGTGCCGCTCGGCGTAGAGCCGGCGGGCAAATTCGGTGTCGGCGACCGGCGTGCGCGCCCACAGGTAAAAGCCCGCCTCGGGGTGCTCGAGCCGGAGCGCCTTCTGAATCATCGGAGTGATGCGCGCGAACTTTTCCGCGTATTTCCTGCGGTTCTCGCGCACGTGGGCTTCGTCCCGCCAGGCGGCGGCGCTCGCGTCCTGCACCGCCGGGTTCATGGCGCCGCCGTGGTAGGTGCGGTAGAGCAGAAACGCCTTGAGTACCGCCGCGTCCCCCGCGACAAAACCGGAGCGCATGCCCGGCACGTTGGAGCGCTTGGAGAGGCTGGAGAACATCACCAGCCCCCCGAAACCCCGGCCGAGCTCCGTTGCCGCCTGCAGGGCGCCGAGCGGCGGCGCGGCCTCATCGAAATAGATCTCCGAATAGCATTCGTCGGAAGCGACGACGAATCCGTGCCGGTCGGCGAGCGTGAAGATATGTTTCCATTCGGCGAGGTCCAGCACCTTTCCGGTCGGGTTCCCGGGAGAGCAGACGTAAAGCAGCTGAGTGCGGCGCCAGACGTCCTCCGGGACCGATCGGTAATCGGCTGTAAATCCGTGCTCGGAGGTGGTGTTCACGTAATGCGGCCGCGCCCCGGCAAGCAGCGCCGCACCTTCGTAGATCTGGTAGAAGGGATTGGGACAGACGACCACGGCATCGCCGCGCGCGGGGTCCACCACCGTCTGGGCAAAGGCGAACAGCGCCTCGCGCGAGCCGTTCACCGGCAGCACCTCGGTCTTCCAGTCAATCGAGCGCAGGCGGTAGCGCCGCGCAAGCCACTCGGCAATCGCCTGCCGCAACGTTTCACCCCCTGCCGTGGGCGGGTAGGCTGCGAGCTTCGCGAGACTCTTCGACAATGCGCGCTTGATCAGATCGGGCGTCGGGTGCCGCGGCTCGCCGATACCTAGGCTGATGTGCGCGAGTCCCGGATTGGGCACGACATCAGCGAAGAGCACGCTCAGCTTTTCGAACGGGTAGGGCTGCAGCGACTGCAGTCGGGGATTCATTCGGCGAAATCCGGAAATGCCCGCGCTATCCGCGCCCGCGCGTGTCAACGAGTGCTCCGCTGCTCCCCGGCCGGCGCGAGCTCGAAGCCCGGCGCGGGTTTCCACCCCGCCCTGCGATGCTCTGCGACGACGCTGGTGAAGATCCCCCCGCGAACATGGAAGCGGGCGGTGAGGCGCAGAAACCGCGGCGCGAGCAGCTTGACGAGGTCGTCGCAGATCCGGTTCGTGACCGCTTCGTGAAAGGCGCCCTCGTTGCGGAAGGACCCGATGTAGAGCTTGAGGCTCTTCAGCTCGACGCACTTGCGGTCGGGAATATAGTCGAGATAGAGGGTGGCGAAATCCGGTTGCCCGGTCATCGGGCAAAGGCAGGTGAATTCCGGAATCTGCATGCGGATCAGATAGTCGCGGCGCGGGCTCGGATTGGAAAAGCTCTCCAGCGACTTGCTCGGCTTGGACGGCATTCGGGGTCCGGATGCGAAGAGGGAGATGGTATTATATGTGCTCCGTTTTCTCGACGATGAATCCGGCCCGCAGCCGGTTTTCTTTTATCCGGATTTGCAGCGTGTTCTGCTAGCGTGCGGCTCACTCAAATCAAGCTCGCCGGCTTCAAGTCCTTCGTCGATCCCGCCTCTGTAATCGTACCCGGCCAGCTCGTCGGCGTGGTCGGGCCGAACGGCTGCGGCAAGTCGAACATCATCGACGCCGTGCGCTGGGTGCTCGGCGAATCCCGCGCCTCCGCCCTGCGCGGCGACTCGATGCAGGACGTCATTTTCAACGGCTCCTCGCTGCGCAAGCCCGTAGCGCGCGCAAGCGTGGAGCTGTTCTTCGACAACAGCCTAGGCAGGGCCGCGGGTCAATGGTCCCAGTACGCCGAGATCTCGGTGAAAAGGGTGCTGCAGCGCGACGGGGAGTCTTCCTACTTCATCAACAACACCCATGTGCGGCGCCGCGACGTGCAGGACATTTTTCTCGGCACGGGGCTGGGTCCCCGGGCCTACGCCATCATCGAGCAGGGCATGATCTCGCGCATCATCGAGGCGAAGCCCGAGGAGCTGCGCGTGTTCGTCGAGGAGGCGGCGGGCGTGTCCAAGTACAAGGAGCGGCGGCGCGAGACCGAGCATCGCCTGGCCGACACGCGCGAGAATCTGGCGCGCGTAGGCGACATCCGCCGGGAGCTCGGGGTCCAGATCGACCGGCTCGAAAAGCAGGCGGAGGTCGCCCGCCGGTATAACGAGCTTTCAGCCGAGCGGACGCTCAAACAGAACCTGCTGTGGCTCCTGCGCCGCAACGAAGCCGAGGCCGAAGCCCAGCGCCACGCGCGCGAGATCGAGCGCGGCACTACGGAGCTCGAGGCGGAGATGGCGCGGCTGCGGGAGATCGAGCGCGAGCTCGAGCAAGCGCGCAGCGACCACTACTCGGCGGGCGACACGCTCAGCGCCGCGCAGGGCGAGCTCTACGGGGCCAACGCCGGCGTGTCGCGCCTGGAAACTGAAATTCGATTCGTGGCTGAGACGCGCCAGCGCCTCGAAGCGCAGCTTGCCCAGTTGCGGGCGCAGCGAGACACCGGGCAGCAAAACGACGCCGAGCTGCGGGACGCGACAAGATCCTGGCAGGCGAAGCTCGAGCAGTCGCGCGAGAGCCTGGAGCGATCGCGGACCAAGCTGGCCGAGGAGCAGGCCAAGCTGCCGAAGATGGAGCAGGCTTTCCGGTTGCTGCAGGGACGGATCGCCGGCGAGCGCGAGCGCATCGCCCAGGCCGAACAGGCGTTCCAGGTGGAGCAAGCGCATCTGGCGCACGCGGGAAAGACGCTGCAAGGATTGGAGAGTCGCGAGGAGCGGTTGCTCGCCGAGCGCGCCGAGCTGGTTGTCCCCGATTCCCAGTTGCGGGCCGACCTGGAGCAGGAGCTCTCCCAAAGCAGCGCGGAGCTTTCCCGCCAGGAGGCGCTGCTCGTCCAAGTAGAGAAGGCGCGCACGACCCTGGAACAGCAGCGACAGACCGCGACGGACGGACTGCAAACCCTGGAGCGCGAGCTTTCCGCCCTGGACGGCAGGCTGCTCACCTTGCAGAAGATCCAGAATCAGGTGGAGGAGAACGGGCAGATTCAGACCTGGATCGATCGACACCAGCTCGCATCCAGATCCCGGCTGTGGCAGAAGATCCGGGTCGAGGCGGGATGGGAAGCTGCAGTCGAATCGGCGCTGCGTGACCGGCTGCACGCGATGGAAATGTCCGACCCTGAGCTGCTGCAGCGGCTGCTCGATGACCCGCCTCCCGCAAAGGTCAGCGCCTTTATTCCAGGACCGGATGCGAAGCCGGAGCGCGAGCGCGGGTTGAAACCGCTCGCCGAGTATGTCGTCGCGCTCGAGCCGGCCGTGAGCGGAGTCATCGCGGCGTGGCTTGCGCCTTATTACGCCGTAGAGGGCGTGCCGCGTCTCATGACTCGCATGGAATTGTCGCCGCAAGCGGTGTTGGTCAATCACGAGGGCCACCAGTTCAACCGTTTCGGCGTGAGTTTTCACGCGCCTGATCCGGCGGACACCGGCATCCTCGCGCGCCAACGAGAAATCGAGGCTTTGGGCACCGATGCTCGCCGGCGCCAGGACGAAATCGAGAAGAAGCGCGAGGAATTTTCCCGGCTCGAGCGCTCGCTTGCCGAGCACGACGAGGGCCTCGCCAAGCTGCGCGTCGCCGGTGCGGCGCTGAAGCAGCATCACCACGAGCGCCAGCTGGAAAACCTCAAGCTCACGCAAGGGCTGGAGCGTTACGAAGAGCGCAGCCGGCAGATCGAGGGTGAGCTGCGCGAAATAGCGGCCCAGAAGGCTCAGGAAGAAGCCGGCCAAGCGGCGGCCGAAGCGCGCCTGGAACGGCACCAGCATGAAATCGACGAGCTGTACCGCAAAATGGAGCTGACCCAGCGGGAGCACGACGCCGGGGAGCAAGGCCTGCAGACACAGCGCAATGCCTTGCAGCAGGCCGAGCGGGAAGTTCAGGAGGCAGGTTTTTATGAGAAAGAATGTATAAGTAAAATCAATGAAATAAAAAGATCTTCTGAAGTATTACTTGAGCAAGTGCAGGGCGCTGCGCAAAGCCTGGAGCAGCTCCAGGCAGAGTTCGCCGCCCTCAACGATCAGGTGTTGCAGGTTCAGCTTCAGGAGGAGCTCGCGACCCGGGTGGCCCGAGAACAGGCGCTCGCCGGGGCGCGGAATCGGCAGGAGGAAATCGCCCACAAGCTGCGCTCCGCGGAAGAAGCGAGGCTCGCCTGCGAGCAGAAGCTGCAGCCCGTGCGTGACCGCATCGCCGAGCTCAAACTGAAGGAACAGGCGGCGCGCATCAACTCCGATCAGTTCGCCCAGCAGCTGCGCGAGGCAGGCGCCGATGAAGGAGCCCTCGCCGCGGCGATTAAAGAGGGCCAGAAGGCGGCGCCGCTGCAAGGCGAGATTACGCGCCTCACCAATGCCATCGCCGAACTCGGCGCCATCAACATGGCTGCGCTCGAAGAGCTGACGGCAAACCAGGAGCGCAAGCAGTTTCTGGACGCCCAGGCGGCCGACCTCTCCG
>WNFE01001974.1_pt1 | contig 15028 bp, 14 predicted proteins | sample 5400451 | NCBI WGS metagenome assembly WNFE01 (sample SAMN13153344, study PRJNA577476) | soil metagenome | isolation source: 200 cm saprolite under Douglas fir tree site 2 hole 2 | place: USA:California | collected 2015-04-18 | reverse complement strand
CAGCGCGTCGTGCTGGTGGACGACTCCATTGTGCGCGGCACCACCAGCCGCAAAATCGTTCGTATGGTACGCGAGTCCGGCGCCAGAGAAGTGCACATGCGCATCAGTTGTCCGCCCACGATTTCGCCTTGTTATTACGGCGTGGACACCCCTACGCGCGAGGAGTTAATCGCCTCCTCGAGCACTCCGGAAGAAATCTGCAAATTCATCGGAGCTGATTCGCTGGGCTACCTTTCGCTTGCCGGGTTAAAACAAGCGGTGAACGACATGAAGGGCCACTATTGCACGTCCTGCTACACTGGAATCTATCCAACGGACCTAGTGCAACTGGAAGTGCGCAAAGGCATTGTGAACAAAACAGGTGACGCGATGAACGGCAACGCTAGTGAAGGGCCAATCGAACATCCCGTGGCGGTGGAACATGAAAGCTGAACCCAAGCCCAAGAAGGAAGCGCAGCCTAACGTGCCCGTGGGGCAACGCGTGCAGCGCGAGGTCATCGCCTGGTTCTGGGTGGCGCTGGTGTTTTTGCTCATTAACGGCACCATCGGGCAGGCGCGCGTGATTCCCTCCGGCTCCATGGAAAACACTCTGCTGATTGGCGATCACCTGATCATGAGCCGCATCGGGTACGACGCGGGCGTGCCTTTCACCAATTGGCATGTGCCGTTGTGGCGCAATCCGCATCGCCAGCAGGTCATTATTTTCAAGCCGCCTTTTGCGCCGGATACGCCGGATTACGTCAAGCGCGTTATCGGCCTGCCGGGAGATTCCATTGAAGTCCACGACGGTTCGGTGTGGGTGAATGGCCAAAGACTCGCGGAAAAGTACACTACCGGCCGCACCGAACCTTACGATCTGCGCCAGCCGTACAAGGTTGCGGACAACTGTTATTTCGTAATGGGCGACAATCGCGGCAATTCCTACGACAGCCGGTTTTGGGGCTGTGTCCCACGCAAAGACATTATCGGCACGCCAGTGATGATATACATGTCGCTCGACGTTCCGCCGGACGCTTGGGAGCCCGGCCAGATTCGCGAGCGCTTCTTTGCGTACGCGAACGCGTTGGTGCATCCGGGCCTGGTGCGCTGGAAGAGATTGTTCCGGACCTTTTAGGCTAACTGTCCCCACGCAAGACATTCTCCCGAAAGAGAACGGCAGAAACTTCCGTGCGCTTCGCCGACAAACTCACGCCAGCAGGACTCTCATGAAATACGCCGACGCCGGAGTGGACATCGCCGTCGCCGACGCGGCCAAGCAGCGTATCCGCCACCATGCGAGTAGAACCTTCACGCCGGGCGTGCTCGGAGGCATCGGCGGATTCGGCGCGCTGTTTGCGATGGACAGAAAGAAATGGAAAGAGCCGGTGCTGGTGTCCAGCGCGGACGGCGTGGGAACCAAACTTAAAGTGGCCATGGCTACCGGAGTGCATTCGACAGTCGGCGGAGATTTGGTCAACCATTGCATCAACGACATTCTGGTGCTGGGCGCGGAGCCGCTCTTCTTTCTGGATTATCTGGCCATGGGCAAGCTCGATCCAAACGTGGTCGAGCAGCTCGTCGACGGCATGAGCCGGGCCTGCCGCAAAGCGGGCTGTGCGCTGATTGGAGGGGAAACAGCGGAAATGCCCGGCTTCTATCCTCCGGGTGAATACGATCTCGCAGGCTTCATCGTGGGAGCCGTCGATCGCAAGAAGCTTCTCACCGGAAAAAATGTGAAGCCCGGCGACGCGCTCATCGCGCTACCCTCCGCAGGCTTGCATACCAACGGTTATTCCCTCGCGCGCAAGCTCGTGTTTGAAATTGCCAAACTCAAGCCGGACACGTACGTAGCGGAAATCGGCAATAAAATCGGCGCCGAGCTGCTCAAGCCGCATCTTTGCTACGCACCGGCCCTGAAAGATATTCTTGCGAGCGGGCGGGTGTCCGCGCTGGCGCACATCACCGGCGGCGGCATCCCCGGCAATCTGCCGCGCGTGCTGCCCTCCGGCGTGCGTGCCGAAATCGATCTGGCTGCGTGGCCGATTCTGCCGATGTTCAAGTATCTGGCCAAGGTCGGCAAAATCGACGCCGATGAACTTCTGCAATCCTTCAACATGGGTGTAGGGATGATTCTCGTGGTCCCACCGCAAAATGTGAAGCCGGTGGAAGTGGACTTGAAGCGTCGGCGCGAAAAATTCTTCCGCATCGGGCGCATCGAGCGAGGCGACTCCGGCAAAGCGCGCGTCAAGTTTTCCGGCTCGCTGGGCTTGCAATAGAAGAGCTGGTCGGGCTAAAGCGAACGTCCTGCGGAGCTTGGAGGCATTGTCGTGGAAGCTGTTGCGGCTGGAGGCGTCGTCGAAGTAACTCCATCGAGCCCTAAAATATTCACCAGCCCGGCATTCGACGGCACGATGTATTTGGTGTTCTGCGCCAGCGTATTGTTCAGCACTTCCAGGCGACGCAGCATTTCCGCGCGCTCCTTAAAGTAAGTCTCCGCAGCGTTGGAGACCAACTTAACGGCTTCGGCTTCCGCGTTGGCACGTGTGATGCGCGCTTGCGCATCGCCCTCCGCCTTCAAGATTTCCGACTGTTTCTTTCCCTCCGCTTGGAGGATCTGGCTCTGCTTGATGCCTTCGGCCTCGAGAATCGCGGCACGCTTGTCACGCTCGGCTTTCATTTGGCGCGACATGGCCTCCGTGATGTCCCGTGGCGGATCGATTTTCTGCACCTCGACGCGCGTAACTTTAACGCCCCAATTATTGGTCGCCTCATCGAGCACTTCGCGCAAATTCGTATTGATCATGTCGCGCGCCACAAGTGTTTCGTCCAGCGTACGGTCGCCGATCAAATTGCGAAGATTGGTCTGTGCCAGAGTGGTGCAGGCATATCCGAAGTCCTGAACCTCATACTGCGATTTCACCGGATCGATCACCTTGTGGTAGACGACCGCATCCACTTCCACTGTGACGTTATCCTTAGTGATGAGTTTTTGCGGCGGGACGCTGATCACCTGCTCGCGCATGTCTACGCGAAAAATGTCGTCCACAAAAGGAACTATGAACGTCAGCCCAGACGGGGCCATGGCGTGGTATTTGCCAAGGCGCGTGATCAAGCCTTTTTCGTATTGCTTCACGGTGCGCGCGCCCTTTGCGAGGGTGACCAACCCGAATATTACGAAGACCACCAAAAATGCGGTGAACAGAAGGGTCGTATCCATGCGCCTCACCTCACCTTAAGCGTCACGCCTTCGACTGATTCAACCTTGACCGTGGCTCCAGCATCCCGCGGCACCTGGTCTGCCGCGGTCAGCTCTGCGCGCCACGTCTCGGAGCCCAGCTTGACCAACCCTGCTTCCCTTGGGGCAATTCGCTTCGTGACTACGCCTTCCTTGCCGACCACCGCGTCCACGTTGGTCGGTCGGAGTTGGACGTTAAGCCTGGCTCTGAGCCAACCGCGGAATAGCGCCAAATACACCAGTGACAGCGCGCCCGCCGCGAACAGCCCGATTCTCGCCGAGCCAGAAAAGAATCCGACGGCGCCGCCGATCGTCAATGACCCACCGATCAGTGCCAGATCAAATCCAGTAGCGGCGCCTAGCGCCACCTCGACGATCACGCATACGATGCCGCCGATAACCAGCAGCCAATTCACCCAATTGCCCACGGAAAATGCTCCTCGCGCCCTAAGTACCGCCGAAGATAACATCCGCGCATGTTCTATTCAATGGAGGAGCGGATTGCAGGATGTGCAGATTCTCTTAGGATGTAAATATCAGCGTCGCGCCTTTTTCTTTCGAGACCGTGATTTTGGCTTGCGATGTGCCCGAACCGTCCGTTTGGGGTTTTGTGCGGCGGCTAGTTCGCGGCGTTTGCGCGAGGCCCAGCGCGGTTTGTTGACTTGCCGGCAGCGGGCGATGCCCAAACCGTCCTCAGGGACATTTTCGGTGATCGTGGAACCGGCCGCGACATAGGCACCGTCGCCGATGCGCACCGGCGCCACCAGGGTCGAATCGCTGCCGATGAAGACGCCCTTTCCGATATTCGTCGCGTGTTTCTGGAAGCCGTCGTAATTGCAGGTAATCGTGCCAGCTCCGATGTTCGTTTTCGATCCGACGTTCGCGTCGCCAAGGTAAGTAAGATGCGGAACTTTCGCACCTTCGCCGACTGTGACCTTCTTGGTTTCCACAAAGTTGCCTACACGTGAGCCGCTCTTGAGGTGCGTGCCAGTTCGCAAGCGCGCGAAGGGGCCGACCGTGACGTTGTCGTCCAGCCGGCTTTGCGCGATCACGGAATGCGGTTCGATAGTCACATCGTTGCCAACGATAGTGTCACTCAGCACGCTGCCGGTCCGAATCGTGCTGCGCTCGCCGATTTTCGTCTTGCCGAGGAGCTGCACGGCGGGCTCGAGGACGGTGTCTTCCCCGGCGGTTACGTCCGGGTCTATCAAAACCGTTTCCGGCAACTGTATGCTGACGCCGCCATTCATCAGCTCGGCGCGCTTCCGCTCCCGAAAAATGCGGTCGACCTCTGCAAGGTCCGCGCGCGTGTTACAGCCCAATGCTTCCCGCGGATCGGCCGCGACATGAGCCAGCACCGTTTCATTTTTTGCAGCCAGCACGGCGACAGCGTCGGTCAGATAGAGTTCGCGATGTTTGTTGTTGGGCTTTACCTGGGCCAGCGCCGGCCAGAGCGTCTCAAGAGTGAAGCAGTAGATGCTGGAATTGATTTCGTTGAGGTCGCGCTGTTCGTCGGTCAACTGCGATTCCTCCACGATGGCCTGAACCGTGGTTTCGGACTTCCGCAAAATGCGTCCATAGCCGATGGGATCGCTGACCACCGCGCTTAGAATAGTTGCCGCAGCGTTCGCGGCGCGGTGCGCGGCGATCATCGACCGCAGAGTCTCCGTGCGAATCAGCGGTGCGTCACCCGGCAAGACAAGAGCGAGTTTCGCCGAACCCAGTGTCCGCCGCGCTACCTGCATGGCGTGGCCGGTGCCGCGCTGCGGCTGCTGCAACACGCTCTCCGCTTTCAGCAGCTCAACCACCGCGGACACCTGCTCAGCCTGATACCCTACTACCACGACGGTTTTTCGCTGTTTGAGCGGGGCGCAGGCGGCAGCAACGTGTTCGACCAATGGCCGCCCACCAGCCCGATGCAGAACCTTCGCCAGGCTGGATTTCAGTCGCGTGCCCTTTCCCGCGGCGAGAATGACAACGGCAAGATCATTGGCCGGCATAAGTCCAATCATTCTGCGGGAGCAGAATCAATTTCGCAATGCATCGATTCCGCGAATATTCTAGAAATGCTCAATCGGTGGCGGCAACGGAGGCAAAAGCGGTAAGAGGGGCCTCCGCTTGTTCGTGCAGCGCTTCCCGAGTCGTGACGGTCCAAAGAGTGGGGTCCGCGAGCAGACGGCTGACGAGCTGGGTATGCAGGGCGTGGCCGGCTTTGTGCGCTTCTACGCGGCCCAGCAAGGGGAGACCCGCTAAAGCCAGATCGCCAATCAGATCGAGCGCCTTGTGGCGGCCGAATTCATCGGGAAAGCGCAGCGGCCCGTTCATCACTCCGTCCGAGGTCAGCACGATGGCGTTTTCCAGAGTACCGCCGCGGATTAGTCCCATGGAGCGCAGCGGCTCGATGTCGCGCTCAAAGCAAAACGTACGGGCGCGCGCCAGTAGATGCCGGAACGTTTCTGGGCTTACGAGCATCTCCACTTCCTGCTGGCCGACCAAGGGATGCGGGAAATCCACATAGCAGCGCACGCGGAATTCATCGGCGGGATAGATGCCAATGCGCCGGTCACCCTCGATGACCTCCAGCGGCTTCAAAACCTTCAGGAAGCGGCGTTTGCGTCGAAGCCGCCGGGTGCCGGATTCTTGGAGCATCTGCATGAATGGCTCGGCGGAGCCATCTAAGATCGGAACTTCGATGGAATCGATGTCGACGTAAACGTTGTCAATGCCGCAGGAGTAGATTGCGGCAAGCAGATGCTCTGTGGTGGAGAGCAGCACGCCCTGTTTCATTAAGCTGGTGGCATAGCTCACGCGCGCGACGTTGTGCTCCTGCGCTTCGATCGGGAAATTGTCCAGGTCGATGCGACGAAACACGATGCCGGTATCGGCGGGAGCAGGGACAAGACTGATGTGCCCGTAAACGCCGGTGTGCAGTCCCACCCCCTCAGCAGAAGCAGGTTTCGCAATGGTTGTTTGGAGCATCTGTTAAACCGAATTTTAGCACATTGTCATCGAAAGAATTCGTCGTTTGTTCCTTAGTATCAATAACTTATAGCTGTCGGCAGCGTGCTGGAGGATCGAGGTGTGGTAATTTAGCAACACTCCGCCTTTTAACTTGTGTCTTTATGGAACGATTGTTCCCTCGAAACTACCTTTCTGGCTTCCTCTCCGTCTCCTTCTGCGTCCCATTGCATGCGGTGTTATACTGGGACTGTCTTTCTTCTGGGCAAGGTGAATGATGAATCGAGCAGCGCGTATCGGCATTCTAGTAGCTTCGGTGGCGATCGTTTGTTACGCAGGAATTGGCCACGTCCTCGGACGCACACCCGACGACAAAGCGTACAAATCACTGACTGTCTACGGCGAAGTGTTGCAAAAGATCCAGTCCGACTACGTTGATGAGCCGAACATGCGGCTGGTCACGGCCGGCTCATTGCACGGATTGCTGGAGTCGCTGGATTCGCAATCCAGCTACCTAACGCCGCGCGAATATACGGAATACAAGCAGAAGGCGCAGAGTACCGGCACCGGAGAGACGGGCCTCAATCTGAGCAAACGTTTCGGGTACATCATCGTGATTTCCGTTTTGCCGGAAAGCCCCGCGGAAAAGGCGGGCATACGTAGCGGCGATATCTTTGAATCGGTGGCCGGATTCACCACGCGCGACATGTCCGTGGGCCAGGCCCTGAACCTGCTGAATGGCCCCGTCGGCAGCGGTGTAAAAGTCGGCGTGATCCGGCGCGGCCGTGCCCAGCCCGAAGAAGTCGACGTGGTGCGCCAGAAACTGGCGGTGCCCAAGATCACAGCACAAAAGACCGATCCCGACTTTCTGGCGCTGCGCGTGCCCTCTCTCGATGCTGGGCGCGCTGATGAAATTCGCAACCGCCTTGCAGATGCGGAGAAGCAGGGAATTCACAAGGTGATTTTGGATTTGCGCGAATGCGGCCGCGGCCCAGTTTCCGAGGCCGTCAACGTCGCGCGCCTCTTCATACCTTCCGGGACCATCGCCACTCTGCGCGGGCAGACCGTTTCCGCGCAAACCTTTGCCGCCGAACCTGGCAAGGTGGTTTGGCGAAATCCGGTTTCTGTTTTGATCGATGGCACAACCTCGGGAGCGGCGGAAGTATTGGCCTCGGCAATGGTCGCCAATCATCGCGGTGACGCCGTAGGTGAGCGCACCTTCGGCTTGGCTTCGGAGCAAAAGCTGATCACCCTGGATGACGGCTCGGCCCTGTTCCTGACGGTGGCGAACTATTACAACGCTGGCGGCAAGGCCATTCTAGAAGACGGCGTGACGCCTTCGGAGGTCGTTCGCGCAGCGGCCGATGACGACGGTGACGTCAGCAATGACAGCTCGGCCTCCGCCAAAGAGGCGCCTTCCGGTCCTCGCCCGCTGTCTCCGGAAGATCCGGTGTTCCACAAGGCTCTGGACCTGCTGAAAGCGCCCGCGAAGAAAGCAGCTTAACCGCCGGTGAACAGCCAGCCCTGCCTGATTCGGGCGGGTATCTTTCTTTCGACCCTGGGCCTCTGTGCCGCCCTTTTGAGTGGCTGCAAGAAGGCGCAAAAGCCGCCTGCGGCGGAAATCCATGCAATTACCCGAGAGTTTTTGGCGGCGATGAAGGCCGCAACGCCCACAGATGTGCGCGGCGAGCTAGGCGCGTCCGACCAAGATCCAGGTAGCTTTGATCTTATCGACGTTACGATTCGGGCCGACTCCAACTCTTCTTCGCGAGAGATCATCTCTCGATTGTTGCGCGCCACGAGCAGCGTTGCCACACGCCGCCGCTTAAGCCGAGACGGCCCACTGGAAAGCCGCGAGGGAATCCTATACGCGTACCGCCGGGCTGGCGTCGTAACCCACAGGGTGCATTTTCATGAGCAGATGGAAACCGGCTCGCGCGAAGCACTTCCATCGGCGGAGGGCGAAGGCGCTCGTCTCGCCATCATCATGGATGACCTGGGAAACGATCGCGCCGCCGCGGACGCCATCTTTGCGATGCAGTTTCCGATCACCATCTCGGTGCTGCCAAATCATTCGCGGTCGATTGAGATCGCCCAAGAGGCCCATCGCCGGGGCTATCAAGTCATGCTGCATCTGCCCATGGAGTCCGTAGGCAACGAGCGGCCGGAAGCGCAGGAGTTGCGGCCAGGCATGTCCGCGGGTGAGGTGAGCACTTTGGTGGACGGTTTGCTGCAGGCCGTTCCAGACGTCGCCGGCGTGAACAATCATCAGGGCTCGCAATCCACGGCGGACGCGGCGCTGATGGACGAGTTGATGCCGGTGCTGCGGGAACACAATTTGTTTTACGTCGACAGCCGTACCACCGCGGCCACCGTCGCCTACGACAGGGCGCAGCGCCTCGGCGTGCGCTCCGGATTCCGTAATGTTCCCTTTCTCGATGACGTCGCGGAAGTAGGCGCGGTGCGCAAGCAATTGCAGCTTGCGTTGCGTGATGCTCGCAAGAAAGGTGACGCGATCGCTATCGGGCATCCGCATCCCGCCACGCTGCAAGCGATGCGAGACGTTCTACCCGAGGCGAAGTCCCAGGGAGTGCGGTTGGTTTTTGTGTCGGAAGTGGTGCACTAACTCTTGCGCAACAAGGCTTGGCTGGCGGGATGGCGGCGCGTGCCGGCTGGAAGCCCTTCGCGGCTCAGGGTAAACCAGCGCTACCGGGGAAAATGTCAGTTGTCTTTCTCCGCCTCTTTTTCTCTCTTCTTTTCGTCCTTGTATTTTTTGCTGCCGACTTCAGAGAAGCGCTTGTCCAAAGCGGCTTTGGTGAAGAAATCTTCGGAAAAGCCAGGATTGTATTTGCAGGATTGAAAGAAAACCTGGTTGACGCGGCGGCCGTTGCGGTCCAGCGTGATCTGCAACGGTGTCTGCACGCCGTCCATGAGTTGATAATTCGTGTAGATATGCGTTTCAACGCTGCGGTCGGGGGAAGTATCGTCCGCTAGGGTGACCACGGTGCGCACTAGAAAATGCGTGCTGCGGTCCACGGCCAAGCGGAAATCACGCTGCTCCGTATCTGTGATTTCGACCCAATCTACAGTCCGGAGATCCACGACGTCGGTTCCGCCGAAGCGGATCGTCATTCCAGGCTCTTTCAGCCGCACGCGGAGCAAATTGTTGATGTCGCGCTTGGCCTGCTCCTGAAAATCCGCGACCGCCGCGTTGCTTAGCTCAGACACACCGCCGCGATCGAGCGTCCAGCCACGATCGCCGTTATACACGTTGACGATCACGCCTTTTTTTGAAAAGTCCGTGCGATTTTTGTCCGGATAGCGCCAGTACACCTTGAAATTCGTGTAGCCGGTCAGCTCACCGCTGTGGCCAAACTGCGCTAGCCGCCCTTCGCAATTGCTCTCGCGAATATCAAGGTAGGTCGGGCCGCCGAGCGCGGTAATCAACTGGTCCAGAACCTGCTTGCCCTTGGCCGCACGCTCCTCCGGCATCATGTTGTCCGGGTTTTGCGCGTACGTTCGCTGCGCAGGCAGCGCCGCTGACAGCACGGCCAGCGCCAGAATCCAGCAGTTATTCATGGCAGACCTCAACCGCACAGCACCGCGCCTCCGTTTACATTGATGATTTCTCCGGTCATGAAGTTGGCCAGGTCGGAAGCGAGGAACAAGATGGGTCCGGCGATTTCTTCGGCTGTACCTGGGCGTCTCAGGGGAATCGAAGCGGTGATGGATTTGCCTCCGGCCTTCGACTTGATTACCGGGTTGGACATGTCCGTGGCCACCCAGCCGGGCGCGACGCAGTTCACCAGGATGTTGTGCCGCGCGAGTTCCGTGGAGAGCCCTTTGGTGAAGCTGATGATGCCGCCTTTCGAGGCTCCGTAGTGTGTGTGAAAGGATTCGCCCCGCTGCCCGGCGGTAGAGCTAATCGGGATGATCTTGCCGGATTTTTGCTTGATCATCTGCGGCACCGAAAAATGAATGATGGAATAGACGCTTTTCAGATTGACCCGAATCATCTCGTCCCATTGCTTCTCTCTCATCTTTTCGATGGGCAGGTCTTCCGCGTTCCATACGCCGGCATTGGCCACCACGATGTCCAGGCGGCCCAGGCGCGAAATCGCGAACTCCACGAGCTTCTTATTATCGGCATGGCGTCCCACGTCCGCTTTGAACGCTTCGACGCGCGTGCCGTGCTTGCCCGCTTCCTGCTGCACTTGCTCTGCCGCGTCTTTCGCTTTGTGGTAACTGAAGACAACGTCCGCGCCGGCTTGCGCGAAAAGTTTGACTGCCGCAGCGCCAATTCCCCGCGATCCCCCCGTGATGAGCGCGGCCTTGCCCGCCAGTGAAATCATGATTCCCCCAAGATCACACGCACGAAACGCGAAAACAGAAAAACCAAAACGCGGACGGCGAGCAGAATTTTCCGGCGGGCTCCGTGTTAGACCTTTTCCGCCACTGAATTGCGAGCCTTTCGCGCCGCTTCTACAAAATCGCGGAACAATTGCTCCGCGGCGGCATCGTCGTGCATGCGCTCCGGATGCCATTGAACGCCCACGACCCAGTTCGCGTCCCCAGTCCACTCGACGCCTTCCACCGTACCGTCATCGGCATGCGCGGTAACGCGCAGGTTTTTACCCGGAACTTGGATGGCTTGATGATGCGAACTGTTGATTTCGCCTCGCCTGCCGCTTGCGACTGCGGCAAGGCGGCTGCCCTGCTCGAATGCCGCCGCGTGGCGCGGATCGTCCTTCGGTTCCGGTATCAGGTCCTTTTTTCGGTGCGCTATGCTTGTACCGGTCTCGGCCCGCAAGTCTTGGATCAAAGTGCCGCCCAAATAGACGTTCAGGAGCTGACAACCGTAGCAGATAGCCAGGACAGGCTTCTGCTCGGCAAAGGCATGTTTCAGAATTGCCCGGTCAGTTGCTTCCCGAGCCAAATCAGCGGGTTCCGAGAGGCCGCGGTTCACGGCTCCATATTCCGCCGGTGCTACATCTGAGGGGCTGCCTGGCAGGACAAAGGCGTCCAGGGTTGGCAGAACTCGGTCAACCGCAAGCGGGTCCGACAATGTCAATAATACGGGTTCCCCACCCGCGCGCCGGACGGCATCTTCGTAGTTCTTGATTTTGGGGTGGTTCCGCTGTGTCTCTTCCTGGGAGGTGCGCCACGGAATACCTACTCGCGGGCGAGTCGAGGTGCGTCCAGATGTCATTGCGGCGGACATAGAACGTTAAATCGTAGCATTCGCGATGGGGAAGCGCCAACACGACTGGAACTGGAATTGTCAGCCTGCAGATGGCTACGAGCCCCTCAAGCCCGTTAACCTCGAGCTGATACGGAATGTCGCAAGACTGCGTCGAGGCCGAATTCAGGGCGGTGGAAGCAGGTGGGAAGCTCGCCGAGCCGGGAGGCGAGTTGCTCTGGTGAGGAGGCGCGTAGCGTCACGTGGCCGAGCTTGCGGCCGGCGCGCGCGGATTTGCCGTAGAGGTGCAGGTGCGCATCACGTATTGCGAGAACCTCGGCGGAGTCGGGCACCTCGCCGATCAAGTTGAGCATGGCCGAGCAGCCAATCGCATGCGTCGAACCTAGCGGATGTCCGACGACCGCACGGAGGTGATTCTCGAACTGGCTGGTGACCGCGCCCTCGATGGTCCAGTGGCCGGAGTTGTGGACGCGGGGCGCCATTTCGTTGGCCAGCAAGCGCCCTTCGTGCTCGAAAAACTCAATGGCCAGCACCCCTACATATTGCAGCGCTTCAAACACGCGGCGTGCCGCATCTTCCGCGGCGTGCTGAATTCCGCGGTCGAGCTGCGGCGCAGGCGCCAAAGACAAGCGCAGGATTCCCGCGCGATGGTGATTTTCCACCAGTGGATAGGCGGCAGTTTCGCCGGTGCGCCCGCGCACCGCCAGAACGCTGAGCTCGCGACTGAAAGGGACGAGGCGTTCGAGCAAGAACGGTGTGCTGTGCTGCGAAAGTTCGCTGCCTCTGCGGTTCCCCGCCGCCGGAGCATTTATCACCGGTAGTTCGCTTTTGGCTCTGGAGACATCTTCGGCGGAGCGAAGAATCCATTGTCCCTTGCCGTCGTAGCCCATGCGGCACGTTTTCAGAATCGCGGGTAAACCAATCTGCTGGACGGCGCCATCGAGCGCTTCCCGGCCGGCGACGGCGGCAAATTCGGTGGTGGCGATGCCCAGTTTTTGAAAGAGCTGCTTTTCGTTCAGGCGGTCCTGAGCCGCTTCGAGCGCGGCGGGAGGAGGGAGCACAGGCACGCGCTCGGCAAGAAAGCGCGCCGTTTCGACGGGAACGTTTTCAAATTCGTAGGTCACCAGCTCCAGTCCGGCTGCAAATTTCTTCAGCGCAGAGCGGTCTGTGAATTGGGCGGTGATGCGGGTGGCGATGCGTCCCACCGGAGCTTCCGGCGAGGGGTCGAGAAACCGGAAGTGCAGACCCAGCGGATAACCCGCGAGCGCGAGCATGTACCCCAGTTGCCCGCCGCCCAGAATGCCGATGGTCACGCCCGCGTTCCTTTTTTTCCGGGCGCAGAAGTGGTCGCTATTCCTAGCGCACGAGCCGGAGCCTTCGGGTCCGGGTTCGCGAGCACGCGCGCGGTCTGCCCATTGCGGAATCTTCGGTACGCCTCTCGCACTTCAGGATGCTTCGCGCCGAGAATGGCCGCTGCCAGCAAAGCCGCGTTAATGGCACCCGCCTTGCCGATTGCCAGCGTGCCGACGGGAACGCCGCCGGGCATCTGGGCGATGGAAAGGAGCGAATCCAAACCTTTTAGCGTTGTTGACTCCACCGGAACGCCGAGCACCGGTAGCGCTGTTTTCGACGCGGTCATGCCGGGCAGATGCGCGGCGCCGCCCGCGCCGGCGATAATCACTTCGATGCCCCGCTTTTCCGCGGAAGAGGCGTACTCGAAAAGCAGATCCGGGGTGCGGTGCGCGGATATGACGCGCGTCTCATGAGGAACACCAAGCTCCTCCAAGGTTTTTGCCGCGTGCTCCAGCGTTTCCCAATCCGAGGAAGATCCCATGATGATCCCCACCAGAGCAGCCTTCCCGGCCAAAGTAGATTCTTTCGCCATTCTTGCGTTCACCAGAACAGAGGCGGACATTTTACGGTGTTTTTCAGCGCGCCGCGACCTGCGCCCGCTTCCTCCAATAATGGCGGAGCTGCCCGACCAGATAGAGAGAGCCAGTGACGAAAACGGCGTCTTGGCGTGCTGCTCTGGACAAGAGATAGTCGAGCGCTTGCTCCGCATCGGCGATGACCGAGCTGTGACCGGCATGATGCGCCGCGATCTCGCTGAGCTGCGAAGCAGAAATGGCGCGCGAGGTGCGCGGCTCGGTGAAGACAACTTCGGCCGCGCGTGGAAAGAGCACTCCGGCGATTTCGTCGACGGCTTTGTCGCGCAGGGCGCCGTAAAGAAGGAAAATCTTGCGGCCTGCAAAATTTTCTTCCCAGAAAGAGGCCAACTCGCGGGCCGCGCCCGGATTGTGTGCCCCATCGACATAAATGTCGGGCTGCGATTGCAGTTTTTCCAGGCGTCCCGGCCAAACGGCTGCCGCGACGCCTTGTTCAATCGCGTGCTCCGGAATTCGACAGCCGCGCGCGGATAGCGCGCGTGCCGCCGCCACTGCATTAATCGCGTTCTGTAACTGGAAACGGCCGGCTAACTGCGGAGCGAGCTTGGCGGACCAACCCGAAGCAATTTCGCTGATCTGCGCGCGGACGCAGCCGTTTTCCAGCGCTTGCTCGTCCACTCGATAAGCCAGAGGCGTTTCGATGATCGGACAGCCCAGTTCTTTGGCGCGCGTCAGAATGACTTCGCGCGCTTCGGGCTGTTGCGCGGCGAGGACAACCGGAGTGCCCTGTTTTAGAATGCCCGCTTTTTCCGCGGCGATTTCGCGCAAGGAATGCCCCAGAAAATTTTCGTGATCGAAGTCGACGCGCGTAATCACGGAAATCCTGGGAGTCAGAATATTCGTCGCATCGAGTCGTCCGCCCAGGCCAACTTCGAAGACACCGAAATCCACGCGAGTTTGCGCAAAATATTGAAACGCCATGGCTGTCACGCACTCAAAGTAGGTGGGATGTGCGCGAAGCTTTCCGGCAGCGAGGAGCTCTTCGATTTGCGCTTGAATGTGCGTGAGCGTCTCCGAAAAATCGGAATCGTCGATTTCCGCGCCGTTCACGCGAATGCGTTCATTGATTCTTTCCAGGTGCGGAGAAGTGTTCAGGCCAGTACGAAAACCGGCCTGCCTCAGAATCGAATCCAGAAACGCAGCTGTCGAGCCCTTGCCGTTGGTCCCAGCAATGTGCGCCGAGGGATAGGCGCGGTCGGGCCGCCCCAGGTGCTCGGACAAGACGGAGATGTTTTCAAGGTCAAATTTTGCGGCGGCCGCCTGCGTCGGAGCAGCCAATTCCCTGCCGAGAGAGAGCAAGAAGCGCACCGCAGCGTCGTAATTCATTTCAGCCCAACAGCAGGTCGAAGGAATTGGCGATGAAGCTTTTCATCTCTTTACGGGGAACTACCGCGTCGAGAAAACCGTGCTCCAACAAGAACTCCGAGCGCTGAAAGCCTTCCGGCAGCTTTTGGCGGATGGTCTGCTCGATGACGCGCGGCCCGGCAAAGCCGATGAGTGCGCCGGGTTCGGCGATGTTGAGATCGCCGAGCATGGCAAAGCTGGCGGTGACGCCGCCGGTCGTGGGATCAGTCATCACGGAGATATACGGCACTTTCGCTTCGTCCAGCTTGGCAAGCGCCGCGGAAACTTTAGCCAACTGCATCAGGCTGATGGTGCCTTCCATCATGCGCGCGCCGCCGGAGCAAGAGACGATCACCAGAGGCTGCC
>WNFE01004287.1_pt1 | contig 15043 bp, 13 predicted proteins | sample 5400451 | NCBI WGS metagenome assembly WNFE01 (sample SAMN13153344, study PRJNA577476) | soil metagenome | isolation source: 200 cm saprolite under Douglas fir tree site 2 hole 2 | place: USA:California | collected 2015-04-18 | reverse complement strand
AGACGAAGGCCCTGAGGCGCGGGCTGATGTCTGGGGAGACGCTGCGGGCACCGCGCCAGCAGTTACGTCTGCTACGCGCCTCGGCCTTCGATCTCGCCTTAGATTTTCAGGGATTATTAAAGTCGGCCACGGTTGCGCGCCTTTCGGGCGCGCGCCGCATTTTTGGCTTTGACAGCGATGGGCTCCGCGAGCCGGCCAGCCGATTCCTGCTTCACAAAAAGGTTTCCATTCCGCCCGGTCTGCACGTCATCCGCAAGAATCTGACGCTGGCCAGGGCCGCGCTCGACATCTCGGGTTCGGATGACGAAAACGATTTCGAGTTCCCCATCGCCATCACCCAGGATCACGAACAAGAAGCTCACGAAGCGGCACGTGGAACAGACGGGCGGTACGCGATCCTGAATCCTGCCGGCGGCTGGCCGACGAAGCTCTGGAGCGCGGAAAAGTTTGGCGCGCTGGCGGACGAACTATGGAATCATTTCGGCTTGCACTCTTTGGTAAGTTACGGCCCCGGTGAAGAAGAGCTGGCGAACGTCGTGTTGTCGGCGGCAAAATCCGGCAAGGCCCGGGCAGTTAGTCTTTCGCTGAAAGGCTTTCATGTGCTCGCGAAAGGCGCGCAGGTTTACGTCGGTGGCGACACTGGGCCGACTCATCTGGCAGTTGCAGCCCGCACTCCGATTGTCGGGTTGTTCGGACCAACCGAGTGGTGGCGGAATGGCAGTCCCTATTCAGACGACGTCTGCGTCGAACGTAACGACATTGATTGTCGCGTGGATTGTCACCGCCGCGCGTGCTCGAAATGGATTTGCATGGACATCGACGTTGAGCGCGTGCTGCACGCGGTGACGGATCGTTTGCGGCGCGCAGGCTTCATCGCGGGCGCGGAACTTGTGACGATTGGCTAGAGGCGGAACATGGATGCAGCGATGGCGCGTGCCGCTGGGCTTTGCCTGCGCGGCGCTTTTCTTTTTGCTGGCGCAGGCCCGGCCATTGACGCTCATCGTCGGGGTTCTCGTCGCGTTGCCGGGTCTCGCGTTGCGCGCTTGGGCTACTGGTCATCTTAGAAAGAATGACGCGCTCGCCACCACCGGGCCTTACGCTTACACCCGCAATCCGCTTTATCTCGGCAGCTTTGTGATCGGCCTGGGATTCACGATCGCGGCCGGCAGGCTGATACTGGGATTGCTTTTCGCGCTACTGTTCCTGGGCATCTATGTTCCGGTGATGCGCGTCGAAACGAAGACGCTGGAAGAGTTGTTCGGGAAGGATTATCAGGACTACGCGGCCGCGGTGCCGCTGTTTATACCGCGAGTTACTGCTTATCGAGCCGGGGCGGCCAAAGCGAAATTCGATCCGGCACTTTACCGGCGCTATCGCGAGTATCAGGCCGCAATTGGGCTGGTCGTCGCGTGGTTGTTGCTGGCCATCAAGTGGTACTGGTTCAGATAAGCGAAATGTTGAGTTAGAAATCGCATGAAAAGAGCTTTTTCGATCTTCGCCCGCACTTCCCTGCTCCTTTTGCTGTTGGCGGCGACCGGCAGTTTCGCGCGCGCGCAACAGCCCGCCGTCAACCAACTTTCGTTTGTCCGCCGCGAAGAGCTTTATTATGAAGCCGAGTTTAAGAAGGGTCTGCTGCGCGGGGCGAACATCGGCGAGTTCCGCTTTAGCGCGCGTCCTGAGCAAACCGCAGCCGGCGATCCCCTGCGCCTGGTCGCCGACGTCGTCAGCAAAGGTATTTTTACCAGGCTTGCCGGGATTCACTTTCACGAGCATGTCGAATCGATTGTCGAACCTAATCAATTCATGGTTATGCGAACCAACAAGCTCGACGAACAAGGCAAACGCGTGCGGGTTAGCGACGCCATTTTCGACCACGAAAAGCGGAAAGTTACCTGGACCGAGCGCGACCCGAACCAGAACCAACCGCCGCGAATCACCTCACTCGATTTTTCTGAGCCAATCCAGGACCTGTTGTCTATGATCTACTTTGTGCGCACGCAGAAGCTCGAGGTGGGAAAGTCGTTTGAGATTCCGGTCAGCGATTCCGGCCAGGTGTATCGCGTGCCTGTGGCAGTCGTCGAACGCAAGCGCATCGATTGCGTGCTGGGACGTGTCAACGCCATACGCATTGAGCCGGCCATGTTCGGCGAGGGCCGCATGTTGCGCGGCGAAGGCAAAATGTCCATCTGGATTACTGAGGACAGCCGCCATCTTCCCGTCTGGGCACACCTCAACTTGAATATCGGCACCGTTGACATCAAACTGAAGCGAATCACCTATCAGAACACCGCCGGTAAACGCTGAGACCAGCCAAGGCCCTTTCTTGGAAAAGCCCGGCACCACGCCAACGAACAATCCGCTAATCATCGCGCATCGGGGCGCTTCCGTCATCGCTCCTGAAAACACCCTCGCCGCGTTCGCGCTGGCGATGGAGTCGGGCGCCGACGGAATAGAACTCGACGTGCGCTTGTCGCGCGATGGGGTGCCCGTTGTCATCCACGATGCTACGTTGCAGCGCACGGGACTTCGTCAAGAGGCCGTCGCCGGGATGACCGCAAAGCAACTGGGCAAAGTTGACGCCGGCAGTTGGTTCAACCGCGCGCATCCGCGCCGTGCGCGCGAAGAATACACGCGTGAGTGCGTGCCTACACTTGATCAAGTCTTCCGGCTCTTCCGGGATAGCGATGCCCGGCTTTATGTTGAGATGAAGGTCGGCGCTGACGAAGGTTTCGCCGATTTGACACGAGCCGTTGGGCAGTTAATCAAAGAACAGAAACTGCACTCGCGCACGGTCGTCGTCAGTTTCGATCTGGCCGCCATCGCTCAAATCAAGCAGATCGACTCTGCTATCCGCACCGGAGCTTTATTCGAGCCGAAGATCGACTTATCCACAATCGTCCGTAAACGGCGCATGATCGAGGCGGCGATCGATCACGCTGCAAACGAAATCCTGCTGCATCGCTCGATCGCCACTCGCGGCGTCGTCCGGCTGGCTATTCAAGGCGACCTGCCCGTCGTCGTCTGGACCGTTGACCATCCAAAATGGATTGGCCGGGCACACCGTCTGGGAATCCATGCGCTGATCACGAACGATCCCGCGAAAATGCTGGTGCAAGACAGGTTTAGAGTTCAACCTTCAGGTTGCCTCCGGCCGGGCGCAAGCTAACGCTTGAACTCTGAACAGAACCGTGACGCTTCCCGCGCCTCGACGTGCGAATCCGGAACGTCTCATGTATCATCGTCCGTCTCGTTAATCCTGTTGTTTCGATCGCGGAGGTAGATTCGCAGAATGCCGGTAAAGAAAGGCGCGCAAATCGCGCCAGCCAAAGGTAAGTTGGGAGTGCTGCTGGTCGGACTGGGTGCAGTCAGTACGACGTTCATCGCGGGCGTCGAGGCGATCAAAGAAGGTCTGGCCGAACCCATCGGTAGCCTCACCCAGATGGGCACGATTCGTCTGGGCAAGCGCACCGACAATCGCGTCCCCAAAATCAAAGACTTCCTGCCGCTCGCCGACCTGAAAGACCTCGTCTTCGGCGCCTGGGACATCTTCCCGGATTCTGCTTATGAAGCCGCCACGCACGCCGGCGTGCTGGAAAAGGAATTGCTCGGAAAGCTGCGTAAACCTTTGCAGAAGGTCAAGCCGATGAAGGCCGTCTTTGATCAGAATTACGTGAAACGCCTCAGCGGGACAAATGTTAAGAAGGGCAAGAACAAGCTTGAGCTGGCTAATCAACTGATCGCCGAGATCGCCGAGTTCAAGCGAAAGAATAAGTGCGCGCGCCTGGTGATGATCTGGGCGGCCTCGACCGAGATTTTCATGGAGCCTCACGCCGTGCACCGCAACTTGAAATTGTTCGAACAAGCGATGCGCGACAATCATAAAGCGATTGCGCCTTCGATGATTTATGCCTACGCCGCTTTGAAATCCGGGATCCCGTTCGCCAATGGGGCGCCGAACCTGACCGTGGATATTCCGGCGATGATGGATTTGGCAAACCAAAATGGTTTGGCGGTGTGCGGCAAGGATTTCAAGACCGGCCAGACGCTGATGAAAACGATCATCGCGCCCGGTCTAAAGGCGCGCATGCTGGGTCTGCACGGCTGGTATTCGACGAATATTCTCGGCAATCGCGACGGCGAGGTGCTCGACGATCCCGAATCGTTCAAGACAAAAGAAGAGTCGAAGCTGTCCGTACTCGAATACATTCTGCAACCCGACGTCTATCCGCAACTCTACAAGGATTTTTCGCACGTCGTTCGTATCAATTACTATCCGCCACGTGGCGACAACAAAGAAGGCTGGGACAATATCGACATCTTCGGCTGGCTTGGCTACAAGATGCAGATAAAAATCGATTTTCTCTGCCGCGATTCGATCCTGGCCGCGCCGATTGTGCTCGACCTCGCGCTCCTTCTCGACCTGGAGTCCCCGATGACCGCGCCCACCCTCTATCCCGAACACGACGTCTTCATCCAACTAATGAAGCTCAAGAACACTCTGCGCCACCTGCGCGGTGAAGACTTGATCACGCATCTGGGCCTTGAATATTACGACTGAGCCGCGCCACGGCACGGCTGATCGGCACTCGGAACACGCTTTGAGCCAGTTGCCGACCTTTCCGTGCAGTCCTGCAACCTCCCTCTCGAACGACCGCAAAGTCACAACAGGAAATGTCACCCGGTTTGTGCCGCGAAACGGCACATGGGCAGATATTACTTGAGTCCCAGACACGCCAAATCAAGTTAAGGCCCCTAATATTTTGGGTGACATTTTTTCCGGAGTCGTATATATAGCGTATGCGTCGGGCCGCGTGGCAGAATCGTTGGGCTTTTGCACCGGGCAAACTCCGTAAGGCCGCCGCGCATCAATCGTCGCAGCGGATCGTTCTTTGCATGAGGCCAAGCGGGAGGATCCCAAAGCCACGGCGCAGGAGGATTTCGGGATTGCCGCGGCTCGGACAACAGCCATGATTGCCGAACTAAAGAGAACAGAGATGGAAGCCCCAGCAAAACAGATTGACGAAAAGGTCTTTCTTGACCCTGAACAGAAAAGCCCGCGCGCGCAGGATTTCGAAGAGCGCCTGAGCGGGCGCATTGTCGGTCAGGAGCGCGCCGTGCGCCGCATGAGCGGCCTTTACCAGATTTTTCTGGCGGGCATGAATCCGCTCAACCGGCCGATCGGCACGATGTTGTTTCTCGGCCCGACCGGCTCAGGCAAGACGCGCGTGATCGAAGCGGCCGCGGAAGTACTCTTCGCGGATCCTAACGCCGTGCTGAAGATCGACTGTGCTGAATTTCAGCATTCGCACGAAATTGCCAAGCTGATCGGCTCGCCGCCGGGATACCTCGGTCATCGCGAAACTTCGCCGATGCTGACCCAGGAAAACTTGGATCGGATGCACAACGACGAGTTGAAGCTGACGCTGGTGCTCTTTGACGAGATCGAAAAAGCGTCGGACGCGCTGTGGCAACTCCTGCTCGGCATCCTGGACAAAGCGACTTTGACGCTCGGCGACAATCGCCGCGTGGACTTTTCGAAGTGCATGGTGATCATGACTTCGAACCTCGGCGCGCGCGAAATGTCCGAGTTGATTTCCGGCGGCATCGGCTTTGCCCCGGGCAAAGGCGTCAAGAACCCCGACAACGAAGTCGATCAGAAAATTTATCGCACGGCAGTCGAAGCCGCGCGGCGAAAGTTCTCGCCAGAGTTCATGAACCGCATCGACAAAGTTGTGGTGTTTCGTTCGCTCAAGGAACATCACCTGCGCAAGATTCTCGATCTCGAACTGCAGGGTGTGCAGGACCGCATCATGCTGTCCGCCGGCACCAAGTTTGTCTTTCAGTGCTCGGATACAGCGAAGGACATGCTGCTGCACGAGGGCATCGACTATAAGTACGGCGCCCGGCATTTGAAGCGATCCATCGAGCGCTTTTTGGTTTATCCATTGTCGAACCTGGTGGCGACCGGACAGATCGCTTTGGGTGATCTGGTGCATGTCGACCTCAATCTGGGCACCCGGAAGCTGCTTTTCTCGAAGCAGTCGGGTGGGGCTTTGATACCCGAAATAACCGCGGCGATTCCCGACGAAGAGCATGTGGCGGCGCGTTCTGGCAGCGTAGGCTTGCCGATACCGCAGGTTAAAGAGGGCAAAGCCGCGCGCAAGGGACAGGGACGAGGCGAAAAAAGCGAGGGATAAGTATCTCGTGAGCCGAGGTAGGTTTAAGGCGTCGGAGCTTAACAAAGCTTCGACGCCTCTTCAGTTTCTGGCAGTCGCAAGTCTTCGCAAAGCCTGGCGCGCGGCTTCGGCGAGATAGGGGTCGCTCGAGTCCAGCACGGCGCGCAGCGCAGGCGCCGCCGACGGATCGCCAATCAGCCCCAACGCCGCCGCCGCTTCGCGGCGCACGTCGAGCACATTCTGATCATCAGAAAGCGCGGCAATTAAGGCAGGCAGTCCGGCGCGACTGCGAATCTGGCCCAGCGAATGCGCGGCCGAGCGCATCAAGAATTCATCAGCCGGCGCCGCTTTCTTCTTCTTCATCTTCTTCATCCCGGAGAGCGCCTGCGATAGCGCGTTAACTGCCGTCTCGTCTCCGATCTGTCCCAGCGCCACGGCCGCAGCGCTGCGAACAGCAGCTTCCTTATCGCCCGATAGCAGTTCCGACAGGCGCGCCACCGCACTGCGGCTGTGTGTTTCGCCGAGAGCGTAGGCGGCTTCGCGACGGATGAACTCAGCTCGATCCTGCAAGAGCGGGACGATCAACCCGGCCGCCTCCGCCGGCGGCAGAAACACCACCGCGTGCGCCGCGGCGGCGCGAACCTGAACCTCTGGATCGTTCAATCCGGCGGCCGCGACCCGCGAAGCGTCCGGGCGTTTCATGTTGCCGAGCCGCATCAGCGCGTCGCGGCGTTCTTCAATCTCCGAAGAACTCAAGCGCTGTCGCTGCCGCTCGATCTCTCTCTGAATTGACGTTGGTTGGCCGGCGCTCTGAGCGACGCCAGACGGCGCCGCGCCCGCAATGGCGACAAGGATGCACGTCACCGCCGGCAAGCCGCGGGGGAACATAGTCAGCCCGGGCATCATTCGACTCAGTTTAGGCTTTGTCATTAATTCAACCTGTATCAATCCGCGAAGCCACGGCGTGCATCGTGTCGATAATCAAGACCGCGATCGGCGGATAGAAAAGCAGATCCGAAATCACCAGCGCAGTCGGTGAATATGATTCGATCGCGGTCGGCACAGTGTGACGAAACAGCAGACTGAGATCCGAGAAGAAATCCTGCGCATGCCAACCGATAAAAAGACCGATGCCCAGACTTACGACGTAGCCGCCCGCCAGGAATGCGTATGCCGTTAGGCGCGTGAACGGTTGCTCCGGCGTCGGCTCTTCGCGCGTGACCGAATAATGAATCTCGTCGGGACTGTAAGTATAGTGCCGAAAGTATTCCCGCAGCCGCCTGGCCAGGTGCCAGATGCCGACCATGAACAGCGTCCCCAGAATTACTTTGCCCAGCAAGCCGAACGACTGCCACAGCGGAGGCTTGATCATCGCCACGAAAAACGTCGAGAGAAAAAGCGACACGGTGGTAAAGACGGCCCGCTGGCGCTCGCGAATCTCTCGCCGATCGTTTTCCAGAATCTGGTTGACGACCCGATCCCAACGCGCCTGCGCCGCAATCGTGCGCGCGCGTTGTGCGTGCGGGTTGTCAGAGTCGAGGATCGAAGCGCCACGCTCGCCCTGATTAAGTTGCCGATCGTGGAAGGCGCGCTCCTGGGGATCGACCAGCGTGTGATAGGCCAGCGACAGCAAGGCGAATTCCCGCGCCGCCTTTTCTGAGCCGCGATTAACGTCGGGGTGACGCTTGCGCGCCAGTTTCCGATACGCGGATTTGATCTCAGTGGCGGTCGCGGTTCGCTTGACGCCAAGAACGTGATAGTAGTCGGTCATCAAGAACGTGATAGGACTCGGTCATCCCGAGCCTTCGCTCGATGATTTTATCACTCTGAGGGGATGCGCGATAGCCCCATCTAGCTCGTCTGATCGCGCGCCGAACGCTCGACGAATTCGATCAGCGTTCGCACTGCGATGCCGGTTGGGCCTTTCGCGCGGTAAGGCTTCGCGTCGTCGCCCCATGCTGTGCCGGCGATGTCCAGGTGCGCCCAGGAAACTCCATCGGCAAACTCTTTGAGAAAAGCCGCCGCGGTAATCGTGCCGGCCTTTCGGCCGCCGACGTTTTTGATGTCGGCAATGTCCGATTTGATCTGGGCCGAGTATTCCTTGTCCAGCGGCAATTGCCAAAACTTTTCGCCAACTCCTTTGCCCGCATCGATGACTCCGTCGATCAGAGCCTGATCAGTTCCAAGAATTCCAGTGTTCACGTCCCCAAGCGCGACCGAAACCGCGCCGGTGAGCGTTGCCATGTCGATGATCTGCGTCGCGCCGAGTTTCTTCGCATACGCGATCGCGTCGGCGAGGACCAGGCGACCTTCGGCGTCGGTGTTGATGACCTCGATCGTCTTGCCGGTCATGGCTCTCAAAACATCTCCGGGCTTAGTCGCCTTTCCTGAAGGCAAATTCTCTGAGCACGGCGCCACTCCCAGCACTGGAATCGAAGGCTTCAATTGCGCGATCGCCCGCATCGTGCCAATCACCGTGGCCGCGCCGGTCATATCGTATTTCATCAGCTCCATGTTCTCACCCGGCTTCAAAGAAATACCGCCCGAGTCGAACGTAATTCCCTTCCCGACCAGCGCCAGCAACTTCTTGCCGCGCTTCCCGCGCTTCGGTTCGTACTTCATGACGATGAGCTTCGGCGGCTCGTCCGATCCGCGCGAAACGCCGAGCAGCGAGCCCATGCCGAGTTTTTCCATCTGCTTCTGATCGAGCACATCAAACGTGAGACCAAATTTCCGGGAGGTCTCCTTCGCCCGCGCCGCAAGTATCGTCGGCGTCATGTAACCGCCGGGTTCGTTCGCGAGATCGCGCGTGTAGTTCACGGCTTCGCCTACGATGCCGCCTCGTTCGGCGCCGCGCTGCACAGCCTTCTCGTCGGCGCCTTCAATGACGACCACGATCTCTTTCAGCTCGCGCTTTTCTTTATCCTTGGTTCGATACTTGTCCGGCTCGAACAATCCCATCACAGCGGATTGAATTGCCATCTGGGCCACGCTCTGGGCATCGCCCTCGACCCGCGGCGCTAGGGCGATCGTCCTGGCGTTCTTGCCTCGCAGAAAACGCGCCGCCGTTCCCCCAAACTGAGAAACCTGGGCCGCCTTGTAGTCATCCCGCTCGCCGCAGCCGATTAGCAGCAATCGCTTTGCTTTCAGTCCGCTGTTCGTGAGATGGAAATACGCCGTCTCGCCTTCTTTGGCCGCGAACTCTTCCGTTTGAATCACGTTGCTGATCAAGCCGCCGACTTGCTTGTCCAGATCCTTCAGAAAACCACTGTTCGGCTTCTCGCCCTTGAAAACGGCGACGGCCAGTGCCTGCACATCAATTTGTCTACACGATTTTGAGCTTCCACGAACGTCCATAACCTTGTCCTCTCAGTCTTATCGATTGCGTTCTTTTAGTTGCGCGCGCGTCTCGCGCTCGACTATGCGGCGCAATTCGGTCTCGCGCTTGTCGTACAACTTTTTCCCTTTAGCGACTCCGACTTCAAACTTGATTTTCCGATTCTTTGCATAGACCCGAGTGATCACCAGGGTCATGCCCTGCGCCGACGTCGCCTGGTCGAGCTTATCGATCTCGCGACGATGCAGCAGGAGTTTGCGTGTCCTCAACGGATCATGATTCGCGCGGTTGCCGTGGGTGTAGGGCGAGATGTGCGCGTTGAAAAGCCACGCTTCGCCATCACGAACCGCGACGTACGACTCCTTTAGCTGGATCCGGCCGTCGAGCACGCTTTTCACTTCGGTTCCAGTCAGCGCCGCGCCGGCTTCGTACTTCGTCGAGATGTGATAGTTGTGAAAAGCCGCGCGGTTGGTCGCCAGGATCTTTTCTTCCTTAGCTTCTGCCATCGAGTTGCTTTAAGCGAATTCCGACTATAACAAGCCGGCGAGCGCGGAACAAGCGCGCCTCACTTCGGCCCGACCGATTTTTGCTGGTATCCTCGATGCTTGTTCGAATCCGCGCATCATTCAACCAAACAACGCTCTCCGTGGCGAACTCTCTTCTTGGTTGCCGCCGTCCCGAGAATTCTCGGCGCCTTCTTTCTGCCCAACGCTTTTGGCGACGCTTACGTTTACATTCGCGACATCGGCGTGATGAGCGCGAAGATGCGCGCGGGCACATTCGCGATCACGGATCTCTACGGCTTCTGGCTCCCGCTGTATCAATTCTTATCTGCACTCATCAATGTCTTTATCGGGAACGGATTCTATGCGGGAAAACTGGTGTCGGCAGGATTTGGAGTCGGAGTTTGCGTACTGATTTACAGCGTGACGCTGAAGCTAACCGCGCACCGCACCGCCGCGTTGCTGGCTTTTCTGGTCATCGCTTTGAATCCGCTGCATATCTTCTATTCGGCCTCAGCGATGACCGACGTGCCGCATGCTTTCTTTCTTCTCGCGAGTCTTTATTTCTGTTTGCAGAAGCGTTGGGTGCTCGCCGCGGTTTTCGCCGCGCTCGCAGGACTGACGCGGATGGAGAGCTGGATGTTCTTCGCGCTGATTCCCGCGATTCAGTTTTTCAGAGAGCGCCGCATCTCACTCGCGGCGGTAGCGATCCTCGCAATCCCACCGCTGTTCTGGCTCTACGTTTCGCGGAAAGCCACTGGAAACTGGCTCGCGTGTTTCGCGGCGCGCCGGGAATATCACGATTGGCTGTTCGCCGCGAATCCCACCCTCGCCCATTTTTCTCTGCCGCATATTCTTCGTGACGGCGCGACGCTACTGGTTTCCGCAGACATCACGGTGCTGATGGGCGGCTTCGTCGCCGGCTGGTTTGTCAGCCAGCCCCTGGTTAGTCGCGCACGCCTTCAGGAAAACGTGCGCGCGATTGTCCCGGCGCTCATTTTCTTCTTCGCCACTTTGGGCATGATCGTTCTGGCCTATCTGAGCGGCGCGATGCCGATAATTTTTCCGCGCTATGGCCTGATTCTGTTCACGCTGGGAATTCCGATTCTGGCGTGGACAACTCTGACGTTGAGAAAGCGCAGACCACAATTGGCGCGCCGGCTCTTGATTTCAGTGATCGCGATCCTCGCCTTCGATGCGAGCGTCGAACTTGTTGGTTCTGTCGGGCTGCTCAACCAAATCTCCGCTCAGCGCGCTGTCGCCGTTTATCTTCACGCCCACTTCCAACCTAACTCGGACGCGCGCATCTTCTGTGATGAAGGAACGGTGCAGGCTCTGTCCGGAATTCCGCCCGACAAGTTTCTGACTTCCTTCGACGCGCCACGCGATCGCCAAGCCTTTCTGGCCTTTCTGAACGAGAAGAAGGTCGAGTATCTGGTGTTTGTGAGCAATCAGGATTCAACTCCGGTGAGACTTTTTCCGTGGGGCGAATACGGAGACCGCATCGGGCCTTTCGAGCCGGTGATGAACAGCCATACCGAATTCCTGAGGACGAACATTTGGCTTTACCGACCACGACCAACCCCGTAGGATGCCAGGGAACCGGACACAAATAGAGGCTCGCGATCCCATAAATGGAGATCGCAAGCCCCGACGAAATCGCTAGATCGTCTTCCAGTTCTTACCAGGGGCGCGGGTCACCGCACTTGTAGCCGGGACCGTTGATGAAGCGTTGAACCGCCCGCTGATCGGCATCAGCTTTGCCAGAGAGCCGCACGCTCGCGGGCACCCAACCCTTCGATTGATCCGCCACATCGCATAGATATTCCACCTGAATCTGATTCGGCGAGTGGAATCGATTGGCGGTGCCGTCCGTTTGATAGAGCGCGCCGAAGGCGTACGCGCCGATGCCGTGAAAGTAAAAGTAGTCACAGTTACCCACGGTGCAACTTCCCGTTGGTCCGCAGCGGTGACCACTGCACGAACCATTGCTCCATCCGTACTTACTCAACCACGCGTGCCATCCCTCATGCATAAAATCGCCGCCGCGCGAAGCCGGGTTCGCGTTGGCCGATGAGGAGTTGTACAGCAAGCACATGGTCTGGACCTCGTTCGCGCCAAAGACGTGATATTGAAACGCGCCGAAGCAGCACGAGTCGTCGCTGGCCGTGTGATAGAGACTACTGTGAAAGTTGCTGCTAGCGGCTTCACTGGTGGCCCGATAGTCGACCGTGCCGTGAAACGATTGGCTGTTGTTGTCAAGCAGACCATACGTTACCAGGTAAGCTGCGTTCCAGTGTTTGGGCCACTCGAAATTGACGTTGCACGAGTCGTTCCAACCGCGATTGTTCCAGTCAGACTGGCGCTGATCGTGTGCTTGATATGACCACAGATAGAAATCCCGCCAGCAGCCATGCGTGGACCAGAGATTCGCGTCGGCTGTGCTGGCACTTGACTGGTTGCAGACCGCGTAGACGCTGGCCGCTGACGCGACGAGCAACAGAGAAGCCACTAGACATTTGATTTTCGTAAACATACAGATCCTCCTTTCGAGAGTTGCAGCTACCAGACTGGCGGTTTGGTGTAGCGCGGATTAGTATCCTGGTGCTTCTCAGTCTGCGGTTTTGTTTCGCGTTCAGGCTTCTGTGGCGCCGCTTCTGGGTGCGCCTTCAAGAAAGCCTCCAACTTACGGTTGAACGACTCGGCATTCTCGCCCGTCTCTCGCCGCACTCGATCGAGATAAATCGCTTCGCCTTTGCGGACATATTGATTCAGAGTACGACGTGCTTCCGCACCCTGATCGCGATGATTCCAGAGATACGCTTCAATCGCTTCGGCGCGGACGATGATTGAGGGATGCGCGCGCACGGCCCGAAAAACAAACTCGTCCGTCGCTTTAGTGTTGAAGTACGCGAGACCGTCAATAGCCTTCGCTTGCAACTCTGCCAATGCCGTCTGCTCGGCAATCTCACCGTCAACCCTGGCGCCGGTTTGCGGAAATGGCAGATTGAGAAAGCGGTTTAAGCATTGTGCGCCCAAAGGATTTCGCAACTCGCCCAGAAGCGACAGGATCAGGAGCGCCCGGCTGTGATCTTCCTTCTGGGCCTTGAAGGCCTCATCGCAGAGTACATTCGCGACTTCTCTGTTTTCGCGCGCGGCGCCGAGCGCTGTGCGTATCTCTTCACGCTGGCCCGTGCCTGACATGCCGGCAAAAGCTACAAACTCCAGCACACTGGTACGCGGATCTCTATTTGGCGCTACGATTGGCGGCACCGGACGCTGCCGCGATTCGTTGATCCGGCTGGGATTTGGCCCGGCTGGCTCTTTCGTTGTCGGCACCTTCTCAACTTGCGGCAATCGATTTACCTGGCTCGCGGCAATCGAGGCCAGCGTAATCACAGCCATAGCGATCGCGACGATTATCAATCTTCTTTTTTTGCTCTTAAACATGATAGACACTCCGTTTTCCGGCATCTGGCGATGCGATGAACTCATCGGTAGCGGTGATTCGTGAGACCAAGTCGGAGGGCCAAAGGAAATCTGGGAGGCCGCGCTCTTGGTCGCTTAACCCACTGATGTGAAACGTGTCGGTAGGCTATACCTTACGGGTAGGAGCGTCAAGAAAAATCCCGGTTACTTCGCTAGTCCGGGGACTGCGGTCAAATCAGCCGTTTTCTTAACATATCCAGCGCCGCTTGTGACGCGCGCCAGCGAATCAATTCGCGATCGCCGGGAAGTTTCAAACGCTTGTGCTCAGTGTGCGCGTCGTCGGCCAGCGCGATGTAAACCAGGCCCACGGGCTTTTCTTCCGTGCCGCCATCGGGCCCGGCGATTCCGGTCACAGCCAATCCAAAATCAGTCCTGGCGCGATGACGTACGCCGCGCGCCATGTCGCGCGCGACTTCTTTGCTCACGGCGCCGTGTTCTTTGATGAGCTTCTTGTCGACCCCCAGCAAGCGCGTCTTTGATTCATTCGAATAAGTAACCAGGCCTTCGGTGAAATAAGCGGACGAGCCGGGCACGCTCGTCAGCCGCTGAGCGATCAAGCCGCCCGTGCAGCTTTCGGCCACGGCGAGCGTGAATCCGGTAATCGCCAGCCGCCGTCCGACAACTTCTTCCATCGTCTCGCCGCGAAAGGAAAACACCGAGTTGCCGAGTTGCTTTTCAATCTTCAATGACAAGTCGTCGAGCAACGCCTCAGCTTCGTCTTCTGTGCGGCCGTGCGCGCGCAGATGGATTTCGATTTCGCTGCTGTTGAATAGAATCGTCGTCAGAGGGTTTTCGTACTGCGAATAAATGGGGGCGATCCTTTCATCCACCGCCGATTCACCCATACCCGAGACGCGCATTACGCGGCGCGCAAAATGAATGTCGCCCGCGAGTTTTTCGAAGCGCGCCTGCACGTGATTCTGGTACATCGGCTGGTTTTCGCGCGGCGGGCCCGGCAACAGCGCCACCGAGCACTCCGCCTGTTCGAGATAAAGACCCGGCGCCGAACCATTCGGATTCGGTAAGACTTCCGCGCCATCGATCACCATAGCCTGGCGCGAATTTCGCTCAGGCATCGTCATGCCGAAACTCTGAAAGCGTTCGCGAATTTCGGCGAGCACCTTTTCGTCAAGCGCCAAACGTCGCCCGAGCGCCCGCGCCACAACTTTGCGCGTGATGTCGTCCTCAGTCGGGCCGAGTCCACCGGTGGTAATCACCACGCGCGAACGCTTGACTGCGTCTTTGATCAATTCTTCCAGCCGCGCGTCGTCATCACCGACGATTGTCTTGAGCTTGACGTCGATCCCGATGCGATTGAGTTGTTCGGTGAGCCAGAGACTGTTGGTGTCGGTGCGATCAGGGGCGAGGAGTTCAGAGCCGATGGCGATGATTTCAGCGGTGAGCATCGACGATGATTATTACCACAGAGGACACAGAGGAAGAAACGTAAGGAAGGATCGGTACAGAACCGGGAGCGGTAGCGACCGGGATAAAGACTCAACTCATCGTCGCGATTGGAAAGCTCGTGTTAGCAAATC
>WNFE01006039.1_pt1 | contig 15065 bp, 8 predicted proteins | sample 5400451 | NCBI WGS metagenome assembly WNFE01 (sample SAMN13153344, study PRJNA577476) | soil metagenome | isolation source: 200 cm saprolite under Douglas fir tree site 2 hole 2 | place: USA:California | collected 2015-04-18 | reverse complement strand
GCCGAGCACCGCGAAGGCGAGCATTGTCCAGCGACCCAGTGATAGGCCGTGATCGCTCGCCGCAAGCTTGCGAATGGGCGCGAGCAAGCCGCGAAAGCCGCTCGGGTGCGCTCCGCCTTCGCCCGCCAGGTCGACCGACACGTGCCGCGCGATCGCTGAGAAGCAGGAGTCGAGGCAGGCTCCAGCCGAGTTCATCATCAGCAGCGACACGATAATCACCGCCCCACTTCCGAGCGACACCGCCACTCGCACCGGTGCATCGCCGGAGCCACCCAATCCGCTAAGGCGGGCGTGGACTCCCAAAAAGCTGTACAGCACGATGAATCCGCCGCCCAAAAGACCCGCGAGTGTATACGCGACCAGCATTTTTCGGGGTGGCGTTACGAACGCTCGATCCGTGAGTACTGGATCGTGAAATGGGTAGCTGGATGTTTGCAGCAGAGCGACCAAAAAAAGGTCGAGACCTCCCGCCAACGTGAATTGGCTGGTCGACGCGAGCCGGGCGACTCCGTGCGTGGGAACAGCCATCCCCAGCACCAAGGCCAACAGCACTACCGCCAACGCGAGTTGTAGGCGGTCGGTGAAGATCGACGCGCGTAAGCCGCCGCGAAAGGTGTAGAGCAAAACGCTCCCGGTGAACGCGGCGGCGCCGGCATAGAACCCTGGAGTGCCGGTTGCGCCAAAGTAGCTACCGACCACCGCGGTATTGCTCCATACCTCGTTGAAGAGTCGGATCAGAATGGCGGCGGAAAACAAGAAAGCCGCCGCGGGTCCGAAGCGAGCGGTCAGAAAGGGAATCAAGCCTTCGTGACCGCTCTTGCGAATCCGGTATATCAGCAGCCCGGCGATCGGGACCGAGAGATACCAGCCGGCATAAGCGATGCCTCCCAAAATTCCATACTTCTCACCGAGGTTGGCGGCGTTGGTGATGCTCTTTGCGAAGATCCAAGTGACCAACACGCTGGCGGTGAGCAGGGCGGCGGACGGCGCCCCTCGCTCCGAGCGCGCCCAAAGGAACATCCGGTGGTTTTCGGCGCGCGGAGCAATCAGGTAGAGCAGCAACCCATAGCCAAACAGCGCCACCCATTCGATGATCGGACTCAGAAACAGTCTCCGCGGATCACATACCCGCGAAGACCCATTCGTACCAGGGAACGTTAGGGAAGAACGCGAAGAACGGTCGCTCCGCGACTGGTGGAGACGTGCAGCGCAGGGGGCGACACCATCCGATCCAGCTCGAGTCGCAAGACGCGGTCATCCGGCAGCCACTGGGGCGCGCGAAGGCTTTGGTGCGCTCCCGTAGCCGGGTTCCACAACGTGAGTCCGCTGTTAGGCCCGGCCACGACAAGTTGTCCTGTCGGCAGGGCGATCAAATCGCGGACGCTCCGCTCCGGCATCTCGAGATCAATCTGAGGATCGTAATAGTGGAAAGTGTGCCCATCCCAGTAAGCTATCCCGTAGTCCGGATAGCCGTTGTAAAGGGCTCCGCCCGAGAACCATACTTTTCCGTCTGGCGCCACCGCGACCGCACTAATCGAAACATGGTCTCCCTCAAGCGGCGGCATGAAGACCGGTTGGTTGATGAACCCATAGTCATTGGGTGGAACCGGATACGGGTCTCCAAAAGCAAACGAGAATGCCTGTTCCCCAGGTCGCATGAACCAATGAAGCAGATCCGGATCCCATCGAATCTTGCCGGCGGTCCACATTCCGGCGACCCACAAGTCTCCATCGGGGGCCAAGGCTAGACCGCGCCAGTCGCCCATCCGCTGGTTGCTCTCGGTGTTGTCGCAGGGGCGGTGATAACAAACTCGCGGGTGGAGATGGTCGGCCATGAATTCGAGGTTGGCGGTGTCGAACCACTCGTCGGGCCGCGGATAGCGGAAGTGATCAGGCCTCATCAAGTCGACGCCATGATTGGTTCCCACGTACAACTCATGCGGGTGAATGAAATGGTCGTAAATCATTCGTTCCACGGTTCGGTTGTGCCAGTACTGACCACCGTGCGCGCCTGAACACATGTCGATCCGATCCGTCTGGATTGCTCCGTTCGGAAGCAGCCGGACACGGTCGAGTTTTCCGGTATGGCGATTTGGGTCATCCCACTCGCCGGTGCCCTCGTCGTGTCCGGCGTATCCGACGAATACCTCGTTGGGTCCACCGCCAACGATCTCCGTGATGCCGGGATCCACTGCCGCGCCGTAAATCGGGCAAAGGTGATCTCCGCCAGGTAACCGAGCGTCGCAGTACACAGCCGGATTGGATTGCAAGTGCAATCCATCCGCTGCCGCATAGCGATGGAACGTCGTTTCTCCCGGCCTCAGTAAATAGAGCGCGTCGTGCGTGGCCAGCCAGCGATTCTGAGTTTCATCGGTGCTAAAGCCCACGACCGGCGATTCGAGAATGCCGTCCACGGCACCGTAGCTGTGGTTTTCAATCGGCCACGGACCAGGGCCGCCGAAGTTGATTCCTCCGTCGGATCCACCGTCCACTCCTCCGTCCACACCTCCATCGACGCCACCATCCGGACCGCCGCCGAGGCCCCCATCGGTTCCTGCATCGATTCCGCCATCTCGTCCCGTGTCGGGGATTCCGCCGTCATCGGCGGGAGGGGGAGGAAGATCTTGAACACTCCTCATTCGGTCCGAGCCGGAGCCGCATCCCAGGTGCATCAGGCCGAGCGCCAAGCACAATGCGCCAAACAGACCCAATCCTGCGTTTGTCCGAATGCCCTCGCCGCCCATCCCCGTCCTCCGCTCCGACCCCGAGAAAGCTCTTAACCATAGGGATGACGTGTCACGCCGACCAGGGTTGCTGACCGTGCGAGCGGCCACCCGGCCTTCGACTATCGTCTAAGCTCACGCGGATGACGGATTTGGCTGGAAAAACAGTTCTCATTACGGGTGCCACGAGCGGAATCGGTTTCGAGGCGTCCGTCGAGCTTGCCCGGATGGGCGCCCAGTTGGTGATCGTCGGGCGCAACGAAGCGAAAACCGCACCCACGGCCGAAGAGGTGCGCAGGCGGTCCGGTTCAAACCGCGTCGAGTTCCTGGTTTGCGATTTTGCATCGCAGCGCCAAGTCAGGCGCCTGGCTGAGGCATTCCTCGCCCGACACGATTCGCTTCACATTCTGGTGAACAATGCCGGCACCGTGTTCGCCAAGCGAACGCTCACCGAGGATGGAATGGAAGCGACGTTTGCAGTGAATCACCTCAGCTATTTCCTGCTCACCCATCTGTTGCTGGACCTTTTGGTGAAAAGTGTTCCAGCTCGCATCGTGAACGTTACCTCGGTAGCTCATTATCGAGGGACGATGGATTTCGACGATCTGATGTTCGAGCGCGGCTATCGACTGATGCGCGCGTACTCTCGATCGAAGCTAGCCAATGTCCTTTTCACGCGCGAGCTCGCCCGGCGACTCAAGGGCAGCGGGGTGACAGTGAATGCGCTTCACCCGGGCGCAGTCGCGAGCAATATCTGGAGCGGCGCCCCACGGCGGATCCGTCCCGTGCTCTGGATTGCGAAGAGGCTGATGATGACTCCGGCCGCAGGGGCCAAAACAATTCTGTATCTTGCGACCAGTCGCGACGTGGAAGGGACAACTGGACTCTACTTCGAAAAAAATCGCCCCAAAGAGCCATCGCCACTCGCCCGTGACGATGCGGTAGCAAAGAGGCTCTGGAAAGAAAGCGAAAGGCTTGTGAGGATTACGCGCACTGTGACACAGGATGAAAACATTGATGTTACAAGGGCATCACCCTGAACGTGCTTTAACTTAAATTCAGGAATTCAAGCCAAACTGTTGCTTATCCAACTGTACAAACGTGGCTTGCTTAGCAAGCGATCGGTTCAGGTACTTCTTGACTTGCGCCACCGATGGCAGCAAAACGCTTCTCGCCGAGGCAGGTCTCGACAGGCCTGAGGGGCGGCATTGAAATCGCAGGCTTCGCCGGCCTGAGGGGCAGTCCACCAGCAGTAAGACACTTATTCGGGGGTTCTCATGAAACACATCATCCTTGTGTTCTCAGGCGTTGTCTTCGGGACGGGCGTGCTCTGCAACACAGCGCTCGCGCAAGGTAATTGGCCGCAATGGGGTCAAAACCCGCAGCACCAGGGTTTCGTCGACGTAGTTGGCCAATCGCTCAGCGGGCAGTTGGCCAATATTGTCTACGATCCGTTCGTACCACAGGAGCAGCAAGACCAGGGTGGCGACTTGCTCGCCCACTACCAGGCCACAATTCTCCACCAGAACGATGCCTACATGATGTTCAAGTCCGGCACCTACACGCTCGACGATGGGATCAACACCGCCACTCACTGGAACAGCCAGATCTGGAACGAGAAACGACTGCACTGGGAGGGCGGCGTGCTGGTCGAAAAATGGACTTTTCAAAGCGACTGGAAGCCTGAGCCGGCTGACCTGGTCGGTGGCTGGGAGCCGGTCTTTCACGCCGCGATGGCCAACGGCTTGATCTACGTCCCCGGTGCCAACGGGACGGTCTGGAAGTTGGACACGGGTGATGGCAGCGTCGTTTCCCTCATCAACCCGGCGTATCCTTCCATCTCCGGCAGCACGGTGTACGTGGCCGGACCGCTCTCGGCGGACAGCAATGGGAACGTCTACTTCAATGCGCTCCAGTTGGACTTCGATCCTCAGAACCCGAACGCCGGGTCCGAGAGTGCGCTCAACAGCTGGCTGGTCAAGATTGCCCCAGACGACAGCACGAGCAAGGTGAGTTTCTCCGCCCTGGTCCCCAACGCGCCGAGCTCATGCGTAACTGCCTTCGGGAACTCGCGGCTGCCGTGGCCGGGCGTCGCCACTGCCTTCGACTCGACGAGCGCGTATAATCCCAACTTCCTTCCGCCTTCAGCTCCGTGCGGGCCCCAGCGGCCGGGGATCAACGTCGCTCCGGCGATCGCGCCGGACGGCACCATCTACACAATCAGCCGGGCGGACTTCAGCAGCCGCTACAGCTACGTGGTGGCGGTCAATCCCGACTTGACCCCAAAATGGGCGGCATCGCTGCGCGACCGTGGGATCAACGATGGCTGTGGCGTGCTCATCCCGATTGCCACCCAGTCCCAGCCGGTCCAAAAGGGCAAGTGCCGTTGGGGTACGTATGACGCCAATCATCTTGGCGTGGATCCCGGTACCAATCAGATGCCGGCCGGGCGCGTGATTGACCAATCGTCGTCCTCGCCCACCGTGCTCCCTGACGGGAGCGTTCTCTACGGCGCCTATAGCCGCTACAACGTCTCCCGCGGTCACCTCTTCAAGTTCAGCTCGACGGGTGCTTTCATCTCCTACTATGACTTCGGCTGGGATTCGACCCCAGCGGTGTGGCCGCACGCCGGCACCTACTCGGTGGTGCTCAAGGACAATCACTACGACGAAGAGGAAGGCTTCTACTGCAACTTCTTCCAAGGTAACCCTGCCGTCGCCAACATCGTCTGCGACTACGGCGGACGGACCGGTCCAACTATCCCGGCGGGTCCCTTCTACATCACGCAGCTAAGCGCTACTCAGACCGACACTTCCAACCACCATATGGCGGCGGAGTGGAAGTTCCAGAGCACCAACACCATGAGCTGCCATGGCGATGAGCAGCCTCAGCACTGCGTCTCCGACCATCCGAACGGATTCGAATGGTGCATCAACGCGCCGGCGGTCGATGGCAACGGGACCGTCTATAATAACAGCGAGGACGGGCGCCTTTACGCGCTGCCGCAAGGCCACACGGGTGTCTGGAACGACCATTCCCTCGGCCCTCCGGCGACTCACTTCTTCACCAACCTGGCGCTGGGGGCGGCCTATACACCGCTCTCGATCGATGCGCAGGGCCGCATCTTCACCCAGAACGACGGCCACCTGTTTGTGGTCGGAAATTGAGCCGCGTAGCCATCGCCACCGCGAGCGGGCGGCCGGAAGTTGTATCGCGCCGAGCGTCCGATCCGGCTGACGCAATCTGATAGCCTTTCGCTTGGCACGTGAGGGGTAGCGGTCGCATTCGCTACCCCTTTTTGCAGGAGTAAGAGGCACTTGCAAAGCGGCTTGGAGGAAAAGCGACGAGGCCCGCTGAAACATCGATATCTCCCTCAGGTGTTTCTTGACTTGCGCTGCCGAACGCAGCAAAAGTCGCTTCGTCGAAGCAGGTCTCTACTGGCCTGAGGATCGGCATTTGAAGTGGCAGGCCTCACAGGCCTGGGGGGAAGTATTCACCAGACGTAAGACAACTCAATCGGGGGTTCTCATGAAACACATCCATCGTATGAAACACATCACAGTTGCGTTCTCGGGGGTTATCCTCGGGGCGAGCGTGCTGTGCAACCAAGCGTTCGCACAGATTAATTGGCCCCAGTGGGGTCAGAATTCGCAGCATGACGGCTTCGTGACCACGGTGGGTCAGGACGCCACATCGATACTGGCCGACATCGTCTACGATCCTTTCACAGCGGCAGAGGAACGGGATGCTGGCGGGACCCTTCTGGTCCACTACCAGGTGCCCTTGATCCATCAGAACGATGTTTTCATGGAGTTCAAGACGGGCCGCTTTATCGAGTGCAGCCCGCCGGGATCCGGGAACCCGCCACCGGGCGAGACAGACTGCGGCCAATCCGCCTGGAACAGCCAGATTTGGAACCAGGCGAGACTGCACTGGGAGGGCGGCAACTTGGTGGAGAAGTGGAGGTTCCAAAGCGACTGGAAGGCGGTGCGCATCGAACTCGCCCAGTGGGAACCTGTGTACCACGCGGTGCTAGCGAACGGCTTCGTTTACGACCCGGGGTTTGGCGGCACTGTTTTCAAGCTCGACCAGGGGGACGGTACGGTCGTTTCGCGCATCAATCCCTTTGGTACTATTGATGCCAATACCTTCGTGGCCGGCCCGCTCAGCGCCGACGATGCCGGCAATATCTACTACAACGCCATCAAATTCACCGATCAGACGATCAATGTGTACCCCGGTCTGGTCAACAGCTGGCTGGTCAAAATCGCGCCCGACGACACGGTCAGCATGGTCAGCTATCCGGCGCTGCTCTCCTCGGTGAACCCCCCGACGGTCTGCGAGAGATCATTCAGTGTCGCAACCCTTCCGTGGCCCCCGAGCCCGGGGTCAAATCCGCGCACAGGTGCCTGTGGCGCGCAGCGGCCGGGCCTGAACATCGCTCCCGCGATCGGGCCCGACGGCACCATCTACACAGCCAGTAGGGGCCATGGGGATCTCGCCTTATTTGGCGCCGCCGGTGACCGCGCCTCTTACGTAGTAGCAGTGAACCCTAATTTGACACTCAAATGGGCGAGTTCGCTCCAGCACACGCTCAACGACGGCTGCGGCGTCCTGCTTCCGATCGCATCCTCGCCGACTCCCGAGAAGGGCAAGTGCCGCAACGGCGCCAACGTCGGCGTTGATCCTTCGACCAATCGGCGGGGCTCAGGACGAATCCTGGACGCAGGGACGTCGTCACCGGTCGTGCTGCCCGACGGAAACATCTATTTCGGTGCCTACACCCGCTACAACATTGCGCGTGGCCACGCTTACAAGCTCCGCGGCTCTGATGGTGCCATCTTGGCGACCTATGACTTTGGTTGGGACGACACCCAGGCGGTGTTCCAGCACGACGGCACCTACTCGATCGTGATGAAAGACAATCACTACGATGAGGAGGCGGGCTTCTACTGCAACTCGAGTCCGGCCTTCCCGGTGAGCGAGGTCGTTTGCGCGTTCACCGGTATCCCGGCCGGGCCGTTCTACATCACTCAGGTGAACTCCAACCTCGTGCCGGAGTGGAAGTTCCTAAGCACTGAGACCCGCAACTGCCACCGCAATCCCGACGGGTCCATCACCTGCGTCAACGACGGTCAGCACCCGCACGGCTTCGAATGGTGCATCAATGCGCCGGCCGTCGACGGCAATGGAAACGTCTACGTCGAGAGCGAGGACGGCAACGTCTACGTGCTCGGGCAGGGGAATACTGGCGTCTTCACCACGCCTAACTTCAAGTTCTTCACGAATCTTGCGGTCGGCGCCGCCTATACCCCCTTCTCGATTGATCCGACGGGCCGGCTCTACGCCCAGAACAATGGTCACCTCTTCGTGTTGGGCCAAAACTAAGAGGGCAGAAGGTCCACAGTTCTAGGTTGAAGGATCGAGGGTAGCGGGATGTTGCCGCTACCCTTTTTTCTTGTGCCTTCGGTAGTGCCGACGCGCCTTGGCGCGATTGCCACACCGCTCCATTGAGCACCAGCGGCGAGTGGCGTTCCTCGACGAGTCGAGGAACATCCAGCCGCATTCGGGGTCGCCGCAACTGCGAACCCATTCGCGGCGGTCGGAAGTGAGCAAATCGGCAGCATCCCAAAGCACCGGCCAGAGGGGGCGCTCCAGCAGGAACGCCTTCTCTTCGTTCGCCCAGTGATACTCGTTGCCTCTCGCTACGATCGCTGCTCGTGCCGGGGCACGCCGCAACATCTGATTGAGCCAGGCGAGATCGCCGGACTGTCGCTGCCTGGACTGCTCGAAGACTCTCGCAATCGCTTCCCGGAGGGCTCTTGCCACCTCCAGCACGCGCGCCGCCTGCTTCAGGTGGCGACGCGCCTCAGCCACAAGCCGCCGCGACTCCGTCTTGCCCAATGCCCCGGCTTGCAGTGACCAGTAAACGAGCTCCTCGTAGCTCGTCAGCCCATCCGTGTCGCCCGGCCTCCCCCGCCAATCGACCGTGTTGACGAGGTCCAAACACAGGCTGTTTCCGATCAGTGGAGGTGGGTTATTTGCGTACGAGCTTTGGCTGGGTTCAGGCACGGAACCGGAGCATACCGGTGAGCAAATCCCGGGCACAACTTAAACTCTAACTGGCTAGGGGGTTGACAGATGGCGGGTCCGCCCGTCATCCTCATTGTCTAACCGACTTGGTAGTTAGAAACGGGAGAGGCACCCATGACCCATGCGCTGAGCGCCGAACTATTTGCCCTGGATCGGAACATCCGCTACGTCGCCGTCAATCAGGAGGGCCGCCTGATCGAGATGGCGCAGAATCCCCGGTGGAGACCGATCGGATGGAGGAGCTGATCGTTAATCCCGTGGCGATCGAGCTGACCCGCCGCCGCGGCGATCTCGACCTTCAGGGCTTACGGTTTCTACTGATCCGGTACGGGATTCAATTCCAGCTCGTTCTGCCGTGGCGAGCGGGACACATCTCGGTAGGCCTCGAACCCAGCGCCGACGCGGTGGTTGTTGCCGAACGGATCTTGACGGTCCTGGCGAGCCGTGAGGCCGCGGCCGCCTGAGGTTCCGCTCGCGGCGAACCTGGGGCAATGCAGTCAAGGTGCGCTCGTATTAAGAGGCGAACATGGCCCCTGCCCTCTCTCGAGCCCTCTTCGGTTTGCTTCTCCTTCCCTTGGCTGCATCAGCCCAGCCAACCGCGAAAGAAATTCTCGCCAAGGCCAAGCAGGTCACTGGCGGCGAGGCCTGGAATGGGATTCGAACGAGTCACTCCCAAGGCAAACTCTCGACTTCCGGGCTGACCGGCAAAGGCGAGTCCTGGGATGACGTGCTGACCGGACGGCACGTGGATCGTTATGAGTTAGGTCCCAGCTCGGGAGCCGAGGGTTTCGACGGCCGAATCGTCTGGTCTCAGGACACGTCGAAGCAGGTGCGCGAGGAAGGCGGCGGTGATGCGCTGGAGTCGGCGGCGAATGAAGCCTATCGCCGAAGCCTCGCCTATTGGTTTCCGGAGCGCTGGCCGGCGACGATCGAGCGCCCCACCCAGAAGACCGAAGACGGCAAGCGCTATTTCGTCCTGCGGATTACACCCAAAGGCGGGCGCCCGTTTGATGTTTGGATCGATGCGGCCACCTCCTTGCTCGATCGAACGGTGGAGAAAGCCGCGCTCGAGACTCGCACCACCTACTTCTCCGATTATCGAGCGATCAGCGGCGTGAAGCTGCCCTTCCAGCAGAGATCCACCAATGGCGAGAAGCAGTACGACCAATTCACTACGCTCGAAAAGGTCGAGTTCAATGTGCCGATTGACGACAGCCTCTTTCGCAAGCCGGCTCCGCCCCCGCCTGACTTCGCTTTCGAAGGCGGCAAGTCGTCGACTACCACTCCATTCGAGCTGGCGAACAATCACATCTATGTGAAGGTGAAACTGAACGGTAAGGGGCCTTTTACATTCCTCTGCGACACCGGGGGTGCGAACATCGTGACGCCGCCGCTGGCAAAGGAGCTTGGGCTCAAGCCGCAGGGCGCGCTTCAAGGACGGGGGGTGGGCGAAAAGTCCGAGGACGTCGGGCTCGTCAAGGTGGACATGCTGCAGCTGGGGGATGTCACCCTGTCGAACCAGCTGTTTGCGGCGTATCCGATGCAGAGCTTCGAGCAGGTTGAAGGCCTCGCGATCGGCGGGCTCGTCGGCTACGAAATCTTCAAGCGATTTGTCGTCACCGTCAATTACGAGCGCAGCTTGCTGACGCTCACCGCACCCTCCGCCTTTAACTACCAGGGCAACGGCACGGTGCTCCCCTTCAAGTTCAACTATCATATCCCGCAAGTGGAGGGAGAGATCGACGGGATCAAGGGTGCGTGCGACATCGACACCGGAAGTCGCTCGTCGCTGTCCCTGCTTGCGCCTTTCGTGGAAAAGCATGGCCTCAAAGGCCGGTACGCTCCCAAAGTGGAAGGCGTCACCGGCTGGGGTGTTGGAGGCGCGGCTCGTTCTTTGATCACGCGGGTCAAGGAGCTTCGATTGGGCTCAATCGTGGTGAAAGATCCGGTGACCGAATTCTCGCTACAATCCAAGGGGGCCTTCATCGATCCGTACGTGGCGGGCAACGTCGGCGGCGGAGTACTGAAAAGATTCAACATCACATTCGATTACGGACATCAGCGCCTGATTTTCGAACCCAACGCGAACTACGGGAAGAGGGACGTCTTCGATCGCTCCGGAATGTGGATCAATGCATCCGCGGAGGGCTTCGAGGTGCTGGACGTTTTCGCCAACGGCCCGGCCGCCGCTGCCGGGCTTCGGGTCGGCGATAAGATTGTGGCGGTTGATGGCAACCCTTGGCGGCAAGTCCCGCTGCCGGCATTGCGCGAGCGCTTCAAAACCGATCCACCCGGAACCAAGGTTCGGCTGACCGTGCGCTCCAAGGAGCAGACGCGAGAAGCGGTCCTGGTCCTGAAAGATCTGGTCTGACACTTCCATTTGGCGAGGCCCGTCCCCTCTGCTAAGGATGGCCGCCTTCGGAGGTGCCCATGCGAAAGATGATTGGTCTGATCGCCGCAACGCTTTGCCTGCAGGTGAGCGCTGCCTATGCCCTAACCCTGGATGAGTTGATCGCCCGTCACATTGAGGCGCGCGGCGGAATGGCGAAGCTGCAGGCCATCCGGTCCATCCGCTATACCGGGAAAGTGATCCTGGGCGGCGGAGATCGAAGCTTCGAAGCAGCCTGGGGTGAGGTGCTCAAGCGCCCGGGGATGATTCGAGCCGAGATGACGCAACAGGGGCTCACTGGGGTGCAGGCATTCGACGGCAACGAGGCCTGGACCGTGGAGCCTTTCCACGGACGACGAACCGCGACGCGGATAGCCGCGGACGATGCAAAGGAGCTGGCCCAGAACGCTGACCTCGACGGCCCGCTGGTTGGCTGGCGCGAGAAGGGACATCGGGTCGAATACCTCGGAATCGAGGATGTCGACGGCACGCCCGCCCACAAAGTGAGGGTCTCGCTAAAAGACGGCGACACCCACTACGTCTTTCTGGATCCCGATTATTTCCTGACCATCCGCATCGTGCGCCAACGGCAGATTCACGGGGTTGAGCGAACCACCGAGACAGACTTCGGCAGCTACGAGCAGGTCAACGGAGTCTGGATGGCGTTTTCAATTGAGTCGGGACTCAAAGGCGCCCGGCGAAGCGCGCGTTACACGATCGAACGGGCCGAGGCGAATGTCGAGATCGACGATCCCGTATTCCGGTTCCCGGGGCCGAGCGCCCGAGTGGAACGCGTCATTGTCCCGGGGGCAGGCGCTGCACCCGCCGCCGCTCCGCAGGCCACCCGCCCCCCACCCGCCGCGGCCCAAGGTGCCCCTAAATTCGAAGAAGGGATCATCTCTGGCCTCGGCGCGCGTAACATTGGATCGGCAACGATGAGCGGACGGATTTCCGCGATCGCCGCTCGCAACGACCATGGCAAGACCACTCTCTACGTTGGCGCGGCCAGCGGCGGGGTTTGGAAATCGATCGACGGAGCCACCACCTTCAAACCGGTGTTCGACAAGGCGCCGGTGCAGTCGATCGGCGCAATTGCAATCGATCCGGGAAATCCGCAGACGGTCTGGGTGGGAACCGGCGAGTCGTGGACCCGCAACTCCGTCTCGGTGGGCGATGGTATTTACAAGTCCACCGATGGCGGTGAGACCTGGACCAACATGGGGCTCCGCCAATCCGAGCGGATCTCCAACATCGCAGTGCATCCCAAGAATTCGTCGATCGTCTACGCCTGCGTCCCCGGAAAGCTCTGGAACGACAGCGCCGACCGCGGCCTTTACAAGACGACCGACGGCGGAAAGACTTGGAGCCTCATCCTCAAGGGTCCAAACCTGTCGACCGGCTGCGCCGGACTGGCGATGGACCCGACGAACCCCGAGATTCTTTTTGCCGGCCTGTGGGACTTCCGGCGCCAGGGATGGACCTTCCGTTCCGGCGGCAATGGACCGGACGCATCGAGCGGAAGTGGGTTCTTCCGTACCACCAACGGCGGAAAAACGTGGAGCGAGCTGAGCGCCGCCAACCATTCCGGACTGCCCCCAAAACCTTGGGGGCGGCTCGAAGTTGTCATTGCTCGCTCGGATCCGAAGATTGTGTACACGTTCATCGAGTCCACGGACTCGGCGCTTTACCGTTCTGCCGATGGCGGCAAGACGTGGGAGGCACGCGACCGCAGCCAGAATATGGTCTGGCGGCCCTTCTACTTCGCCAAGCTGGTGGTCGATCCGACCAATCCGGACCGGATCTTCAAGACCGATCTTCAGTTGATCGTGAGCGAGGATGGGGGTCGCAGCTTCTCTGCTGGAGCCAGCGCTGGCTTTGGGGCCGGTGGCATTGCCCGGGCTCACGGCGACTGGCACGATCTCTGGATCGATCCGGAAAATCCCAAGCGCATTATCGGCGGCAACGATGGCGGCCTGTGGCTCTCGTTCGACGGCGGCAACCGCTGGTGGAAGTCGGAGAATCTTCCGGTCTCGCAGTTCTATCACGTGTACGCGGACAACAAGGATCCCTACCAGGTCTATGGAGGCTTGCAGGACAACAGCTCATGGGTCGGAGACTCTTCCTTTCCCGGTGGAGTCTCGAACGCGCGCTGGGAGAACCTCTTCGGCGGGGACGGATTCTGGACGGTCGTGGATCCGTCGGATCCCGACGCGGTGTATGCAGAATCGCAGGGTGGATTCTTGGGGCGCGTCGACCGCAAGACGCGATCGTGGCGCGATATCCAGCCAAAGGCGGGCTACAAGGAGAAGCTGCGCTTCAACTGGAACGCGCCGATCCAGATCAGCCCAACCGACAAGAATACCGTTTATATCGGAACGCAGTTCCTCTTTCGCTCGCGGGATCGGGGCGACACCTGGGAGCGCATCTCCCCGGATTTGACGACGAATGATCCGGAAAAGCAGAAGCAGGAGTTGTCAGGTGGGATCACGGTCGACAATTCCTCCGCCGAGGCCCACACCACGATTTATTCGATCAGCGAGTCCCCGCTAGACAGCAAGACCATCTGGGTCGGTACCGATGACGGAAACCTTCAGCTCAGCCGCGATGGAGGAAAGACCTGGACGAACGTGGTCAAGGCGGTCACTGGTTTGCCACCGGCATCCTGGGTCAGCTGGGTGGAGGCAAGCCGATTCAACGCCGGCACCGCCTACGCCACTTTTGATCGGCACACTTTCGGAGACATGACTCCCTGGGTCTATCGGACGACCGATTTCGGCAAGAGCTGGACCCGGATCGTCGCTCCCCAGCAGGGCGTCCGAGGTTACGCTCATGTAGTCAAGGAGGACGTCCTAAAGCCGGACCTTCTGTTTGTGGGAACCGAGTTTGGCCTCTGGATTTCGGTCGACGCAGGCAAGAGCTGGGCGGAATTCAAAGGAGGAGACTTCCCGAGCGTGGCGGTTCGGGATCTCCAGGTTCATCCCCGTGAGCACGATCTGGTGATCGCTACCCACGGCCGCGGGATCTGGATTGTCGACGACCTCGCGCCACTACGAGCGCTCTCCAGCGAGGTTTTGTCGCAGGAAGTCGCGTTCCTCCCCGCTCGACTCAATCAGCAGAGAATGAGTGGCCGTGGCGGTTGGTCTGAAGGAGACGCGACCTACGTGGGCCCCGCTGCTCCCGGCGGCGCGCTGATCACCTACTATCAACGCACTCGTCATCTATTTGGGCCAATCAAGCTCGATATTCTCGATCCCGACGGGAAGCTCGTCGACACCATTCCTGCGACCAAGCGTCGCGGAATCAATCGCGTCTCGTGGAGCATGCAGGTTAAGCCGCCGCAGGTCCCACGAGCCGCGACGGTTGCGTTCGCGGCCTCCCAGGGCCCTCGAGTGGTTCCAGGCGCCTATACCATTCGCCTCACCAAGGGCCCGCAAGTGGTGCAAGCAAAGCTGGAGATCGGTTTGGATCGCCGTGCGCCCTACACCGTCGCTGATCGCAGACAGCAATTCGATGCGACGATGCGGGTCCACGCTCTGTTCGGATCGATGAGCACTCTGGTCGCTCGGATCGAAGGCGCGCGTTCGTCAGCAGAGTCCCGCCTCAAGTCGGTGCCACCGAACGATGAGTTGCACAAGAAGCTACGCAGCCTGGCAGACCGACTGGAAAACGCGAAGAAGCAAATCGTCGCCACCAAGGAGGGCGGCGCAATCACCGGCGAGGAGCGAATCCGGGAGCATGCGGACCACCTGTATGGCGCGCTTCTCAGCTGGGAAGGGCGACCGGCCCGTTACCAAGTTGAGCGGATCGATGCCTTGCAGCACGAGCTCAACGACGTCCAAGCTCAATTCGATTCGATGATG
>WNFE01001958.1_pt1 | contig 15077 bp, 16 predicted proteins | sample 5400451 | NCBI WGS metagenome assembly WNFE01 (sample SAMN13153344, study PRJNA577476) | soil metagenome | isolation source: 200 cm saprolite under Douglas fir tree site 2 hole 2 | place: USA:California | collected 2015-04-18 | reverse complement strand
GCTCATCCTGATTATTGAAATGTAGGACAAGTGTCCCCTTGCCCTTGGTATTACACTTCAGGTCAACTTTCACCGTAAGCGCGTTACGAAATTGCGTCTCGAGGTCGTCCAGGTCGGCTGAGCGCCCTGGGGCCGGGCTTACGTGCGGAGCCGCGCTGTTGTACTGTTCACCCGCCTTGATGCGGGCCCCCAATTCCTCCGCCTGCCTCACGTTCAACCTCTGCGTAATGATCTTGCCCATGGCCGCAACCTGGTCCTCTTCACTGGTAATGCCAACCAGAGCCCGCGCGTGCCCTTCGCTAAAATACTCGCTCTGGTTGATCAGCGCCTCGCGTACCCGGGGAGCCAGTTGCAGCAGGCGAATGGAGTTAGTGATGGTTGAGCGGTCCTTGCCCACCTGCCTGGCAACCATTTCTTGTGTCAGACCAAATTCCTGGATTAACGCCTGGTATGCCAGCGCCTCTTCAATCGGGTTCAAATCGGCCCGCTGGATATTCTCAACCAGTGCCAGTTCAAGCATCTCCTGCGGCGTAGCTTCTTTGATGATGATGGGTACCATGGTCAGTCCCGCCAGGCGTGCAGCGCGCCAGCGTCGCTCACCCGCGATGATCTGAAACTGCACGACGGAACCTGCATGCTCTCCCAGTGCCGCGACTGGAGGCTCGCTTGCCGCGTCTTCTTCACCGAACCACACGTTAGCAGCACTCGCCTTTTTTGCAGCGCCGGGAGATGCCTCTGGCGTATCCAGCCGCGTCACGATCAGAGGTTGCAACAGGCCATGTTCCTTGATAGAGGCGCTGAGTTCGCGCAACTTGGGATCGTCCTCGCGAAAGACCCTGCGCGGCTGGCGCGGGTTGGGGATGAGGCTGGTGGTGGGAATCTCTAACACACCCTGCTCATCAGCAGAGAAAGCTTGCTGCGCAGAGGTAGTCTCTTTTGCACCAGGTATCAATGCATCGAGCCCCCGTCCTAACCCAAACTTCTGTTTAGCCACGGGCAATCACCTCCTCCGCCAGTGAGCGATAGGCGAGCGCACCAGGAGAATCGGGGCCATAATCAAGGATGGACTGTCCATAACTGGGGGCCTCACTCAAACGGACGTTACGACCGATGACCGTTTGAAATGTCTCTTTAGGAAAGCGGCCGCGTACATCCTTCACGATATCGCTCGCCAGGCGTGTGCGCGGGTCAAACATGGTCAATAGCATGCCCGCAACATACAAAGGAGGGTTCAGCTTGTTCCGAATACGGTCGATGGTTTCCAGCAGTTTGCTGAGTCCTTCCAATGCCAGGTATTCACACTGGATAGGAATGAGCACACCATCGGCGGCAACCAGTGCATTCACCGTCAATAGTCCGAGCGATGGTGGGCAATCAATCAGGATATAGTCGCAGCGGTTGCGGATCGGTTCCAATGCCTGGCGCAGCCTATTTTCACGCGCAAGCATAGCCGCCATTTCACTTTCTGCTGCAGCCAAATGCACGGTGCTGGGCACGACCACCAATTCACGGCGTTGTGTCGGCACGATAGTATCAAAGACAGATATCTCGTCTTTTTGTTGCACGAGCAAGTCATAGATCGTGTACTGCCTGATCTGCTTATCCACGCCGATGCCGCTGGTGGTGTTGGCTTGCGGGTCAATGTCGATGAGCAACACTTTGCGACCTGCGGCCGCCAGGTACGTGGCAAGGTTGATCGCGGTTGTGGTTTTACCAACTCCGCCTTTCTGATTTGTAATGGCATATACTTTTGACACGGCCTACTTCCGTACCTTTCATCCCGGCTTGCGCTGGACCATGCTCGCTGACAGTTGAGCGCTCGTGAAAAATTCCGTGGCTTTTAACTGTCCCAATTGATGCCATTGTAACAAATGCACGGTTGATAAGCAACTGCTATCATAGACTTTGCTCCGATCGATTCGATGCGCAAAGGAGACCATTCAAATTCGGGTGCTGGTAAGCCAGTTGAGGTCGCCCTCGCATGCTACTCCTGGCAAGAATTCACAAGCCCTGGCCTGGCAGTTTTCACCCCTTGAACACATGTACCGCGCTCGCCGGTATTCCCATCGTCACCAGCGAACCAACGCCAATTCCGGCGTCATGTATCTCGCGCACGATCATAGGGAGATCCAGCGTTTGCCCCGTTTCCAGTTGCACGGTGATGCTGTGGAATGCGCCCTTTGGTTGGTCGCGTATCACCGTGCCTGGAATAAGCGCCATAGGCTGTGCCTGTTCGTTGATGCTTTCCACGCTCTGCTTGCCTGAGAAGACACGTATTTCATCAGTGCGAATGCCAAGCTCTAGCATTTGCCCTGTGTGTACCAGCATTGCGGCGGGGATGCAGGCATGGAGTGAGAGGCCATCGGTTTGAATCGTAAGGGTCTGCTGCGATGCTGGCGTGTGAGGCATTTGTGGCAGTGGCGCAATAGCAGATACGCTTCCGCTCCAGCAGGTGTGCATTCCGACCAGTGCGGCGATGGTGCGCGTCTGCGGCGAGCGAAAGACCTCGTCTGGAGTACTCACCTGTAGCACGCGGCCTTGCTGGATGACGACTACTGTATCAGCCAGCGCCCGCGCCTCGGCTGCATCGTGCGTCACCAGCACTATCGGCACGTGGATGCGCTCGTGAAGGGCCCGCATCTCTTCGCGCAATGTCTCGCGCACCGCCGCGTCGAGCGAACTAAACGGCTCGTCGAGCAGCAGCAGGCGGGGGTCGGGGGCCAGCGCACGCGCCAGGGCGACACGCTGCTGTTGCCCTCCGGAGAGCTGGGCGGGCCGGCGGTGTTCCAGACCGCCTAGTTGCATCAACTCAATGAGTTCGCTTACACGCTGGTTGCCCTGACCGCCCTGCCTACCGCGCACCTTCAGGCCGAAGACGATGTTCTGCTCGACCGTGAGATGCGGGAACAGCGCGTAGTTCTGGGGGACGTAGCCAACGTGGCGGCGCTGTGGCGGAAGGTAGAAGCCGTTTGTGCTGTCGTGCCAGACGATGCCATCCAGCGCGATGTTGGCCGAGTCGAGCGAGAATAGCCCCGCGACGGCCTGCAAGGTCAGACTTTTGCCCGCGCCGGATGGCCCGAATAGGACGGTCAATCCGTGTGGCACGTTGAAGGTGATGTCCAGGATGAAACCGGCCAGTTCGCGGCGAATGGCAACCGACAAGGCTCCAGGCGGTTCACTACCGTGGCCTGCTTTTGAAGGAGCGCCCTTTGTTGAAGTTGAGAATTGCTCAGATTGTCCCGTGTGATGGCTGCCTATCATAGCACGTTCGATCTTCCCATGCGGCGCTGTACTATGATGATCGCGCCAATCACGATGATGCTGAGTCCCAAGGAGAATAAGGCTAGCGGCAGCGCGCCCGCCACGCCCACGCTGGACAACTGGACAAAAGTAAATACGGGTATAGTATACGGGTGATAGGCCAGTACGACTGTCGCGCCAAATTCGCCCAGTGCGCGCATCCAGGCCAGGATGAGCCCGGCGATGATGCCGCCGCGCGCCAGGGGCAGGCTCACGCGCCAGAACAGGCTCCAGCGGTAGTGTCCCAATGTCGCGGCCACCTGCTCGAGCCGGGGATCAATCGATTCGAAGGCAGAGCGCGCGGCCACGACGACGAATGGCGCGGCCACGAAGATCTGCGCAAGTACAATGCCCGCCAGTGTATCATCGACCTCCCAACCGGCATTCGCTAAAGGCCCGCCAATCAACCCGTATGGGCCAAAGAGTATCAGCAGGATAATGCCGCTGATGACCGGCGGAAAGACCAGCGGTAGGTAGATGGCGACGCTCACGATGCTCTTGCCGGGAAAGGTAAATCGCGCCAGCACATAGCCAAGCGGTACCCCGAATAGGGTCATGAACGCAGTGGCAATCGTCGCGCTCATCGCTGAGGTGATGAGCGCCTGCACCGCGTCCGGGTCGCTCAGCGTTGACGACACTGCCGACCAGGGTAGTACGAAGAGAAAGTAGACAAGCGGACCGACCAGGTAGAGCATCATGCAGGCTGCCAGTAACCAGAAGACGACTCCTCCGCTTGTGGAACGGAAGGGCACGGTTCTTCGCTGTTCGAGGTCTGTGCTTGCTACTTGCTGCATGCATCTAACTCTGTATGTATTGCTTTAACTGCTGGGGTATCGCCGTTGCATCCCCTCCAGCCGTCAACGGCGTTGTCAAAACACCCTGCCCCTGGAGCAACGATTGGCCCTGGGATGACAGCAGGAAACTGGCGAAGGCGATGCCGCCAGCTTTATTTTTCGCCGTATTGAGGACGGTAACAGTATACACGATGGGAGCGCCCTTGGATACAACACTTGTTTTGGGATTCTTCCATGTAGCGGTGGCATATTGGGCTGCCATAGTAGGATTGCCCAGGTTGACCTGGTCGGGCAAAGAAATGTAAGGAATATTCGGCCCCTTGACCTCGTTGATGTAGAAGAAACCGGTGTCGAGCTGCCCTGCTCCCAGGCGAGTTACCAGTTCCTCTTCAGGGAAGATCTGGCTGGTGTTCTCATTGCTGCCCAGGATTTTCTGCGCCAGTCCGGGCTGCTTATAGTAAGCCGCCGCCAGTTCAAGCGTATAGATCGTGTTCACGCCTTTGGGATCAAGCAGCGGGTCTGTGCGGCCCAGGCGCAGGCCGGGTTCCTCAAGCACCTGGTACCACTGTTTGGTGCCATTGGCAGCCGCCTGAAAATCGGCAACAAATTTGCTGTTCGAGTTGTAGCCGATCACCATCTCAGTACGCGCAAAGTCCATATACCAGGACGCATAATTCCCATTGGCTGTGCCCATCAACTGCGCATTAAGCTTTGGATTCGCGCTGACAAAGACATCCGGGAAGCTCAGCTTTCCCTTGATCTCGTTTACCAGCGCCGACGAACCTTTGGCTTCGCCCTGGTACGTGTAGCCTGTGCTTTGATCGAACGCCGGTTTCACGACGTTCTCAAAAATGTTGGTCAGCGAAGCCGCATATGCCACCGAGACAGTCCCTTTCGGAGCCAGTGTGGGTGTCGGTGTAGGGGAGCCGCTTGTAGTCGAGCCACAGGCGCTCAGCAGTAGGAGAAAAACAAGACCGACGGTAAATAATGCGAGACGATGTTGCTGGAACGAGCTTTGCCTCATGTGATTGTTCCTCCTCGTGGTATCCTCTAAGAGTGAGCGACTCCGTCAGAGATGCAGCGGCAAAGACATTGAGAGGACAGGACTCGCTGTCATTGCCGTTGGCGACGGTGTCGCCGTCGTGCTGCCACAGCCTATAAGCAAGATACAAAGGGCGATCAACAAGGGGGGAGCGCGTAGGGGATGTCTCACGTGAGCCTCCTGTTCGGCCGACTAATTAATTAGAATACACTTTGTCATCTGGTTAGGAATTGAGTACTCATACGTTGAGTATAGAAGGAAGAGATTAGTTGTGTCAAGATGTGAGGCCCACCTCGATAGCGAGGAAATGAAGAAAGGAGCGTTTTACCATGCAGATTAGCGCACGCAACCAGTTGAAAGGGACCATCAAGACGGTGAAACAGGATGGCATTATGGCAGAGATAGTAGTTGAGCTGCCCGGCGGCCAGGAAGTCGTTTCTGTCATTACGCTTGGCTCGGCCCAGGAACTCAACCTGCAAGCCGGAGACGCCGTTATCGCCATCATCAAATCCACCGATGTGATGATACTATCTCAGGTGGATTAACTTCTATCTTGAATCTGGGATTGTGTCCCGTCCCCCAAATCGTAGCGGTTATGCCGAGAAATTCTATAAAATCTCGCTTCGTCTGGTAATCCGGTTCATACGTGGGGTTTATCAATTTCTCGCGCATAACTGCACATTTTTGTGCAACTTTTCTAGTTTTCTTTGTGCCGCATCCCACTGCTGATGTAACTTATTATCGTCTAAGAGTTCACTGTTATACTTATATTCTAATTGCTCTAGCTCTTTTAGTCGATTTGTAAGAACCCCCTCTGTGTTGCGGTCTAATGTTCTTTCCTTAATCATCCTTAAAAGAGTTGTTTGTAACTCGCTTCTCTCGGCTTTAATGCTCGCTAGAGCACCGGTCGAGAATTCACGTAGAGAGCGCTTCTCCTAAAAACCAAGAGCCAGAAAAATGAATGTGGTGCAATGCTGGCTCTGGCTTTCTGAATTTGCCACGAACATAGAGCTCCTATCGTTGGTGAATCCCTGTTTCACTCCCCAGACTTGACAAATCTTCTTGAATGATCTATCATTGTGGTGAATGGATATTCAACTAGATGATTATTCATTCAGTTGCGACAGAGCAAGACAAGAGAGCCTCTGCCTCTGAAGAATCTCGCCATCAGCGCACGCATTCGTGGCATCTCTCTTGAGAAAGGAACAGAACGATGCAATTTCCTCCCTTTCAATCAAAACAAGAGGTCGTTATTCATGCACCTCTCCAAGCAGTCTGGGAATTTGGTCAAGACTTGACGAAAATAGCTGACTACCATCCGAGGGTCAAGAGGGTAGATCTCATTTCAGGGAAACGTCAGAGAGGGCAAGGGGTGGCATACATGTGCTATCTCAAAGATGGGAAAAATACGTGTGTCGAGAAAGATATTGAAGTGGTTCCAATGGAAAGAATCGTCACGGCTCTACCTGAAGATACCATGGGGATCACAAACATGCTTCCAGACTATCTTGTTGAAACGAGATTTACTCCTCTTGATGAGCATGAGACAAAAGTGGAATTTCGGCATTATTATTCAACGAAGTCTGTCAAGACAAGATTCTTCAATGTCATCGCAAAAAAGAAAATTGCACGAGAATCTCAAGATACTCTTAATGCTATAAAAATAGCTATTGAACAAGAAATAGGTAATATCTTGATCAGACGATCATGAAGGATGAGGAGTGCTCTTCTGGAGGTTCATCTGTTGCCTCCAGAACTTGCTACAGCGACGCGGGTTCCATCGATGGGCAGAATCGCGTGATTGGCACCTCCTCTCTTCCATGCCACCCGGCCCAGAACTTGTCCCGCGTGACGCATATCCTGACCTCCTCGTCCAGCTTCCGATGAGAAACAGACGCTGGAGAGCGTGAGGCATCGGAAAATGGAACGAAGCTGTCAGGATAGGTGTCTCGCTCAAATGAAGGAAAGAGAAGAGAACGAAGGTGAGTAGTCGCTTCAAGCAGATATGCGGTCAAGAGATCGGTCAGTGACACGGCCAAGTATTCCTTCGAGGGACAAAAGGAGCATTCAGCTATGACCAAGACGCCTGATCCCATTCAAGAACTGGTGACGGCTGCCCGGCGCAAGCAGATCCTCGACGCAGCCACCCAGGTCTTTGCCGAAAAGGGCTTTCATCGGGCGACCATCAAAGATATTGCTCGCGTTGCTGGGATCGCCGATGGCACGATCTACACCTACTTTGCCAGCAAAACGGACGTGCTGTTAGGGATTCTCAATCGTCTCAATGAGTCAACGGAACGCGAGCAGCAACTCGTGCCGAAGAGCGAGCAGGATCTGCGCTCCTTTTTCACCGCGTACCTGCGCCAGCGCATCTCCCTCTTGTGGCCGAATGCGGAGGTGTTCCAGGCGGTCCTGCCGGAAATGCTGGTCAATGAGGAATTGCGCGAGCTGTATTACCAGCAGGTACTGGTGCCCACCTTCACCGTTGCCGAACACTACTTCCAGGCGCAGAGCGCCACAGGGCAGGTACGGAGCACCGATGTGCCTCTCACGGTTCGGGCCATCGCCGGGATGGCCTTTGGCCTGCTGACGCTCCAATTGCTCGGTGACGAGGTGATCGCCGAACGCTGGAAAGAGCTGCCTGAGGTTCTGACAACACTGGTGTTCGACGGCTTGCAACCGGGAAAGGAGACCACCCACGAATGAAGACACCAACGCATCATTCCATTGGAGTGAGCTTGGAGATGGCCGTGATCGCCTTCTTCATCCTCGCTGCCCTCAGCTTGCTGGTGGTGTATCTCGCTGATCCAGCGATCTACGCGCAATCGCTCTCGCTCGCGTCCTCTCCGGCTGAACGCTATCCGGTTCCGGTGACGCTGTTTCTGGTCGGCATTCTCGCTGTGATCGCCCTGCTCATCCTTGGGGTCGTGCGCCATTGGCGCTGGGTCTTCTGGCTCATGTTGGTTGCCTTTGCCAGCTCTGCCCTCCAGATCCCAGTCACCCTCTTGCAGATTACTGATGTATTGCCCACTGCTGATCCTCTCTGGTACAGCCTGTTTCGGATGGGGGTTGCCATGGCTGAGATAGCTATTGCCGTTTGGATGATCCACATCTATCGACACGCAGGGGTCTGGGCACGAGGAAAGAAAAGGAACGAGTAAGGAAGTCCAGAACAGCAACGAGAGCCGACGTCTGGGGTAAGTGAATCTGCTCTGCCCGGTGGTCTTACAACCTTACGTCTGGAAAAGCTGAGAAGCAAGGGGAGAAAAGATGCAACCGTGCCAGTGGCAACCTCCAGTCACACTTTCCGAGCAAGAAGAACAGATCGTGCAACGGATACGGCGGAGACCTCCTCATTAAAGACTTCACGCCGTTGGGGAGTTCAAACTGGCTAACGTTGGGTGCCCAAACGGGCTAAGATGACTCTGATTCCTTGCAAACATGCGGGAGATTCGGTACGCTTGAAACACGCATCATTGTCTGGGAAAGGCAAAGGGAGATGCCTGGACCGAAACGCACTCGCCGAGAGCGCACCGATGAATGGGCGAGGATTCAGCAATGGACGTTGTGGCCTGAGCAAGAGCTCTACGAGCAAATCAGACCCCTCGTCCTATTCCACGAAACCGCAGGGGAGCGAGCGAAAGAAATCGATGTCCCCCAGCGCACGTTATCCCGCAAAGCGGATGAGTTTGAACGCGACGGGATGCAAATCCTCTTTACCTCCAGGGAACAAGGCGGAGCGAGAGCCACCTCCAAGACGCTGCCGGAAGAGATCCGCCAGCTCATCGTCGGTCTGCACGCGGAACTGCCCACGATGTCCTGGCGCGAAATTGCCGAGGTATGCTACATTCGGTACGGCAGACGCCCAGATCATAAGAGTGTCAAGCACCTGGCGATCTCCGGTCTTCTTCCCTCCCTTCCAGCCCGGCGCTACCAGCCCTGGCACCAGATTCCTGACCCGGCTGAACGCAAACTGGCAGCGATCCGATTACACGCAGAAGGCTGGTCGATTACTTCGATTGCTGAGTATCTGGCGACCTCGCAGCACACGATCTATGACACCCTGCAACGCTGGATGGAGGAGGGGGTCCGAGGCTTAGAGGCGAAGCCAAAGACCAACAAGGGCGTCCGCAAAGTGACCCTTTCGGTCAGAAACGAGATCCGCAAGCTCCAGCAGAATCACCTGCTGGGAGAGTACCGTGTCCATGCCGTTATGTAGACACTTGTAACCCTGTGGAGCATCTGTTCGTGAGGAGAACAGATGTGGATACGAAAGGAGCAAGTGATCTATGAAAGTCCAACGTATTCTGTTTCAAGAAGCCAATGACGTGACCTTTGAGCTGCTCGATGACGCAGGTCAGCCCATCGAAATCGTCTCTCGCTTCATGCGGCATCTGCGCGCTCGTGACTACTCCCCGAACACGCTGTCTGCTTACTGCTTCGACTTGCTGCATTTCATGACCTTTCTCGAAGTACAGCACCTCACGTATGACCAATTTACCCCAGCTCACGCCTGGACCTTTTTGGAATATCTGCGCGAGCTCCCCAGCCGTATTCAAGCGCAACGATTTGGCCCGGTTCTTTGCACGACCGATCAAGGGCGCTCTGCGAGATGCCTCTCACCTGCCACCATCAATCGCCTTCTAGCCACTGTCTCGTCCTTCTATGAGTACCTCATTGTCGCAGACCTGTTTCCTGGCCGGGAAAACCCGATCCAGAAAGTCGATGATCCTGCTCTCGCACGCGTTTCCCAACGCCATCGCCCCTTTATGGGCAGTGCCTCCAGTCCTCGGCCAGTTCGCAGATCTGTGCGGGTAAAGACGGTTCAGAGGGTGCCGCGCCCCATGAGCGAGGAACAGATCGCGCAACTGCGAGGATCGTTGCGCCTCTGGCGTGACAAAGCCATGTTTCTCTTGATGTTGCAGGGAGGGTTGCGACCGGGGGAAGTACTCAGCCTTCACCTCTCTGACATCGAATATGGCCGCAAGCGCGTTGCCATCCGCTGCCGAAATGATCATCCCAAAAGAGCCCGACCAAAATCACGAACGGAGCGAGTAGTTGATCTCCTGGAGTCCGAAACGCTTCAAACGCTCAATACGTATATGATGCAAGAACGACCGAAAGATTCGGAAAGTCCATTTGTCTTTCTCGTCGGTGGTCGTGGAAAACGACGGGGTGAGCCTCTCGGCTACCACGCCCTCGTCAAGCTCTTTGAACGCCACTGCGAACGGCTCGGAATTCGCGACCCCTGGATTACCCCTCACGCGCTTCGCCATACCCACGCGACGACGATGTGGGAGAAAGGGATGCGCGAACTGACCCTGCAGAAGCGATTAGGACATGCCTCACCAGAGTCAACTCGTCTCTACACCCGCGTTTCTGACCCCGTCGTTGTTGCCCAATACAAGCGTGCAGATGGCGAGAGGAGCAATGGCCATGACGCTCCATCCTCTCCATCACTGGCATAGCGATCCCTCCTGGCAACATCCAAATCCAGGAGTCTACGAGGAGTTTGTCCAAAGCTACACCGACAAACGGTTTCGGCACTGGGCTCTATTACGCTATCACCGAAAGTTTGTCGCTCAATATCCGAATTTGTTGGATTGGTTTGCCGCCGATCTGAGCGAACGAGTGGGACGATTGCCCTACGAAGGTCCCTCTCAGATGACCAATGCCATCTCCTACAACGCCCGCTTTTACCTCGTGTTCCTCGCCTGGCGCGGCTACGTCCGTTTTGATTGGGACTGGCTTCTTGCTGTGCGTCATCTTCGCTTCAATGAGCTGGATCAGGCCTCGGTGAATCAGAGCATTGAGCACCTCGTTCAGATCGCGGAGGGGCTCGGGTATCGCCCTATTGATGTCCGCTATGAACTCCGCTGGGCGGTGAGTCGCCTCTTGCTCCATCTGGGAACCTCCGATATGACGATGATTACTGATGAACATCTTGCCACAGCGATTGATGCCTGTTATCGTTTTGGCGAGCGTCCAGATGTGGGCGAGTTCTTCAAATCGGCAGACTACGATCAACACCACGTCCGTAACCAATATACGTGGTATTTCCATGTGCTGCATGTCGTGTTGTATCACCGAGGACAGATCTCGACTCCTCCGCAACGTATTACCCGCGCCTCAGCCCCACGGCCACCAGTAAAGCCCCGCATGCAGGCGGTGGTGCACCGGTATCTGGTGGTGCGCCAATTGACCGATGAGCCAAATACCGTGCAAGGATTTGATACCACCACCTACAAGTTCATCACGTGGATGGCACACGTCTATCCACAGATTGAATCCTGGGCGGAAGTCACACGAGAGCAGGTGCTCGAATATGCAGAGGCCATGAAGACAGCCATCAGCCCCCAGACAGGGAAGCCGCTCAGCACCGTGAGCCGACGTGGTCAGCTTTCTCGCCTGTCGGTATTTCTCTCCGATATCGCCATGTGGGGATGGGAAGATGCACCTGGCCGCCCGCTCTTGGTCAAAGGAGACTTACCAAAGCGACCGCAACGGATACCGCGCTACATCCCTGACCAGGAATTAGAGCGTCTCATGATGGCTATTCGAGATCTCCCCTGCCCATTTCAACGTGCTGCCTTGTTAACAGCTCGCTGGTGTGGAGCCAGGCGTGAGGAGATCTCTCGATTGTCGTTGGAGTGCTTGGATCGCTATCCCGATGGAACCGCCAGGCTCCATATCCCGGCGGGCAAAACGAAGCGTGAGCGCGTCGTGCCACTGAACGAAGAGGCCGCTCAGGCTCTTCAGGAGGTCCAAGCGCTGCGGAGACAACTGGCTGTGGAGCGTGGCTTCCCTGACCGGCTCACGGGAAGCGAAACGCGTTGCCTTTTTGTCCGGCATGGGAAACCCCTCTCCGTCGAATACCTGTTTCAGTGGGCCTTGCAGGCAGCGTGCGCTCAAGTTGGCCTGGTGGATTCGAAGGGGAAAGCGACCATCACCGCCCATCGCTTCGGCCACACGGTGGGGAAACAGCTGGCCGAGAAAGGGCCAAGCTTCACACCATCATGACCGTCCTGGGTCATGCGAGTCCCCATATGACGATGGTGTATGCACAGATCAGTGATCCGGTGGTGCGCCAGGACTATCAAGCCGTGCTCGGTCCAGGAGCCACGATTGCTGGACCAAGTGCGGAGGCCCTCCGAGCAGGCAAGTTGTCTCACACCGACATCCAATGGCTTCAGGACAATTTTTTCAAAACGGAACTCGAATTGGGACGCTGTCTCAGGCTGCCCCAGGAGGGCCCGTGCGAATGTGAGCTGTATCTGACCTGCGCCAAGTTTGTGACGACGCCTGCCTATGCTCCACGCCTCCGGCGGCGGCGGCGCATTGAACAGGAACTGGTTGAGGATGCCGCCGCTCATAGGTGGCAACGGGAGGTCGAGCGGCACCAGTGCACGATTCGCCGTCTTGAGCAGCTCCTCACTGATCTTCGAGAACCCATTGAGGGTTCAGAGGCACCCGACTAACGAGGAGCGATCAGCACGGTGGGGTGGCGGAAGCGGCCTAGCACACCTGGCACCAGGAGTCCGAGCAGAGGCCCGCCGGAGGCACGCCTGGGGTACTGTCACGGTGCTCATGGCAGCAGGCGGCGTGAAGCAACGCGGGCGGAGCTTTCCTTGACCTCATCCATTACACTCGAAGAGCGAAAGCGAGGGTCGGACGGTACAACACACCAGTATACCTCTCGTCCTCGCTTTCGGCCCGCAGGGCTGTATGGATGAGGTCAAGGGCCGCGTTGTAGCTGCCTGCTGCCTCGACGCTACGGTCGGAGTGTGTTTGTTGGGGTGAAGAAGTGTCTACATAAATGCGGCGCTCAAGCAACTGGGTATCTCGGTTCCGCCACGAACCTGTGGCCGCATTATGGCCGAGAATCGTCAGCTCTATGGGATCAAGCCATCCCCAAAAGAGCCACACCACCCAAAGCCGCACCCGTTCAAAGCCCTGGCTCGGCATGAGCGGTGGTGTATCGACATCCGCTACATCGAAAAACATCGCATTCCTGAGATCAAGGGCTCTTTTTATGTCATCACCGTCATGGATGCCTTCTCACGAGCTATTCTCTCCAGTGACATCTTTCAAAGTCAGGATCTGGCTTGTGTTTTGATTGTGCTCTACGCAGCCATTGAGCAATTTGGTGCGCCACAACGCCTCATCACAGACAATGGCGGAGTCTTTCGAGCCAAGCAATTGCTCGCCATCTGTGAGGCCCTCGACATCGAGAAGGAATATATCCATTCGCGTCAGAGCTGGGAAAATCTTGTAGAAACTCACTTTAACGTGATGAGACGGATGAGCCAGGTGCATTTTGAGCAGGTCACGAGTTGGCAGGGAGCCAAGCTGGCACATGAACGCTTTGTGACCGATTACAATGCCCAGCCGCACTGGGCACATCGTAAGCGCGATGACAATCGCCTCAGTCCGGCGGAAGTGCTCGGTGAGGAGAAAAGCCGTCTGCGCACTCCTGAGCAATTGCACCGCATCTTTTATGCCACCCGCTTTCTGCGTCGATTGAATCGACTGGGATATGTGCATTTTCGACGTTGGAAACTCTATGGGGAAGAGGCGCTGGCTCGCCATCCCGCCGTGATTTGGCTGCACGGAGATGTCCTCACCGTCGAATATGAGGAGACGCCGCTCGCCCAGTACACCGTGCGGTATCAACCAGACAAAAAGCACTTCAAAGCGATCCCGCAGGCGAAGCGATTCGAGACCCCCTATCGCTCGCCGCAAGGGTGGCTCTGGGAACTGGATGACACGATGTGGTCCCTCGCCAAACGCCTCCCCGATTATGCCCCTCGCAAACGGCGGCAGAAAAAGAGCGCGTCTCTTCAACTCCCACTGCTCGAAGAGTCGTGAGTAACTCGGGCAGGATGTTCACATGCGGATGATGTGACAAATGAGCGATAGAAAGCAGTGCTATGGAAAAGCAGCCTGAATCGTTTTAAGAATCCTACACCAAGAAATCTGCTCCTGCCGCCCTGAAGACGATTTGATTAATGTTCTCGTCACCGCCGAAGGACACGAGTACCGTGATTGTAATCCCGAAGAATACCTGAGGGCGCCCTACCGCTGCCAAGGACCAGGCGTTGCTACGAGTTGCATCAGCGTTCTCCGTAATGCCATGCCAAGGCCCAGACAAAGCTAACCTAGGCACTTGCCCGATTAAATTCTGCCCATCAAATACATGCACTGCGGTCACGGTGGTGTAAATTTGGGAATTAGATGGCTCTTGCGCCAATTTGGTGATAGATGAGCTAATACAGAGCTTCTCTCTGAGAGGTTGTTCCTGGTGATCTCACCAAGAGCATCTCCACCTGCTCTGTCGGAGTTCGGGCTGGTCTATGTGCTTCCTGGCCTGGGTGCGTTCTTGCTCATCCGTGGATCAGCGTTTGGGGCTACTGCCCATGACGATGCTCATGGCGCTTTCATGACGCTTCCTCCTTACACTAGGAGCAGAGAGGGCGAGGCGCGTCGGCTGAGAAGTGGCCCCACACCCTGCCTGATGGGCCTGTGAGCGAGGAACTGCTCTCCTGGCTGCTCCACCATGCTCGCTCATCACGAGAGGGCTTTCACTTTTGCAACCAGTGTTTGTCTATGTAACGACTTGTCACCAACAGGACCAAAGAATCATATTCCGACCGGAAACGCGACTCGGTGTGTCAGAAAGACTATAAATTCGCCAGTTCCGACTCATAACCTCGCCAGTTCAACGAGCTTGAATGGATGAGTCAACATTGATTTTTCCGGCGCATATCTTCGCCCGAATCCCAAATTGGCTCATAACCCCGCCGAATGAGGCTCGGACAGAAAACCATCGGCTATCTCGCCTCTTATCGTGGCGAATCGCCTAAAATTGGCGATGATATGGGTCAAACTGGCGATGATATGGTCCTGCAACTTTCTTTTGCCTCGAATCATGGCCGGGAAAG
>WNFE01001950.1_pt1 | contig 15113 bp, 13 predicted proteins | sample 5400451 | NCBI WGS metagenome assembly WNFE01 (sample SAMN13153344, study PRJNA577476) | soil metagenome | isolation source: 200 cm saprolite under Douglas fir tree site 2 hole 2 | place: USA:California | collected 2015-04-18 | reverse complement strand
GCAGTCACTCACGTCGCCGCAGCACCTGTCGGCGGACTTCTCGGACGCCCGTGTCACCGGTGGGAACCCACACTTCTTCTTTCTCCCGCCGCTCGTCGGCCAACCCAGCTTCTCGGGCACCTTCAACCCCAATCTCGCGCCCGTGGTCGAGATCTGTCAGGACCTCGTCGATCCGAACAACAACCCGACCGGCTGCAACGCCACCGTGCAAGTCATCAATCCCGGGGTCGTGCAGCTCGATGGGGTGAACCAGCAGTACCATGTGGACTGGCACACGGACGCGCCGGCCATCGACGTGACCAAGTTCTATCGCATCCAGGTGTTCAGCTCGGCCCAGGCGTTCAGCGCCGGCACCAAGCCACTCGGCTTCGCCGATGTCGCTCCCGTGTCGAACGGCAGCCAGCTCAAGGATGCGAGCACCGGCCAGCTCATCGGACTCGTCGATGGCCGGACGCTGCCGATCAAGTTCCGGATCGAACTGGGGGGGACATGCTTCGCGCAGACCGGCTGCGTCGAGCAGACGCTGGGGCCGTCGACCACGGAGCAGCATGTCGTGACGTCAGACGGGTTCGCAGCGGCCTCATTCCCGCCGGGCTACTTCACGCAGACGGTCACGCTCACGATCTTTCGCGTCCCCGAGCCGTGCTTGAACACGTCCCTCACGCAGTTCGAGGGGTGCTACAACTTCGCGACTTCCCCCCTGCAGGGGGATGCCTTGGGATGCCTGACAACCCCAACGGACCCCACCAAATGTGCGCGGGTAGAGGTGTGTCTGATCGTGCCGAGCGGCGAGCTCCATGGCCATGTTGCGCTCTTCCGGTCGGACCCCGGGCTCCCGGCCACCGAGTTGCCTGAAGTGTCGCAGAGCTTGATCAATTGCACCGGGTTCGGCCCGTTCCCCTCACTCGGTCTCGGTCCACACGGGACCGCCGATCTCGCCCGGGCGACGTGGCAGCACCTGCGCCGCGCGCTCGGGCAGATGCTCGCACCGAAGCGGCTCTTCGCTCGGAGCGTGATGGCCCATTTGGGCGATGGCGGGTTGACGTGCTGCTTCAGCAACATCGGCTGGGCGCTCCCCTTGCGGCTGTCCGGGCCGGTCAGCCCCACCGGAGCGCCGGCCACCGTCACGGGAACGGTCGGTGTGCCCTTGCCGGTCTACGTGCTCGTGCGATACACGCACGGCTTTGAGACGCCTTCAGCGGCTGTGGGGGTCACCGTGACGTTCACGCCGACGCAAGGGACAGTCAGCGCGTCGTCGGCCGTGACCAACGGGAGCGGGATCGCAACCACGATGTGGACGCTCGCGGTCGCCGGGTCGAACACCCTCGTCGCTACGGAAGCGGCGGCCACCGGCAGTCCGTTGTCGATCACTGGGACGGGGACGACGCTCGGGCTCAACACGCCCCGGACGAACGTATTCGTCGTGACAGCGGCGGCGACCACCGGCAACCCCGACGCGATGCATGCGAGGGGAACGAAATCCATGCGATAGCGAGCGGCCCGGAACGAAGGATTCTTGAAGAGGAGGCGCCCGACAGGGCGGCGACGGGGAGGGCAGATGGGGGCGGCGTGAGCCACCAGCTCGTCGCTCCAAGGGCGGACCTCGTTGCCGGCCGTCTGCAGCGAGGTTCGCTCACGCGGCGGGGCCGCCGCTCTTGCCTCACTCGTCGAGCCCTGCGCAGCAGCGCGGCTTCGTGCCGCTGGCGGGCGCGAGCATCCTCGCGCGCCCCCGGCTGATCAGTGATCTGCGCCACACCGCCGTAGCCCCATCGGGGCGGCCCGCGGGGGTGACTGAGTCGGTCTAATCGGCAACCTCCCCCTCGTTCCTCACCAGCCCAGCGAGCCGCGCGGCCACCGCACCGGAAAGGCGCCGCGGCACGCCCCACACTGCATCTCGGCCGGGTGCTCCACGAGCGCCGCGCGCCGGCGGCGGCGGTCTGGGCGTGCACCTCGGCCTCAAACGACGGGGCGGGATGGCAGTAGAGCACGCCGAGCGCCACCGGGAAGGCCGGTGGCTCGAGCCCCACCAGGAGCGTGGCCAACGCCCGGTTCGTCTCCTCGTGCACCAGGACGTCGTCGGGCGTCACGCCAGCTTCACCGAGGGTCACGACCTCGAGCTCGAGCTTCCCCGGCTTCAAGCGCAGGCCCCGGTTCTTCCCCGCGCCAAAGACGAGCGGCTTTGGGCCCGCCGGAGCACGCCGACCAGGTGCGGCTGCAGCGTATCCAGTAGCGCGCTGCCGTTCTTGAAGCCAGCGTGACGCCACACTCGTGCACTTCAAGCGGATTGGCCGACTCGAACGCTGGTTTTGGCACCACCTTCGCTGGTCGCTCCGAGTCCTGACCATCGGTCGGTGCGTCAGGACTTGCGCGAAGACAGCTAGTTAGCTAAGTTACCTAGCTAACTAGGAGCGCGTTGATGAAGATCGTCAAAGTGCATCAGGCGAAGACCACGCTTTCGAAGCTCATCGAGCAGGCGCTGGCCGGCGAAGAGGTTGTCATCGCTCGGGGCGACACTCCCGTGGTCCAACTTGCGCCAGTCGATACCCAGCCACCCCGTCGGGTCTTCGGCGCCCTTAAAGGCAAGCTCCAGGTCACGCCAGCGTTCTTCGAGCCGCTCCCACCCGAAGACTTGGCAGCGTGGGAGGAGTGAGCCGCCCCGCTGCGCGGCGTGCCGCTGCACCCGGTCGGCGGCTCCTGCTCGACACCCACACCCTGCTGTGGTGGCTCACCGGCGACCCGCACCTCTCACCCGCCGCGCGACGAGTAATCGCGCAGGCGTCGGCCCTGGCCTTCGTCAGCGCCGCCTCCGCCTGGGAGATTGCCACCAAGGTGCGCCTCGGTCGGTTGGACGATCCCCAGGGCGTCACGGATTCTCTAGCTGCCCATCTACGGGACCAGGGCTTTCGCGAACTCCCAATCACCCTGGAGCATGGGCGTCGAGCCGGCAAGTTGCCCGGACCACCCAAAGACCCGTTCCACCGCATGCTGATCGCGCAGGCACAGGGCGAGGGGCTGGCAATCGTCTCGAACGACGCGGCTTTCGACTCGTACGGCGTCGAGCGCGTCTGGTAATGCGCCCGATCGCACTGGCAGGCCTGGTGGGTATGTGTGGGATGGTCCACGCCTCCTCGTGGGAAAGTGGCGGCTGAGGGGAGCGCCGTCATGCCATCTTCGCCGCTCAGGGCCGCCGCGGCACGTCGATCACACAGCAGGACCGCAGATCTCGTCTAGATCCTCGAGCCCGATCAGTACGTCGCGCGGCTTCGAGCCGTTGGCGGGCCCGAGGATCCCCGTGAGCTCGAGCTGATCGATGATCCGCGCCGCGCGGCCGTAGCCGATGCTCATGCGCCGCTGCAACAGGGAGGTCGAGCCGAGCTGGTTCTGAATGCACACCTCGGCAGCCTGGCGAAACAGGGCATCGCGCTCCCCCGGCGTCCCCTCGTCTCCCTTCCCCTCTTCCCTGGTGCGCTCGGCCTCGGCCAGCGCCGTGACCTGCTCGTCGATGCTCGCGCCCGCGGGCGCCGCCGCTGGTGTCGCGTGCGCCTTGTACCACTCCATCAGGCGCTCGGTCTCCTCGGTCGAGATGAACGCCCCTTGCACCCGCAGGAGGTCGCTCTTCCCCGGCGGCAGGAACAGCATGTCGCCGTTGCCGAGCAGCGTCTCCGCGCCGTTCTGGTCGAGGATGGTGCGACTGTCGACCTTGGCCGAGACGCGAAAGGCGATGCGGCACGGGAAGTTCGCCTTGATGAGCCCCGTGATCACGTTCACGGACGGGCGCTGGGTCGCGAGCACGAGATGGATCCCGATCGCCCGCGCCTTCTGGGCGAGCGTCGCGAGCGGCGTCTCGATCTCCGCCTGCACGGTGAGCATCAGGTCCGCGAGCTCGTCCAGGATCACCACGATGTAGGGGAGGATGCCGTCTGAGTATTCGCCGTCGAGCGGCAGCTCGCGCTGGATGCCGGCCTGGGTGGCGAGCGTCTCGCGCGGGCCCTTGAGCGGCTTCTTCTCCTGCACCTTCTTGTTGAAGTCCACGATGTTGCGCGCGTGGTTGGCGTGCAGGAGCCGATAGCGCCGCTCCATCTCCCACACGGCCCACTTGAGCACGCTCGCGGCCTTGTGGTAGTTCGTCACTACCGGGAGCCCCAGGTGCGGCAGCGCTGCGTACATCGAGAGCTCGACCATCTTGGGATCGATCATCAGGAGCTTGAGCTTGTCGGGCGGATGCGTGTAGATGAGGCTCGTGATGATCGTGTTGATCGAGACCGACTTGCCCGACCCCGTGACGCCCGCGATCAGGAGATGCGGCATCTTCGCTAGGTCGGCGATCACCGGCTCGCCTTCCAGGTTCTTGCCCAGGCCCACCGGCAGGGCGCGCGTCGTCCGCTGGTACTCGGCCGCGTCGATCAGCTCACGCACGTGCACCATGCGCGCGATCGGGTTCGGCACTTCGATGCCGACCGCGGCCTTGCCCGGGATCGGGGCCACGATGCGCAAGGACGGCGCGCGCATCGCGAGCGCCAGGTCGTCGGCGAGCGACGCGATGCGCCCCACTTTCACGCCCGGCCCGGGGGCGACCTCGTATTGGGTGACCACCGGACCGACGGTGCGCCCGGCGATCGCGCCTTCGACGCGGAAGGTCTGCAGCGTCTCGATCAGCTTCTGCCCCATCAAGTCGATCTGCACGAGCTGCGCGTCACCGTCCTCGGGGGGGGCGGGGTTCAAGAGCTCGAGCGGCGGGATGAGGACGCCCGCGGGCACCGGGGTGGGGCGCGGCGGCGGGACAGGTTTGACCTTGCGGGTTTTCCCGGACACCGACCCGAGGGCAACGGGGGCGGGGGCGGGGAGCGAATGTTTCGGGGCGAGCGCGGTCGCCACGTCGCCCTTCTTTGGCTTACGGGTCGGCCGGGTGGTCGCGGCCTCCCCCTCCCCGCTCGCCGCGCGCAGCAGCACGAACGGATGCCACCCCACCGAGAAAATGCCCAGCGCCGACAACAGGAACAGGCCGACGAACGCCCCACCAGCCGTGCCCACGGCGTGATGCACGCCGTGCGCCAGGACGGCGGGTGCGAGGCCGACGAGCTTCTGGGTCGGGCTCCACGCGGCGTAGTCGGCCCCAAAGCTCGCGCCCGTGACGATGCCGATCCCATAGGGGACGAGCAGGATCAGCCCGGCCCCGAGCGTGGCGGCACGCGCGCTCGACACGGCCCCGAGTCGCCGGAACGCGGCGAGGGCCCAGCCGATCCCGAGCACGGGCAAGAGGACCGAGCCCAGCCCGAGCACGCGCCACAGGAGCGAGCCGATCCGCTCGCCCCAGCTCCCCGTGATGGGGAGCCGCAACAGGGTGAGACCGAGGAACAGCCCGACGACGAGGGCGCCGATGCCGAGCAGCTCCTGGCGCGCCTTCGGGTTCACGTGATGCGATGGTCCGCGTAGCGCGGGACTACGTCGAAGCGGTCCGCCTGGGCGGCGAACGCGACGTCCTCGGCGAGATCGGCGTCGGCGAGCTGCTGCGCGGCATCCGATCCGGACAGCGCCTCCTCCCACCCTCGCACCGCGCTCGTCAAGGCGAGGGCCGTCCGGGCGGCGTCATTGAGCACCAGTTTTTTCAACCCCTTCTTCGCCCCCTTGATCAGGCGCCCGGCGGTGTAGGCGTCTTCGATCGCGAACCCTTTCTCCCGCCCGGCGCACAGAATCACCAGGTCCCCGCGCTCAACCAGCACTGCCCGCGCGCGCTCGACCAGGGCCTTGAAGTTCGCCGGGGCGCCAACCCAGACGGGGTCGCCGCCCTGGGCGACCACGAGCGCGGGGGTCCCGTTCGTGGTCGCGAGCACGATCGTCTTCCCCGCCACCACGGCCGGCAGCATTTCGCGCGGCGAGTTGCCGAGCGCGAACCCCTCGATCTTCACGCTCTTGCGTTCGCCCGCGAGCAGCACCCCGTCCTTCTCGAGGTTCGAGGCGAGGCGCACAGCCTCCTCCGAGCTCGCGGCCGGGATCACCGCCTTGGCGCCGTTCGCGAGCGCGGTGACGATCGTCGTCGTCGCCCGCAGGACGTCGATGACCACGATGCCCCGGCCAGCGAGATCTCCCGCGCCGAGGCCGAGCGGTGTGAAGTGGACGTCGATCTTCATGTGGGCGGCTGCAGCAGTTGGGGCTCGCGCTCGAGGAACTTCGTGTCCACGCGGCCGGCGACGACGTCCGGGTGCCGCATGACCCGACTGAGGAAGGGGATGGTCGTCGTCACGCCCTCGATGATAAACGAATCCAACGCCTGGCGCATGCGGGCCAACGCCTCATCCCGGGTGTTGCCGTGCACGATCACCTTCGCGAGCAGGGAGTCGTAATAGGGGGGGACGGTATAGCCGGCGTAGATGTGGGTGTCGACGCGTACGCCCGGGCCGCCGGGGGGATGATACGCGGTGATCGTCCCCGGGCTCGGCTGGAAATTTCGCGCCGGGTCCTCGGCGTTCACGCGGCACTCAATGGCGTGGCCGCGCAGCCGGTGCCCGTTCATGACGAAGGAGAGCGGCTCGCCGGCGGCGACCCGGATCTGTTCCTTCACCAGATCGAAGTTGGTGCACATCTCCGTCACGGGATGCTCCACCTGGATCCGGGTATTCATCTCCATGAAGTAGAACGTCCCGTCCTCATCGAGCAGGAACTCGATCGTCCCCGCCCCGACGTAGCCGATCGCTTCGGCGAGCCGCACGGCCGCATCGGCGATGTCCTGGCGCAGCGTCGCGTCCACGGCGGGACTGGGCGCCTCCTCGATCAGCTTCTGGTGGCGCCGCTGCACGGAGCAGTCGCGCTCGCACAGGTGCATGATCCGACCCTGGGTATCGCCCATGACCTGGATCTCGATGTGGCGCGGGCGGGCGAGGTACTTCTCGAGGTAGACCTGGTCCGAGGCGAAGGCGGCGAGCGCCTCCTGCTTGGCCAGGGAGAAGGCCTGGGGGAACTGCTCCTCGTCCTGCGCCACGCGCATCCCTTTGCCACCGCCACCCGCGGCCGCCTTGATGATCACCGGGAAGCCGATCTTCTGGGCCAGCTTCAAGCCCGCCTCCGCGTCGTCGACCGGCCCGGGCGAGCCCGGCACGGTGGGCACCTTGAGCTTTTGGGCGAGGGCGCGGGCGGCGGCCTTGTCGCCCATCTGCCGGATCTGGTCGCCCGTGGGGCCGACGAAGGTGATGTTCGAGGTGCGCACGATGTCGGCGAACTCGGCGTTCTCGGCCAGGAAGCCGTAGCCGGGATGAATCGCGTCTGCTCCCGTGATCTCGGCGGCCGCGATGATGCGGGGGATGTTCAGGTAGGAGTCGCGCGACGGCGCGCGGCCGATACACACGTCGTCATCGGCGAACCGGGTGTGCAGGCTGTCGCGGTCCGCTTCGGAATAGACGGCCACGGTCTCGACGCCCAACTCCTTGCACGCGCGGATCACCCGCAGGGCAATTTCCCCGCGGTTCGCGACCAGCACCTTCTTGAACATCAGGGTTGGATGTCGCCGCGCGAGCCCGTGGCGGTCGTGCTGCCGCCGAAGGCCCGGCTATCGCCCGAATCCACGCCCGACACCTTCAACGCGAACTCGCTGGGGTTCGTCGCGTAGAAGATCGCGCTCTCGTAGCTGATCACGCCCTCCTGATACCAGCGGAACAGCGCTTGATCGAAGCTCTGCATGCCATACTGGACCGAGCCTTGCGCGATCAGGTCGGGGATCGCGAGCGACTTGGTCAAGTCGCGCATGTTCTCCTGCACGGACGCGGTGTTGATGAGGATCTCCGAGGCCGGGACCCGGCCGTTTCCGTCGGCGCGCGGCACGAGGCGGAGCGAGATGATCGCCTGGAGCGCGGTGGAGAGCAGATGGCGCACCTCGTCGTGCTGGTGCGGCGGGAAGAACGAGATCACGCGGTTGATGGTCTGCGTGGCATCGGTGGTGTGCAGCGTGGAGAACACGAGATGCCCGGTGTCCGCGGCCTTGAGCGCGGTGTCGAGCGTCTCCATGTCGCGGATCTCGCCGATCAGGATGACGTCGGGCGCCTGGCGCAGCACGTGGCGCAGCGCCGCGTTGAAGGACAGCGTGTCGTTGCCAACCTCGCGCTGGGAGATGTTCGCCAGGTTGTCGCGATGCAGGAACTCGATCGGGTCCTCGATCGTGATGATGTTGACCCGCCGGTTCATGTTGATGTGATTGACCAGCGCCGCGAGGGCCGTGGACTTCCCCGAGCCCGTCACGCCGGTCACGAGCACCAGCCCGCGCGGCCGCAACCCGATCTCCTCCAGAACCGGGGGCAGATTCAAGTCCCGGATGTTCTTGACCTCGTAGGGAATCGAGCGGAAGGCGAACGCCACGGTGCCGCGTTGCTGGTACACGTTGGTGCGGAACCGCCCGACGCCGGGCACGCCGATCGCGAAGTCCGCTTCCTTGTGCTCGGCGAACTCCTTCACCTGACGCGGGGTCATGATCTGCTCGGCGAGCGATTTCAGCTCCTCCGGCTTCAGGGGGGACTGGTCGAGCGACACGAGCTCGCCGTTCACCCGGATCGTGGCCGCGCGGCCCACCTTGAGCAGCAGGTCCGAGGCGTTCTTCTGCACCATCTGGGTGATGGCCGCCTTGAAGTTGAACGTCGATTGGCCGGGCTTGGGAGCGTCAGGCATTGGGGTCGACTCGGAAGAGGGGCTGTCCGAACTCCACGGGCTGGGCGTTCTCCACCAGCACCTCGCGCACCACACCGGCGATTTCGGACTCGATTTCGTTCATGATCTTCATGGCTTCGATGATGCACACGACCTGGCCCGGCGCGACGCGGCTGCCCACCTTGACGTAGGGCCCTGCCCCGGGCTCGGGGGCGTTATAAAACGTCCCGACCATGGGGGACTTGATATCGAGCAGGTGGGATGGGGGGGCCGCCTCGCGCGGGGCCGCTCCCCCTGCCGCCGCTGGCTGGACGGTCCCGGGCCCCCCCCCAGCCGCCGCCACCACCACATGGGTCGCCGCCCCCCCGGCGTTCGTCAAATGGGCGGCCTTGGACACCCGGACGGTCGACCAGGCCCCGAACAAACCCCGGCGCACCTCGATCGCGCCGAGCTCGGGCGCGTCCCTCAGGATCTGGACCAGCTGCGCGATGATGTCGAGGTTCATGGCTCAGGGGTGCGGGTGCGGGCGTTCACGGTCCAAAGTTACACGAGCTCCAGCAGCTCCGTCAGCCCGTCGGAGAGCAGCTCGGCCCCGCTGCTATCCGGGACCAGGTGCACGTCATCCTCGATGCGGACGCCGCCTTCGCCCGGCAGATAGACCCCGGGTTCCAGGGTGACGACGGCACCAGCCGGCACCGGGTCGCCATTGGTCTTCGACAGCCGCGGCGCTTCGTGCACCTCGAGCCCCAGCCCGTGGCCGAGCGAATGGCCGAACGCGTCGCCCAAGCCACGCGCGGTGATCAGCTCCCGGGCGAGTGCGTCGGCGTCGCGGCCGCTCATCCCGGCCCGGATCCCCGAGCGGGCCCGCAGCTGCGCGTCGTACACCACGCCGTAGAGCGCGCGCTGCCGCTCGCTCGCCCGCGCCCCGACGACGACGGTGCGCGTGATGTCGGCGCAGTAGCCGTCCACCTGAGCCCCGAAGTCCACGAGCAGCCACTCCCCGGCCACCACGACGCGCCCACTCGAGCGGGCGTGCGGCAGCGCGCTGCGCGGTCCCGAGGCCACGATGGTCGCGAACGGATGCCCTTCGCTGCCGAGCCGCCGCAGCGTCCCTTCGAGCAGCCCCGCGATCGCGAGCTCCGTCAAGCCGGGCCGCACGGCGGCGAGCGTCTGTCGCAGCGCCTCGCCCGCGAGCCGGGCCGCCGCGCGGATGGCCGCCACTTCGCCCGCGTCCTTGGCGGCGCGCAGCCGCTCCACCAACTCGGTCGTGGGCCGCCAGCGCCAGGCCTTACCCGCCTCGGCGAAGCGCTGCGCGTCGTGCACCGAGACGGCGTGGGCCTCGAAGCCCAGCTCGCCCAGCGGCCCCAGTGTGGGCAGCTCCTTGAAAAAGCGGTCCCACACGCTCGTGCCTTCGACTTCCACGCGGGCCACGGCACCGGCTTCGTCCCGCGCCTGCTCGTCGTAGCGGAAGTCGGTCACGAGCAGCACGTCGCCCCGCGTGACGGCGACGAGCGCCGCCGATCCGGAAAAGCCCGTCAAGTAGCGAATGTTGGCGCGCGACGTGACGACGAGCCCGTCCAGCCCCTCCGCCGCGAACGCCCGCACCAGCGCCTCCTGGCGCGCGCGCCGCCGGTCAGGGGTCATGCCGGGCCTGGAGATACCCGACCAGGCCCTCGAGTCCCAGCCGATAGCTCTCGGCGCCGAACCCGGTCACCATCCCCACCGCGGCGTCCGCCAGGACCGAGCGGCGCCGCTCGGGCTCACGGGCGAACAGGTTCGACAGGTGGACCTCGACGAAGGGCACGCGTACGGCGAGCAGGGCGTCACGCACCGCGAGGCTGGTGTGGGTGTAGGCCGCCGCGTTGATCACCAGGCCGTCGGCCTTGCCCTGGAGGCGCTGAATCGCGTCGACCAGTTCGCCCTCGTGGTTCGTCTGGGTCCACGACACGTCCACGCCGAGCGCGCGCGCCCGCTCCCGCGTCCGCGCCTCGATCTCCGCGAGGGTGGTCCGCCCGTACAGCTCCGGCTCGCGCTCCCCCAGCAGATTCAAGTTCGGGCCGTTCAACACGGCGATGTGCACTAGGACTTGAGGCCCCGCAGCCACGCCTGAAACTGGTCCAAGTCGCCTTCATCTTCGAGCGCTCGGTTCTTCTGGCTCGTGGTGCGGGGCGGACCCTTGGGCTCGGCGGTGCCGCCGGCGGCGCCGGCAGCTGCACCGGCTGGGGTGGGGCCCCCCGGGGCGAAGAACTGATCGAAGGAGAACCCGCCCGTGGCCGGCGGGTCGGCCGGCGCGGGCGGGGCCTGGGGCGGCTCCGCCGCGGGCGCGCTCGGGCGCAGCGTCTCCTCGCCGAACACGGAGTCGAGCGAGATCGAGTCCTCCGCCGGTCGCGTGGCCTCACCGGGCCCCGGACTCACACTCTCCGGCACGGGCTCGGGCTCCGGCTGGGCGAGCGCGAACGCGCCGTCGAGCGGCGAATCGGCGAACACGGGCGGGGGCGCGGGCGCGGGAACGGGCTCCGGCGCGAACGCGAGCGGCGCTCCGGGCATCCCGGGTCGACCGGCGAGGATTCGGCGGAGAAACGTCTGCACTGACTCACCCGTCCCGCGACCGCGGTCTCCCGCGAACGCCCGCCGCCTCGTGCCACCGGACGTGAGCTCTGCCACGCGAGCGCGCAACCGCGCATCGCCCGGTCGCTGGGCGAGCAGCGCCTGGTAGACGCGCAAGGCGTTCTCCTCGTGCCCCTGACGGAGGTAGAGCTCCGCCATCGTCTCCGTCAGCACCGGCTCGACACGCGACAGCGCCGCGGTATCCGCCGCCCCGTCGTCGTCGGACAGGGCAACGGCCGCGGGCGCGGGCGGCGCCTGGGCCGGAGGCCCGGGCGTCGGGGGCCGCTGGGCGGCGGCAGGACTCCGTGGGGCCGACCACGCCGGCACCGCCGGCTCGCGCGGGGTCGCCGGGGCCGTCACCTCCGCCACATCGTCCGGCATGATGAGCGGCAGCTCGATGGTGGACAGCTCGTCCTCGGGCTCCGGGCCCGCGGGCGGCTGCGCGAACATCCCGGCCTCATATTGGGTGTGCGCCAAGCCCTCGACCACGAGATCCTGGGGCTTGAGCTCCACCTCTTCTTGAACCTCGAGTCCCTCCGCTCTCGCGGCATCGTGCGCGACGGCGTTAAAATCGACTGCGCCGTCGAACGCTTCGATCTCGGGGAGCGCACTCGGCGCGGTCGGGGCAGGCGGGGCCGGACGATCGGACAGGTGCTCCACGGTGAAGTCGGCCTGGGCGGCGAGCCGCGCCGCTGCTGGAGGGAGGGGCGGCGCGGGTGGCGCGGGTGGCGCGGGGGACCGCGGCGGCGCTGGCGCCGTGGCCCGCCCCGCAGGACCGGCCGCGGGAGCAGCAGTCCGCACCGTGGCCGGTGCGCTCGCCGGGCGCGCGGGCGTGGGCTCGGGCACGAACTGGACGACGGGCTCCGCGGCGCCAGCGCGCGCGGCTGGTGCCGACGCCGCCTGCTGCACGGCCTTGGCCTTCGCCCGGGTCAGCACCTCCGCCGCTTCCCCGTTCATTGGATCGGCCGCCAACAGCCGCGTCAGCCACTCGACCGCCTCGTCGTAGCGGGCGCCGCGCAGCGCGATCTCGCCCAGGATCTTGAGCGCCAGCACGTTCTCGGGATCCAGGGCCATCACCTTGCGGAACACGTCGGCCGCACCGGCGTCGTTCTTCTGATCTATTAGACAGCGCCCGAAGACGATGTGGGCGCTGACGTAGTCGGGGTGGCGCTCCAGGCCAGCGGTGCACAGCTCGATCGCCCTATCTAGTTCTCCTGCTTTGCGATAGGCATCGGCCAAGGGAGCGAAGTTTCGCCCCTTCGGGTTCTCGCTCCAGCGGCGTTCGAGCTTTTCGATTTCGCTGGTGTAGGTCACGGCCTAAGTCGTTGGAGGAATTGGTCGAAGATAGTGTTCGCTCGGCCGTGCTGTCAATCTGACTCGCGCCCCGTCGCTTGAGTTTTCGTGTTGTCGTTTTTAGACTTATGCCCCTTCCCCCCCGTAGCCGGGAGCACCGCGTCCCATGATGCGCTCAATGCGCGCCATCACGAAGCCCGTCTTCTTTGTCGTCGCGATCACGTTCATCGGCTGGATGGCCTACGGGCAGGTCTCCGACATCGTCGGCGGCGGCCGGGACGTCGTCCTGAAAGTGGATGGCGAAGTCGTGCGGACGCCCGAGTTCCAGCAACGCTACCAGGCCGCCATGGAGCAGTACCGGCGCCAGCAGGGCCTGGGCCGCCTCACCCGGGAAGACGAACAGCAGCTGCAAAAGCAGGTGGCCGATCAGGTGATCCAGGACAAGCTGCTCGAGCGCGCCTATCGCCGCCTGGGCATCACGGTCTCAGATCAGGAGATCATCGAGGCGGCGCGGAGCGGGCCGCCGCCGCAGATCCTGCAGCAGGTGGTGCAGGATCCGACCTTCCAGACGAACAGCCAGTTCGATATCACCAAGTGGCAGCGCTATCTCTCGAGCGCGGGGCCCGAGTTCTCGACGCAGATCGAGCAGCTGTACCGCGCCTACCTGCCGCAGCGCAAGCTCCAGGAGTACTTGACGGCGGATCTCTACATGTCGGACGCGAGGCTGTGGCGCATCTGGCGCGACCAGCACGAGTCGGTGACCGTCGCCCTGCTCGCCATCCGGCCCGAGGACATCCCGGACTCCCTCGCCCCCGTGTCCGACGCCGAGCTCGAGCGCTCGTACCAGGCGCACCGGGACGATTTCAAGCGGCCGGCCGCGGCCTGGCTGAGCTACGTCCGTGTGTCCCGCGCACCCGACGCCGCCGACTCCGCGGCGGCCCTCGCCCGGGCGCGCGCGCTGCGCGCCGAGATCGCGAGCGGGAAGGCGAAGTTCGAGGACATGGCGAAGAAGGAGTCGGCGGACTCGGGGAGCGCCGCCCGGGGCGGCGATCTGGGGTGGGTGAAACGGAACGAGCCCGGGTTCGATCCCCGGTTTCTTGCGGGCCTGCGCACGCTCCCCGTCGGCACGCTGTCGCAGGCGGTGGCGTCCGCCTTCGGGTATCATCTGATCCGCATCGACCGGGCCAAGGGCGACTCGGTCCACGTGCGCCACATCTTGATCCCGATCAAGCTGCAGGGCAAGCACCTCGACACGGTGGACGCGAAGACGGATACGCTCGACAAGCTCGCGGCGGACCAGACCGACGGCGCCCGGCTCGACAGCGCCGCCCGGCGGCTGCACCTCCCGCTCGCGCACGCGCCCAAGCTGGTACAGGGGACGCGGCTCGCCCTCCCCGAGGGCGCCGTGCCCGACGTGAGCGTCTGGGCGTTCGACGCGCGCCCCGGTGAGACGGGCCCGGTGGTCGACGCGGAGCGCGCGAGTTACGTCTTCCGTCTCGACTCGCTCGAGGCGGCGGGCGTCCCGCCGCTCGCCGAGGTCCGCGCCCGCGTGCTCGACGCCGCCCGGCGCGAGAAGAAGCTGGCGGTGGCGCGTCAGCGGGCGGAGCAGCTGGCGAGTGAGTTGCGCAGCGCGACCGATCTCGTCGCCGCCGGTCGGGCGAAAGGACTACGGGTCGAGAAGACCGGGCCGTTCACGCGGCTCAACCCGGGACCCGAGCTGAGCCGCAACCCCGTCGTGCTCGGCGCCGCCTTTGGCCTCCGGCCCGGGGAGAAGAGTCCCGTGATCGCGGGGGAGACGGGATTCTTTGTGTTGCAGGGCATCACCCGCACGCCCGCCGATTCGGCCGCCTGGGTGAAGCAGAAGGCCCAGCAGCGGGAAACGCTCGTCCGGCCGATCGAGCAGGCGCGCATCCAGCAGTATCTCGCCGCCTTGCGCGCGCAGGCGACGATCGTGGACCGCCGCAACGAGATCTTCCGGCCCGCGGCGGCCGCGCGCGAGAGCTAGTCGCTCAAGCGCTTCGGATCCCCACCCGTGGGGACCGAACCCGACGCGGCCGGCGGCGCGGTGCCGCGCGGCGGCGCGATTGGCGGGTCGTCGCTGGTCGCGTCCTTTAAGCTCCGCTTGAACTCCTTGATGCCCTGCCCCAAGGACGAGCCGATCTCGGGAATCCGCTTCGCCCCGAAGACGAGCACCAGCACGAACAGCAGGATCAAGATGTGGCTGAACGACAGATCCCCGAACATATGCGTCCTTCCTCAGAAGATCGATCGGGCGACGTAGTACGCGATCGCCACGCCCACGAGGGCGAGCAGCGATACGTCGAATCCGATCGGGCCGAGCGTGATCGACACGACCAGAAGGTCCATGTGCACCGGCCCAAGGGTCGGGGTCACGGCCCAGGTGAAGATCTCTTTCGCCGGTCCCTGTGGCAGGAACCGTCGTAACAGCGAATGGCAGAAGCCGCCCAGCACGAAGCCGGTAGCGAGCACTCCCACGTAAAATAGCGGCCGGTGCGGACCCTGCGCCACGGCTTAGCTCGGCCGCTCCACGGCGTAGGCAATGCTGTCGCGCAGCGCGTCGCGCG
>WNFE01008480.1_pt1 | contig 15114 bp, 15 predicted proteins | sample 5400451 | NCBI WGS metagenome assembly WNFE01 (sample SAMN13153344, study PRJNA577476) | soil metagenome | isolation source: 200 cm saprolite under Douglas fir tree site 2 hole 2 | place: USA:California | collected 2015-04-18 | reverse complement strand
GCTGTTGGTTGACGCCGAGAACGGGACGGTGATCAAGACGCCGCCGCCCGGAGGTCTGACGCGTTATTTTAGGCAGGCGCACTTTTATTACTTTGCGGGAACGTGGCAGGTTCCGCTGCTGATTGGGTTTTCGGCGCTCGCCGGCATCTCGGCTCTGTCGGGGCTCTATTTGAACTTGACGCTGTGGTTTGGGAAACTGTTCAGGCGAAATTAAGCAATGCAAATATCAATCGCTAATATTTTGATCGCGTTTGCCGGCGGGCTACTGTCGTTTTTGTCGCCGTGCGTCCTTCCATTAGTTCCTGGCTATCTCTCGCTCATGTCCGGTGTCAGCATCGATCACTTGAAGGGCGAGGGGGGCTCGCGGAGCGCCGCTCTGCGCGCGGTGGTAGTTAACTCGATCGCTTTTAATATTGGATTGTCGGTGATCTTCATCGCGTTGGGTGCGACGGCCGGGTTGGTTGGATCGTCGATCATTAGTAACCCGTGGGTGCGGATTATCGGCGGGATCGTGATTATCATTTTCGGCCTGCACTTGATCGGGTTGATAAAGATCAAATGGCTCTATCGCGATACGCGGCAGTTTAGCAGCGAGAAGCCGCGCGGCGTTTTGGGATCTTTGACGCTGGGCATCGCTTTCGCAGCCGGATGGACGCCGTGCATCGGGCCAATCCTCGGCGGCATCATGGGTTTGGCAGCTACGACTGGCGGCTGGAAGGGCGGGCTGGTGCTCGCAACTTTTTATTCAGCCGGACTGGCGGTGCCATTTCTGATCACCGGACTCGGGATTAATAAGTTTCTTGGTTTCTATTCGAGGTTTCGGCAACACCTGCACAAAGTCGAGATCGTTTCCGGTATCGTATTGATCTTGATCGGAGGGCTGATCGCCAGTGGATATTCGAGCTGGCTGTCGAGTTCGAGACTCGCGTCAGTGCTGCCAAATCTGGAAAGCCTTCTGAAGGTTCAGTCGCCCCAGGGCAGTGCGCCTCCGGCCGCGGGCTCAAAGTTTCAGAGTTTCAAACACTCGACGCGCAACCCTTTCATCTCGCGTCGCTGCGCGGACGTGTGGTCCTGCTGAACTTTTGGGCGACCTGGTGCATTCCTTGCCGCGCTGAGATTCCCGAATTCAACGCCATGCAAAAGGACTTTCAAGCGCGCGGCTTCACCATGGTGGGCGCCTCCGTTTCTCCGGTGGATACCGCGGATGCCATTCGCAGTTTTCAGAAAGACGTGAAGCAGGAATATACAGTCATCCGCGGCGCCGAAGAGATCGGCGCAAAGTTTGGTAACGGTCCCGGTCTGCCGGTTACCTACTTGCTTGATCGTGACGGGCGGATTCGCCAGAAGTTTATCGGGCAAACGTCGCGCGAGAATTTCGAAGCCGCAATCAAACCGTTGCTCGACGAGACACCCGCGACGGCGCAAAAGGTCGAATGAACACTCAGCCATTCTTTGGGATTTGATTGGAGTAAGACAAATGAAAAAGTTCATACTGATTTTATTCACGCTGATTCTCACTTCCGCCGCGACTGGCGCGCAGGAGGGCCACGAATACGCGCCGGTGCTGGAGAAGACCGTCAACTATAAGGCCTGGACGCTTAACGATCTCGCGAGCAACAAGCCGGTCGCGTTGCGTTCGTTGATGCAGGGGAAGAAGCTGGTCATGGTGCTGTACTTCGCGCCGTGGTGTCCGAACTGGCGCAATGAAGCGCCGGTGGCCGCGAGTCTGTACGAGAAATACAAGTCGCAGGGCTTTGAGATTGTCGGGGTCAGCGAATATGGATCACGCGACGACGTGAAAGCTTTCTTTGGCCCGGCGGGCGCGCCGTATCCCGTGGTTAGCGAATCAGAATCACGTGATGATCGCGAAAAGACGGCGCACTTTGGGTATCGACAATTGACGGGCGACACCCGGAAATGGGGTTCGCCGTGGAACATTTTTCTCGAGCCCGGGAAGTGCAGCAGCGGCGAGGTGCTCACCGAAAAAGCCTGGATCGTCAACGGTGAGCTAATCCAGGCCGACGCCGATAAATTTATTCACGATCGGCTCGCCGCCAACGCCGTGATCACTCCATGCAAGCAGTGAGTGAAGTTTAGAGTTCAAACTTTGGTTTGTCGTGATGTAATACAAGCTGAAGCTTGAACTCTGAACCCAATCACAATTCGCCGCTGAGGCTCTCTGTTACAGCGGCTGATGCGGGCGAGCGCCTGGACGTGTTTCTGACCGCGCACATCGAAGGCTGGAGCCGCGCGCGTCTGCATCGTCTAATCGAAGCTGCCGACGTGCTGGTTAACGGCAGCGTGTCAAAGCCTTCGCATAAGCTGCGGGCGAACGACCATATAGAAATTGAGTTAACGCCGACTCCGTCGACTTCCTTTGCACCTGAAGACATTCCGGTCGAAGTTGTCTACGAAGACGACGATTTGATCGTGGTCAACAAACCGGCGGGAATGGTGGTCCATCCGGCGGCCGGCGTCGATTCAGGCACGCTGGCCAACGCTCTGGCATTCCATTTTCAGCAACTGTCGACCACCGGCGGAGCGGTGCGGCCGGGAATTGTGCATCGCCTGGACAAAGGAACCTCGGGCTTGCTTGTCGTAGCAAAAACCGAAATAGCGCACGAACATCTCGCGGATCAGTTTCGGGATCGCGAAGTGTTTAAGTCGTATGTCGCACTGGTCCACGGTGTGGTTGAAAAGGAAGTTGGCGAAATCGATCAACCGATCGCGCGCGACCCGCGCAATCGCACGCGCATGGCCGTGGTGCGCGGCGGGCGTCCCTCGCTCTCGATTTATAAGGTTCGGCAACGCCTTGAACGGTTCACCCTGCTTGATGTCGAGCTGAAGACAGGACGCACTCACCAAATTCGTGTGCACCTGGCCTGGCTGAAACATCCGGTGGTTGGCGATGAAGTCTATGGCGCCGGCCGCGACAAGACCGTAGTCAATCCAGTGATTCGCTCACGGATTGCAAAGTTAGGGCGTCAGTTTCTGCATGCGGAGCAACTGGGCTTTCGACACCCACGGACGGCGAAGAAATTGCGCTTTGCCGCTCCTCTTCCAGAGGGTCTGCAATTATTGGTCGATCAAATCGAGCGTTAGCATGATTTGACACGCGCGAGCCGCTGCGGCAAGATACGCTTACAACCCCGAACTGTTTAGATTCCCCCAACAAAATGCGGAGCTCTCTCGATGAGTCTCACCGGGATTGTGTTTTTGTCTCTCTCCAGGAACGTTCGATTGTATTTAGTTTCGATTGTATTCAGATTGATCAACTAAGGAGCGAATATCATGTCTAAGAATTTTGTGACGGGCCTTTTCAAAACGCGCGCCGCCGCGGAGGCGGCCGTAGATGCGATTATCAAGCGAGGCTACACTCGCGACGACATTAGCGTTTTGATGTCGGATTCTACCCGAGACAAAGAGTTTGCCGTGCAGACCAGGTCGCACGCGGCTGACGGTCTCGGCATTGGCGGGGCGATTGGGGGAACCGTTGGCGCCGTGTTGTTGGCGATTGTCGCCGTGGGAACATCGATCGCGATTCCCGGCTTGGGACTTTTTGTCGCCGGCCCGATCGCGGCGGCCCTGGCGGGCGCCGGCGCCGGCGGCGTAACCGGAGGACTAATCGGTTTAATGATCGGTACCGGAATTCCGGAGCATCGCGCCAAAGTTTACGACACCGGCCTGCGTAGCGGCGGCATCCTGCTGGGAGCTCAGGCGAAGTCGGTCGATGATGTAGACAGGCTCGAGACACTGTTCGAAGACATCGGCGCCGAATACGTCCGCGCCGAGTAGGCCGAACGATGGATACGGAAGTTCTACGAAAGAGGCGATTGACGCAGGCAACGCAGTTCCGACACGTAATCCCGATTAGTGCTTCAGAAATGCCTGAGGCTTTAAGAGTCTGTGTCAAAACTTGGGCTGTTATTAGGTTCAGACGATCCGAGCTGGGCCCGCAAACTGCGACCGTGGGTTCAAGTTTGTAAAACTGCGTCAGAAACGATTTGGCCCTGAGATTCACTTCAAACCGCTTGCAGTTTCAGCTTTTCGATCAATGTGGCAACGCCCAGGATCGAGATCACTCTTTTCAAGTTGTAACTCAAGACCGTCAACTTGATCTCGGTGGCTACATGCTTGAGTCCCTTCAAAAGTAATTGCTCATGACCCATCGCCACCTTGATGGTCCCGAAGGGATGTTCGGAGAGCGCCTTGCGACGCGCCATCATCTCCGGATGCCCCCGCATGCGTTCTTGCAGTCGTTCCAGCACTTCATGATGCACCCAACGTTTTATTGTCCGGCCATATTTGCTGGTGGTGCATTGCGCTCGCAGCGGGCAACCCTGACACTGCTTGGTGGCATAGATGCGAAACTCTTTTTGGTAACGGGCCTTCCGGCTCGTCCGCGACATCACCGTGAGCTCGGCTCCCTGCGGGCACACATACACGTCTCGGCTGGGGTCATACGCGAACTCTTCGCGCGGGAACAATCCACGCCGCCGCTGGGCATCTCCCAACTCCGGTACCGGCACGTAAGCGGTGATCTTTTCGTCTTCACAAGCTTTGATTGCTTCACTCCCAAAGTAACCACCATCGGCCACTACCGTTAATTCTTCCACCCCCAGTTCTGCTTTCGCCGCCTGGGCCACCCGCGGTAACAATTCCTGATCAGCGCCGTGATTGGTCACTTCTTCGGCCACAATCAGCTTGTGTTTGCTATCCACTGCCAACTGCACGTTGTAACAAACATCCATCCCTTTGGCCGTTTTCATCAACCGCGCCTCCGGATCAGTCAGCGAGCGCTGCTTCTCACCACTGGCTTTCATCTCCTGCAGCAACTCCTCATGCTGCTTCAGATACTCACCGATGCTGGCGATCTTCTGTTTTAACTCCGCAGCCGTCAGTTCCGCTTCCGGCTCTTCACCTTCCTGCTCATCAGCCTCCGCCAACTCCGCCAGATATTGCGCTACTGATTGTTTCTCGCGCTCGATCAGCTTAGCTAGTCGGCCCTGCGTAATGTTGCGCCCCGTGCTGTTCACCGCCGGGAACTTGCTCCCATCGATGGCTACCAACTCTTTTCCGAACAACTCGGCTCCGTTGCACCAGACCCGGAACTGCACCAGCACTCCATTGATCGCTTCACTGTTGTCCTGCCGAAACCGGCACAGCGTCTTGAAGTCCGGCTGCAATTGCCCGCTCAGCCACATCAACTCCACGTTGCGCCCGCACTCCCGCTCCAACCGCCGCGACGACCGCACTCCGTTCAGATGGCCCCAGATGAAGACCCCTAACAGCACTCGCGGGTCATATCCAGGCCGCCCCGTCTCGGCCGCCTCCCCACGCACGAACCCCAACTCATCAAAGGGCAGATATTCTATGAACGCGTCGATGGCCCGCACCGCATTATTCTCATCGACGTATTCATCCAAGGTGCGCGGAAACAACACGCTCTGTCCTCGTGCCGTACCCTTGATATAGCTCATCGGCTCTCCCCTCAAACCGATCTTTACTGCGCTAGTCTCCCCATTCTACCGCTTCCACTTTCACTCTTGTGATAATCTTTCTCCCTTCTGACCAGCCAGTTTTGACACAGACTCTTTAAGGCATGGTCTTTTGCTTTTCTGTTAGAGCGATTCCCATCCTTGCTAATGTTGACTTGTTGAGCGTGCCGGTTACCTTGAGGCTTTCAGCTTGTTGATATTTCCTTAAGCCGGCACGTGTGTTCGCGTCGAGCTTACCTGTCTGCTCGCTACTATAGAAGCCGCGTTGCTTGAGGATAACTTGCGCTTGTTTGATCTGATCGGCGCTGGCACGAAAGATTGGACCTCGATTGACGTTCGTAGGCTTGTTACTGTTAGTTCCGCTATTCGAGCTGGTGTTAGCGTTCTGGTTCTGAGCCGCTGCGTTGAGCGAAAGAAGCAAAAGCACTGAGAGTGCAGTCAACGGGAGTTTCTTCATTTCATTCTCCTCACGATTTGGGAGGCGTGACTGACCACGCGAGATGATAAAGCCGCATAAATTCCGATCCGCGCCGCCATGATACTGTCGCTGTCAAGCACCATTTATGTTGGCCCGGGCACCCGATAGAGCCCTCGAGGTTAAGCGGGTTTTGAGAAGGATCTTGCAAGTATTCAGCCTTTTTGAATCGAGTACCAAAATGGTTGGCAATTCTTAAACCGTTTGGTAGTATGGTTGATGGCTCGTTTGGAGCGCATCGACAAGACACCCCAGTAACCCACCTGACCGACCCGATCATTGCCATCCTGAGAACTGATAATGACAAGATTCCCCCGTATTGCTCTCCTGATATTCTTTAGTTGCGCGCCGGTTTTTGCGCAGGGCTCCGGCTATTCTTTCGACAACTTTGACACCGCGAACGGCGTGCGGATACGCGTCGAACCAGCCAAGGCTCGCAAAGCATCGACTCGGCGGGCATCGAAGACGAGCCTGTCAACCATGAACGTTGACGCCAATAAGGCCGGCCAGGCTCTCTCAGCGCCAACGGACAATCCGAGGCCGCTAGTCGCACCGACAGTCTTAGTTTACGATTCGTTGGCCGGCGCCTCCGTCAATAGCAGTTCGGCGCTGCGCGGTTATACGACCGGGAACACGCAAGTGGACCAGTACCTGATCAACTCTGCCACCAACAACGGTGTCGACCCGCTCTTGCTGTATTCAATCATGCATCAGGAATCCAGTTTCAAATCGCACGCCGTCTCGCCGAAGGGCGCGCGCGGGCTGATGCAGTTGATGCCTTTCACCGCGATGCGTTATGGCGTCACCAACATCTTCGATCCCAGACAGAACATCGAAGGCGGCGCGCGCTATGTCAGATTCCTGCTTGATCGCTTTGATGGAGATATCACCCTGGTCCTGGCTGGATACAATGCCGGTGAAGGCGCAGTCGAAAAATACGGTTGGCAGATCCCGCCGTATTCTGAAACTCAAGAATACGTTCGTCGTATTTCGCGGCGCTACGCGGTGCTGCGCGATCCGAATGCCGCGCTGTACGCGCCACGCGTTGCGCGTATGCAAGACAAACCATCAGCGCCTTTGACCGTCTATGAGCGCACCGTTTCGACTGTGCGATTGCCTGATGGAAAGCTACAGTTAATGAGCCAGTAGAGGCTTTGGTCTATTCTTCGAAACGAGGCGAAGCGTCCCAGCGACGGTTCGCCTCGTTTTCTGTTTGGAGGCTGCAATGTGTTAGTTGTGGCGCTCAACTCAATCCGAATAGCCGCTTCTGCGATCAATGCGGCGCGTCCCGCGATTCTGAGGAAACCAGAATCGCCCGGCCTAACGCGTCTGTTCCCGCCCCTTACGAACACGATGATGATGTGGAGCACGTGATCTTCACCGTGCGTCCGACGTTGCTCTTCATCAAGCTTGGTTACGCGTCGGCGGTCTTGGGCGCAGTGCTGCTGACAGTTCTGCTGGCGATGATTAACTTTGTGAATATTCCGTGGTACTTCTCTCTGCCGGTCGCGCTCGGACTGTTGCTGATTCCGGCCTACTATCATCTGAAGCGCAACATGGTTCGCTATACGCTGACCGATTCGAAGATCGAAATCGATTATGGCCTGATCGCGCGCACCACGCGCAACATTCCCCTGGCCAAAATCCAGGACGTCACCGTTTCAGCGTCGATTCCGCAGCGAATCCTGCGCCTCGGCGATCTAGTAGTCGACAACGCCAGCGAAGTCGGCGGCACCACCGTCATCCACAACATCAACGATCCGCGCCACTACGCCGACCTGCTTTTGCGCGAGTTGAGGAAATGGCATTAGACTCTTCCTTGCGGGTCAAAAACAGGAAACAATTGTTCAATGTTCGGTTTCTAAACAAAGGAATGAGTTTGTCCGGGCTCACGGCAAGTAAACTTCTCGCGGCGTTGGTCGGAGTGATCATGTTGTCGTTGTTCTGTGTGGTCACGCAGGCCGACCCTCCCGCTCTCGCTCCAGAAATTTCAAGAACATTAACGGCTAACTTGGGCGGCTTCCATCAAACCTCACCCGTAAAAACAGTCGACTGGCAAGCACTGGATCGTATTAGGAGTTCGATTGAGAATCAGCCCATAAAAAACATCCAGATTTACTATGCCGAGACAGAATACGCGGCACCCAATAAAGAAAAGCTGCACGTAAGTTTCGGCAAATTTGAAAACGACTCAAGTGCGTACTCGTATTTTACCTATCTACGGAAAAATCGGGGAGTCTCCACCAATTCGATTAGGCCCAGCGCCGGCGTGGGAACCGCCAGTGCCCTTGTCGACGGTTTCGGCGTAATATTTTTCAAGGGAGCGAACGTCGTAATCGTCACATTCACCGGCCAAGACGCAGCGCAGGCTACTGCTCTGGCGACGTTGATCGCCGCGTCTCTGGATAATGGCGAGGGCGAAGTCCCGGTGCTCGTCAAACACCTTCCCAACTCCGAATCCGCTGAACCGACTGCTATTTACGCGGTTTCCACGGCGCCATTCGAGCAGTTGGCGACCAATCAGCCCATTCTAAGAGAGATCAACTTCGACGGCGGTACTGAGGCCGTGACTGCAACCTACGGCCAGTCGCAACTCGTTATTGTTGAATTCACCACGCCGCAGTTCGCCAGTGATAACGATCGGCGCATCGCTGCGAAGATTCAGGAGTTGAAGAGTCAGGGCCAGGCAGTTCCGACGGCGTACCGCCGTGTGGGCAACTATTCGGTTTTCGTTTTCAACGCGCCGGATGAAAAAACCGCGAACGCCTTAATCGACCAGGTTAAGTACGAGCAGGTAGTGCAATGGCTGGGCGACGATCCTCATCTGTACGAGCGAGTCCAGAGATACGTCCTGCAAAAGACCGGCGGAGTAGTGATCGCGGTACTCGAAAGCTCCGGCCTGTCGGTGCTCTTGTGTCTCGGCGTTGGCGGGCTGTTCGGTGCGTTGCTATTTCGTCGGCGTCGGCGCGCGCGCCAGCGGCACGGTGAAGCATATTCAGACGCGGGTGGCATGGTCCGGCTTAATCTCGACGAGGTGGCCGAGGGCGATGCTGCCCGCTTGCTTCAAGGTCGTGATAAAGACGATTAGCCCTTGCGTCGAACTGCGATTAAGAGCTGACCAGCGAAAGCAGATCTTAGAAATTCTGAGGATGAAATGGCCGGTGGTACAGCTCCTGATACAACCAGCCCAGCACCCGAATCTCAGCGGTGCAGAGCGCTTCCAGCCAGCAGTTAATGAGAAAATTGGTTTGCGCAGTTGCGGCAGGTATTTTGGCGGACTCCGCTACGACGGAGGTTGCGGCACTCATTTCCAGTTGATAAGCGGAGGTGACGTCTTCGGTAGCTTTCGAGGCGGTATCGAGCGCGTTTATTAGTTGAGCAATCCACATGTGCAGCTCGCGCTCAGTCGGATTGTGAGCCAGTGCCTGGACGATGCCAATGGCGAGCCGATCTTCGGCGCAATTGAACATGAAAACGTTTTCGCCAGCCAGACGGCTTTGTTCCTGCTTCCACTGGAAAAGCTCTTCGACTTTCGGGTGTTTGACTGTGGCGACGCGCTGGTCGTAATTGAGGAACCACTCGATTACGTCCGGCACTGAATCGTAATCCGCCGCGCCGTATTCATCCCGGCGCAGAATGGGTTCGCGTGGCGCTTCGCCGGCCATCGCTTCTTTTGTTGAAGAGTTTGCTTCGTCCAATCTACATTCCCAGAATAAGGTTCGGCTTCACTCGCGATTTACTTCCAGCGTAAAGGCCGCCAGAGCTTCGCCAACGCGTTCACCGCGACGATTTGTAATGGCGGTGGGCGCGTAATCGGCCAGGGCGATCAATTCCTGTTTGGTAAGCACGCCCAGCTGTCGCAAAGCTTCGATCACCGCGGGCGGTCGCGCCCGACGATCGTCGCCATCTTCAATTTTAAGCGCGAGGCCGAGTCCGCTCGGCCAATCGTCGCATGGTAAGACGCCAATTGTGTAGACGCCTTCCGCGCCAATCTTTGAGATCAGGCGACCGTTGCCGGCCTTGATCAGCTCTGTATCCAGACGAGATTTTGTGCCGCCGATCATCTCCGGAAAGGAAATCATCGCGCGGACGATACGCTTAGCGGCGTCGCGCGTGTGCTCTTCAAAGTCAGCGGGCGGCGAGACCAGCCGGGCGTACATCAACGCCATGGCGCGCACTGAAATTCCGAAGACCGGAACACCGCAGCCGTCCGTGCCGATGACAATCTGGTCGAGCGGCACATCCGAGAATTGCGCGACGGTCCGACCGATCGTTTGCTGGACTGGGTTCGTCCACTGATCGTAAGTCTCTGTTGGCGCGCCGATGTGCCGCGCCAGTCCGATCATGCCCGCATGCTTGCCGGAGCAATTATTCTGCAGCACGCTGGGCGGCCTTTGATTTCGCGCCAGCTCGCGCGCGACCTCGGCGCTGAAAGGTTCGTGAACGCCACACTTCAGCGCGCGCTCGTCGATCCCGATTTTCCGGAGCATCGAGCGAACCGTTTCGACGTGGATCGGCTCGCCGCTGTGCGACCCGCAGGCAATCGCTATTTCCTGAACCGTGAATCCGAAACGATCCGCCGCGCCAGAAGCTAACAGCGGAAGGGCCTGAAAAGGCTTGCCTGACGATCGCAGGAAGGTGACGGAGTCGGGCGCGCCCAGTGCGCCAACCGTTTTCCCCTCTCCGGTCACTGCGGCAATATGTCCCCGATGCCGCGATTCGACGATCGGGCCGCGCCAGACTTCAACCAGGGAAGCCGCTGTTCCCCGCGCAGAATCACTCTCGTTGGACATTGGAAAGCATCTTAACTGCTTCACCAAAAAAAATGAAAAGCGGGAGTAGGTAAAACCTATCTCCCGCGCTTATCTGAACCCCAGCTTTTGGTCTTTTGAACTATTTGTCTTGCTTAGCTGCGCCTTGAGCTGCTGGTACCGCCGCCGGTGCCGGGTCATTCACTCGTCGCGAACGAGCCAACCCAGCCTTTCTACGCTTTCCCCGGAGTTCGAGTACTGTCAGCTTTACCGGTCGTCTTCCGAACTTGAGAGCTTCCCGAGTCGTCGGCGTCCAGATATCAATCCGGCGTCCCTTTACGGCGCCGCCGGTGTCCGCGACCAGATATTCTCCGCTCCATGAGCCCGCCTCGACCCGCACCCTGGTTCCCAGGGGTAAGACGGATGGATCGGCAGCGATCAGGCCCCGGCTCACGGGCTTTCCGCTGGCCGTTCGCCCGCGCAGGCAGTAAGCCGTGGCGGTGTAGGTCTGGGACGCTACGGCTAAGTCTGACGTTGCAGCCGGCAGGTTGGCATTAGAAGCTGTCGAATTGCCCGCCGAAGAGGCAGGACTCGTCCCAACTGGATCCTCGGCAGGAAGAGTTGCTCCCATCGCTTCGGGCATTTGCCCGGCAACGTCCAAAACCGGCTGCTGCTGAATCTTCGCCGGCTTGGGAGCTTGCTGTTGGATAAATGTCTTTGAGTAGGAAATAACGGAAAAAGCGAGAAGCAAACCTAAAGCGCTTCCAAAAAACGGGGATTTCGTCAAATTCGGTTTCTCCTGTCCGATAGTCTACGCGAACCTTTCAGCAGCGCTGTGCGCGAGTCGTTCTTGCCTTGACTCGACCTTCGACTCTAGGAGACTGAAGGCGGTCAGCCGAAGCTAGGGTAAGTCCTTAGTGCGGCGCTTGCTGAAAAAGACCAAAAGGAAAGCGAACCCTAAAGGTTCGCTCTAACTTAACGCCCAAGAGGCTAACACACGAGGTCGGACCTGTCCAGCCGGAGGCAAGCGCCCAAAGCGACCTTCGGCCGGAGGATCTGGAAGGCTGTTTGCAGATTTGTTAGGAAAAACCTCTATCAGGCCAGACTACCCGTCTTTTTGCAGCCCGGCATACTTCTCGACCAGCTTCTTCTGGCCGTAGCCGGGGAAGCTTACGGTGAGCTTGGTGGCCGGCCCTGACCCCTCACGGCGGAGGACCAGTCCCCGGCCGTATTTGGCATGTCGAACGTAGGAGCCGGGAACGAAATCCTCGGCGAGGGGAGCGCGGACGTCCTTTTCCGGATTTAGGGAGGAGGGCGAACTCTGGTTTGCGGGTTCCGGACTCCTCCTCACCGCCTCCACCTCAGTCGGGCTGCCTGACTGGGCACTGCGGGTTGAGCTACCGCCCCCACCCATTCGTGCCGCGCGCTTGCGAAAGAACTCCTCAATGGACTCGACGCTGTCGTAGGTCTTGCCGGGGTAGGTCTTGCCCGGTCGTTTCGCGCTTACTCGACCGGTCGACCCGGAATGGGAAGGAACCTCGACGTACTCAGCTTCCGACGATTCATCGTATTCGTAAGCCAGGGAGCCCGCCGCCTGTTCTCGCGCCTTCGAGCCCCGTGCGAATGACAGCCATGACCTCCCACGGGAGATGTCCTCGATCAATTCCAGAGGCATTTCGTTGAGAAACTGCGAAGGCTCTGAGGCCAACTCTTCGCCATAAACGCGACGTTTTACCGCATGAGTGACGTACAGGTACTTCTCGGCGCGCGTCATCGCCACGTAGCACAGGCGGCGCTCTTCTTCGATGTCCGACGCGTCGGCCAACGATCGCGAATGCGGAAACAGGCCGTCTTCGAGACCAACAATGAAGACCACCGGAAACTCGAGTCCCTTGGCCGAATGCGCGGTCATCAACGTTACCGGCACGTCGCCTTTGTATTGATCAGTGTCTGAAACCAGAGCTGAATGATCGATGAAATCACGCAGGCCCTGCGGCCCCTCTTCGTCATAGTCAACAGCGGCGTTAACTAACTCCTGCAGGTTTTCCAGGCGCGCTTCGGCTTCGTCGTTGTTCTCAGCCTTCAGAGCGTTTTCGTAACCACTGTCCATAATCGCGGCCTTGACGAGGTCGGAAACCGGAGCAGTCGATTCGATATCCCCGTCGGCACCCCGCTCGCCGTTCACCTTTGCAGCTTTCGCGGCCAGTCCATCCACGATTCTTTGGAAGTTCGTTAGCGCGGCGATCGCCCGCGGCGATAGCCGCTGTTCGTTTTGCACCAGGTCTGAGATCGCTTCCCAGTGCGAACTGCCTAGTTCGCGCGCGCGGGTTTCAATCTCGTCGAGCGTCTGCTTACCAATACCGCGCGGTGGGGTGTTGATGACTCGCTGCAGAGCGATCGAATCGTTAGGGTTCAGCGCCAGTTTGAGGTAAGCGATAACGTCACGCACTTCCATACGCTCGTAAAACGAAAAGCCGCCGACGATGTTGTATGAAAGACTCGCGCGCCGCATGGCTTCTTCAAACACCCGCGATTGCGAGTTGGTGCGATACAGGACAGCCGCGCGAATGTTCCGGTCCGCGGCGAGATGCCTTTCGATTTTGCTCGCCACAAACCGCGCTTCAGATTCAGCGTCAATCGCCTGGTAGTAACGAATTAGCTCGCCACCCGGATTCTGCGTCCACAACGCTTTCTCTTTGCGCTCGAGGTTGTGCTTGATAACGCCACTGGCGACATCGAGGATGTTCTGCGTTGAGCGATAGTTTTCTTCGAGGCGAATAACTTTAGCCGATGGGAAATGCTCTTCGAACTTGAGAATGTTCGTGATGTCCGCGCCACGCCAGCGGTAAATTGATTGATCGGGGTCTCCGACGACACAGATGTTCTGTTGCCTTTCAGTCAGCAGGCGAATCAAACCAAACTGGAGCGAGTTCGTGTCCTGATACTCGTCCACCAGAATGTAGCGAAAGCGATCGTTGTATCTCTCGCGCACTTCCGGAACATCGCGCAGCAGCCGCACGGTCTTAATCAGCAAGTCGTCAAAATCGAGCGCATTGTTCCGTTGTAAACGTTCTTCGTATTGCTGGAACACGCGCGCAATCGAAGCCCGGCGCTCGTCGATATGCTGGGCCCGCGCGGTAAAAACTTCAGCGTCGTCGCCCCGGTTTTTGGCTGAGCTGATAGCAGCCTGCACTGAACGCGGCGTCAGTTGACGTTCATCCAAACCAAGATCGCGAATGCAGTTCTTGACGAGCCGCACTGAATCGTCCTGGTCATAAATCGTAAACGCGCGCGTGTAGCCGGCTTTCAACGCTTCGATGTCGCGCCGCAGGATGCGTACGCAAAGGCTGTGAAAAGTAGAAATCAACGGCGCGCTGCCCAACTCCAGCCCTTCGAGAATTTTGCTGACGCGGTTGCGCATCTCTTCGGCGGCTTTGTTTGTGAAAGTGACGGCCACAATGTTGCGCGGCCAGATTCCACGCTCGGCAATCAGGTACGCAATGCGGTAAGCAATGACTCGCGTCTTACCCGAGCCTGCGCCCGCCAGAATCAGCAGCGGGCCGTCGCCCGAGGTGACGGCTTCGCGTTGCTGTTCGTTGAGTTGGGAAAGGAGTTCGATCATTAAAGATGCAATCAACATTTAAGCATATCATCGCAACACCACAAACTATGCCCTCACCCAAGATATTGCTGTGACTATTTCTTTTTGAAGAACTGCACTTCCTGTTCGTGTTTTTGCGCCGCAGCGCGAGTTTTGAAAGTCCCTAGATTTCTTCTCTTGCCGGTCTTCGGGTTCTTTTTGCGAGAATATAAACGGTACTGTCCGGACTTCAGTTTTCTAATCATGTCACTTCCTCCTCTGATGAAACCTCGAATTGAAATACTGCTAACCTTCCGCGGCCCGCCGCAATACTCGAAACAATCGGCTTAGCTCGTTTAGCTGGTAATTGGCATTCAACCCGCTGGGATTCGGCAAGACCCAAACGCGAGCGCCAGCGATGCGTTGTTCTTGTTCTCCGATGATGGCTTTCGGTTGCGCAAACGCCGCGCGGTACGCGCCGACGCCAAGCACGGCAACGATTAGGGGACGATATCGTCGCACTTTTGATCTCAGAACGCGGCCGCCCTTAACAAAGTCATCCTCGCTCAACTCAGAAGCGGCGGCGGTGGCGCGCGCCACGATGTTCGTAACTCCGAGCCTGAGTTGCAAGAGTTCCTGCTCCTCAAACGGAGACAATAATCGATGGGTGAATCCCGAGGCGTGCAGTGCCGGCCAGAGGCGATTGCCCGGCCGGGCGAAATGATGACCTACCGCCGCCGTGTAGAGCCCGGGATTGATCCCGCAAAAAAGCACCCGTAGACCAGGCGCGATCACGTCGGGGACGGTTTT
>WNFE01001949.1_pt1 | contig 15122 bp, 15 predicted proteins | sample 5400451 | NCBI WGS metagenome assembly WNFE01 (sample SAMN13153344, study PRJNA577476) | soil metagenome | isolation source: 200 cm saprolite under Douglas fir tree site 2 hole 2 | place: USA:California | collected 2015-04-18 | reverse complement strand
TGAGCCAGCGCCGCACGATACTCAGGATTATTTTTGCGGGCGCGGGCGATGGCATCCTGCAAAGTCAAAGTAAGAGGAGCGGTGCTTGCGGATAGGTGGGCGTCAGGTTGCGCGTCCACGGAATTCGAATTGCTTTGGGCGGATGCAATGACGGGCAGGCTCAACATCAGGGACGTGAGCGCGATTGTCGATACTCGCCAAAAGCAGACTCGCCAAAAGCAGACTCGTTTATAAATAAAAGTTGGCATAGGTTTCACCATGCGTGCCGATAGCAGTGAATCGGAAATATTAACCCAAGGTAGATTAAGAGAAGCTGAAGGGCGTACTGGGGCTGAGCTCATAAGCGCTAGCTTAAGACAGATTTCATCCTGAGTGAGCCGCGAGCCCGGCGCGAATCGTTAAGCACCGCAACGCAGCGGAGGACTCCTGGTCATCGGCTGGAGTTGTAAATCTGAGGGGGATGACTTGACCAACCATGATTTTATCTATATTGTATAGATAATGCCTGGGCGCGATTACCTCGGCGAATTCGAGCACATTATTGTTCTGGCACTTCTGCGGCTGGCTGATCGAGCCTATGGAGTGACCGTGCGGCAGGAGATCGAATTTCGCACTAACCGCGAGGTGTCGATCGGCGCCGTCTATGCCACCCTTGATCGTCTGGAAAAAAAAGGCTACGTCAAGTCCCACCGGGGCGACCCTACCCCAGAACGTGGCGGCCGCTCGAAACGATTCTTTCGTGTCACCGCTAAGGGAGTGGCAGCTGTGAACCATACCCAGCGCGCACTCCAGAGCATGACCGATGGTCTCGACCTCGTCCGGAGCTACTCATGACGTCCCCAGCAGATTTCCGTCAGCCGCCGCGCATTGCGGTGTGGCTCGTCAATCTATTCACCCCTGCCGAAGAAGCAGAATCGATCCTAGGCGACCTGCTTGAGGAATTCTCCCACCTCGCTTCGAAATCGGGAGTCGCCGTCGCCCGAAGATGGTATTGGCGACAGAGCGTAAAGACCATCGCACATCTCGGCGCCACCGGATTCCGTGTCGCTCCGTGGTCGACCACTGCCGCGATAGTCGGAGGCTTCTTACTCTTGCGGTTTGTCTCCGGGTTGCCCGAGCAGGCGATATTTGCAGTTCTCCACAGATACCGGGTCTTCGAACATCATTTCAACGCTTACGTATTCTTTGCAACAGACGGGATCGCGATCGCACACGTTATGGCGTCGTTGTTTGTTGGGTGTATGGTCGCGTTGGCGGCCAAGGGAAGAGAAATGGTTGCCACAATGACGCTGGGTCTGGTTCTTTGCGCGATGGGTGGAGTTGCTTCCCTATTATGGTTAGCCAGGACTGGGGACGTGTGGATGCTGGCGTTGCAATTCGCTGATTCGCTCGCGATCGTCATGGGCGGAGCAATGGTACGAACGCGTAGATCAGCCGCGACATCTCAGCCTTCCAGTGCGTAACGTTCCGCTTTTCCGCCACTGGCTAGGCGTTTGTGACCGGGAGCTCTACCGTCATGCGGGTGCCCTTGCCTGGCGTGCTTTCTGCGGAGATGGTTCCACCGTAGGCTTCCACCAGCGCTTTCGCGATCGCCAGGCCCAGGCCAAAGCCGCCGGTGGCGCGGGTTCGAGAGGGGTCTCCGCGATAGAAGCGGTCGAAGATGCGAGGCAGATCGGCGGCGGAAATGCCGACACCGTGGTCCTCGAAAACGATCTGCGCTTTCTCGTTGTCATGGTTGACGGCGACTTCAACTGACGAGCCTTCCGGACTGTAGCGGACCGCATTTTCCAGCAGGTTGGTCCACACCAGTTGCAGATCCTCGGGGTCGGCGCGGAAGGGAACTGGCCCATTGGTCGCGAGCTGGATGGCCGTAGCGCGGGACTGGGCCAGACTTCGAATTCTCTCCACCGCTTCTTCGCAGGTAGCGTTGATGTCGATGAGCTCGAGCGCGGGCCGTTCAGGACTTTGTGCCCACTGCTCCGCGCGGGCGAGCCGTAGCATCGATTGCAGGAGTTGCTCCAGCCGGTCCATGTCTTGCAGCGCGGCCTGCAGGCCGGCGCGGTATTCTTCCGAGCTTCGGGAACGCTGCAGCAGCGATTGCAACGTGGACTTCAGGACCGCGACCGGAGTCTTCAATTCGTGGGCCGCGTTGCCCAGAAACTGGCGCTGCTGTTCGAAGGAGCCTTCCAGGCGCGCCAGCATCTGGGTCATCGATTCGGTCAGAGGGCGCAACTCCTCGATATCCTCGGCTGCCTTGGGCACTTGCAGGCGCCAACTCTGAGTAGAGACCCGGGCGGCTTGCTGGGCGAGATCCTGCAACGGCGAAAGGCTGCGGCGAACTCTCCACGAAGCCAGCCAGGTGGTGGCTCCCAGCAGCGCCAGGCTCATCAGCGCGATGAATGCGCCCGCAGCTTTCACCTGCTGCCGAATGCGGACCGTCGGCGAAGCGTAGACGATGGTGAGGGTTTGTGGACGGAACGACTTGCCTTCTTCCCGATCGAGCACCGGAACGTGGGTCATGCGCAGGGCGTGATAAGGCACGCCGGCAAAAGTAAAATTCCAATGCTGGTTGGGGCCGGGCTGGAACTGGAGTCCCTCGGGCCAGTCCTCGGAGCGGGTGAGCAGTCCGGTGCGGTCGGCCCAGACCATGAACTGGTCGGGGTGATTGGGGTCGATGGATTCAGGCAGCAGGCTGTTGTCAAAGTAAACGTGCCCGCTGGCGTCTTCGGTGTAGCGCACCAGCACCGCCACGCTCATGGCGTGGGCCTGCATTCCACTGTCGAGCGTGGACAGCAAACGCCAGTAGGTAGCCACCACGCCGGTAACCACCAGGCCCAGAGTCAGAATCGCCTGGGAGATGATTACGGTCGCGATGAGCCGCCGTTGAATGGAGTCACGCCGCATACTCAGTCCTGCAAGATATAGCCCTGGCCGCGCAGCGTGCGGATCAATTGCCGGGAGGAGCCTTCATTGAGCTTGCGCCGCAGCCCCGAGATGTACACTTCGATCACGTTGCTGAATTTCTCCCAGTTGTAATCGTAGAGATGCTCGAGCAGTTCGGTCTTGGAGACAACCGCTTTCGGGCGGTGCGCCAGGTACTCGAGGACGCGATACTCCATCGCCGTGAGCGTGATCGGCTTTCCGCCGCGCTGCACGGTGCGATTGACCGTATTCAGTTCCAGATCGCCGATGATGAAGACCGGCGAGGGTTGACCCTTGCCGCGCCGGATCAGGGCTTTGGTGCGGGCCAATAGTTCGCCCAGATCGAAGGGCTTGGTCAGGTAGTCGTCGGCTCCGGCATTCAGCAGGGCAACCACGGATTCCTTGTCGTCGCGGGCCGTGAGCACCAGAACCGGTGTGTGCTGGCCGGACTGGCGAATTCTGCCCAGCAGTTCGATCCCGCTGAGCTTGGGCAGCATGAGGTCGAGCAGGACGGCGTCGTAGACGTTCGATTCCGCCAGAAACAATCCTTCCTGGCCGTCGGCGGCGACATCGACGGCATATCCTGCGCTTTCCCGCAGGGTGCGGGCAACGTTCTCAGCCAGCCGGGGCTCGTCTTCGACCATCAGCACGCGCATGATTGACACTCCTGCTGCGATTCTATTGGCGAGTCGCCTGCTTTAGAGCCTAACCCGTTCTGGGAAGGGTTGGAAGTGCTTCCCGAGTGTGATTTCAGCTACACGAGTATAGGTTGCCTGGTGGAAGTGGTGGGCGTGTGCCCAGCTCTGGATTGTACTGGCCGGAAAAGACCCGATATGGGACGGGCAGTCCCGCTTCAGGCTTAGCTGGGCCGGTACTGGGCAGCTGGCCGGGAACCAAAATGTAGCATTCACAAGGATTTGTCCTTTAGTGCGTTGCAGCGAATCTTTGGCGAAGAAGTTGCTCTTAGGATTGGCGATCGCGAGGGATGGCGAGGATAAGCGCAAGCCGCTGCGATCAGCAAGGAAACGCTATGTTGAACCTGAACCACATCAAGATCACGAATCGTGACCAACAGGTTTTGCAGCTCCTCATGCAGGGGTGCAGCAACAAAGAGATCGCGAAGCAGCTGAATATCAGCCCGCGTACCGTAAAACAACACTTGCGAACCTTGTTCCTGCGGGCCGGGATACGGGACGGACGCAAGCGCGTAAAGTTGGCCACCGCAATGTTCGCAAAGGAGCAGATGAAATCATGCAACCCCGTGAGCGGTTAACCTCGAAGGAAATGCAAGTCGCGGGCCTGGTTTGGGAGGGCCTGACCAACCGCGAGATTGCGCACACTATTGGCACGACTGAACAGGTGGTGAAGAACTACCTGCGCAACACTTTCGACAAACTGGGAGTATGGAGCCGGCTGGAGTTGGCCATCTACGTCGCCGGCCATGGCGGCGACCGATGGCATGAAGAATCCGGCGTGCAGCCGAGGGAAATGCTGCCCAAGGCGGTGGCCCCGCCCGCCTGACCGGTCGGGCAAATCCTGCCGGTCCATCCAGCCCATCGAGAGAATTGAGAAGAGACAAGATCGAGAACAGACAACAGACAAGAGGCAAGAGGGAAGAAAAAAGAGAAAAGAAAGAAGAGTACGAGAAGCGGAGGCGATCGAGGGCTGCCGCCCATGACGCGTTTCCTGAAAGCTGTGCCAGCAGCGGTTTTGTGCCGTTTTTCCACAGAAGGAAGCCAGATCAACCAGAACCATGGGAACTGATTTCTACGGGATGAAACGGGTATCAGCCCGGGCAATCCGGCGGGGGGCCGAGCACCCAGACATCCGGGTTGCACCAGGTTTGGGCAAGGCACTGTGGATGGCGGGTATACCCCTGAAAACAAGAGGTAAGTGAAGACCCGGGAACTGTTTGACGGGAGGAATCCCGGGCGGTACAAAGTTATTCTCCATTTAGTGTTTACTCTTGCTTGGGGAAGCGAGATATCTGGCCTGCGGTAGCTGCCTTTTGCGTTTCGGCAAAAGCGTTCCCGATGGCGCCGAATCGCGAAAGATCCATGTCACTGTCATTGCAATCCATTAGCCCACCCCAGCCGAAAGCCACGATCCTGGTGGTAGATGATTCGCCCACCATGTTGCGCCATTTGCGCCTGGTGCTGGAAAGCGATTCCTACCAGGTTGAGACCGCCAGCGGCGGGGCGGAGGCTATGCGGTGCATGCAGGGCGGTTGCACTCCGGCTGTTGTGGTGCTGGATGTTCGCACTCCCGGCATGAGTGGCCTGAAGACATTGCGGTCGTTGCTGAGGCTGCAGCCCGGTTTGAAGGTAATCATGTTCTCCGGAGTTGATGATCCCGGCCAGATGCGCCGCGCGGTCTCGCTGGGAGCGCAAGTCTGTCTTACCAAGCCGGTGTCGCACTTGTATCTTTCCGCCGCCGTGCAACGCTGCCTTGGCGGCGACCGGTCCCTGGCCAGCGCCGCGATTGCCGGCGCGAAGTGAAGTCCGTAACCCCCTTCCCCTCCGCCAGATTCTTGCGAATCGGCCAGACGGGCGGGACCCCGTTACTACATCCCCGGCCTATTCGAATTTGACAGCAGGTCGCCACGGGCGGTGATTTGACACTGAAGTCGGCAAAACGCTGCAAATCCTTGCATCAGGACCCTCCCCATCCCTTTCTGCTTTCCTGCAAATGATTGTAGATTAACAACTTACTTGCTGCGTCCCGGCACCTCAATTGCTATTCCAGCAGTGGGGCGTGGTCCCAGGACCGTCCGCCGCTGTCCCCCAAGCCAGCTAGTGCGACCCCCCGAGGTGGTATGGCGTACAAGGAAACATTTTGGATGGCTTGCGACTCAACCGAACAAATGCGGGCCGAATACGGCCCCTTTCACACCCGCGCCGAGGCTGAACAGGAAGCCCGAAAGTTGGGTTTTGGCTTTCTGCTGCGTTACGAACACATCATCGGAGACAACGAAGACATCCAGGAAGTGCGCTGCATCTTCGTCGAATTGCCCCTGGGCCCGGTTCCCGTTCCTGCTCGCGTGATTCGCAAACTGCATACCCGCTGCGCCACCTGCGGAGAAACCGCAGTTCATGATGAGGCCTGGCAGGCCGAAGTTTGGGCCGACATCCACGAGTTTGAGCACTCGCGGCATCGGGTACGGCTTTTCGAGCAAACCCGGGCGGACGGGTTGAAGGAGATTTCCGACTGGCGTGACACCTGCGCCTAGCCCTGAAGTTCATCAACCACGAAGGACACGAAGTCCCACGAAGGAAAATCTGGAGTTGGTTTGGCGCGGCGTCCTTGGTAGGCAGTTTTTTGGTGCTGCCTGCTGCCATTTGCTCCGTTTGACACCTGCCCTGAGAAAGCTGGCGAGCCTCGCTCGCCCAGGACGGCCGAGGGCGGCTGTCCCCACGTGGGGATCGCCGATTTTAGCGTCCTCAAGTGGCGTACCTTCCTTGCAGGTGAACACCGAGGCGGTTTTTTGCTAATCTGGTGGCCGTGACATCGGCCTTCAACCGGCTCTTCCGGAAAAAACCATGATGCTGGTCATATCGGTGCTGTTGGCGCTGGTTCCCTTGCTGGGCATTGTCTGGATCGTGATGTACAGTTCGATTACCACGGTGGACGGGCTGTTCATGTCGCTGATCCTGGCGGCCATGTCGGGCATCGTAGGCCTGAACGTTCTTCTCGAATTGCGCAAACGCGCTGCGGGTGGCGAAGCGCAGAACTTTGCCGCCGCCAAGGCCACAGCCTCCGGACGGGTTATGCAGAAGGGCAAGGTAGAAAGCGTTCAGTTTTACGAATCCGGCGTGGGCCACCCCAACAAATCGATTGTCACCTTCTTCAATGGCGCGGGTGCCTCGCAGATGCTGGTGCTGGAGGGAGACATGCGCAACGCGCTGCCCGTGGGGCAGAAGGTAGAAGTCACGTTCCGCAAGGAAAGCGGCCACAACGTGCTGGTCAACGTCGACTATCCGTAGGTTTCCCGCCTTCCGGCTCCGAGATTACGAACGTAACCGCAGACCTCCATTTCACGTCTCGACCCTGCCTGCATTGCAATATAAAGTCTAAGGACGAGTGTTCCAGGACAGGGAAAGCTATGGATGCCAGCGCAGGAGGAGTGTCGCAGTCCACTGAAGACCGCATCACCCAGCCCTCCATGTTGGCCCGTGCGGAAGAGATCCAGAAGCAGATTCAGCAGCTTTCGGGACGCGATCTCCAACTCTGGTCCATTGGGATTCTGGTGATCCTGGTGCTCACCTCCGGGTTGCTGGCCCTGATTTTGCCGAACCTGATGTGGGCGCAGCGCGTGGTGCACATCGAACACTCCTATCTGCCGCAACTCTTCTTCGGACTGATCTCGCTGATCTTGTTATTCAACATTTACCTGCTGACGCAAAAACGCAATCTGAACACCACGCGCCTGGCGCTGATTCGGGAGCTGGTTTTGAACGAGCGTTTGGAGAGTCTGTCTCTGATTGATCCGCTCACCCAGCTTTTGAACCGGCGGGCCATGAACGAACTGGTTCCCCGCGAAGTGGCGCGCTCCAACCGCTTGGGAAGCAGCCTGACTTTTATGGCAATTGACCTGAACGGGTTCAGCGGCATCACCGCCAAGTTTGGCGCGCTCGAAGGCGACAGGGTTCTGGTTGACTTCGCCAAGATATTGAAGACCGTCTTCCGCGGCGCTGATCTGGCCTTCCGTCAGGGCGGAGATGAATTTCTGATCATGATGCCGGACACCACGGAAGAGCAAGCCGACTCTCCCGTCCATCGACTTCTGCGCGAAGTGGATCAGTGGAATCTGGCAAGTAAAAAAGGCTACGAGCTCTCATTCAGCTGGGCCTTAGCGCCGTATGTTACCGGGTCCGATGCCGAAGACGTCCTGCGCACCGTAGACCGCAAGCTGTATTCCAAGAAGCACAATCTGACGCCCGTGTTCTGAGGGCGTCTCCAGTACCTCCATGTGCTCGGAACGTTTGAGGGTGCCCCGTCCAAGCTCCGCTTGGGCGGGGTTCGTCGGGTGACAAGAATGCTGAGCAGCCTAGCCAAAGATTATTGGAACAATATCTCGCGGGCAATCGGTTTGGAAGACGCTCCCAAGAAACCCCGCCCAAGCGGAGCTTGGACGGGGCACCCTCGAGAGTAATTTTCTATAGGGCTTGGCCTGCCGCTTTCAGGACGCGGTTTTGACCTGGGCGCAGCGCGCCGCGCCCAGAAGCGCAATCCGGTCGTTGGTGATCACCATTACGGGCATGGATTCTAGCAGAGCTTGCATCCTGCCTTTGCCGGCGAAGGCCTGCATGAATAGCGGTCCGGAGAGTTTCGCCAGCATCTTGGGAGCGATGCCGCCGCCCAGGTAGACGCCGCCGGTAGCCATTATCTTGAGCGCCAGGTTGCCGGCTTCGGCTCCATAGATGGAGACAAACAAATCCAGCGCCTGCTCGCACAGCGGGCACTTACTATCCATGCCGGCGCGGGAAATTGCCGCCGCCGGATCGGAGTGGGCCATTTCGTCGCTCAGCCACTGCGGGGGCGTGCCGCGGCCGGTGTCGCGGAGAAAACCAAAAACGTTGACCAGGCCCGGTCCGGAAACGATGCGCTCATAGCTGACGTGACCGAAGCGGGTGCGGAGATAGTTGAACAACTCCACTTCCAGCGGATTGCGCGGAGCAAAATCTCCATGGCCACCCTCGCTGGCGAAAACATGGTGTTGCGATCCGTCCCAATACATGCCAGCTTCGCCCAACCCGGTACCGGCCGCGATCACCGCCTGGTTGCCCACCGGCTGTCCTTTCACCTGGTTGAGCGCGACCACGTCTTTGGCGTCGAGCGCAGGTATGCCCCAGGCATTGGCCTCGAGGTCATTGATCAGGAACGCCTTCTTGATCTTGAGTTCATCCGCCAGGCGTTTGGATTCGATGACCCATGGAAGATTGGAAGCTTCCACCCGGCCGTTGCGCACCGGGCCCGCAATGCCGAAGCAGGCGGTGTCAGGATGCAGGTTCGAGGTATCAACGAATTTGGCCACGATCTCGTCCAGCCCGGAGTATTCGCGGCTGGGAAAGATGGAAGCGGAGACCAGGCTGAAACGGCCATCGACAGCGTCGAAGAATGCCAGCCGTGCATGCGTACCGCCGATGTCGCCTGCCAGGATCATTTCTCGAAATTCCTCCAGTGGCGGCCGTCACGCTCCAGCAGATCTTCGGCCTCTTTGGGGCCCCAGGTACCGGCGGCGTAGTTGGGAAAATTACGCGGAGGCAGTGCTTTCCAGACATCCAACACCGGACTGACCACACACCAACCCGCCTCCACCATGTCGGCGCGCTGGAACAGGGTTGCGTCGCCGATCATGCAATCGTGCAGCAGCCGCTCGTATCCGGTGCTCGGCTGCGATCCGAAGTAGTCGGAATACTCAAAGTTCATGTCCACTGCACCCAGCCGCATGGCCGGTCCCGGCACCTTGGCCGCAAAGCGCAGAGAAATACCTTCCTCTGGCTGAATATTGAGGACCAGTTGGTTGGGCATCAGATTCTCCACCGGGGTGTCGCGGAAAAGAACAAAGGGAGCACGGCGGAACTGGATAACGATGTTAGTGCTGCGCCCAGGCAGACGCTTTCCTGTGCGGAGATAAAAGGGAACGTCCGCCCAACGCCAGTTATCGATCTGCAGCTTCATGGCGACAAAGGTTTCGGTTTTGGAATCTGTGGGAACGCCCGGCTCGCTGCGGTAGGCGGGCACGCGCTCTCCGCCGCTGATGCCCTCGCCATATTGACCGCGGACGGTCCGGGTCAGCACGTCCTCCGAGCTCAGAGGCTGGATGGCGTGCAGGATTTTGCCTTGCTCATCGCGGACCGCGTCGGCGCGGAATGACACCGGCGGTTCCATCGCGGTCAGGCTGATGAGCTGCATGATGTGGTTGGGCACCATATCCCGCAATGCGCCGGCCTTGTCGTAATATCCGCCGCGTTTTTCCACGCCCACCGTCTCCGCCACCGAAATCTGGATGTGATCGATGTAGCGCCGGTTCCAGATGGGTTCGAAGATTCCGTTGGCGAAGCGCAACGCCAGAATGTTCTGGACGGTTTCCTTGCCCAGGTAGTGATCGATGCGATAGATCTGTTTCTCGTCGGCCACGCGCAGCAGTTGCTGGTTCAGCAGCCGGGCGGATTCGAGATCGTGCCCGAAGGGCTTTTCGATGACCACCCGGCGCCAGTGCTGGCTGTCCTGTTGCATGAGTCCGGCGGCAGCCAGTTGTTCCACGGCAGGGCCGAAAAAATCCGCCGCGGTGGCCATGTAATACATGTGATTGCCGTGGGTGGAGTGGTCCTTGTCCACCTTGTCGAGCAAATCCTTCAGCCGCAGATAAAGGTTCTTGTCACCCATGTCGCCGCTAACGTAGTACACGCGGCGGACGAACCATTCCCAGATGTCGGGGTCCACCTTGTCGGTGGCAAACTTCTTTATGTCCTCCGAAACCTTCTTGCGGTAATCCTCATTCGACATTGGCGAACGCGCTACGCCGATCACCGCGAACTCGCGCGACAACAGGTCGTTTTTCGCCAGATTGTAGAGGGCCGGAATCAGCTTGCGGCGGGTCAGGTCGCCGCTGGCGCCGAAGATCACCATGGCGCAGGGATCGGCGGGCTTTCCGATGCGCGGCTCCAACCCGGGCATCACGTCAGTCTGGTCCAAATTTGCTGCCTGCATAGTCCGCTCTCCATCCATATTAAATCGTTTCTCTAAATCGTGCAGGGTATTGCCGTGGTTCGAGCCAAAGCTTCAACTTTGACCATGCAGTATACCCGCTGGAAGGTTAGCGCAGGACTCGAGGCATGTTCTTGGGTGGTGGGTCAATTTGAAGCGAAGAGCCTGGAGACTTAATTTTTGTACAGTTGTCGTCTAAGTGGCGCGCGCAGACCCGGACGCCGTCCGTGGGCGAGCGAAGCTTGCCGGATTTAGCGAGCGGATTGAGACCTGCAGGTCCGTGCCCGGCTGGGCGGGCGAGGGCGCCCGCCCCCTACGTGGATCGTGCGGTGTCTTATCTAGAGCTCTTTGCCACTGCCTCCAGGAGTTTATCGAAGGCCTCGGCGAAGAGGCGGACGCCATCGTCAGTAAGTTTGTCAGTCACTTCCTTCATAGAGATCCCGACTTTGGCGGCGGTTTCCATGGTCCGGTGGGCCGCTTCGAGGTTCTCGGTCAGGCTGGCGCGTGGTTTCCCGTGATCGCGGAAGGCGTCGAGAGTGGCCGGCGGAATCGTGTCCACCGTATCCGGGCCGATCAGTTCTTCCACGTACAACACATCGCGGTAAGCTGGATTCTTGGTGCTGGTGCTGGCCCAGAGTACGCGTTGCGTCTGGCCCCCCTTGGCGGCAAGGGCTCTCCAGCGATCGGTGGCGAAGATTTTTTGATATTTCTCGTATGTCTGCTTGGCGTTTGCGATGGCGACTTTTCCCTGCACGCTCTTCAGCTGCTGCTGCTCGCTGGGATCTTTGGAAGCCTTGAGCCGGGCGTCGATGATGGAGTCCACCAGGGAGTCGATGCGGCTGACGAAGAAGCTGGCCACGCTGGCTATCCGGCTGACGTCCCCGCCCGCGGCGGCGTATTGCTCCAGGCCTGCGATGTACGCTTCTGCCACCTTCACGTAAACGTCCTGCGCGAACAGCAGTGTGATGTTGATGTTGATCCCTTCGCTGAGGGCCTGCTGGATCGCGGGGAGGCCTTCAGCGGTGCCGGGAATCTTGATCATTACATTCTCGCGCCCGACCGTCTTCCACAGCCTGCGCGCCTCTTCGAGCGAACCCTTGGTATCGCGGGCGAGGTAGGGCGACACTTCCAGGCTGACGTATCCGTCGCGCCGCTTCGAGCTTTGATACACCGGCTTGAGAAAATCGGCGGCGTCCTGGATATCGCGGATGGCAAGAATTTCATAGCGGCCCTTGGCGTCGAGGTCGGTTCGCGAGCGCAGGGAGTTCAGCAGATCGGTGTACAGCGTGCTGCCCGTGATCGCCTTCTCAAAGATGGCTGGATTCGAGGTCATGCCGCGAAGGCCGTCTTCTTCGATCAGGCGCTTCAGTTCGCCGCTGGTCAGCAGATCGCGGCGGATGTAGTCCAGCCACACCGACTGACCGAAGTTCAACAAATCTTTGAGGGGGTTAACTTTTTTGGCGGTTTCAAGAACTCCTACTGGTGGCATAAGACCTCTCTTTTTTAAGAACCAGTTGTCAGTATCTGGTTGTCAGTTCTCAGCGTGTTTTCCTGACGACTGAAGACCGACGACTGTTATTTCCCAATTGCTTTTCGGGCTGCCGCGACTACGTTCTCGGTGGTGAACCCGAACTTCTTCTGCAAATCTTTGATCGGGGCCGAAGCTCCGAATCGACGCATGCCTACGATTGTGCCAGCCGGGCCGACATACTGCGACCAGCCGAAAGTAGCGGCCTGCTCCACCGCAACCCGCGCTTTCACGTCTGGCGGCAGAACCTTGGCTTTGTACTCGTCGCTTTGGCCGTCAAACAGTCCCCACGAAGGTATGCTGACTACGCGGGCTTTGATGCCTTCAGTTTTCAGTTGCTCGTACGCGTTGATGCACAGATAGACCTCGGTTCCGGTTGCCATCAAAATCACTTCCGGCTTACCGTCGGCGGCGTCGGCGAGTATGTATCCTCCCTTGGCGAGACCTGAGGCAGCGCCGTATTTCGAGCGGTCGAAGGTGGGGACAGCTTGACGGCTCAACACTAAAGCCGCAGGTTCATGCTCGAGTTGCATGATGACCTTCCACGCTTCTACGACTTCGTTCGCGTCCGCCGGCCGGATCAGCATCAAGCCTGGCATAGCCCGCAGCGATGCCAATTGCTCAATCGGCTGGTGTGTTGGACCATCTTCTCCCAGGCCAATTGAATCGTGGGTGAAAACGTAGATGGTGGGGATTTCCATCAGCGCGGCCAGGCGGATGGAAGGCCGCATGTAGTCGCTGAAGTTGAAAAACGTTCCGCCGAAGGCCCTTATCTTGGATACCGCCATGCCATTCAGAGCCGCGGCCATCCCATGTTCGCGTACGCCAAAGTGCAGATTGCGCCCGCCGTAGCTGCCCGGCTGGAAATCTCCGGCGCCGTCGAACTTAAGCCTGGTCCGGTCGGAGCCGGCCAGATCGGCCGAGCCGCCCACCATCCAGGGCACGTTTTCCGCAACCACGTTCAAAACATTCCCAGAGCTTTCACGAGTGGCAATGCCCTTGGCGTCGGCGGGAAAAGTAGGCAGGTTCTTGTCCCATCCGTCAGGAAGCTCGCGATGCTGCATGCGAGTGATCTGGTCTGAAAGTTGGGGAAACTTTTTCCCGTACTCGGTGAACAGGGTCTCCCACTTCTGGCGCAGGTCGCCGCCCCGTTTGCCAATTCCGCTGCGGAAACTTTCCAGCACTCCATCCGGTACAAGAAATTTGGCGTCTTCAGGCCAGCCGTAGAATTTCTTCACCAGCTTGACCTCTTCTTCGCCCAGCGGTTCGCCGTGAGCGGCGCTGGTGTCCTGCTTGTGAGGCGAGCCATAGCCGATGTGACTGTTGACCCGGATCAAAGTCGGCCGGTCGTTGGTCTGGAGAAAGCCGCTGTACGCATGGGACAGCATCTGCAGGTCGTTCGCGTCGGTGACATGCAGGACGTTCCAGCCGTAGCCGGCGAAGCGCTCGCCCACCTCCTCGGTGAACGACACCTTGGCGAGGCCGTCCAGCGTGACGTGGTTCTCGTCGTAAATCCAGCACAGGTTGGATAACTTGAGATGGCCGGCCAGAGAGGCTGCTTCGCTGCCAACGCCTTCCATCATGTCGCCGTCGCCGCACAGCGTATACACGTTGTAGTTGAAGATCTCGAAACCGGGCTGGTTGAAATGCGCGGCCAGCCACTTGCCGGCGATGGCCATGCCCACGCTGTTTCCGACGCCCTGGCCGAGAGGCCCGGTAGTGGTTTCAACGCCGGCGGTCCAGCGATATTCGGGATGTCCCGGAGTCTTGCTATCGAGCTGGCGAAATTTCTTGAGGTCATCCAGAGTGACTGCAAAATCGCCCAGGCGTTCGTACTCGGGATTTACGCCACGTACTTGCGCCAGGTAAAGCATGGCGTAGAGCAACATGGAGGCGTGGCCATTCGAGAGGACGAAGCGATCACGGTTGGGCCAAACCGGATCGGCGGGATCGTAGCGCAAGAATTGCTGCCACAAACAGTAGGTCACCGGCGCCAGCCCCATGGGCGCGCCCGGGTGTCCTGAGTTGGCCTGCTGCACCGCATCCATTGCCAGGGTGCGGATGGTGTTGATGCACAGCGCATCCAGCTGTTTGCCGGTCGCCAAAGTTTGTTCGCTCACAGCCATGAGAGACCCCCTCCCTTATGAGGGTACGTCATCAACCGACGCGGGCGGAAGTGCACTATTGTCTAATAACGGCTTAACGAACGGGAAATCCCCGCACTACCTGTAGCAGTTTATCAATTTCCCCTGACCTCTGCTGCCGGGACTGCCCCTACGCTTTCAAATATGTTGCCGAATGTCCGCCGGCCTAATATCGGCGGGAAAAAGGGCAAGAGGCTGCCCCTGACCGAAGGCGCAGGGACGCAGGTGGCTTCATCAGGGTTGCTGGTGAATGCATTGCTGACTACAGGTTGGATAGATCGAAGGCAGCCCTAGCGCTTCATCTGGGCCAGGTAGCCGTTCTCGCTGTTGTAGCCCCTGGTGGTGCTTTCGACGAACTTGAGAAAGTGGCGCAGGCTTTCGCGCTCCGCGGGTTCGAGCTCGGAAAATTTGATCCGGACGCCGAAGGACGGGCTGCTCTTGGTGACAATTCCGGTGAGAATGATGCCTTTGATCCAGATTTTTCCGTTGGCCAGCCAGAGGCCGATTTCTACACTTACTCCTGAAGGCACCGGAGTGGCGGTTTCCACGAAACATCCGCCCAACCCGGTGTTGGAAAGATTCCCCCAGATGGGCACGGTTGAGTTGCCGAGACGCAGTTCGACTGCAACAAAACACTTCATGCGGGTGTGGCGGCGACGGTCCTGAGTCCAGGATGGGGTATAGAGGTCCGGTTCGAAGGGCGGGGTAGCCGCCGGGCTGGTGGCCACCGGCGGGACGGGCTCTGGCTGCGCGACTGCGGCGGGCTGTGGTGCCGGAGGGGCGACAGGGGACGGTGAGGCGGCGGGTGTCCTAGGAGC
>WNFE01001948.1_pt1 | contig 15126 bp, 12 predicted proteins | sample 5400451 | NCBI WGS metagenome assembly WNFE01 (sample SAMN13153344, study PRJNA577476) | soil metagenome | isolation source: 200 cm saprolite under Douglas fir tree site 2 hole 2 | place: USA:California | collected 2015-04-18 | reverse complement strand
CCCTCCGAGAGTTTTGGGTCGAGTCCGGTGTCCGCCATCCGCTCGCCCATCACGCGAGCAATGTCCTAGTCAGTCAGGACGCAGACGGGACAGTCAGGGTGGCCTCTAAGGGTATTGGGGTGGGGTATAGGGGCCGCGTCGGTAGCACCCTCTATTACGACGTGATGAGGCGCACGGCGGATGGATGGCGGATTGCGGAACGGGTTTGCAAGCTGCGAACGCCTGACTCGATACCGGCGCCGAGCTGAGCGAGTACTTCGGGTCGTTGGCGGTCATCGCCAATCGACGTTCAGGCGTCGACAGCACACTGCCCCCCGACCAACACCGAAATTATTGCAACGACAGATGACTAGGGTCCAGGTTCAGCTTCTCGGCCAGTTCAGGCGCGCTCAATACCTCGCCGGTGTATTGCATCGGGTCGTCGGAGATGCATAGGTTGGCGATCACGGAGGCTGGAACAGTTGGCGGAATGGCACTTGTGTCCTTCACTCCCGAGCGTGCGAAGGTCGCGGCCATGGTCTCGGTCAGGACAAAACCCGGTTCTACGGTCACGACTGCGATCCGGTAGGGCAGACCTTCCTGAGCGATTACATTGGCCATCCGGTTCAAGGCGGCCTTGCTCGCCCCGTATGCCGGGCCGTTCTCGGGAAGCCCGGTATGGTTCCCGTGGTCGGTGGACACGGGACGCAGATATGACGCTCGGGACGTGACGTTCACGACGATCCCACCGCCTTGCGCCTTCATCGAATCCCAGAAACCCTGGATGAGCATTAGGGGTGCGGTGACGTTGATGGCGAAATGTTTGTCCCACTGGTCCCTGGTCAAGTCCGGCGTGTGGGTAAACAGTGTCTTGCCCACAGTGTAAGCCGCATTGTTGATCAAGATGTCGGCTCTTCCGAACCTGTCCAGCGTGGTGGACACCACCCGATCGAGGTCGTCCTGAACGCTCAGGTCAGCTCGTATCACAATCGGCTCGCACCCAAGCCGCCGAATGGCGTCAGCCGTCTCGCCGAGGGTCCCCGGGGTGTTCGGTCTGGGCTCCTCGGTCCTCGCCACTAGGACCGTTTGGACGCCGTGAGCGGCGAGAAGAAGGCTGGTCTGCTTACCGATGCCGCGGCTGGCACCAGTGACGACAGCGACCTTCTGAACTTGCATTTCCGGCACTCCTCAGTTGTGCGGGACCTGGTAAACGGGACATCGCGGTCGAACGAGGGTTCTCTCTAGCGCTCAAGCATCAGCCGAACACGACACGGGCGGCGTGGAATGCGGCAATCTGCGCTGGGGTGTAGCCCAACTCGGACAGGATCTGATCTGTGTGCTGGCCCACCCTAGGACCGGGTTCCGCTGTCCCGGGAGTGTCTGAGAACCTCACGGGGATGCCATGGCGCAAAATCCGGCCGAGGATCGGGTGATCTACCTCGATGACCATCTCCGTCTCCCTCATGACGGGATCAGTGCAGTGGAACTCCGAGCTGCCAACGGGAGAGGCGGCGACGCAAGCGATCCCCTTCGGCGCGAGCGCCGCCTCCCAATCCTCTGCTGACCGAGTCCGGAAGATGTCAGAGAGCACGGCGACCACCTCCGCGTCGTTGACCCGTCGTCGCTCGCACGTGAGAAACCGCTCGTCGTCGATCAGATGTCCGTTATCAAGCGCGACGGCGAGTGCCTCCCACTCCTTCTGCCGAGTCGCGGCGACGAACACCGTGCCGGTCGCCCCCGGATAAATGCGGTAGAGAGCGTTCAGCCCATAATTCTCGGGGTCGGCGAGGGGAATCGGCTCCTTGCCCCGGTACCGATTGGCGTCGTCGGCGTAGGCGAGCGTGTTGGCACCGATCATGCTGGTCGTGACCGACTGGCCGCGCTGACTGCGGGCCCGCTCGAACAGCCCCAACATGAGGGTCGTGAACACGGCCAAGGCGGCGTTACTGTCACCGTCGACGGGTCCGCGCAGCCTCGGGAGGACTATCGCCTGGGCCTCCGTGGTGCTGAGGCTGGTGGCGAGGTCGGGATCGAGCCAGTAGCCCGCGTGGCGATGCACCTGGCCTGCAAGCGCGGAAGCCACACCCGCATATATCGCACGGTGGGAATACGGGCCGCTCGCCCCATAACCGGAAGCATGCACATGGAGCAACCCGGGGTTGATCGTCTTGATCGTGTCCTCATCCAGCCCGAGGCGCTCGGCCACCCCCGGACGGAACCCGTTGACGAAGGCGTCGGCCCTTTCAACCAGGCGGTGCGCGATCTCTTTTCCTTCAGCAGTAGTGAGGTCTACGGCCAGACTCTCCTTACCCTCGAGGACCTTGGCCGCGCTCACCTCCGGCAAACCGAACGCCGTGCGCATCGGGTCACCGCCGTTCGCCTCGAACTTCACGACCCGGGCGCCGAGCGAGGCGGCCAAGGTGAGGCCGAACGGCATCCCATAGAAGTACCCCAGCTCCACGATGGTGATGCCCGAGAGAGGGTGCTTCGGCATCTCCGTGGTCCGGGCGAGAATCGACCGCCTGAACGGCCCAGCGTTCTCGTCGAGTCGTGGCGCGGAGCGGGCAATGCTCGCCGGCGTGCGGCTGAACGACGCGACAGGACCGACCTGCTCGACGGGCCCATGCTCGGGATCGTTGACCACGATTCTCTCGCCGTTGTGGCGGATCTGGATGTGGTCGAGCGCTTCCTCGCTGTGACGAGCCATCTCGAAGGCAATGTCCGGATCCGCCAACAAGAGTGGCTCCCACTCCGCGTAGCTCTTGGTCCGAATAGCCTCCCAAACCATGGTTTCCCATTCCTGAGCGTCCTCGGCCGTGTCGAATATCGGCTGGCGTGCGAAACGGGGATCGCTAATGGTATGAGCCAACCCGGCGACCCGAGAGAGGGCCTGGGCTTGGTGCGGCATCATGTGGGTGAAATTGACCCAACGCCCGTCGCCCGTGGGAGCGAAGAACGAAATCCTACTGGCCCCACTGAACGGAGAGTATTTGTGTGGTCCGGAACCCGCTGCCGCCGCTTTCCGCTGGGCGTCTTGCCAGCTCGTCATCCCGAAGTAGTCGAAGGCGCCGAGGCCCTGCACGAGGGTCGTCTCCAGTCGCTGGCCCCGTCCAGTCTTCTCACGCGCAATCAGGGCAGCGAGTATGCCTCCCGCCGCCATATGCCCGGCTCCAGTGCTGGCCATCTGGCCGGCGTTGAAGATGGGTTCCGGACGGATGCCGAAGTCGCCCATCGTCCAGAAGCCCACCTTGGCTGCCACCACTCCCTCGTAGGCCTGCAAATGCGCGTAGCGGCCCCTCGACCCGAAACCCTTGATCGAGCAATACACCAGACCCGGGTTGGCCGAACGCACCGTGTCGTAGTCGAGGCCCCAGGACTCGACCGTGCCAGTCGCGAATGCCTCTATGACCGCGTCCGCCGAGTCGATCACCTCCCGGGCTGCCGCGCGCCCCGACGGCTCCCGGAGATCGGCAACGATGCTCTCCTTCCCCCGATTCCACACCAGGAAGCCGGATGGTCGGCCCTCGCGAAGCCTGTCCCCTTCCGGCGGTTCGATCTTCACCACGCGGGCTCCGCTGTCAGCGAGCAGCATGCCTGCGAGGGAACCCGCGATACTCCCGGCCCCCATTTCAACGACCTGGATGCCCTCGCAGGCGCCTTCTGGCATAGGACCTCCTCCTGTGTTCGACATCGTCCTCCCGACGGTACCTCTCCAGCGCGACGGGACGAAGGGCGTCAAGTGACAGCGCCGCATCGGCCCTGCAGAGGCGAGAATCCCGGCTCACGAAACCGTGCCGGTTCAGATCGGCCCAACGGCTTCCGGGGTTTGCGCGGTAGTGTCCAACTGCGTCAATTTCGCGTCTGGGCGCGCGGGGATGGGATCTGGGACAGGTACCTGCGGCCGCGAGAAGGGGGGAGGCCTCACTGGCAAGCCATAGCGCCGGCCCCAAGGAGTCGAGGGCAGCCCAGTCGGCGCGGTGGCGATCCTGCGCCTGCGGCGGCGCGACGAGTATCGCAGAGCGGATGCGAGGCGCATTGGTCGGGTGGAAGACTGGCCGCGACAGCTTCCGACGATGGCCAGTCCGCGAGGACGGATAGGAGCTTGGCATGACTGAGCAGTCCACGACCCCGGAGTACGGCGCTGATTTCAGGTCCATTACTAGGGATTCGACCACGCTGATGAGTGAGCATCCGCAAGAGCTCCACAACCAGCGGTTGGCCGAGGGCATAGAGGAGCTCGCGCCCGGCCTGGTGGCGCTCCGGAAGATGGGTGACATTCAGGCGCTCACCCGGTCGCACGCGGTGCGCCAGTTCGGCGGAGGGCCTATGGCCGAACTCCTGACAAGTGGCGGTGAGGGCGCCAGGTTGGGCCTGGGTGGTCATTACGTCGCCCTGCCTCTCGAGCTTAACGGCGCGGAGCACACCAAATGGAGGAAGCTTCTGGACCCCGTGTTCGCACCCAAGAAGCTCGCCTCGCTGGAGCCTCGTATCCGGGCGCGTGCCAACGAACTCACCGACAAGTTCATCGACACGGGTGAGGTAGACGCTTACGCCGAGTGGTGCGATCCGCTTCCTTCGTCGATCTTCTTGTCCATTATGGGAATACCGCCTTCGGAACGCGAACACTTCGTCGCGTTCAAGAACGTCATTATCAGTGAGAACCCGTTCTCTCCATCGACCCCCCAGGAGCGCGAGGCGGCATTCACGGATTCCGAAGCATGGTTCGCGGCCGAGTTCGACCGCCGCGAGCGCTTGGGTGAGTACGGCGACGACGTCATCGGGTGGCTGCTGCAAACCGAGGTCGATGGTCGGCCGATCAACCGTGAAGAGCTTCTCGGCATATGCAACCTGCTGATGATCGCCGGGCTCGACACGGTTGCGGCGTCGCTATCGTGCGTTCTCGCACATCTCGCGCGCCACCCGGACCGCCGGGCGAGGCTTCTGGCCGAGCCGTCGCTGTGGCCGAGTGCCATCGAGGAGCTGATGCGATTCGAGTCCCCGGTCGCTCAGGGATTCCGCCACGTGGTCGAGGATGTGGAGCTTCCGAGCGGGACGATGCCCGCGGGCACGAACGCCATCGTGTGGTGGGCTGCCGCCAACGTGGACCCCGATGCGTTCGAAAACCCATTGTCGGTTCAGCTCGACCGTTCACCCAACGCCCACATCTCCTTCGCCAGTGGTTGGCATCGCTGTCTTGGCTCACATCTCGCCCGAATGGAGATCCGGATCGCCATGGACGTTTGGCATAGCCGCATCCCCAACTACCGCATCGCGGAGGGTGTCGAACTGACCTATTCGATCAATCCCCGTGCGCCCCATCGCCTGCCGCTGGTCTGGGACGTCTCAGATCTCGGGGGCCGAGACGTGACATGACTGACGGTCCGTAGGATACCCCGGAAGGATGAGGAGGAAAGAGGTCAGCATGACGGTAAAGATCTGGGCCAACTCGGGCGACTCACACTTCTTGGAGCCGGAAGACCTGTGGGCGAGCTATCTGCCCGCCGCCGTGGCGGAGCGGATGCCACGCAGTGTCAAGGATCCGGACGGCGTGTGGGAGACGATCTACGTCGACGGCGCCAGTTTCCGTCGGAAGATGCCCAGTACCGCGCGCAATAGATGGGTGAACGGTAAGACGATCTTGGAGATGGCGCAGCAGGCCGAAGGCATCAGGGATGCGCGCCTGCGGATGATCGACCTTGACAATCAGGGAGTCTGGGCGGAAGTGTGCTACCCCTCCCTGGGCCTGTGGCAGACCTTGATCAAGAATCGCGAGCTGGCTGTGGCCGGTGCTCGGGCTCTCAACGATTGGGCATACTCTGAGATCCTTAGCCACTCCCCACGCCTGGTCGCCGTGGCGGAGCTTCCCCTCCTCGATGTGCCTGACGCGGTGCAGGAGCTGGAACGGGTGGCGGCGATGGGGTTTAAAGCCGTCTTCTTGCCGATCGAACCTCCCGAAGGGATGGACGGCTACAACCGCGAGACCTGGGAGCCGTTGTGGAGCGCGGCCGAGGAAGCGGGCATGGTCGCTGCGTTTCACATCGGCACAGAAAACCACGATCTTGCCGTCGTCCGTGGTCCCGGAGCCCGAGTGGCCAGCTTCTGTGAGACCAGCTTCGGCGCCATGCGAGTCGCCATCCAGATGGTCGCTTCCGGCGCACTCGAGCGGCACCCTGGTCTTCGGATGCTCATCTCGGAGGGGGGCGCGTCGTGGGTACCGTTCATAGCCGACCGCATGAACGAGGTCTACAACACCGAGGCGTTCGTCTCGCCGCAGTTGGCCCGAATGCCAAAGGAGTACATGTACGAGCAGGTGTACACCACATTCCAGCATGACCCTTCTGCGATTCAGGCCATGGCTGCGATGGGCTACACGAACATCCTGTGGGGGAGCGACTATCCCCACGTCGAAGGTACCTACCCGGTGACCCAGCAGATCCTTAGCGAACTGTTCGCCGATGCGAGCGAAGAAGTGCGGTATCGGATCACTCAGGGTGCATTCCTGGAGCTCTTTCCGCACGTAGGCTCACCCCCGGGTGTCGCCGCGGCCTAGTGACCGGAGTCGTCAGTCCGTAGGAACGCAGTTCGAGCGTCGCGATCTCCTTATGGGCTCCGCGTCCCACCATCTGGCCGTGCAGGTCGGCGGTTGCCCCGATTCAGCGGTGTGGTCTAAGGGATCAACTGTCCAACTGCAGAAAGTACGCTCCTAGTCGACCACCCCTTCGGCGGCACCGAAGTTAAGATCGGTCCCGCCGGATCGACAGGAGGTCAAGCCGTGACCATTCAAACCGGAACGCGAGGTGTTTATCTTGCGGAGAAGGAGGCGTCGCTTCCGTACCATGTCTACGACGCAGACCACCACATCTACGCTCCAGCGGACGCGCGTATCCGCCATCTCGACCCCAAGTACCACGATCGATTGCAGGCGACCACCGGTCACATCACCCCCATGGTGGAGGGAGACGACGAGGAGCACATTGCGACGACCATCGGTACCCACACCGTCCCCGAAGGCGGTCACGGGGGTGTGGACCTTCGCCAACTCCCGGGGATGGAGGGCGACATCCCCATCCCCGGTGCCATGCTCAACCGACTCAACCCCTTGCGGGACTTGGACGAGTTGTCACGGGTGGAGCTCATTCGTCGGTACAACGAGATGCGCCCGGCGTTTGAGAAGGGCGGTCCCCGCCTGCAGTTGATGGATATCCAGGGGGTCGAAGCAGCCGTCGTGCACACGGCGGGCTTTAACCATGAGCCATCGTTCAAGAACGGCGATCTGGAGCTGGGGGCTGCCGTGACTCGTGCATGGAACGAGTACGTCTTGGAGGACTGGGGATTCAATACCGAGGACCGCATTTTCTGTCCGCTGATGGTGCCCTTCGCAGACGTCGATCTCGCCATCGCTGAGATCGAGTGGGGACTGGCCCACGGCGCCAAGTTCATCAACCTGCCGGTCGCGCCGACCCAGCTCGGCAAGTCGCCGTTCGACCCGATCTACGACCCGGTTTGGGCCCGGGTCAACGAAGCCGGCCTCCGGGTCGCCATCCACCTGCACCACGCTCCCCGCCACGACGGAATGGCCGCGTGGAGCGAGGATCCCGAAGAGACTTATCCACGCTACGACGCCTTTCAGTGGATCCTCTACTGGAGCGACCGCCCGATCATGGAGATGGTCGCCGCCATGATCTTCCACAACCTGTTCGGGCGTTTCCCCAATGTAAAGGTCTTGATCGCCGAGTATGGCACGGTGTGGCTGCCCTACCTGCTACGCAAGATGGATCACGCCGCCGCCCTGGGCCGCAAGCCCACCTACGGCACGCTTCCAGGACGCCCCAGCCAGATCTTCAAGGAGCATGTGGTCGCCGCTCCCTACCCGGAGGAGAGCGTCTCCCGGGTCGCTGAAGTGTCCGGCTGGGACTGCTTGGTCTTCGGATCCGACTTCCCGCACTCGGAGGGCCTGCCCGACCCACTGCAGTACGTCAGCCAACTCGGCAACATCGACGAGAAGACTGTCTACAAGCTCATGCGGGGCAACCTGGAGAACTTCATCAAGGGCTCTTGATAGAGCGCGGCTGCCGTAGCCCATCCCTGCCAATCTTGGTGGAGTCCAAATACGTTCGCTCGAGCCGTTATCGCTGAGCGTTACCCTTTTGGCCATGCGCATCGGTGTCTTCTTCCCGAGCGTCGAGCATGTGGCCCTCGACGCCATGATCTGCCGTGTCGAAGAGATGAGAAGGGCCGGCTTACGATCAGCCTGGCTGCCCCAAAACTTGAGCTTCGATGCGCTGGTGGCGCTCGCAGTTATCGGCCGCGAGGTGCCTGACATAGAGCTCGGCACGTCCGTGATCCCTACTTTTCCTCGCCATCCGATATCGCTCGCTGCCCAGGCTCTCACCACTAACGCAGCCGTTGGCGGTCGCCTGACTCTCGGTATCGGTTTGTCGCACAAGATGTCAATCGAGGGCCGCTACGGGTTGTCCTACGAGCGACCGGCGCGGCACATGGGGGAGTACCTGTCGGTGCTTCTACCGCTGCTTAGCGGCGAGAGGGCTGATTTCACCGGGGAGACTCTTTCGGGCCGTGTCGAGCTTTCTATCCCGGGAGCGCAGCCTCCACCGGTGCTCCTGGCTGCACTTCAACCTGCGATGCTGCGCCTGGCTGGTTCCGTCGCTGAGGGAACGGTCACCTGGTGCACCGGTCCCGTGACGCTCGAGAAACAGATCGTGCCGATCATCGCGCAGGCGGCCGCTGCCGCCGGGCGTGCAGAGCCGCGTGTGCTGGTGGCGTTGCCTTGTTGTGTCACCGATGACGAGGCCGACGGTCGGCACAAGTGCGACGACCAGTTAAAGGGTTATGGCCAGATACCTGTCTACCGGGCGGTGTTGGACATCGAGGGGGCCGCCTCGCCCGGGGATGTCTCGATCGTCGGTGACGAGTCTTCGGTCACGGGCCAGCTCCGCCGGCTCGAGGAGATCGGGGCGACCGACTTCGTGGCCATCCCGGCGGGAGGCGAGTCTGACCGGTCACGCACTCTCGAGCATCTGGCGAGCCTCGCTATTGATGGTTGATCCCTGGAGGAGGATGGCGTGGCGCCAGTAGCAGTGCCGGACTTGGGCTACAAGCCGACGTTGGGTGAGGCCATCCGCCGAGCCGCGGACCTCTACGGGGAGCAGGACTTTATCGTCCTGCCGGACAAGCGGATCACCTTTGCCGAGGCAGAGCGAGCTTCGAGAGCGGTCGCCAAACGGATGCTTGCCGCGGGCATCGGCAAGGGGACCAGGGTGGGGTTGTTCTTCACCTACGGCGTCGAGTGGGTCATTGCTTGGTTGGCGGCGAGCCGGATCGGTGCGCTGGTGATGCCGTTCTCGACGATCTATGCCCCCGGAGAGTTACGGACTGTCATGCGGTTGGGCGACGTGTCGACGCTCATCTTGGCGCCGACGATGCTCGGAAAGGACATGGCCGACTACTTGGAGCAGGCTGTCCCCGGTCTGCTTGCGGCCTCGTCGCCGGAGTTGATGTTGGCCTCTCTCCCGTATCTGCGGGCGGTGTGGGTAAGCGGAGACACCGGTCGCCGTTGGGCGCGGACTTTCTCGCTGGACGACAGCGCAGCGGACGAGCCGACGGTAACCGAAGAGATCCTCGCAGCGGTGGAACAGGAAGTGGTGCCAGCCGACCTGGCGACGGTCGTTTATACGTCCGGTTCGAGCGCCATGCCAAAGGGCGTCGTCCACACGCACGGATCGATTGTGCGTACGACGGCACCGTTCGCCAGCATGCGCCCCGGACACAACAGCACAGTCTTTTGTGCCTTCCCTTTCTTCTGGATCGGCGGGTTCTTGGTGCTCGGCGGAGCCCTCCATGCCGGGCTCACTGTGTGCTGCCTGGAGCGCTTCGAGCCCGAGGCCGCCTTGGACATGGTCGAGAAGGAACACTGCGGAATGGTCGCCGCGTGGCCCTCGCTCATCCAGTCGATGCGCAAGCACCCAACGTTCGCTGGGCGCTCCCTCGAGCACTGCCCGATGCTCGTCACGGGACCATCCGACGTCGCACTAACTAACAGTCCGGTGCCAGGAATCCCGGCGCACCGCAGCATGAGCGAGACCGTCGGTAACTGGACTGGGGTCGAACCCAAGATTGTGGACCCGCTGACCGGTGCCGATCTTCCCGAGCGGGAGGAAGGGGAACTGTTCATCCGCGGCTACGGCGTGACACAGGGCTACTACAAGAAGGAACGCGAAGAAGTTTTCGACGCCAACGGGTGGCTGCACACCGGCGACCGGTGCTTCATCGTCGACGACCGCCCGTACTTCGTCGGCCGCTTCTACGAGATGATCAAGACTCGAGGCGCCAACGTATCGCCTCGCGAGGTCGAGCTCGTCCTCGAGAGTTTCGCTGAAGTCGAGCACGCCCTCGTGTTCGGCTTGCCCCATCCGGAAGCCGAAGAAGAGGTGACCGCGGTGATAGTGCCCGCTCCGGGGGCGACGCTCGACACCGACAACATCAAGGATCGAGCGCGTCGCGAGCTGTCATCCTACAAAGTCCCCACCCGGATCGAAATCATCAGTGACGAGACCGAGATCCCATGGCTGGCGTCGGGCAAGCCAGACAAGCTCGCCCTGAGGGCCCGGATGGCGGCAGCGGGCGGCTAGGTCAGCACGCGCGTTGCCGGCGCGGACTGCCGGGCCTCGCCCTGGTCGTCGCGGACGAGATATCTAGCGCAGCGCGGGCGCCAGGAATGCTTCGAGGTTGTCGCGCATGATGCGGCGTTGGTCGGTGTCGGAGAAGTTACTGAGCTGCGCGCCGACGTATTGTCCGGGGTAGGCAAGGCCCTCACCGTGGGGGAAGTCAGAGCCGAACACGATGGGTTCGACGCCGATTTCGCTCACTACCCGTTGGACGTTTTCTTCTGGGTAGGGGGCAATGATGAAATGCTGGCGGAAGATTTCGGAGGGGCGCCGGTCGAGGCGTCCACTCTCGGACCATTTCGCTTTGCGCCCCATCAGATAGGAGTGATCCATCTTGCGCAGAGCGTAGGGGAGCCACACGGTTCCCATCTCGGACAGGCACACCTTGATGTTGGAGAAGCGGCCGAAGAAGTTGTGAAAGATCAGTGCCGCGGTTAGTTCCAACACGGGCCGGTCGCCCCAGTACATCATCCACTGGAAGGCATCGAAGTCACCGAAGACCGTCTCGGGGTCCTCGGACCAGTCAATTCCGTATTTTTGGTAGTCAGTGCCTCCCAGGTGAACTGTCAGCCGGACTTCGGCTTCGTTGATGATGGACCAAAAGCGGTCGTAGATCGGATCGGCTGGAGAGCGACCTCCGAAGGGATTGCGCTGGCCGCCGTGAGCGTGGCCCGACTTGATCTGGATGATCGTCGCACCGTCGGCCAGCACCTGCTCGAGCTCCTTGACGGCGAGGTCGGGATCGGCCAGTGCGATGTACGGCGGCAGGAACATCCGATTCTTGACCACGTATCCGACTTCCTCGTGCATCCAGCGGTTGAAGGCCCGGATGTTGGCATACAGCGCCTCGATGTTGTCGGCGAACTCGTACTCGATGTCGTGGGCCGCGGCCGGGAACATCAGGGCCTTGTCGATGCCTTGTTCGTCCATCAGGGCCAGCCGCAGGTCGCGGTTGCCGAAGGCCTCGGACTTGTGGCGGAAGTCGGCGATGAATGCCTTGCGCTGCTCCTCATCGAGCCCCTTGAGAGGGTTGAGCCGGTTGAGGAGCATGCCGGGTATCACGGACAGCTCCGGCTCGCCCGTTTCGCGAGGTACCGTCCCACGGCCGGCTCCGATGTTCGTCGTATCCCCGAGCATCTTCTGGAGTTCCTCGGCTGAGAACGTCACCTGCGCCTGCTTGGAGGAGTGGAACTTCGAGGGCTTGCCGGCGAACAGCTGCATCTGATCACCGTCGGGGCCGGTGACGCTGCGGATGGACAGCTCGGCATGTTTAGGGTCGATATAGCGCTCGAAACAGTCGGGCGGCTCGTTGAAGTGGTTGTCGGCGTCGTTGATCCGATAACCGAGATCCGCGTCGGACGCGGTCGTCATGAGATTCTCCTCTCAACCCACGAGTTATACAACGTACGATACATGAGGAGCCGAGACCTCACAATCCCTTATGCGACACCGAGCAGACCCGGCACAACTCCATCGACATTGCGGCATCGGTAGCGTCCGCTGGCTTGCGTCGGAGGATGGCCCGCCTATGCTCTCCAAGTCCCGCGATTGCTGCTCGCTCCGGACTCGTCTGCAGGAGGCGACAGAGATGAAGGTGATCCTCGACACGGCGATGTGCACCGGCCATGGGCGCTGCTACACCCTCGCACCTGACGTCTTCGCCCCTGACGACGAAGGACACAGCACCCTCATCGAGCAGGACGTCCCGGACTCCCTTCGTGACAAGGTCATGATCGGCGTGCAGAACTGTCCCGAACGCGCCATCAGGACCGACGATTGACGGACTGACCGCGCTGGAACCGGCGCCGTTTACCCACCACCGAGCCGCCGCACCGGCATCCTTCCTCGCCGAGCTCGGGGAGGACGCCAAGATCCTTTCCGAGGGTTCGGGGTCGGCGACGCGACTCGGCCGTCCGGCTCGGCACTATGGTGCACCTCATTCGACTCGGTATCGGGCCTCGATCGACCGCCACTCTTCCATCCCGGTGAGCCGGTTACGCTCGGTCATCGTGACGATGCGGTCCATCAGCCGGGCGCTTGATCCCTCTCTCTGCAAGGCGGTGAGCACGCCCTGCATCGCGAGCATCGCGGCACGCGTGGCCACATTGGCGTATATCACGAGATGGAAACCGAGACGTTTGAGGTCATATCGGCCCACGATCGGGGTCTTTCCGCCCTCGACCATGTTCGCTACGAGCAGGCCCGGGACCTCCCGGCCTATACGCGCCAACTCGTTGACGTTCTCCGGTGCTTCGACGAACACGGCGTCCGCTCCGGCCTGATGGTAGGCGCGAGCGCGCTCGATGGCCCGGTCGAGGCCTTCGACGGCGCGGGCGTCCGTTCGCGCGATCAACATCAGGCTCTCGTGTCGGCGGGCGTCGAGGAACGACTGGATCTTGGCAAGCATCTCGGCTTGGGGGATGATTTCCTTGCCTTCGAAATGCCCGCAGCGCTTAGGGTCGACCTGGTCCTCGATCTGCACGGCTGCCACGCCAGCACGCTCGAACTCTCGAACGGTGCGCCGCACATTTAGCGCATTGCCGTAGCCTGAGTCGGCGTCAGCCACGACCGGAAGCTCGACCGCGTCGCAGATGCGCGCAGTCTCGGCTACGACGTCGTGCATCGTGGTGAGCCCGAGGTCGGGGACTCCGAGCGACCAGTTGGCGATGGCCGCCCCGCTCACGTAGACGACGTCGAAGCCGCAATCGGCCACAATGCGGGCTCCGAGCGCGTTTGCCGCTCCCGGCGCCAGCACCGGCGCCCGGTCCGCCATGAGGCGCCGGAGGCGGCTGCCGGGTGTCTCGTTCACGACCCGGCGGGGCGGCCGAGCCCCAGCACCTTGAGGTTACGTCGATGTACGCCACCCGGTCCGGCCCCGCTTCTCGACGCCCACACCGAAGCGACATTGACCACGACGCCCTTGCGGCGCGCGGCCATAGACGGCAGAACGGGCTGGCAAGGCACGAAGGAGGCCCAAGCAGTCATGGCCATACCGCCCGCATACGCCGAGACTAATGGCTCGTGACCTGTCGGGCTGACCCACCGCACCGCTGACCGGACCCGATGAGCTCCTCCCGACCCGTTCGCCGAGAATCGAGACAGGGCCGAAAAGGGGGCCACAAGCTTCATCAGAAGCGGCCTCGCAGGTTCGCTGACTTTTCCGCGACACTTGAGGAGGAGCCCTGGCACCATATCTGGGAGCGACTGCGTCCGGTGGGTGAGGAAGGAGAACGGTATGGAGCTACGCGAGGTCATGAGGACGACCCCTGCCACGAGGGAATTCACGGCACGGGAGGTTCCGGATCGGCTCCTCTACGACATCCTGGAGCACGCCCGTTTCGCCCCCAACGGCGCCAACCGCCAGGCGTGGCGGGTCATCGTCGTCCGTGACCCACAGACTAAAAAGCGAATCGGCGAGCTGTACGACCTGGGGCTGCGAGAGTACGCAGGGTTCCTCCGCCGCGGTCTGGTTCCCTTCGTAGCGTCCAACGACGGACATCCGCCGCCCTTTGACATCGAGACCGCTCGTGAAGAGCCACTGCCGGATGAGCCATCACACATCGGCGCGGCGCCTGTCCTCATCGTCATCCTCCTGGACTCGGCGGCCGTCTCGAGCGTGGATAGCGGGCTCGGCCGAGTCCCGGTGTGTACCGGCGGCTCGGTCTTCCCTTTCGCCCACAACATCCTGCTCGCCGCGCGCGACGCCGGCTTGGGCGGGCACCTGACGTCGGTGCTGGCCCGCCAGGAGCCGGAGCTGCGGAGTGTCCTGGGGATACCCGATCACTTCATCCTGGCCACGATGGTTCCGCTGGGATGGCCGGTCAGGCAGGTCACCAGGCTCCGGCGTGCCGCGGTGGAAGAATTCACCTCCGTCGAAGCATTCCATGGGCCCGCCTTCTTCCGGCCGCCCGGATGACAGAAGCTGTTTGGTGTTCGGTTCTCCTGGATGCGCCTCTCGTGTCCAGAAAGAACCAAACAATCGGGTACGCGAAGTGGAGTCCGCCCACTTCGCCTCTCATGGAGATTCTTCTACCCCGGCATCTGCCCCCAGAGCATGCCGGCGAGGGGGTGGCCGAGGTCCAACTCGACCTCGGCGAAGCGCGCCGCTTGCTTCTGCAGTTCTTCGACGGTCCAAAAGCCCTCTTTGGAGATCTGATCGACGATCGAGAAGGGCTTGAAGAGGAAGATCTCGCCTCCTTGCACGAAGAACACCCTTCCGTGGATTGGGCAGTCCTCGGTGGCGAGGTAGGCCACGAATGGCGAGATGTTCGCGGGGTGCATGGGTGTTCAAGCGTCTTGGGAAGGGGCCTCTTGGGCGCGTTCCCCGGAGATGGTCGCGGTGAGCCGGGTGGCAGCTGCCGGGGCGATGGCGTTGACTCGTACCCCGTGGCGGGCCAGCTCCGCGTCGGCGATGACGGAAAAGGTGGCGATGCCGGTCTTTGCCGCCCCATAGTTGGTCTGG
>WNFE01001947.1_pt1 | contig 15135 bp, 16 predicted proteins | sample 5400451 | NCBI WGS metagenome assembly WNFE01 (sample SAMN13153344, study PRJNA577476) | soil metagenome | isolation source: 200 cm saprolite under Douglas fir tree site 2 hole 2 | place: USA:California | collected 2015-04-18 | reverse complement strand
ACGAGCTGGAAAAGCAAAACCTCATCGTCGCGTCCAGCCGGCGCGCCTTCGCCCGCAACGTCCTCGTCGTGATCAAGCCAACCGACTCGCGTCTGGACATGACGAAGGCGGCCGATCTTCTCGAAGGGCGCGTCTCCCGTGTCGCGATCGGCAATCCCAGAAGCGTGCCCGTCGGGCAGTATGCGGAGGAGAGCCTTCGGGCGCTGGGTCTCTGGGATCGGCTGCAGCCGAAGCTCGTCCTCGCGGAGAACGTGCGCCAGGTGCTCGACTACGTGGCGCGCGGCGAGGTCGATGCGGGCTTCGTCTACGCCACCGACGCCGCGACGCGCACCAAGGGCGTGAAGGAAGCGTTCCTTCCGCCGGGCGACACGTACCGCCCCATCGTCTATCCCGGCGCGGTCGTGGCCGCTTCCAGGCAGCGGTCACTCGGCCAGGCCTTCCTCGACTTGCTGGGCAGCCAGCAAGGCCGCGCCGTGCTCGGCCGCTTCGGCTTTCAGCCGCCGCCGGCCGGCGCACGCTGAGCGCGGCGGGCGCGCATCGTCGGCGTCCCGGCGGGGGGCTGGAGCCAATGAACGCAAGGAGACGAACATGCGACTGAGTGCGCGCAATATCATCAAGGGCAAGATCCTGGAGGTCACCACCGGCGCCACCACCGCGCACGTCAAGATCGACGTCGGCGGCGGCACCGTGATCACGTCGTCCATCACCAACGAGGCGGTCGCCGCGCTGGGGCTTAAGGTCGGTGACGCGGCCTACGCGGTTATCAAGGCCTCGGACGTCATGGTGGGCAAAGACTGAGCGTGGTCGCCGCGTCCGCGGCGGTCGGACCTGCATGACTGCCCGGTTGCTCGACATCGGCGACTATTCGACCGCGCTCCGCACGTTCGAGTGGAAGGCGCTCTGGGAGCTGGTCGACGGCAGGGCTGAACACCTGAACCTGGCCCACGAGTGCGTCGACCGTCACCCACCGGACGCCGTCGCGCTGAGAATCCAGCGCGCCGATGGCGGCCGCGAGGTTCACGCCTTCGGCGCCCTCGCCGCGTGGTCCTGCCGCTTCGCGCACTGGCTCGAAGCCCAGGGCGTCGCGCGCGGCGAGCGGGTCGCGATCATGCTGGAGCCGTCGCTGCCGTTCTACGGCGCGCTCTTCGGCGCCGTCAGGCGCGGCACGATCGCGGTGCCGCTCTTCCCTCTCTTCGGTCCGGAGGGGCTCGCCCTCCGCATCGGCGATTGCTCGCCCCGGATCCTGCTCGTCGATCGCGACGCGGAGCGGTGGCGGGGCGCGTTCCCCGGCGTTCGCGTCGTGGCTGTCGACGAGGCGTTCGAGTCCGGGATCGCGGCGCTGCCGGCGCAGTACCCGCCCGCGACCGCGGCCGACGACCTGGCCGTGTTCCAGTACACGTCGGGCACGACGCGGGCGCTGCCCGAGGCCGTCAAGCACTCCCACCGCTCCGTCGTCACGCTCATGATCGGCGCGCTCTACGGCGTCGGCTTGAAGCCGGGCGACCGGTTCTTCTGTCCGTCCTCGCCGGCCTGGGGCCACGGCCTGTGGCACGGCACCATCGCTCCGCTCGCGCTCGGCATCGCCGTCGGCGCCTATAGCGGCCGCTTCGGCGCGGAACGGATCTTCGAGGCGCTTACTGCGTTCGAGATCACCAACATGGCGGCCGCCCCGACGGTCTACCGCCTCCTGCGGGCCTCGGGCCTCGCCGACCGGTATCCGTTCCGCCCCGCCAAGCTCTCCTTCACCGGCGAGCCCATGGACCAGGGCACGTGGCGGTTCATCGAGGAGACTTTCGGCGTCACGCCGCGCAGCATGTACGGCTCGACCGAGGTCGGCGTGATCATCGTCAGCTACCCGGGCTTCACCGGCTACGAGGTCCGCGCCGGCGCGCTCGGCAAGGCCGCGCCGGGCTGGGAGGTCGGCATCGTGGATGACGCCGGTCAGCCGCTGCCTCCGGACACGATGGGCGAGATCGCCGTGCGCCGCCGCGGCGAGTGGTTCCTCGTCAAGGACCGCGGCCGCATGGATGCCGACGGCTACTTCTTCCACGCGGGGCGCTCGGACGACGCCATCATCTCGGCCGGTTGGACCATGAGCGCAGTCGAGATCGAAGCTGTCCTCCTGAGCCATCCCGATGTCCGCGAAGCGGCCGTGATCGGCGCGGCCGACGAGCTGCGGGGACAAGTCGCCAAGGCTTTCGTCGTCGCCGACCGGAAGCGAGCGGGGCTCGAGCCGGAGCTCCAGCAATGGGTGCGCGAGCGCCTGAGCCAGCACGAGTATCCTCGCCTCGTGGAGGTCGTGGACGAGCTGCCGAAGACGCCGGCCGGAAAGATCAATCGCCAGGCGCTGCGCGAGCGCGAGGCCGGGCGGGCGGGGAACCCGTGATGGAGAGCCGCACGGTCTTCGACGCGTTCATGGCCACGGCGGCCGAGGCGCCTGACAACGCCTTCCTGTGCGTGCCGCCCGTCCCGGGGCGCTCCTATCACCCGGACGGCGTCGAGCTCTCCTACGGGCAGACGCGACAGCACGTGCTCGCGTGTCAGCGGCGCTACGCGGAGGCCGGAATCGGTCACGGGCACCGCGTCGGCCTGCTCTTGGACAATCGCCCGGAGTTCTTCTTCCACTACCTGGCGCTCAACGGGCTCGGCGCCGGCATCGTTCCGATCAACACGGACTACCGGCACGACGAGATGCTCTACCTGATGGATCACTCCGAGGCGGACCTGGCCGTGTCGCTGCCGGAGCGCGCGGGCGATCTCGGGGCAGTCGCGCGCGAGCGGCGGAAGCCGTTACCGGTCGTGGCGCCCGACTTGGCCGGCCTTCCAGCGTGCGGCGCGGCGCCCCGGGCCGGCGGGCCCGGTCTCGATACCGAGTGCAGCCTGCTCTACACGTCCGGGACCACGGGCCGGCCCAAGGGCTGCATCCTGACCAACTTCTACTATCTCAATGCTGGGACGTGGTACCGGGACCTGGGCGGGCGCATCGCGTTCGAGCATGGCCGCGAGCGGCTGATGAATCCGCTGCCGCTCTTCCACATGAACGCGCAGGCGGTATCCGCGACGTGCATGATCCTCACCGCCGGGTGTCTCGTGCTGCCCGGCCGTTTCAGCCCTTCGAGGTGGTGGCATGATGTGATCGCCTCGCGCGCGACCATCATCCACTACCTGGGCGTCATGCCGCCGCTCCTGCTGAATCAGCCCCCCGCGACCGACGACCGGCGGCATCGCGTGAAGTTCGGCTTGGGTGCTGGCAACGAGCCCGAGCTTCACGAGGCATTCGAGAAGCGATTCGGCTTCCCGCTTGTCGAGGTCTGGGGCATGACCGAGACCGGCCGGATCTACGCCGACAGCATCGAGCCGCGCCAGATCCACACGCGGGCCTTCGGCCGGGCGCGCGGCGGTCTCGAGGCGCGCGTGGCGGACGACCGCGACCAGGAGGTGGCGGACGGCGCCGACGGCGAGCTGCTCGTGCGGTGGGGCGGGGCGGAGGGCCCGCGCCACGGCTTCTTCTCCGGCTACCTCAAGAACCAGCAGGCCACCGAGGACGCGTGGCGCGGCGGCTGGTTTCACACCGGCGACGTGGCGCGGCGCATGGCCGACGGGATGCTGGTCTTCGTGGACCGGAAGAAGAACATCATCCGCCGGTCGGGAGAGAATATCGCCGCCGCCGAGGTGGAGGCGGTGCTCCAGGCGCACGAGGACGTCGGGCAGGTCGCCGTGCTCGCCGTGCCCGACGAGCTGCGCGACGAAGAAGTGATGGCGTGCGTGGTGACGATGCCGGGAATCGGACGCGACGTCGCGACGGCCGAGCGACTCGTGCGGTGGTGCCTCGACCGCCTCGCGTACTACAAGGCGCCGGGCTGGCTCCTCTTCGTCGACTCGCTGCCGACCACGGGCACCCAGAAGGTCCAGAAGACGCAGATCTTCCCCCCGGGCACGGATGCGCGCCGGGAAGCCGGCGCCCTCGACGTGCGCGGGATGAAAAAGCGCCAGTGACGCGCGCCGCCGGTCGTGGCGTTCACGGGTGGGGGATCCACGGCCAGTACTTGGCGACGGCGCCGGCGTCGACGCGGAGATCCGTGCCGGTGATCATCTCGGCATCGTCGGAGGCGAGAAAGACACACGCGCTGGCGTAGTGGCGCGGGCTCGGCAGTCCCTCCATCGGCAGCATCCTGGCGAAGTCGAGCACGCGACCGCGCTCAGCCGGCCGGGCGCGGCCCCACGCGACGGCGCGCTCGATACCCTCGGCGGAATCGGTGGCGGTCGGCGTCAGGCTGTTCACGCGGATACCGTGCTTGACGAGATCCATGGCCGCCGCGCGCGTGAAGTTCAGGAGCCCGCCCTTCGTCGTCGTGTAGCCGATGTTCCCGGCCTGTCCCTGGTGGCCAGCCGTCGAGACGATGACGACGATGCTGCCCCGCCGCTTCTGGTCCACCATGAGCCGGGCGACGTGCTTGGTGCAGAGAAAGGTCCCGGTCAGGTTGACGGCGACCTGGCGGCTCCAGCGGTCGAGCGGCATCTCGAGGACGCTCAGGCCGCCCAACACGCCCGCGTTGTTGACGAGGATGTCGACGCCGCCGTAGGCCTCGCGGACGCGGGCCACCATGGCCTCGACCTGGCCCTCGTCCGTCACGTCGCACGTGATGCCGAGGGCCTCGCCGCCGCGCTGCTTGATCCAGCCGGCGCACTGCTGCGCGTTGTCAGCCACCACGTCCACGCATACAACGGTGGCGCCCTCGTCGGCCAGCCCCTGGGCGATGCCGCCGCCGATATTGGGGCTGGTTCCGGTCACGATCGCGATCTTTTTGGATAGTTTCGCTGGCTTGGATGGCTTCACGGGCGCTCCTCAGCCGACGCTGCCGCCACGCAGCCCGAGCAGGCGCGCGGCGAGGGCGCCGGCCAGCGAGATGAACATGATGATGCACGCGACGACCACCGCCTCCTCGAACTTGCGCTGGGCGACGTAGTCGAGCTGCAGGATGGACAGCGGCCGGCTGGCGCTCGTCGAGAGCAGCGCGAAGTTGCTGATGTTCCGCGCCGCGCCAACGAACGTGATCATGGCGACCGCCATGAGCGTCGGCGCCATCAGCCGCAGCACGATGCGACGGTACGTGGTCCACCACGTCGCGCCGGCGATCCGCGAGGCCTCTTCCAGCTCGCCGCCAAGCTGCAGGAGCCCGCTCTTGATGATCTGGACTCCAAGCGGCATCCCCGAGATAACACCCGCGATGATCAGGAGCGCGGTCGTGCCGTACAGTGGCCGCAGGAAGCCCACGCCCAGGAAGAGCCACAGGAGCGCCAGCCCCAGGATGATGCCCGGCACGGTGAAAGGCAGCCAGGAGATGAAATCGAGCACGCGCCTGCGTAGCGCGTGCGCACCGCGACGTAGGCGATGAGGGAATGCACGAGCACGGTCACCGCCGCCGTGCCGACGGCCAGCACCAGCGTGTTGCGCAGGGAGGCCAGGAACTGCTCGTCGCCCAGCACCGTCCGCCAATTGTCGAGCGTCCACGGGTCGGCGATGTTGAAGAAGCCGAAGAGCTTCATGAACGTGCCGAGGAGCGCGAAGAGCACGGGCACGCCCAGGACGATCAGCACCAGCGCCGCCATGGCGGCGGTGGCGGGTGCGCGCCAGCGGCCGAGCCGGTGCGGCTGGTTCTGGAATTGGCCCGTGACGGTCGTGTAGCGGCGCCCCCGCGTCAGCCACTGCTGCCCGAGGACGAGCGGCAGCATGGCGGCCAGGATCAGGACGGCCAGCGCCGTGGCCGCGTCGTAGCGCGGCACCCGCGTGATGAGCAGGTCGTAGATCATAGTGCTGAACACGAAGAAGCGGAAGGGCACGCCTAGCACCTGCTCCACCTCAAAAGTCTGGAGCGAGACCATGGTGCCGAGCAGCAGGACGGACAGGATGACCGGCGCCATCACGGGCACGGTGATCCGCAGCGCGGTCCGCAGCGTGCCGGCGCCGGCGACGCGGGAGGCTTCCTCGAACGAGGCGTTCATGTTGCGGAAGGCCGGCGTGAGGAGGATGACCTTGACCGTCAGCGACCCCGTGATGACGTGGACCCAGACGATGCCCCAGAACGAGTAGATGTTGAAGGGACCCTTGCCCACGAAGGGGAGCTTCGCCGCGAGCGTGTTGACGAGCCCGTAGTCGGGATCCAGCAGGAGCACCCAGCTCAGCGTGACGGTGAAGCTCGGCAGAAAGAATGCGGCCCAGAAGGCGAACTCGATCCAGCCGCGCCCGGGCAGATCGGTGCGCGCGAGGAGCCATGCGATCAGCACCGCGAGGGGCAGCGACAGGAGCTGGCGGACCACGGTGACCTTGAAGGTGTTGGCGAGCGCGGCGCGGAGACCCGGCTCGCCGAGCGCCGCGCGCCAGCCGTCCAGGCCGTAGGCCGCAGGCTGGCCCGGCGCCGCGACCTGGAAGCTCTGGAGAGCCACGAGGGCGATCGGGAAGACGACGCACAGGGCCACCAGCGCCAGGAGGAGCGTGCAGAGCACGGACTGCAGCTCGATCCGACGGAGACCCGGCGCGGGAATCGCCTGCGTCAGCTCGGCCACACGCTCACCGTCTCCGGCGGGAACGCGAGCTGCAAGCGCTGACCCTCGCGCCACTCGCGCGCGCGCGGGAGAAGGAGCAGGATCCTGTGCTCGCCTCCCAGCGTCACGCGCGCCTCGTAGCGGTCGCCCACGAAGAGCAAAGCCTCGATCACGCCGGCGAGCCCGCGGCCGCTCGGCCACGCATCTGCCTCGAGCGCGACCTCGATGTCCTCCGGACGGATGGCGACGTGCGCGTCCGCCCCCGCGGTGAGGAGCGTGCCGGGCGCCGCCCTGCCGGCCAGCGTGGAGCCCGCGAGGGCGCCGTTCAACTCGACAGCGACGGTCGCCGAGTGCTCCCCCGGTGCGACCTTGGCGACGCGGCCAGGGAGGATCACGGTCTGGCCGAGGAAGTCCCGCACGAAGGACGAGGCCGGACGCTCGTAGAGGCTCCGGGGCGGGCCGACCTGCTCGACGCGCCCGCGCTGCATGACGGCGATGCGGTCCGACAGGCTGAGCGCCTCGATCTGGTCGTGGGTGACGAAGAGCACGGTGATGCCGAGCCGGCGCTGGAGGAGCTTCAGCTCTACCCGCATCTGCTCGCGGAGCTTCGCGTCGAGATTGCTGAAGGGCTCGTCGAGCAGCAGGAGATCGGGCTCGTACACGAGCGCGCGGCAGAGCGCCAGCCGCTGCATCTGGCCGCCGCTCAGGAGCGTGGCCGCGCGCGCCTCGAGCCCCTCCAGGCCGACCAGGCCAAGCACGCGCTCGACCTTGTCCCGGATGACGGCGCGCCTGGCGCCGCGGAGCGTGAGCGGGTAGGCGACGTTGTCGAACACGGTCATGTGCGGCCAGATCGCGTACGACTGGAAGACCATGCCGAGGTTGCGGCGGTTCGGCGCGAGGCAGACCCGCCGCGGGACGGAGGCCACGACGCGGCCGCGCAGCGTGATCTCGCCGCCGTCGGGGCGCTCGAGCCCGGCCACGAGCCGCAGCGTGGTCGTCTTGCCGCAGCCGCTCGGCCCGAGCAGCGTGAAGATCTCCCCGCGCGAGACCTCGAGAGACGCGCGGTCCACCGCCGGGGTCGGTCCGAAGGCTTTGCTGACGTCGTCGAGCGCTAAGACCGTTTCGATCGGCCTGGGCCTACTTGATGACGGCGCGCGCGATGTCCTGCGTCTTCACGACCTCGGGCAGGTTCTCCTCGGCGTCGATCTGCATGAACCTGGCGTCGGGTGGCACCGCGTACTGCGGGTTGCCCGGCTCGATCCCGACGCGGCGGGTATTGGTCTCGACCTCCTTGGCCCAGACGACCTGCGCGTCGCGGGTGAGGAGCCAGTTGATGAAGATCTTGGCCGCGGCCGGATGCGGCGCGCGATTGACGAGAAAGATGGTGCTGCTGCTCGAGCTCATCGTGGCCATCTCGGGCAGGTGGATGAGCTTGAGATTCTTGGCGAGGCCCTGGCGCTGGAAGGTCGCGAGGAGCTGCGGATTGACGCCGAGCGCGATCGGATAGCGGCCGCGCACCATGAACTCCGCCACCTGCCGGTTGTCGCGGCTCAGCACCGGGTCCTGGTCGACGAAGAGCTTCTTGATGACGTCGTCGCCCATGCTGAGGCGCGCCGCGGTCATGGGCCAGAAGGCGTCCCCCATCACGCGGACGTCGGGCAGGAGCAGCTTGCCCTTCCAGCGCGGATCGAGCAGGTCCTTCAGGCCGCGGACCTGGTCCTCCTTGACCATGTCGGTGTTGATCGTGACGCCGCCGCCCCGTACGGCGACGAAGCCGTAGCAGAGGGCGCGGTCCTTCACCAGCGCGAAGCCTCGATCGAAGCCGCCCTCCCAAGCCGCCCCATCTTTTATCTCCGGCAGGACGATGGCGGGGCGCACGGGATCCCACACGCCGGCGGGTCGGAGCACCTGCAGCGCGGTGCTCGTGGGGATCAGCGAGACGTCCCACGTGAAGAGCGACGCCTGGCGCTCTTGGATGATGCGAGGGGCGAAATCCTGCGAGTGCAGCCCCGTGTGTTCGAGCTTGATGTCGGGATACGCCTGGGTAAACGCTTTCAGCGCCCGCTTGTAGCCGTCGCCGGGGAACGTGTTGACGACGACCTTGCCTTCCTTCTTGGCGGCGGCCACCGCCTGCTGCCAGTCGGCAGGCTGGGCTTCGGGCCTCCCCGAGGGTGCCAGCGCCGCGGCGGCGCCGAGCGTGACGCCCTCGAGGAAGCGGCGCCGGCTGATCACGCCCGGCCGCCTTTCACCTTCGCCCGCAGCTCGTCCTGCATGTAGCGCACGGACACGCGGCTGATCGGCACGGCGTCGGGCGGGAGATCGTCCGGATTGCGGTAGTCGAACGCGGCGTCGCGGCCGCCGTGCTGCTTCGTCACCACGAGCCGCCGCCACTGGATGACCTCGGCGTCGGTGCCGGAGAGCTTCTCCGGCGTGTCGTAGCGCTGGCGCAGCATCACGCGCTCGTCCTGGCGCGAGAAGTTGTACTCGATGATCCAACGCCTGAGTGTTGCGTAGGCCACGCGGTCCCAGAAGCGCCGCCAGCCATTCCTGGGCCGCGTGCAGTGGTAGTACCACACGCGGGTGAGATGCTCCTCGACGGGGACGCACATGCGCGTGTAGAGGTCCCAGCCGAACTCCGCGCGGAACATGCCGGGCAGGTGATGGCCGCCGCACCAGCGCGCCGAGCGGGGCGGGGGGATGTTGCGGCGCGCGCGGTCCGCGAGCGGCCGCGTCAGCCAGGTCCAGAGCCTGCGGTAGTTGGTCTTGGGCCATTTCCACCCGTTCGGGTAGAGGTCCTGCGTCGGGCTCCGGCGCATGTAGTTGCTCTCGGCGACGTCGCCACCGAAGCCGTTGCCAACGAAGATGGGATGCTCGCCCTGCGCGCCCCGCGCGATGAAGCCTCCGCGCATGACGACCAGCGCGTTGCGGTGCACGTAGTTCACGTGCGAGTCCATGGAGTTTTCCAGCGCGACCTCCCAGTTGCACTTCCAGTACACGACGCCGATCTGCACGAGCGCGTCGGCGTCGAAGAACTCCTCGGGCACGTCCTGCTCGATGGGCGCGGGCTCGCCGTCGCCCATCCACACGAAGACGAGGCCCTTGAGCGTGTGCGTCGGGTAGACCCTGGCCTCGCTGCCGGGCTTGCCGCACACGCCGGAGTCGGGCCCCTCCGAGAGCACGGCGACGTTCTTGCCGCTCTCGTCGAACACCCAGCCGTGATAGGGGCACGCGACCGTGCCGCGGTAGTGGCAGTCCCCCTCGCTCAGCCGCGCGCCGCGGTGCGGGCAGATGTCCTGGATCGCCGCGACCGCGCCGTTGGCGCCACGGAAGAGACAGATCTCCTCCCCCAGCAAGTCGACCTTGACCGGCTTCCGCGAGCCGACCTTGCGGTCGGTGATCGCCGGATACCAGTAGTTGCGGAGGCCGAGCTTGGGGATGAGATGCCGAATGTCGCCGGTGAGCCTTGGGATCGCCTGGGTCGTCATGGCTTGAACACCGCGAAGCACTTGTTGGAGTTGAAGATCCAGGACTCCATGAACTCGCACTCGTCGGCCTTGCGGCCGAGCTCCTCCATCGCGCCGGCGAGCATGAACCAGTTGAGCATCTCCTGCTGGCCGGACGCCTCGACTGCGGCGAGCGGCGTCCCGCGCCACGTCTCGTAGTCGCCGCGGCGCAGCGCCTCGTAGAGCGCGCGGTCCGCCTCGATGTCGGGGTAGAGCTGGTGGTTCTTGTCGGTCAGGAAGGCGTGCGACCAGCTCGACGAGGCGATCAGCGCCGTCCGCCACGGGCTCTCGCGCATCGCGCGCGCGACGGCCGCGCCGGCTTCCATGCAGCGCTTCGGCGAGGGCGAGGGCGGATCGAGCTCGGCATCGGGGAGCGGGCGCTCGAGGCTGCTCCGGAAGCCGCGCTGGGCGATCACGCGACGCCCGTAGCAGTTGACCTGGAACGCGACGACCGGATAGGGAAAGCCGACGCGGTCGTAGTCGAGGTAGAGGATCGTGTTGAGGAACGCGTGCGCGAGCCCCTGATGATGCAGCGGCTTGTACGCGTACGACACGTCGACGTCCTGCTCGAGAAGCCGCCGCGCCAGGAACTTGCCGGCCTCGCGATGCCCCGGTATCCGGAAGACCTTGTCCGCGCCTTCGCCCCAGACGTTGTTTCCGGCGTCGCGCGCCCTGTGCGTCGCCTCGATCGTGTCGTAGGCCAGGACGCAGAACGGGGGAATGACGTCGTCGACGAAGTTCTCGTGCTGGTCGTCGCCCCAGATGACGACGACGTCGGGCCGGAAGTCGTCCAGCAGCGCGCGCGCGTGACGGAAGTGCCGGAGCAGGCCCGCGCGATGGACGGCCGCCGCGGCCGCGCCGCCGTCGCCGGCGTAGTCCCGCCGCATCACCTCGGGCCAGTTCGCGGGATCGCGGTAGCGCTCGGGCAGGCCGGGGTCGCGCAGGACGGCTCGCAGGATATTGGCCATGTCGCGGTCGTGGCCGATCAGCGGCGGGTAGTGCGTCATGCCGAGGCCGAGGATCTCGCCCATGGGAGTGTTCTCCTCCGTGCGCGCGCGGGCGCTTTCGCAAACCCTAGACGTGGCGTCCCGGGTTGTCAAGCGACCCGCTCCGCCTGCGCCCTGCTATACTGCATGCGATGGCCACGACGAGCATCCCCGGGCCGAGCGCGGCGGTTGCGGCGGAAGACGACATTCCCATTCCGTACATGCAGCGGACGCGGGACTACTATCTCGCGCTCGGCTACGACAATCCCTACCGCTGGGCCCACTTCGTCGACGTGCCGTTCACGCCGCTCGGGACGCCGTTGAGCCGCGCGCGCGTGGCGCTCATCACGACCGCGGCCCCGTTCCAGCCTGACGCCGGGGACCAGAGGCCGGGCGCTCCCTACAATGCCCGTGCCAAGTTTTACAAGGTGTACTCGGACTCGACGGAGAGCGCGCCCGATCTCAGGATCTCGCACGTCGGCTACGACCGGAAGCACACGACGGCGAAGGACATCAACACGTTCTTCCCGCTGGTACGGCTGAGGGACGCGGTCGCGGCCGGGCGCATCGGCTCGCTGACCTCGCGCTTCCACGGCGCGCCGACGAATCGCAGCCACCGCGAGACGGGGGCGGACCTGGACGAGCTCCTGCGGCGGTGCCGCGAGGACGGCGCCGACGCCGCGGTGCTCGTCCCCAGCTGACCCGTCTGCCACCAGACCGTGGGTCTGGCCGCCCGTCACCTCGAAGCGCACGGCATTGCCACGGTGATCATGGGCTGCGCCAAGGACATCGTGGAGCACTGCGGCGTCCCGCGCTTCCTGTGGAGCGATTTTCCCCTTGGCAATTCCGCCGGCAGGCCCTTTGACCCCGAATCCCAGGCGCAGACGCTCGAGCTCGCGCTTCGAGTCCTCGAGAGCGCTCCGGCCGCCCGCACCACCGTGCAGTCTGGGCAAAGGTGGAGCGAGGACGTGTCGTGGAAGCGCGACTACAACGACCTCACCAAGCTCACTCCCGAGACGATCACCCAGCGGCGGAAAGAGTTCGACGTGGTGAAGACGATCGCGAAGGCCAAGCGCGAAGGGTCGTGACCAAGCCGTTCGCGGGCGTCCGCATCCTCGACTTCACCCGCTATTTGGCGGGGCCGTACGGCACTTACCAGCTGGCCCTTCTCGGCGCCGACGTCGTCAAGATCGAGTCACAGGAGGGCGACGAGACGCGCATCTCGCCCGCCGACCGCGGGTGGGCGGCGCGGAAGATGGCGCCGTCCTTCCTTTCGATGAACGGCAACAAGCGGAGCATCACGCTCGATCTCCGGAAGCCCGAGGCGGTGGAGATCGTCAAGCGGCTCGCGGTCGGGGCCGACGTCGTCTGGGAGAATTTCCGGGGCGGTGTCATGGACAGGCTCGGGCTCGGCTACGAGGCGCTCTCGGCTCTGAACCCAAGGCTGATCTACTGCGCGGTCTCGGGCTTCGGCCGGACGGGACCGGAGCGGACCACGGCGGCCTTCGACGGCAAGCTCCAGGCCATGTCCGGGATCATGTCCATCACGGGCGAGCCCGAGCGCGGCCCGACCCGCGCGGGGTTCGCGATCTGCGACACGATCGGCGGCATGACGGCGGCGCTGGCCGTCTCGAGCGCGCTCTACCAGCGCACACACACCGGGCGCGGGCAGCTCGTCGACGTCGCGATGCTGGACGCGGCGCTGGCCTTCCTCGCGGGCCCTGTCTCGGAGTACACCGTGGCGGGTGTCATGCAGCGCCAGATCGGCAACGGGTCGGTCAGCAGAAAGCCGACGGCGGCCCGGTTCCAGGCGCGCGACGGCTACCTCGTCCTGGCCGTGCTGACCGAGAAGCAGTTCGTCAACCTCATGAAGGCGCTCGGCCGCGCCGACGCGCTCGACGACCCGCGCTTCAAGGACTGGCCCTCGCGCACCGAGAACGAGCCGGCGCTTCGCGAGATCATCGAGGCGGCGCTGGCGGCCGACACCCCGAGGAGCTGGGAGGCCCGCCTGACGGCGGCCGACGTGCCGTGCGGCTCCATCTGGCGGATCGACGAGATCGTCGGCCACCCGCAGCTCGAGCACCGCGATGTGCTGCAGACGATCGACACGCGCTACGGGCCGATGCGGCTCGTCGGCTCGGGCTTCCGCTTCGAGCACGGCGGCCCGGGCCTCGACCGCGAGCCGCCGACGCTCGGGGAGCACACCGACGAAATCTTGAAAGAGGCGGGCTACGGAGCGGAGGAGATCGAGCGGCTGCGCCGCGACGCCGTCGTCTAGTTCAGCTTCGCCGTCTCCGCTTCGGCTCTCCAGAGATTGCCCCGCGCGCCGTCGAGATGCGGATGCACCGCCAGCGCGCGGCGGAAGAGCAGGGCAGCCTCGCGGAACTGGCTCAGCATGAAGTGGCAGAGTCCCTGGCCCGAGAGCGCGCCGAAATGGTTGGGATTGCGCGCGAGCGTTTCCTTGCAATCGGCGATCGAGCCCTCGTAATCCCCGGCGAGATAGCGCACGGTCGCGCGCTTGTTCCAGCCTTCGGCGAAATCGGGCGCCTCCGCGATGAGCCGTGTGAACGTCACTTCCGCCTCGGACAATTCCTCGCGCTCCATCGCCTCGGCGCCATCTCGCAGGAGGCGGTCGAAGCGCGGATCGCCCGAGCGGTGCCACATCTGCCAGAGCGTCTCGGCGGCGCGCGCGGCGAGAGCCGGGTCGTCGCCCCGAAGAGCCTCCAGCGCTTCGCGCTCGGTCATTCGGCGTGTCGTTCCGCTACCCGCGCGGCTTGACCCAGGTCTCGGACCAGGCAAGCGTGGCGCTGCTGCCCTGGCGGTCCCCGCGCATCTCGGGCCATGGGCTCCCGGTGGCGATTTTCCCGCCGATGTCGAGCTGGGCGCCACGGGCCGGGAAGAAGGTGCTGAACACGCCGATCGGCCGGTTGTTGAAGCCGGGAGGGGCGTTGAGCACGAAAGGCTCGATGCAGTCGTACCAGGACAGCGCGATCCTCGCGTCGGCCGCCACAGCCGTCTCGGTCGCGGTGGACCAGGGTCCGCCCGACCGGGCGAATCGCGCGGGGATCACGGGCAGCGCCGTGTCGGCGAAGGCCGGGAAAAGCAGGGTCTCGATCGTCTTCTGCAGCCACCGCGCGACGGCGATGTTGTCGCTGTAGACGCGGACCTGGCCTCCTGTCAGCGTGCTCTGGATGAAGAGCGCGTGACCCGCGCCGGCCGGGCACCAGAGCACGCGCCAGTGGCTGACGCGGTCCGACATGGTTGTACCGCCGTCGGGGCTCAGGCGGATGAAAGAGTTCTCGCCCGTCATCAGGACGGCGTTGGGGTCAACAGGTGGCGGCATCGGTCGTCTCCCTTTCGAGTTTGTGTGCGCGGCGAGGCGCGGTACAGTCTTCCGGCACCCCCGGTACCGAATGAAGATACGTTCAGACCCCGCTCGGAGCAAGGGGCCAAAGGAGACCGTAATGAGCGCACGCTACCTGTACCTGGTCCGCATGGACGTCGCCCATGACCACGAGAAGACCTTCAACGACGTCTATGACCACGAGCATCTCCCGGCGCTCAAGGCCGTCCCCGGGGTCATGACGGCCACGAGGCACCGGAGCCCGTCTCCCTCGGATCCCCGCTATATCGCCGCCTACGAGATGGAGAGCCCCGCCGTCCTCCAGAGCCCGGAGTGGAAGGCTGCCGGCGAGCTGGGCCGCTGGTCCAAGGATGTGCGGCCCCACACGATGAACCGCCACCTCACGATGTACGAGTGGGTGGGCTGCAATGCGGGGCTGACCCATCGGACGCCGTACGTCTTCTGGGTGCTCATGGACGTGGAGCCCCACAAGGAGCAGGTCTTCAATGAGCTCTACGACACCGAGCACGTCCCGCTGCTGCTCAAGCTGCCGGGATGCGTCAACGTCGCGCGCTACCGGACGGAGGCGCCGGGGGAGCAGCGCTACCTCGCGGTGTACGAGGTCGACCGGACCGACCTGCCCATGTCGAAGCTCTGGAACGATACCTCCGACATCGGCCGCTGGAAGCCCGAGGTGCGCCCCTACACGCACAACAAGCGCTACATCGTCAGCGAGCGCCTCTGATGCCGACCGACATCG
>WNFE01001946.1_pt1 | contig 15141 bp, 16 predicted proteins | sample 5400451 | NCBI WGS metagenome assembly WNFE01 (sample SAMN13153344, study PRJNA577476) | soil metagenome | isolation source: 200 cm saprolite under Douglas fir tree site 2 hole 2 | place: USA:California | collected 2015-04-18 | reverse complement strand
CCTCACGACTATCGGGTCTGCCTGCATAGGGTTTTGGATCGACGAAGAGGTCGGACAGTCCATGTCGGCGGGCTCGTTCTAATGCCGAGGCCTCTTTCTTGTTGCTGATGACGGCGACAATATTCGCCTGAACCGTCCCCGCTTCGATCGCGTCGATGACCGCCTGAAGATTTGATCCGCGCCCGGATGCCAATACGGCGACTCGAAGCGCATCCGTCCGTTTAATCAACATACTCCACCAATGGTACGTTGCCGGTCGATGACACGATAGTCCCGATCTGGCAAGCCGGATCGCCCAACGCCGTTGCGTGCGCGACGACAGCCTGGGCGGCTGATGCCGGCACCACGAGAATCAGGCCAATCCCCATGTTGAAGACGCGATACATCTCCGCACACTCGACCTGTCCAAGCCGAGCAATCGCTTGGAAAATTGGCGGCACGGACCAGGCACTCCGCCGCACCTGTGCCCGCACGCCTGAGGGAAACACCCGCGGGAGATTCTCGGTGATGCCGCCGCCGGTGATATGGGCAATGCCTTTGATGGGAGATTCCTGGATCAATGTGAGAATCTGTTTGGCATAGATTCTGGTCGGAGTCAGCAAGATGTCCCCCAGAGGTTGATCGAGCTCAGGCAGGCGGCTGGTCACGCTGAGTTTTGCATGATCCAACAAGACACGACGTGCCAGCGAATAGCCGTTGCTATGAAGACCGGTCGAAGCCAACCCAATCAGGGCATCGCCGGGCACGATGCTGCGGCCATCGATAATCTTGGGTCGATCCACCACTCCGACAGCGAACCCTGCCAGGTCATACTCGCCCTCCGCATAGAAGGATGGCATCTCGGCGGTTTCCCCACCGATCAAGGCGCAGCCGGCCTGACGACAGCCCTCGGCGATCCCCTTGAGCACGGACTCAGCCTTGGGGACGGCAAGCTTTCCCGTCGCGAAATAATCCAAGAAGAACAGCGGCTCCGCCCCGCTGACCACAATGTCGTTCACACACATGGCCACCAAATCGATCCCGACGGTATCGTGACGATCCGTGAGGAAGGCGATCTTCAATTTCGTCCCGACTCCATCAGTGCCGGAGACAAGGACTGGTTCGACATAGCGATGGGCCTGCAGCCGAAACAAGCCGCCGAACCCGCCAAGGTCTGTCAGGACTTCCGGACGGAACGTGGACCGTACCAGTGGTGAAATACGGTTGACGAACTCGTCGCCTGCATCAATATCGACTCCGGCATCTCGATAGTTTGTCATAGGAGGGCGCATCTTATCGGAGCGCTGGCAGATCGGTCAACGAAGAGAACAAAAACTTTTTCTTGCAACCTATCGTTTGTCCCTATCATTGGTGCAGTCCCACGGCCTTATTCATCCTCCTCAGCAGACTACTGCGGAGGACAGACAGCCGTGGCTTCCTGCGTAGGCGGGTGAATAGTGCGGCATTGACTGGCACGTCCCAATAGAGGCCGCATGAAAATTCTCCTGGTTGACAACTCCCCCGACGCACGATACCGCGATTTGCTCTCTGCCTCTTCAGTCCACGACGCGTTCAAATACCTTGACCTGGAACATGCCGGCGCTGGAGCGAAAGAGATCGACTTGATCGTGATGGACGTGAGGATGCCGGAGATCGACGGAATGGAGGCGTGCCGTCGCATCAAGGCGGTGGAGGCCTTGCGCGATATCCCGATCATCATGATGACCGCCCGCAGCCAACGGGAGGTCTTGCGGGCCATGTTCGACGCGAGTGCAACGGATTACATCAAGAAACCGTTCGAGGAAGTGGAGCTGCTCGCGCGGGTTAAAGCGACGTTGAAGCTGAAGAAAAAATCGACGCGAGGAATAACTGGGAGCAGGAACTGACCAAAACCATTAGTGAACTGGACGCTGCCTTCCACGAGATGGTCACTCTGCAGCAACTCATTCCAGTCTGTCCCGCTTGCAAGAAACCGCTGGCAGACCAGACCTGACAGTCCGCTCTCGAAACCTATATTCAGACCCACTCCAATGCCAAGTTCAATTACACGGTCTGTTCCACCTGTTCGACCCGCAAGGGGTAGCGCTCGCATTGTTCAGAATCGAGGGAGCGCGCCGGGCGTCCCTCCCTACGCGCATTCACCGAGCGCAGGGTGACCGTGTGGAATGCGAGACCGGCAGCTCTTAGTCTTGCCCCTTTCCCACTATTGGAAGAGCTGCGGCAGTGTTCTTCCTGCGCGCGTCGAGCGAGCACGTTCCGAAGGGCGACTCTTTAAACAGAGGCTTTCTTGTTCTTCAATCAACTCAGGAGGGGCTGGCTTGGCGCCCTCCACCTGCGTGCATCATGTCCACCCGCCCACCCGGGCGCGCCAAGACGCGCTCATAACCCAAGCGAGCACTGTCTGAATCGAGCACTTTCGAGCAAGGAGAACTTTCCATCTCTTCTCGTCTTCATGCGGAGGGCTGGGCTGCTGGAGCGTGCATCAAAGGCATTTTGTGTTCCGCCGTTGCCCGAGCCACTTGCCTACTCTTTCCCTCTCAAAGCCTGCCTGTCTCTCATCGACCAGAACCGGAGAGGCGGGGTCTCCCTTTGAGGCTTTGTCGAGAGGGAAAGCTGGAACTGACTAAGTGCCGCGACCACAGTTATGAATGAGGGAATTCGAGCAGGTTCCCGCTGGCAAAACCCGAAAGGGTCGCTTCGCGAGGCCTGGGAGCGTGGAGCACCGGCGGATTTTTCTTATCCTTCCGGCCGCATCTCCACATCGAGCAACTTGATTTTCCGATGGAGATGACTCCGTTCGATTTTCAACTCTTCAGCAGTACGAGAAATGTTCCAATGATGCTCGCGCAACTTTCGCGCGATATATTCCTTTTCAAATGCATTGCGGGCGTCCCTGAGCGAGTCATACGACTGCGTGAAAAGCGGATTGACCGCGGGAGTTGCAGACTGGGACGCCGACCCAACCGGACGCGCCTGCAACGAGAGGCCCGCTTGCGATGGATCGATGACGGGTCCCGGCACCATGATCATCAATCGTTCGATCAGGTTCCGCAATTCTCGAATATTCCCCGGCCAGTCATATTGTTGAAACACCGCCATCGCTTCCGGCGAGATCTCTTTCATCCGCAACCCTTGCTCTTCCGCATGGACCTTCATGAAGTGGCGAATGAGCAGTGGGATGTCTTCCCGACGCTCCCTGAGCGGCGGCACGATGATCGGCACCACGTTAAGCCGGTAGAAGAGGTCATCGCGAAACGTGCCTTTCTCGATTTCCTTGAGCAAATCCTTATTGGACGCGGCTAAAACCCGAACATCCACCTTGAGCAGCTTGGTCCCACCGACACGAGTGAATTGCTGTTCCTGTAACGCCCGCAATACCTTCGCTTGGGTGCTCAAGCTCATGTCGGCGATTTCGTCCAGAAACAGCGTGCCCCCGTCCGCCTGCTCGAACTGCCCGCGTTTCATCGAGGTCGCACCGGTGAAGGAGCCCTTTTCGTGTCCGAACAGCTCACTCTCGATCAAGGTTTCCGGAATGGCCGCACAGTTCACCGCCACAAACGGTCGACCGGCCCGTGCGCTCTGCAGATGGATCGCCCGCGCGACGAGTTCCTTCCCTGTCCCGTTCTCCCCTCCGATCAACACACGGCTATTGGTCGGTCCGGCCGTCTCGATCAGCTGCCGCAACTGTTGCATCGCAGGCGATTGTCCCACCAACTCGAACTTTCGTTGGACTGTGGTCCGGAGCGTCCGATTCTCTTGCTCCAAACGGTATTGGTCCAACGCATGTTTGACGCGCAGCGTGACATTTTCGAGCGACAAGGGCTTTTCAATATAGTCATACGCTCCCAGCTTGATCGTCTTGACCGCCGTTTCGATCGACCCGTGCCCCGACATCATCATCACTTGTGCCGTCGGCACCAGCTCACGAACCCGGCGCAAGGTTTCCATGCCATCCATTTCCGGCATCCAGATATCGAGGAGCATGAGATCGGGCGGATCCATGGTATAGACGCGCAACGCCTCCACGCCGTTCTTAGCCACCGCCACCTCATAACCTTCATCCTGCAGAATGCTGCTCAAGGATGTGAGAATCGACTCTTCGTCATCCACAACTAAAATCGATGCAGACATAGCGCTCCGTTAGGCGTTAAACGTAAAGCGTAAGGTGTCCCGGAGCCGCAACAGTATTCGCCGTCGTACCCCTCACCCCTTACCCCTGACGTGTTTAAACCGGCAATTCGAATGTGAACACGGCCCCTTTCGGCTGATTCTGGCTCGCATGAATCTGACCCTCGTGATCGGTAATGATGTGCCGCACGATCGCCAATCCCAGCCCCGTTCCCGTCTTCTTCCGCGTAAAGTATGGCACAAACAGCTTTTCCTGGTCTTCCGGCGCGATGCCCACGCCTTCATCCGCCACGATCACCACGGCCCGCCGACGCTTCGTATCATACTTAGTCGAGAGCCACACCCGCCCCTTCTGTTGCATCGCCTGAATCGCGTTGTCCAGCAGGTTAACTAGCACCCGCTTGAGTTGTTCGCGGTCGAAATTGAGCGACGGGAGGTCTTCGTCCAACTCCACTATCAGTTCCACATCCTTGTGGGCCCCTCGATAGAGCGTCGTGACTTCGTTGATCACATCGTGAAGCGACTGATACGCCATCTGCGGAGTCGGCAGCCGGGCAAACTTCGAAAATTCATCGACCATATGCTTGAGACTCGTCACTTCGTTGACGATCACGTTGGTTGCCTCGTCAAAGATCGTCTCGAAATCAGGGGACTTTTCGAAAAACTTCTTCCGCAAACGCTGGGCGGACAATTGGATGGGCGTCAACGGGTTCTTAATCTCGTGCGCCACCCGCCGCGCCACCTCTTGCCACGCCGCCACTTTTTGAGCCTTGATCAACTCCGTGAGATCTTCGAACACCAGCACGATTCCGAGGTCATTACTTGCTTCATCCTTCATACGCGACCCATGAAGCCCGATGGTCAAGAATCTGCCGTCGATCTCCATCGGACCTTCGAGAGCCAGCGTATCGCGCTGATCGGCCAACATCCGATCATAGACTGTCTGGAACAGATCGAGTCTAAACTCTTTGAACACCTCATTGGCCGGTCTGCCACGAAATCGATCCGCCGCAAGCCCAAGAATCCGTTCACCGGACGGATTGAAATTCGTGATCACCCCGTTCTTATTGATGGAGAGCAAGCCTGCGGCGATCGTCTCGACCACCGTCTCGATGTAGGCACGCCGGCGATCAAGTTCAAGATTGCTGTGGCGCAACGAGATATTGGCCTCTTCGATCTCCGACTTACTCCCTTGCAGATCCGATGTCATACGGTTGAATGAATCGATTAATGTGCCGATTTCATCGGTCGCTTTGGCCTCGATTCGGACGGAGAGATCCCCTTGGGCAATGGCCTCCGTCGCTTCAGCCAACCGTTGAATCGGCACCGTGATGCTCTGCGCGACATAAAACCCAAACCAGGTCGCCCCGAACAGAATAAGCACCGTGATGACGGCGACGAAGAGATAGGCTCCGGCCTTAATGGGATTCTTCATGGCCTTGGTCTGCTTATACTCGTCGTACTGATGGCCGATCCCTTCCATTTTCGCCAGCAACGATTCAGGCACGTAGGCCTCCACCACCACCACGCCACCGATCTCGCCGCCACGCCCGCTTGCCGCGATCGGGGCGGCAGCCCGCACCAAGCGCCCGGTTTGGGCCTCCTGCACCGCATTCACTTCTTGCTTGCCGTTGATGACTTGGAGCACCAGCTGGCCGATCGGTAGATCGAGAGCCGATGAGGGCACGTCGAGATCCAGCGCCTTAGTGAGGGTTTCCATTTTGGCCGAGAAGACTTCAATTCCTGCCACGCCGAATTCCGCCCGCTTGCGTGCCATTGCGGCCACCAGCAGATCGCGTTGTTCCGCCAGCAACATGTCCTCCCGATAGATTTCATGGCTGATGGCTCTGGCACTGTTCACAGCCAGGGTAATGTGGCCTGCATGCTGCATCCGCGCCACGTCATACGAATCCCGCATGACCTGCTCAATTTGATCGCTGAACCACACATCCACGGCCTTATTCACCAACCCACTCGCGACCAGCGCAAGGAGCACCGTCGGAATGAGCGAAAAACCGATGAAGGCCGCCACCAACTTTGTTCGAAATCCCGACCCAAATAGTCGATGCCGCCGCTCGAAATAGGCCTTGATAAGGTTGCGGGAGAGCAACAGCAGCAGGACAACAAACCCGATCAGATCGAGGTTGAGGAGGAGGAGCACGAACGCGTAGCTGGTCGTCGGCAGAAAGGAATCCGTTTCCTCGCCACCGGGAGCCAAGACCTGGGAATAGTAAAAGGTCAGCGCCAGACAGGGGAGCAGCAGAATGAGGACGGTCCAGACCGGCCGCAAATGCATCTTCCGGTGTTCCGGCTCCTGAGTAGGCCCGGATGGCCGTGAAGATCGGCTGGCCCCTGTAAGAGGCGGCGCGATCCCGGTCACGGAACCACGGTCTGCCTTTATCCCGGGAAGGGAGCCTGTGTTCTTCTTGATATCATTCACATCCGGCATCCCCGATTGTCGGTGCCACGACGTATGGAAGACAGCATACTCACTATCACCGAATCAGGGGAGCATCTCCCTACGTCGCATAAACCATGGTGGCTGACAGACACGTCCGGGGTCGACAGGCGGCAGGGGGTATTACTACTTGGCAGCCAAACTCACGTACTTCATCCGAAGGGCGTAGAGCATATCCCGCAGCACCGCTTGTTCTTCCGTCGTGAGATTGCCTGTGGTCTTGCCTTCCAAGACCGAGAGCAAGTCGATAATGTCTTTCGCTTGCGGTAGATTCGCCGGCATCGGAGGCTGCTGGGGATCCAGCTGTTCCCCCATCAACATCAGCGAGGAACTGCCCAGTGAAATGACGAAGGATGAAAAAGTGACGGGAATTCCCGAACCCTGGTGCGGATCAGAGGATGCCGCCTGCTCGTGGGGTTGTATCCCCGACGCGGCAGGCGAAGTGGCGGAGAGATGGTCGGGCCCACTCCCGCCCCGCCGATCCCGAACGACAAATCCTTGTTCCTGTTCTGCGGCCACAGGCCTTTCCCCCGCTCCAGATGCAGCGACAGTACCCTACCATAGGCCCTAGAGAGGCGCAAGCCGCGCCAGCCGATTGAAGCTTGTTGAGAACCGGGTATAATAGCGTCCACCTCTGGGTCACAATAAGGATGGCGATGACTGAACGATTTCATAATTTGGTCAACTTGATGGCCGCGTTGCGCGCACCAGACGGATGCCCTTGGGACCGCAAGCAAACGCATGAGTCACTGAAACCCTATCTTCTCGAAGAAACCTACGAAGTGTTAGAAATCCTCGACCGACATGACCGCGCCAAACTCCCGGAGGAACTGGGCGATGTGCTGCTGCAAGTGCTCTTTCATAGTCAGATCGCTTCAGAGGCCGGCAGCTTTACCATTGATGACGTGCTTGAGCAACTAGCCGACAAGCTGATTCGACGGCATCCCCACGTATTTGGAAATGGAGCGGCAGACCCGACCCCGACGAACGCCGACCAGGTGGTTGCGCGATGGGAGGAGATCAAACGCACGGAACGCCAGGCTTCCGGCCGACCAGACTCGGTGTTCGACGGCGTGCCGCAAACGCTGCCGGCCCTCCTGAGGGCCTACCAAATTCAAGCACGCGCCTCACGCGTCGGCTTCGATTGGACTCACGACGCGAAAGGCTTTGATCAGGTCCTCGGAAAGATTGAGGAAGAAATCCAGGAACTCCGCGTCGCGATCCGAGCCCCCGCGTCGAACCAGACTGCGCCTGACGCCGGTGCCACAACAGCTCGACAAGCGCAGATCGTCGCGGAGTTCGGCGACGTGGTGTTTTCACTCGTGAATCTCGCCCGCTTCATCAAAGTGAACCCGGAAGACGCCCTGCGCCAAGCCGCGAACCGATTCGTCGAACGATTTCACTTCATCGAAGCCCAGGCGGCCGCGTCGGGCCGTACGGTTGGAGAGCTTTCGTTTGCAGAAATGGATCGACTGTGGGACGAAGCCAAGAAGCAGGATTCTGCCACACTCGCCGAGGAACGCCGTCATGAGCGATGAGCCGCATCCCTACGAAGAAGGTAAGCGTGCCGGAATCCACCCCTTGATCGTCATCTTAGGCATCTTGTTAGGACTCTGGCTTTTTGTGTTCCTCATCGTGCCCAGCTCGAAGAACAAACAAGCCGCCGGAACGGAAGGGCCAACCGGACCGATCATCGAAGATCTCGAAGCGGCGCCTGTACTCTTCAAAGTCCAGGCAACCGTCTCGGACATGAATGCCATCAGTCTCACTGTCCCTCCAGAAGCAACCGACAGCCAAGTCGTCGGACTTTTGAAGCGGTTTAAAAATGATAGGCTTGCCGGCACCTTGACCGATCTCCTGCCTGCCACAACGCCCGGCCACAAACTGGGGAACCACGCCGTCGCCGACATCTACATTGTGTCCGATGCCCAGTACGCGCAGCCTGACGTGATCCGCACCCTGACTCGTGGTGCGCATGTACCGGGCAATCTGTATCCCCAGACCGTTCCCTTTGAAGTGGCGATGGAAGCAATCCGCGGGCACTATCGAATCGATCTCAACGACACCGGCAATCCCGACAGTGCCTCCCTCGGCTTTGCCGACGAGTCTGGGGTGCATTCGAAGCAGTATCGAAAAATCTTTTAGCAGGCTGCTGAAAAAGTCCGCCAGCTTTGTTCTCGCATCGCTCAGAGGCTCAACGTACCGAAGCGTACGCCTCGCCTCTTCGCTCGCTGCGGCCGCGCTGGACGGCCTTTTTGAGCATCCTGCCGGGGACTTCTTCTGTCTTATCATATGTGAGGATTATTGAAACTCTCACGCACCAAAATAGAATGAAAGGCATCTAAGTTAAAAATGTTTGACCGCAATTCAGCCTTCTCAATGGAAATTCGAGACCCGAGCGATCCTGAAGATAAATTTCCTATTGTTCAGATGCTTACAATTGGGAATGAGCTGCTGTTTTTCAAGGAAGGCAGTATCCATCGGGCCCTGACAGCAGATACGATCGATCCGGAAAAGAGCGATCTTAATACCCGTCATTCCAGCGAGATTCTCTATTCTGTTGGCGCGGCTAATTCATTCGTAGCGAGAATGATTTTGCAATTCAGGGATATGATCGGACTGGCCATCTCCCAGACAGCGCGTGAAAATGAAGTTATCCAGCACGTCTGGGAAGCCAACAAATTATTGTTGGAATGTGAAAAAGCCTTCTACCATATATATAAACACACGATGGAGTTGATGCCGAAGTGCGACGAAATCGTTGAGGCGAATAAAAACAAATCAGCTATACCCGCAATGCCAAAGGTTCCTGACCTGGAAACGCATGTCTAAGATTTTTTGATAAATGGGAAGAAGTTTCTGGTCGCTGCCTACAGATTACTGAAGCTTTTTTACCAGATGCCTATGGATGGAAAGAATGAAGCTCATTTTGATAAACATCGCGTATGGATAGAGGCAAAGCTGGGCGAAGAACATCCCATATACAAAACCTTGGAGTCGGCTGAGCCCTGGGTTCGGTTGATCGCCGAGTGCAGCAATGCCGTCAGGCATAAAGAAACAGGGTTAAAGCTTGAAGTTCAAAACTTTGCGCTTAATCCGGGGAATAAATTTTCTTCTCCGGGATGGAGGTACGATCTCGCGAAGAAGGGACTCGGACGCCAGGATGACCATACAGATTTGATAGGCGACCTGGATGTAAGAATTTATAACATGCTGACATTTTTTGAAGAGGTTTTGCTTATTTGCCTACAGGGCGAGCTGAAAAATACGGCTTTGATGATTTTCCGGACACCAAACGAGAAATTAAATCCGAAGTGTCCCATCGCCTACGAAGTAAATTTGAGGAGTTCTGCTTTACCATGATGACCCTGTTATCCCAACGCCTCACATCCGACGCTCAATACGCGCAGCCTGACTAAAGCTGCATGCCCCGGGCGACCTTTATTCTCAAGCCGTTCCTTTTGAAGTGGCGATGGAACATATCCGTGGGCACAATCGAATCGATCTTAACAACACCGACAATCCCGACGGCGCCTCCCTCGGCTTTGCCGACGAGTCCGGGGTACATTTGAAGAGTGTCGAAAAATATTTTTGCAGGGTGCTAAAAGGAATATGTGGACACGACAAAATGATATTCCCGCAGGAGGCTCAAAAAGGCTGTCCGGCAAGACCGCAGCCGATGAAAGCACCGGAGACGTAGCCTCTGGGCTACGTTGAGGATGCTTTCGAGGTGAGAACGCAGCTGGCGGATTTTTTCAGCATCCTGCTACGCCTGACTACAGCCCAACCAACGTTTTGATTTCTGCTCGCAACGTTTCCCGCTGTGCATCTGCCCAGGCATCGAGTCGTGCGAACAAATGCGCCAGTGGCCCGGTGAAGGGAGCCACGACGGTGTCGCGACGCTCTGCCAGCATTCCGTCAGCCTCGACGATGCGGATTTTTTCGTCCGCGATATGCCGCGATAAGAATTTTGAAATCATGAGTTGCTGACCGGGTGTTCCTGCGATGGCCCCAAAAATCTTGCCACGAAGCACATCCAACTCCTCTGGAATTGCCACCTTCACGCGTACAGCTTGGGGGGTCGGCCAGGATGCTCGTTGGATCGAATAGTCATAGGAAAACACCTGCTCGCGAGGTTCGCGGTACGGTCCAGTCACATCCGTAATTTTCATCCGGTTATCCATTGCAATCTCCAGCAGGCTGCAGAAAAACTCAGTTTATACGCGAACACCGTTTGAGTCTTGCATAGCGATACCATGTCAACATAGCCGCAGGATGCTCAAAAAGGCCGTTCAGCAAGGCCGCAGCTGATGAAAGCACCGGAGGCGTAGCCTCTGGGCTACGTTGAGGATGCTTTCGAGGTGAGAACGCCGCTGGCGGACTTTTTCAGCATCCTGCTAGGATCGTTCTCCCGACAGATAGCGCACAACACGCTCGGCCGCGACCGCCCCATCACGGATACAGTCCGGAATCCCGATGCCTCGATAGCCGGCACCCGTGAGGATTAGTCCCCCATAGCGACTGAGTGCCGCCTCAATCTGGTTCAGGCGTTCGAGATGTCCCAGCGTATACTGAGGCATGGCCCTCATCCAGCGATTCACTTCTACAAACCCCGGTGCTGCAGTCACGCCGCACATACTGGCCAATTCTGCCTTGACCCGCGTCACCAATGCCTGGTCATCCAATTGAAGAATGGCCTCTCGCCCGACTCCGCCGACGTAACAACGCACCAGCAATTGATCCGGTGGAGCGCGATGTGGCCACTTGAGCGATGTCCAGGTTGCCGCAATGAGATCGCGCCCTTCTGCCCGCGGGACGACAAACCCGAAGCCTTCAGCCGCGCCGGACACCGCCGCACGCGGATAGGCCATCGCAATTGTGGCCGTAGAGGCATAGGGAATTATCTCCAATAACCCGCCGGCAGTGGGCGTGAGAGGACGAACCAACTCTGCCGACACATAGGCCGGAGTTGCCAACACGAGACTGTCCACAGACAAGGCCGAGCCGTCATTGAGAATGACATCATACATCCAACGACCGAGCTGATGGGATCGCACACGCAGAGCGTCAACGGCACAACCTCCTTTGAGCGTGACGCCTTGGTCTGTCAATCGATGGACGAGGGCGGCGACCAGATCCGACAACCCGTTCTTGAGACTGACGAACATCGTACGTTTCTGATTGGAGTGCGTGGGGGATGAAACGGACTTCCAGGTCGTCATCATCCCGCGAATTACACTCCCGTACTGTTGTTCCAGCTCAACAAACCGTGGGAAAGTCGCCTGCACGCTCATCTGCTCTGCGTCTCCCGCATAGATACCGGCCATCAAGGGCTCGATCATCCGCTCAAACGCCTGCCGACCAACGCGCCGCCGGAAGAAGTCGGCCAACGACTCATCCCCCAGCGACCGCTTCACCGGCACGGCCAGATCCAGCCCCATCCGCGCGAGCCCTGCCCAACTCAAGAGGCCGCTTCGGAGAAAGGGACCCAACTGACTGGGGACAATGACGACCAATCCTTCGGGGAGTTCATGCAGACGGCCACGCGAAAAGACACAGGCCCTCTTGCTGGTCTCGTTGGTGTTGATGAGCTGATCGGTCAGCCCCAATTTGTCACAGAGTTCGAGGCCGGCCGGTTTCTGAGACAGGAAGGAATCGGGTCCCGCCTCCGTTACGAGATCGCCGACCCGATGGGTGACGATCTTGCCTCCCCAGGCGGGAGCGGCATCGACCACCGTACAGCGGATCGAGATACCGGAAGCCACCGCCCGTTCGTGAAGGGCATAGGCAGTCGAGAGACCTGAGATCCCTCCACCGATGACGGCGACAGTGCGGAGGTTGCTCACGACGTAGGACAGAGGGAGGATTCGTGTGCAGTGAGCACAGAGGCCAGCGTGTCGATGAGGCCGGGCGAGTCGTTCAGCATCGCGATTCGCTCGAGCTGGAGCTCCCGACCAGCCGCGAACTGTTTCAATTCGATATCGATATCGTAGAGCGTTTCCACATGGTCACAGAGAAAGCCGATCTGCGCGACCAGCAGCTGTCGGTGCCCGTCGCGCGCCAGCTCTTCCACGACCGACTCCACGGTCGGCCCCAGCCATTTTTCTCCCGATGGGCCCTGGCTTTGGTAGGCAAAGAGCGTGGCTCTGCCGCCTAGCAGCGCCGTCACCGCCGCAACAGTGCCTTGCACCTCGTCGGGATAGGGATCCTTCATCACTAGAATGCGCTCCGGAAGGCTGTGGCCGTAAAGAGAACCGGCACCCTCGCCTGCACGCCGGCAGGGAACTTCAGCAGCGCCTGGTGGATATGCTCGACGATCGCCGCAATCAGTCCTGGAGGCCGATGTCAACTGCCGACGTAACTCACCGGGCAGGTACTCTGCAGAGCAGACCGTGCCTCTTCCACCTTCTTCTGATAGGCCCCGGTGCTCTGAGAGGACTGTTGCGGGGCCAGACAGAGACCGATGATGTGTTCGGGAGCGTCGCCGAGCAACTCGGCATAGGTCCCCTTGATAAACTGATGCCAATGTCGTAACCCGACATAGACCTGATACCGCTCGCCACCGCTCTCATTCAACCGCCGCTTGAGCTTCTTTGCCACATCCTTGGTGATCCCGACCGCCGGCGACTTCCCGCCCGTTGCCCGATACCACCCACGAATCTCTTCGACGAGTTCAGACGGCGTGGGACGACCACCCCGCACATCGAGCAGAAACGGTTCCACATTCTCCAGACTATCCGGCCCACCCATCGCCATGAGGAGAATCGCGGTTGGCCTCTGTGATCCCGACATAGACCTTACTCCAAGGCAAAAGTAAAAAGGCCCCTCCGGTTCCTCCCGAATCGCCGCACCTCCTTGTACCTTTTGCCTTTTTACTTTGTACTTAACTTATGCACCATGTCGATTGTCGCGGCCACATGTTCTATGGAAGTCGTCGGCAAGATCCCATGGCCCAGATTAAAAATATGCCCCGGACGCCCGCCGGCCCGGCGAAGAATATCTGCCACGCGACGTTCGATTTCATGCAACGGCGCAAACAACGCTAAGGGATCGAGATTCCCCTGTACTGCCACGTCATGTCCCACGGTCGCCCAAGCCTCATCGAGATGGATGCGCCAGTCAACCCCGATGACATCGCCGCCCGCGTCTCGCATCTGACGAAGCATCGCCGAGGTGCCCGTGCCGAAATGAATCATCGGCACGACTTCCCTCTTCAACCCCTCAAAAATCAATTGAACATGCGGCAGTACATATTCGACATAGTCACCGACCGAGAGGCAGCCCACCCAGCTATCGAATAATTGAATCGCCTGTGCGCCGGCCTTGATCTGTCGCCGCAGATAGCCGGTGATGACCCGCGCAAACTTGTCCATGAGTTGGTGCCACGCCTTCGGCTCGCAATACATCAACTGTTTGGTCAGGAGATAGTTCCGTGAGCTTCCGCCCTCGATCGCATAACTTGCGAGTGTGAACGGCGCCCCGGCAAATCCAATCAGGGGCACCCGCCCGTTCAGGGCATGTCGAGCCTGACGGATGGCTCCGGCCACATAGTCGAGTTCTCCGCCATCAATGACCTTGAGCCGTTCGACGTCCGCCTGGTCTCGCACCGGATTATGGATCACCGGTCCCTCGCCTTCTGCGAACTCCAGACGGAGGCCCATCGGTTCAAGCGGTAACAGGATGTCGGCAAAAATGATGGCCGCATCAAGCGGAAAGCGGTCGATAGGCTGGAGCGTGACCTGCGCCGCCAACTCGGGCGTCTTGCACAACTCGAGGATCGAGTGCTTCGCGCGGAGCGCACGATATTCTGCCATATAACGGCCCGCCTGGCGCATGAACCAGACCGGCGTACAATCAACCGGTTCACGCCTGCAGGCTTTGAGGAAGCGATCGTTTATCATTTTGGCATTCTAGAGACGAGGGGCGAGGGTGTCAATTCGCAATGGGGCAAGCCCCGCATGATGCTCAATTGGGAAAGAGAGTCTGTGCAAACAGCAGGCAGCCCCTCTGATTCCGGTAGAATGAAGCTCTCCGCAGCACGCTACAGGGTATTCGGCGAAGGAGAAAAAAGAAAGATCCAAATGTCGCAAAAGCCCCCGGTTGACAGGGTGTGAAGCTCTCTACTAGACTGCTCACTCCCGCTGGGAACCGGGAGACAATTTAGATCACTTAGGTATACAGGGAGGCCCGAATCCGGATGGCGAAAATAAATGCAAGTGAATCGGACGAAACCAGACTGAAAAAGAAGGTGGCGGCGAAATTGACCGACCATAAGAATCCCAAAGAGGATGAAGCCCTTCGTTCGCTAAAGAAGCGGCTGCGACGGACACAACGGAAACGGCGTGCCGTAGCCCTGCGCAAGAAAAATTCTGCTAGCAAGAAAACGGCCGCTCCCGCTGCGAAGTAATGACCTTGTCGGGGCAATTGACGGGCGAGTGAATTGTTAAGGTAGTACTCATGGAACAATCACGACCCAAAGAAGAGCGTGCGACTCCCTCCGTTTCAGAGACGGTGACCGATGAGTTTGCCGATCAAGTGGCGGCGGAGTTTACAGGAGAGCATCCGGTACCGGTTGA
>WNFE01001944.1_pt1 | contig 15145 bp, 12 predicted proteins | sample 5400451 | NCBI WGS metagenome assembly WNFE01 (sample SAMN13153344, study PRJNA577476) | soil metagenome | isolation source: 200 cm saprolite under Douglas fir tree site 2 hole 2 | place: USA:California | collected 2015-04-18 | reverse complement strand
GCGTCGCAGTAGTGAGCTGCGCCGCGTTCGTTTTGGTCAGTACATCGCCGAATCGCAACGTTTCCGACCTGATTTCGTAATAACTGAGCATTCGCATCAATACTTCCTTGTGAATTGGTTCCCTCGAGTCGTCGAGCATGCGGCTTCTATCTCCGCCCAAACCACGCCAATCACAACGGACAAATAAAATGTTTTCATCTCTGTATTCCCACGCAGCCTTGTACGGCAGTTTCAGACTCCACGTAGTGTTGAGCAGATGGCACGCGGCAACAAGAGCACCCGGGTTCCGGTAACCTCAACGACTCATTCTCATTCCCCGTGGTGACCCGCAGGCCATGCGCGATTGATACCTTCGTGCGAGGCCACGTACTTGGAAGAAAGCACCGCATGAAGCAAGACCTGGGGCAGGGAAACGACACAACCAGGAGCCAACTGGGGAAACAGAATCAGTACAATCGCCGGATTTGTACGAGGAAAACAACTGTGAGCTTCCAATGCAGAGACGGCGCTTGTCTGCATTAAAGAAGATGTCAGCTTGGCTGATGCTGGGGCTATACAGCCCTAGCCTGGGTGGTTCCAGCACAAGAACATTCATAGGAATTTCGGATGCTCTCCGCCGGAACTCCCTACGTCGGCGGGCTCCATGGAGGCAAGAACCTCGCTCAGGATGCTGTCCAAGTTTTTGGCTTGGTGATAGGCGATCAGATTGGAAAGCTTATTAATACAGCGGGAATGAAGCTCCCATGTCCAGTGGGCGCTTCAGCGAGCAATTCAGCGAACACAGCCGTGGACACTGCGAGCAGGAGCGCCGCCAAGGCTCAGCAAGAATGCTTATGGCAGATCGCCGGACCAGAATGGGATGCATGATTGTCTCCGACGACGATGAAGACCTAACTTCCTATACCCTCCAGCCGCACGCGACGTGGTGCTTCATGGCTTCGTTTCCGATCTGATCTCGTAATAGCGAAGCGCCCGCATGAACACTTCCTTATCCACGGGCTGTCTGGAATCGTCGAGCATCGGCGAGACGCTCGGCGAGCGGCCGACTTCCGAGCTCTTCCAAGGAACGATGACCAGCGACGTGGGCGCTTCCTGATTGCCCAGAACCGACATACCCAGCGCCTTTCCTCCTGGGACGGAGATCAACTTCGCGTCTTTGTCTGTCTGTGCCTGTGCCGCCGCTTCGCTCGGGCCTTCTGTCTCTGCCTTTTCACTCCGTCCTCGGGGGTCTTCTATGTCTGGCTGCGCTTCTTCCTTCTGTACCTGCGCTGCCTTAGAGTTTGCCTCCGCTTCTTCCGTCTGTCCACGCACAGCTGCCGTCTTTTTCTGCGCCGCAGCGGGACCGGTGGCGTGTTTGGCCCCGGGCTTTTTATCTGCCACCGCGACGCCTGTTGCCAGCAGCAGCACGACCAACAAGTTTCGGCTCATGGTTTCTCCTTCCGGCTCTCGCGGTTGCGAAGGTCGGCAATCCACTTGGCGACTTCGGTGTCGTTCGGAACGAGCCGGCTGTACGCTTCGTAATGCTCCAGCGCGCATTTGTAATCCCCAAGGTATAGGTCGCACAGAACCGCCAGATTCTTGTGGGCATAGTGAAAGTCGGGGAACTGCGCCAGGGCCGCCTCATAACTAGCACGCGACTTCGCAAACTCTCCCTTGCGCCGCTGCACCAGGCCGAGCTCGTTGTAGGCGGCGGGGTGGTTCGGATTCAGTTCCAGCGCCCTTTTCAGGCTAGCTTCGGCGTGGTCCAGGTCGCCGGTGTGCGCGTATGCGATCCCGAGATCAATGTGCGCTGCCGTTGATGAGGGCGCCTGTTCGGTTACCTTGAGCAACAAAGCGATGCCGCGTTCATACTGCCCTTCCTGCAGCATGCGAACCGCCGACTCATAGTCGGCGCGCACTGCGTCCGTAATGGGTACGCTCTGCGTGATTGTGAAACCGCCTGCATCCTGCTCGACTCGAACGGGCGCGGCCGACGTTGCTAACAACGGTTTAATCATCGTCGATGTGTTGCCCCCGCGCCGGGCAGCAGGTGTGCAGCCCAGGGTGAGAAACAGGGCCAGCCACGGTACTCCGCGGCAAACCGCTTTTATGCGTCGGGACTTATTGCAGACTCGCATGTTTCACCCCTCCGTCGTTCATTTCCATCGGTACCGGGTGCTGTGTCGTCTGGTCCGGCTTGCCTGTCGTCGTTTGGGCGTCCCCCGACGCCGGCACGGAGACCTGCGACACCGGCGCACGGTACACATAACTGTCGATACCGCCGAGGAAGCCGCTACTCACTTCGTTTTTCGCGTAGCGGCCCGGCATCAGCTCGGCGAGCCTATTGAGACTCTTCTCAGTCCACTCGTCGAGGACGCCGACGTGCAGCAATTCCATGTTTTTCTCGTGTACCTTGATAGCTTTCTCCTCGAACGGAAATGCTGTCTCATCGAGGTCTGCTTCATACTTTTCCAGATCCGCGGCCTGTAGGTCGGTCGGGCGCTCCGACTCCTTCAGCGAGCGACTGAAATCGAAGTAGGTTTCCGCCATGTAATACGTCGCGGCCGCTGTCACGTCGGCGATTTCGTACTCCACTAGCCGGTTCATGCCATCGATCGCGGCATCCATGCGCTGCTGTTTCTCCTTCAAGCTGGTCTCGAAGGGTTGTCGCAGCTTCACGGCTACAAAGTCCCGGTAGAGCTGTTCCGCGAGAACCAGTGCCGAACGTGCCGCAAGCGTTCGCGTCCGGTTGGTCCTTTCCGACCCTGCGGCTGCGTCGATGCGTACGATTTCCGCCAGTTCTTTCTGATAGAGAGACTCGTCATGAGTGGCCTTGTATATTTCGGAGATCTTGAAGCGGGTCTCCAGGGCCGCCTCGACTGGACGTGGAAACTCGTTGAGGTAACGTCGGTACGCATCCAAGGCCTTGTCGTTTGCATTGGACTGCTGGTAGAGGTCGCCTGCCGCGAGCAACGCCTCGCCCCGTAATGCTGGATCCTCGGACTCGGATGCGAGTCGGTCGTATTCGCCAGCGGCGCGCGACAACTGTCCGCTTTCCCGGTAGGCGCGCGCAATCAGTTTTGTGGCTTCACCATGCATCTTGTGCTTGGGGTAAGCGCTGCGAAACGCTTCGAGCACTTCCGCGGCCGACGTCCAGTCCTGCAGCGCGATCAGCGCGGCGCCTGCATCGTACTCGGCTGTCGCACGGATGTTGGAAGTAGGCGCTGCCGTGCGAATCCTCAGAAAGTGATCGGCAGCTGCGCGATAATCCTTCGCGTCTCTCGCAAGCTCACCCTGCTTGTAGATCGAGGCGGCGAGGTTATCAACGAACGCGGCGCGCGACTTGTCGGCCTCCGGCGTGAGCGTCAGCACCTGGGCGTAGGCATGTTCGGCCTGCGGGTACTCGGCAAGTTCGAACGAGCCGTGCGCAACGACAATCCACGCGGAGCGCCGGATGGGCAGTTCGGCGCCTGGATATTTATCAATGACGCGCTGGGCGGAATCGATGGCGGCTCGATAGTCCTTCATCTCATATAAGTCATCAGCAGCCGCTCCCAGGACCGCCGCAGCCTCTGCATGGTCCGGGAATGTGTCGGCAAATTTGAGTGAACTTGCGATCGCGGCGCGCTTGACGGCCTCCTGCTGTTCCTTGCCCGCGTCCTTCAGCTGTTGGCGGTAGGCATAGACCGCGGCGTAGCCAGCGGCTGCCGACTGGGAGTGCGTCGGATATCCATAAGCCGTGCGCTCATATTGTTTGGCCGCCTCGCCGAAATCCTTGTTCTCGAAGAGAAGGTCCGCGAGGCGGTAGTTGATCGCGGGTGATTCGGCATCCGTCGGAAATGACTTGAGGTAGTCGCCGTACCAACGGAGAGCCTCGTGATAATTCGCGAGTTTCTCGTTCGCGTCCTGCGTGCTCTGGTACTCAGCGTGATAATGCGTCGCGAGGTCCTTCAGGTTCGTCTTCAGGTAAGCGAGAGCCTCTGGCGACTCTTCGGGCTTGTTGTGTCGCCAGTATTCGGCCTGTAGCCCATACCTGGACGCGAACTCCCGCTTCGACTCCAGCACGAGCTTGGGGAATCCGCCTTTGGTGAAAGTCTCCACCACACGCATGCTGAAGCGCGGCGCGGCACGGTGGAAAGGATAAAGCGCTATGAAAGCCTTGTACGTCTTTGCCGCGTCATCGTAGCGCAGCTTGGCCAGGTAGTGCTCGCCAAGATTGTTGTAAACGCGGTCCTCGTAGGCTCGATTCCCGAACTTGGAGAAGTATTCATGGACAGCATCTGGCCCGCCGAGGTTACTGAAGCTTAAGCTGATGGCTCGAAAAGTATCGGCAACGCGCCGTTCGTCCTCCTTCTCTTGCTTCTGATCAAAGTCGTAGCCAATCGACACCTTATAGTCAAGCAGCGCCATGTACCTATGCAGAGCGTCCTCATAGAGTTCCTGCTTGTAGAACGTCCACCCGACCTTGTAGAGCGCGAGCTCGTAGTACGAGGACTTGGAACCCAGGTTGACGATCGCCGAATAGGCGTTCTCGGCATCGCGGTATTTTCTGCGCGTAAAGAAGTACTCACCCCGCCGGAACTGCACCTCGTCGTAGTGCTCGGAATGCGGATTCGCGCGGATCAACTGCTCCATGGTTTCCATGGCCTCATCAGTGCGGCCGAGTTCGTCGTAGGCTCGCGCCATCTGATAGAGAACCTGATCGCTGTTCTTGTAACTGGGATACTCGGTGAGCAGCCGCTTATAGAGAGCGATTGCCTCGATGGGACCTTTGGGAGCAGCATCAGCGCCCACCACCCCCGCCAGGGAAGTGTCGGTGTCGCCGCTTGGGAGAATGGAGCTTTCCGCTGTTGTGCGCCGCTCAAACTCCCGATCGGATTCCCGAGGGCCGGCGCCGGCAACTGCGGCGGCCTGATCGGACGTGTGGGCTGGCGTGGTCGCAAGCGCCTGAGCGGCCTTCGGTGCGGGAATTTCCCGCGGCTTGAGGTCGCCCGTGTGTATGCCGAACTGCTTCTCGATTTGCAGGTCCGCAAGGCGCCGCATTGCTTCCGGAGTCATCGCTGTCTCCGGTGTCTCCTCGAGGAAGTGCCGGTAACTTTGCATGGCCTGATCGAGGCCCTGATCTACCTTCACCTCCTGCACGTCCGGGCGCATGTTATGCAAGTCTGCAAGCGTCGCCCGCGTTGGCTTGTGATGCGCGGCACAGCCAACGAAGAGCGCTGGCGCAAGCACGATCGGAATGGTAAGGCGGCGCATCAGCGTCCCTCCGCGCCGGACTGGACGCGCGCAGTTCGATCGTAACTATCGGCCGCGCCGTAGCGCGCCTGGGTCTGCTGGGCCACCAGTCGTTCCCGGCGGGCCTGGAGCTGGTTGGTGGCGACGGTCTCGATCATGTGTCCCTGACGGGCCATCAAAGTGTCGACACGCTCCAGTGCACGGCGCACGCGCTCGCGAAGTTGTGCAATCTGGGCGTCGTATCCCACATAGCTGTGCGTCGCCGCCTGCCTTGTCCTGACGAAGGCGTCGTATTGCCGAGTGAGAGCGTCAACCTGCGTATTCAATTCGTTGAGGTGTTCATAGGCTGCGGTCAGCCGCTCCTGGTATTCGGTTTCGAGCCGCCACGTGAGCACGCCCTGCAGTCGTGCGGCTCGCTGCCGAAGGGCGAGTGATTCGGCGCTATCAGAGTTCCCGAGTTGCTTTTTGATAAGTGCAATGCGCTCACCGGCAGTCCGCTCGTCTGCGGTTGCCAGATAATCGGGCCGCGGCGCGGTCAACATCGTCTGCAGGCGCTCAGCGAGGTGCTTACGCTGCTCGAGTCGCAGGCGCATTCGCGAATTTAGCTCCTGGAACTGTGCGTCGACGACTGGCAGCAGCGGCTCGTAGTTCTGTTTGCGCAGTCGGATGATGTCGTCGAAGGCTTCGAGACCGGTTTGCCAGGCCATAAGTTTCGACCGCAGGTCCTCAAGGTCGAGATAATTGTGCAGCGCGGTCTGGAAATCGTGAGATGCCATCAATTCCACCAGATAGTAGGTTTCCGGCGCACCCGGCAGGCTGCGCAAGCGGATGACCCAGCTTTGGTCCTCGCGGCTCTCCTCGCGGATCAGCGCCTTGAGAAACCGCCCTTGCTTGACGCTATCGATCGACGCGTCCACCTTTTCGATTTGGTTGCTGAACAGCTCGAGTGCGCGACCGTACATGAGCGCGGACCGGCCGTACAGCTTCAGGCTGGCGTACGCATGTGGCGCGGCAAGCATGGCTTCCTGGACCGCGACATCCGTCGGTTCGCGATTCGCCAAGATATTCCATGGAACGAGCGCACGGTCATAGTTGTGGGCCGAGGCCTCGGCCCAACCCGCCCGCAGCAGAGCTTGATTCGAGAACGGTCCCTCGAGGCGGACGCGATCCAGTGACTGTTTTGCCCGCTCAAAGTTGCCCGATTCGAACAAGAGACTGCCAAGCACTAGGTTGGACTTGTCGCGGATCGCGAGGCCGGCGGGATCGCCCGCTGCCAGCTGCCCGGCCTTGTCCAGTTGTTCAATCGCTTCCTTTTGGCGACCGGCCTGCAACAAAGCGATACCGAGGTTGTAGGCGACAAACCCGGCCAGACTCTTATCGTTCTGCAGATGACTGAGCACTTCGACGGCCTCGCTTGGGCGGCCCGTCGCCATGTAGATGTTCGCGCGCAAAAACTCGACATCGTCCTTTATCTGTTCGGGCACGCTACCCCGGATCCGTCCCAGGGCTTGCAACGCATCGTCGAGCTGGTCCTTCTGGAAGTGAATGCGTGCGAGCCTGAACGCGGCTTCGTTTCGTACGGCATCATCGACGGAGCCTTCGAGTACCCTCTTAATGGCGCGCCCTGCGCGGTAGTGCATGCGGTAGTCGAGCTCGAAATCGCCGACCGAGAATTCGGCGTCGTTGATGTGATAGTGAAGCGTATCGAGTGCGGGTTCATCCAGACGATGGTACTGGGCAAGTTCGGTGTCGAGCCGCTGGATTGCCTCGAAATACTGTCCTTGGTGCGCGTGATAGAGCGCCTCGCCAAAAAAGAGGTCCCTCAAATCGTCACCCAAGACCGGATGGGCAGCGAGCCCCAGGATTAGGCAGAGTCCGATTAGTCTGCGTGTCGCTCGCATCGGTTACCGTTCTCCAAGCGTGATCGGGGTCTTGCCGGCGTCCGGTCCGGCCATCGTCAGTTCCACGAACTTTGGTTTCACTTCCTTGTGAAACGTAAAGTGTTCCGTGCGGCTGAAGTCCGCGCCAGCCTTAAGCTTGCCGTCAACCAGCACGTTCAGCTGGTGGTCCCCCGTCGTCACATTTCCGACGTAGATCCTTTGCACGCCACCCTTGCGCAGCGCCTCGAGCTCTTTGGCGCTGTAGATGTAATGCGCAACCAGCTGACCGTCGATCTCGAGCCGCACAGCGTCGAGTCGCATCTGGTCGCCTTTGGCCAGCGCGACAAAGATCGCGACTTGTGTCCCTGACGGGTACAGCAGTTTCTCCTCCAGCTGGTTCAGCTCCGCCGCAATGCTGAGGACGTCTGACTTGACCTCCTGAACCTGTTCGTCGAGGCCCCTCATCTGCTGTTGGTCGGGAGTAGAATCAGGAGCTTTCGTTTCGGTCTGGTTATCTCCGGGCACCGGGGCAGCGTGTAATGCCCCGAGAGCGGCAAACGATAAAGCGAGAACCAGGCCAATCACAACCCACCAATGCGCCGTATTTCTCATCATCTGTATGTCCCATGCAGCCTTGGATAGTAGTTTCAGACTTCACGTAGTGTTGAGCAGACGGCTGTCGGCAACAAGAGTACTCGGGTGCCGGTAACCTCAACGACTCATTCTCATCCCTCGTTGTGCCCGCAGGGCCATGCCCGGACCGATACCTTCGTGCGAAGCCATTTACTTGCAAGCAAGCGCGGCATGAGGCAGTAACGGTAGGCAGAAACCAGCAACCAGTAACCAACTGGGGGGAACGGAATCAGCTCCAACTATCCTCGTCGCTCTTATATAGAGGAGAACAACTGTGAGCTCGTGGGCAGGAACGAAGCTTCTCTACACGAATGACGTCGGCTGGCTGATGATAGTGGCTATAGAGCCCGAGGGTCCTATGAGCCGGAGGACGTCGAGGCAATCTGAATGTGCACAGCGAGACTGCCAACCTGAAAGTAAGCCAAGTTTTCGCTCCTACCCACCCGGATGATTACCTGGCTCAGGTACAGCGGACGGACAAAGCGATTGACCGAGCAAATGCGAGGTACTGCCCACCCTGCTGCAGCAAGGCTCGCAATCCATAGCACAATCGCCGCGATTCGGACGCCGCTCCCGAAGCTTTCCTCTATGACTGCCGTCCGCGCATACATGTCCCCGACGCGCTGGCGAGCATCGGAGCAGGCAGCCACGACTGTACCAACCAGATAGAAGCCCAGCCCATCTACGATCCGCAGCACATTCCGTACCGCACAAGCCGAGAAGGATCGGCCTTGCCGTGTTCCCACAACCCGAATCCCGACCATAGCCTTGCCGAGTGTGGCGCCCCATGCCGCCTCCAGCAGCCAACCATAGAGAAAAAGCACGGTGGCGTTCAGCGTGACCGCGATTAGCAGGGACGCGGTAGTGAGCCGTAACTCGCTACCCTCAACCGAACCCCAGCGCGTAAACGCCCAGGCATCCACAATGGCAAAAAGGCCGAATAGGAAAGCGGTGTCGAGCACAAAGGCGATAAAGCGGTCGCCCAACCTGGCAAAACGGTATCGACCTTGAGTGCGAGGTGCGGTTGCCGTGGCTTCGAAGGTATCCACAGCAGCAGGCTCAACCACCCCAGACTCTTCCAGCAGGTATTGGCCGGGTGGAATCGCCTTCCCGCAGCTATTGCACCGCTTGGAGTACACGCTGGTTTGGCTTTGGCAAAATGGGCATTCCATAAGTTGACCCAGAAGACCTACGCGCCAATCTATCAAAGCATACCTCCAGAGAAAGGGACGCTAGCGTGACCGAAGGACAGCATCAGGAGGACATTGCACGTTGGGGTTCTCAGACGGAAGGCTTGAATCCGGAGCGGAAACAAGCCGTTCCTGTTGGACAGTTGGCGCTCGATAAGTGAAGCGGCAATGGAACGAAACCTCACCCGCCTGGTCTTTGACTCGACATCTCGAACAGAAGAACGCCCGCGGCGACTGCCGCATTGATCGAGTCACAGTTCCCACACATGGGAATACGCACGATGAAATCGGCCGCTTCAATCAGTTGCTCAGACAGTCCGCGCTTCTCGTTTCCGATCACGAGAACTATGGGGAATCTGTAGTGCAGAGCTTTGTAGTCCATCAATCCCGCTGGTGAGGACGCCACAACTGTGACTCCGTTCGAGTTTGTCCAGTCGATGAATTCGCGTGGCAAACACTTTACGAGCTTCTGCGAAAACAGCGAGCCCATCGTCGCCCGAACAGTTGCGGGATCGTATGGGTCGCAATCTGGACTGAGCATGAAGATTCCACTCGCGCCAGCCGCCTCAGCGGTTCGAATCATCGTGCCAAGGTTGCCCGGTGATTCGATAGATTCAACTGCAAGCCACAGGGAGTTCCGCTCCATTCTCAATTGCTGTAGAGAAGTCCATTGCTGTCGGAGAACCGCACCGATCCCTTGGGGTTCAGCCGCGAGGGTCATAACACGGTAGAGTTGCTGCGAAAGGCGGATGCTGGGAATACCGCGTTTGCGTAGCCGATGAGCGAGCTTCTGCCCAAACGGATTGCATAAAACGGACGGGTCGAGAAAAACAGACTTAATTGGAGCATTGTGCTCGACTGCGCGGGCAAGGTGCCGGATGCCTTCGATTATGTAACGTCCTGTGCGGGATCGACCTTGCGGAGTCTGGAGAGAGCGGAGGGTTAGAAAACGAGGATCGTGGGCGTTGCTAATAAGTGGGTACTTGCTTTCATTCATTTCCTCCTTGCGGCTTTATGGAGCCGCTGCCATTGAGGATTTAACTCCGGCCTGATTGTGCCATGGTGATTCGATGCACCGCAACCTAGTGGTCAGAGGCTTTGAGCACCGCTAGCGGCAACGGCTGGGCGGGAACTGAAAGAACGTCCAACGCGAGCGAAGGGTGCAGGCCGAGCAACAAAGGCCAAGGGAGAGGCGGAATGAAAGCGGTCAAGCCACTCTGACGTTAATTCTCTTAAATCGATCCATGAACGTCTGGATTGTATCGTCACTTAGATACTTCGTTGGAGGCCATTCAAGCGAGGAGCCATTTTGGGGCAAGAGCTGAATGGCCGCCGGAAGCCAATCAGCGCCGGGTTCGAGCATCGGCAAAGGTTTAGCTCGGTCGTGTACCCCCTTCCATCGTGGCGCAAGCGTCTGAAGTACAAGATGCCCGATGACGTACGTAAGGCTATAGAACTCGATTCCCTCAAGAGGGCCGGGATCGCTCGGTGCCAAAAGCGACTTCCGGCGGAATCGTAAGCGACGTTTTGAAGCTTTCGCGAGCGGCTGTGAGGAAGAAAGGGTCTTCTTCCCGAGTCGCGTGGTCACCGACAACGCATTTCATGAAACCGAAGACTGCGAGAAGACGAATATCGAGTGGCGACAGCGAAGTCCGCTTGCCACGCACGATCATTTCGGAGAAGGACTGCTTTGCTCGGTTGCTTATATCGCTCATCCACGTGTTGTTACAGTTCTCGCAAACCACCGACAGCTTCTCCTTCAGTACAACCGCATCGTATTGCCGGAAAGGATCAAGCTGCGAAAATCTTTGTCGCACGCGGAAACGCTTTGTAGGAAGCGCCCGGTTCAGCCAGTCGTCCCAGATATGCTCGCCGCTGAGTTTCTTTGCCTTGGTGGGGCAGAACGCGCAACGTTTCATGTGTCAAGCGTAATCAGAATTTGCCTTCGAGTAAACGACAGTCGAAGAATCAGCTAGTGTACCAATCCGAATGCGCCGACCAGCGCGTGGAGGAGAGGCATTGTGTTGAAGTCCACTGGTGGAGGCAGGCTGGGCAGACGCCTCCGGTGACGAACGTGTTCCATTCATGTCCGCAGGAGCAACTCCAGAGGTCCTCCTTGCGGGGCGACCACCCACATAGTGGCCAGCGGATGCGCGGACCCGAAGGACTCTTCGCTTCGTCGAGCTCGCGATCCAAAACAACCGACGATTCTTCACGCCGAGTGGCGGACATGCTCGTCATTATGAGCCATCCTTCACTCCAAAGCTTGGTGAGTGGGTCCCCCACGGGGCCCGGCTTTGTCGATGACTCTCGTGCCTCTGCCCCAACGTTTTCGCTTCAGCCAGGACGTTGCAAGCCGATAATGTTGTGTCATGCCGAAGCGCCAATCCAGTCCGGGCGAACGCTTGCGAGCCACTCGCTTGGCTCTTGGTCTGACTCTCCGCGATGTCCACACGGAAAGCATCAAATTGGCTCGGAGGCTTCGAAACAGAAGGTTCATTCTGCCCGCAAGCCGACTGCACGACTTCGAGGTGAAGAATACAATCCCCAGCCTTCACAGGCTGTACACGCTGGCGCACGTCTGCGGCTGCGAAGTCAGAGAACTGCTCGGCTGGTACGGCGTTCCACGCCGTTAGCGAAGAAATCCTTGATTAAATCGCGCATCCAAACAATGGGAGGGGATCATTCCCCGGTTGCAATTCCAATTCAGACCATCTAAAGTCAAGACAAGATGAGCCGCCAGGTCACAATCGAAATACCCTTTCCAAGTCTTAAGGAGACCGCGCATACCCTTGGAGTCTCTCTGGCTGAAGCAGAGCGCGTTCAGAGAATTTTGTCCGAGAGTAGGCCCCGTAAACGCGCAAAAGCCAATGGAAGACCCAGACGAGCATTGAGATATGCCGCAAAGAGAGCCTCAAAGAAGGCGTGAGCGGTATTCTGTATTCCTAAACATTCCCTACGACAGCGCGTTCGAGAACCTCTATCTAGCCTACATTGCCGGTTTAAGCGCTTTCGGACTGATACCTCGCGCAACTCTTGAAATCCCCACCAGTCAGCGCAGGCTTGAACGAATACTCAAGCTCATTCAGGAATGTGCCTATTCGATTCATGACCTCTCTCGCGTTCAATTAGACGGAAAGCTCCTCGGGTGCCGCGTTTCAATATGCCGTTTGAATTAGGACTCGCTGTTGCCCAGAATGTTCGCAACCGACAAGAGACATGGTACGTCTGCGAGACTGTGCCGCACAGAGTCGGCAAGTCCCTAAGTGATCTGAACGGGACCGATGTCCGCATTCACGGCGGCACCGTAAGGGGAGTCTTTGGGGCGCTATGCGATGTCTTCGTGCGAAAGACTCGGCAGCCTTCTGTTCAGGAAATGTATCGCATTTACCTCGCCCTGAGACGGAATCTGCCCACGATAATGAGGCAAGCTGGCGCCAGAGACCCGTACGGCGCACGAGTTTTTCGAGATCTGATCTTCGCTGCGAGAGCAGAACAGCTTGCGTTGTTAGAGAAGAACTAAAACATTGCTGAGAACGGCGCCAGTGATCACCGGTTTGCGCCGCGTCCAAAGTTGTTGCAATCTGCGGATCATAACGTACGACCTCTGGCCATCATGGGAACGCGCCAACGCCGCCAACTTGGGTTGCTGGGTTCATGTCCACCGCAGCGGAAAGGTCTGGCATTAATCTGGCATCGTTACCGTCGATCGAAAACACCACGGAGAAGGTACGAAGCATTAACACCGAAACGCCGCTTCACGTTCTGTCCCCAAAAACCCTGTTTATCGAATTCCAACCAATGAGCGAAATTTTGGCGAAGATTTTAATGATCAGTCGCCTTAAGGTCGCACATATAACGCGACTTAACGCGGAAAATCGCACGCGAGAGCGCAAAAAGTGCTTGAAAGTTGCGCTCTGCGCCGACTCGGTTACTGCTATCTAGTTGGCGCGGCTTGAGATGCCTCGATCTCTCTAGCCGACCAAGATTGCCGCTCCAACCCACGATACGGCGCCCTCGCGCCTCAAGCAATTGCTGAAGAAAAGGATGTAACTCATTGAAAATATGGTGGCCAGGGACGGAGTTGAACCGCCGACGCCAGCCTTTTCAGGTCTACGTTATGCTGTGTGAGTCTCAACAGGGTCGAAAATCACCTTCCTCATGCCGGAATCACTACGGGTTCGACTCGGTAGCCAAGGGTTCGCAGTGTCCGGATCATTCGCGAAGTGCGTACTCGCTTGGCCTTTTCACATACTGAGGGGCCACGTTCCTCATAGCGAACGCCGTTGTGCAGAATGATCCAGATCAACTGACAGAGGCGGTGCGCAATGGCTCCGATGGTTTTGTTGTGTCCTAAGCGGAGTACTAAACGACGATAGACGATCTCGAAGATACTTCCTTTGTGTTTGGCGGCAGCATTGGCAGCTTGATTGAGAATGCGGCGCATTTGACGGTTGCCCTTCGGCGAGCGTTTGCTGCGGTTCACGCCTGCGCTCTCCTCTTCGCCCGGGCATGCTCCTACCCACGAGACCAGATTCTTGGCGGAAGCGAAGGTCGCTGCCTTAGCACCCACCTCGGCAATGATCTGTTGCGCCGAATCGACCCCTAAACCGGGGACTTCCGCTAGCCGTTGGACCGCATCCTGATGCTCGCGGAGCAGGCTCGCGATCTCCTGGTCCAGTTGGCCGATCTGCTGCTAGTCGTCCAGTGCCAATCTTACGAGCCGACGGTAGACCGGGTTGAGTTCGGTGCAGGCGCCCAGCGCGTCGCGCAACTCGGCCGACGTAGCACGCAAGCGCTGATGGGCCAAGGCGGCCACAGCCGCCGGATCGGTTTCTCCGTCCGCTAGCGCATGCAGCATACGACGCGCACTGACCCCCAAGAGATCCGAGACCAGACTGGATAATTTGATATGAGCTTCTTCCAGCAGTGCCTCCAGTTGATTCTGCAGACGGACTTTGTCCCGCGTCCGTTGATACCTTGTGCGTGTGAGTGTCCTCCACAGTCGCTGTTCGGTATCGGGCACAAAGCTTAAAGTCAGCTCCTGGGAAACCAACCGCTTCACCAAACGTTCCGCGTCACGAAAGTCTTTCTTGCGCCCGCGTCGTCCGCGGTTGGACAATGCTTGCGCCAGATGGAGTGTTCCCGACATTTTCCCGGCACCCTCCCGATTTTGACAGCTCGGTTTCCAGTACCGTTCGAGTGCGCTCCAAAGCGGTTTCCAGTATTGGGCAGTGGATTCCATTCCTCGACCCGCTGCTCGGTGAGCCACTCCGCCAGCCGTTGCAACTGCTCCGGGTTGCCTCCGAACCAGCGTCGCTCAAATTGGTATTCGTCGTCGACTTCAACGTCAACCACAACTACAGCCAGCTTCTTTTTGTGGACGTCAATTCCGGCTATCCTATACGACATAGGCTTCCTCCTGGCGGGAGCGGAGAGCGTGCCGGAGATTACATTAAGCAGGGTCTCGGGCTATCGCCGCTCCCACAGGGGGAGAGACAACGCACCATTAATTCGCTCGATCACGCACGCTCCGGATCAGACAACTTAACGGCCTCGGCTGCTCCATTGTTGAATCAATCTCGCAGCTCCGGGCCATTGCGATCTTACCTCTGACTGATTTTCATGACGTTTCGCGGGCCGGAGGCCCTAAAGGACAACTTAAGTGACTTCAGGTGGCCGCCTAAGTTCCTGAGAAGTCGTGAGAGACATGCGAATCGTGGGTTGAAATCGTGGGTTCAAAAACCGGGCGACTGATTGCATCCCTTCAGCGGAGAGGCGAAAGAGAAGGCTGACGATCTTCTGAAAGAGATGACTCTAGTCGAGAAGATTGGCCAGTGGTCTTGGCACTGACGACAGAATCGATCAATATGGAAAGAGATAGAAGGGCAAAGACAAGTGACCTCTTCATGCGCATGGTTTCTGTCCTCTCTGACTAATAAATGAGCTTTAGCGAAAACTGAATTTGCCGCGACGTTCCCGCGGTCTTGCTGATCACTCCAAACCCTGAGCCTTTAATGGTGTTCGCCGGCAGCCCCATGTTGACCACATTGAATAGATTGAAAAACTCGGCGCGGAACTGCAGGTCCACCCGCTCCAGACCGCTTTCTCGGTGGCCAATGGGAGTCGTCTTGATGAGCGCAAAGTCAAAGTTGTAATACGCGGGCCCGCGAAACGTATTGCGGCCGAGTGTTCCGAACCGCCCCGAGTTAGGTCCAGTACCGCTAG